>ERZ772960.980-NODE-980-length-23794-cov-10.557816_pt1 | contig 23794 bp, 19 predicted proteins | sample MGYA00580678_ERZ772960 | MGnify/ENA primary metagenome ERZ772960 (study PRJEB29015, sample SAMEA2737930) | human oral metagenome | biome: human oral; feature: human-associated habitat; material: dental | place: China | collected 2059 ... | reverse complement strand
CCAGCAGACGCTTTGACCAGTTCCTTCGTTTTCTCATATGCTTTCCTCCTTGTTATACCAGCCTATCCTAGACTTTCTATAAAGTTTAAATTGCCTCACAGATATTTTCAAGATTACATGAAGAATTTTTTAATTTTCTTGTCAATCACTTAAGCAAGATATAAAGTGATCTTCTAATGAACACAAACTTGCAACAGTGACAAATAACAGGAACCACAAACAGCGCCCGCACCATCCTTTCGGTTGGTGCGGGCGCTGTCTCTGTTCGAACTGTAAGGCAAATCACACTTGCCGGTAACGCAGGACTGCCTGAAACAATTACCTGTTCTTTCGCTGTTCCAGGTAATCGTTCAACTCGGCATTGACAATATCCGTGATGAACATGTGGCCGGGGACATGGGTGATGACAATCGGCGGCTTCGCATTCTCCACCGCCGCCTGGGGCGTCACGCCGCAGGGCCAGAACACAGGAACCTCGCCCTCGCGAATCTCAACCGCATCGCCGTAGTCCGGCTTCATCACATCTCGAACGCCGATTTTCTCCGGCTCGCCGATCTGCACCGGCGCGCCGTGGACATTCGGCATCTTCACCGTGATATCATAAGCTTTCTTCGCCTGCTCCGGCGTCATCGGCCGCATCGAGCAGACCATGGGACCCGCAAAGGGGCCGACCGGCTCGGTCTGAATATTGGTCTTAAACATGGGGACATTCCGCTTCATCTCAATGTGGCGAACCGGAACCCCCGCCGCCATCAGCGCTTCCTCGAACGAGAACGAGCAGCCGATCAGAAAACCCACATAACCCTCTTTCCAGTACGAAGAGACATCGGTGAGCTCCTTGGTCACGACACCGTTCTCATAGACCCAGTAGCGCGGCACATCGCTGCAGATATTTCCGCCCTCGCCCATCGCATGGGTCTCGGGACTTCCCTTGACGATTTCCAGCACAGGGCAGGCAAACGGATTCTTCTCGGCGTAGCACTCAAAATCGGCCGCGTACTCTCCGGGCAGAATGACAAGGTTCGCCTGGGCATAGCCCCGGCACATTCCGGCGGTCGGGAAGTCAATCTTCCCCTCCCGAATCAGCCGCCGAACCTCAGAGGGTTTCCTGTCGATATAAGGGGTGATGTCAAAAGTCATAGGTTCGCTCCTTTCTTAAATCAACGCTCACTGCCTGTCTCTGTTACCTTCCATCACTTACCTGCATCGCAACCACAGTTCCGCTGCGTCGCAAATGCCGCGTCTTATGCGCGCACTGCCGTGACGCCGATCTCCACCTTTGCATTCTTCGGGAGTGCCGCGACCTGGAATGCCGCGCGCGCCGGATACGGTGCCGTAAAGAACTCCGCGTAGACCTCATTCATCGCCGCAAAATCTGCGATGTCCGCGAGGTAAACCGTCGCCTGCACGACATGCTCAAACCCGAGCCCCGCCTCTTTCAGAATCGCACCGATATTCCGGAACACCTGTCTGGTCTGTCCCTTGATATCATCCGCCGAGAACTCGCCGGTCGCCGGGTCCAGCGGAATCTGTCCCGAAATAAACAGGGTGCCGTTTGCCTCAATCGCCTGCGAGTAGGGGCCGATGGCCGCCGGTGCTGCCTGGGTTGCAATTGCTTTCTTCATACCAGATATCTCCTCTCTGCATCAATCAACTGTTTTTTCAGTATACTACTTCGACTGTGCCGCCGGTGCGAAAATTTTTTCTGCCTCCAGCGCCTCCGCAATCTGCTGCCGGATGTGTTCGGAGAGCGCCGCCCGCGTGCGGTTTGTTTTGCCGGGGCGCAGCGCAAAGGTTTCCAGCGGGAAACTATCCGAAGTGAGCGGCAAGGTAACCGTATCGGGTGTCAGGGCCATCACGCGGCGCACCGGATGGGTTCTCAGCACCTTTCCTCTGCCGCCGTAAATCTCATCGCTGCACGCATTTTTATAGTAGGTCTCCAGCTGACCGAGACTCGAGCGCTTTCCGCTCCAAATCTGCGAAATCTTCCGGTACTTGCACTCGAGGATGATGCTGCCGACATACCAGCCCGTCCGTTTGCTGAAAATGTGCAACAGCAAATCCGGGTGATTGTGACTGCTGCCGTTGTGATCCGTCGCAAAGTAGAGCGGATCCCGCTCGGTGTCCCGATTCCGCTGCTCCAGCGTCTGGTTATAAACCAGCGTAAAGCGCGCCGTGTCGTTTTCAAAGCCGACCCGGCTGCCGTCCCGCAGGGAAAGCCCGCCGCCCTCCCCGACCGCATAGCTCTCCTCGCGGATGGTTTCGGTTGCGAATTCCTCCAGCACATGCTGGAGTTTAAAGTAGCACCAGAGCTCATAGAGTAGACTGCTCTTTTGATAGCTCAGGCGGTACAGCTCCTGCATGGTCACGCCGAGGTGATCCCGTTTCAGCGCGAGATGTAACCGGTAAACCATGTAGTAGCGGCTGTCCGACAAAATCCCCTGCGGCACGGTATACAGCTCGGTCATAGATACCGTCTGATACCAATGGCTGCTTCGAAGCGCTTCCAGAATGTGCCGGTAGCGCCGCACGGTTTTCGTGAACGCGTACATGCGACCGCCACTGAGCTGCGGATCCTCGGTATACCGCGAAAATTCTGTCAGCTTTGCGGCAAAGGTATCCGCCATAATGCGGAGCATCCGATTCTCGGGGATGTCGTAGTCGAGGCACTTTTTCGGAATCAGCTGCACATGCGACACGCCGCCGCGCGCCAGATCGGCGCGCAAACTCTTCTCATCTAAGCGACCGCCCGCTTCTATGGGCTCCTTCTCGTAGACAGTCTTAATCTCGTAGCGCGGTTGCTCTCTGATTTCAAGAAGTGCGGCAAAGAGTTGGCTCTCTTCGGTCTCGAGGCGCTCAAGATCCCGGAACGCGCGGAGCGGGAGTGCCTGCTCACCGCCGATACCGCGCCCCGCCTGTCCCTTTTTCCAGCTTCTGCTGAGCCCCTCGAACTCTGCCTCAAGCTCCTGCTGCATAATCTTCCACTCACTGTGATCGAGTTGCCGCGGTGCCACCTCAAAACTGCCGTAGTAGCGCGTGCCCTCCGCAAGGACAAAAAATGCCATGCGCTCCACCAGAAGCCCCTCTTTACCGGCGCCGCAGAGCCGGAACGGCTCTGCCGAAGGCGCGATATAGTCGCCCGCATCGTCATGCAGCACACGGCCCGTATCTCCCGCGACATCCAGACAGGGGAGATACAGCCTTGCCCCCGCATCCGCCGACTCGAATAAGAGCTCCACGCCCTCGTTCTCCCGGATAAAGACAGTCGCTGCACCCGTCAGGCTGTTTGCTCCCGGCAAGAGAACAAATTTCGTGGCCTCTTTCTCTGCTGTCACAGCCTGTCCGCCCGGCTCGTACGCGAGCGTGCGGATCACAGACAGCGAAAAGGGAAGTTTAGTTGCAGTAACCATAGCTCTCGACTTCCTTCTTCTTCTGCGCGAGCAGTGCCCGGCTCTTCGCAAACTGCGAGAGTGTCTCATACTTATCCAGTACCGCAAGCAGACTGCTCTCACCGTTCTCCTGCAACGCCGGTCCCACCACGCTCTCCACACCGCGGAGCTTGGTCAGCACACGCTGAACCAGCTGCAGATCGAGTGCGCGGTCAAAATCCAGCGCTTCCTCCTTCGGCAGGTTGCTCAGGTACTTTAAGACATTCTTCACGACACGCGGCCCCGCGCCGTACTTCGGGCTCAGGCTCTGCAGCGCGCAGTGTACCTCCCAGAGCAGGCTTCGCACCTCCCGGGCATTCGGAATCTGCTCCTTCACAATCAGCTTCTCATAGTCCTGGGTGCTCCAGATCTGTGTCTTACCGACCGCCGCAAAGGTCTTGTCCTGCCACTCGGTCGCATAATTCAGAACTTCGAGCTCAATCACATTCGCGCGGTCCAGCACCTTGTCCGAGAAGTGATGCGTCGTCTCATCGATATTGACGGTGCCGATGAATTTCACATTGTTTCCGATTTCAATCTGGAACGGATAGTCCGCCGCGTTGTAGAGCTTGCCCATGTACTGCTTGTCATAGAGCTGTAACTCCCGCTGCCCCGCCGGGCGCTCCAGAATCGAGAGGAACTGGCTGAAGTAGTGCTCGACCCGCGCGAGATTCATCTCCTCGAAGCAGACCAGGAAGAGCTTATTCTTATTCTCCTCCCGCTGCGCGCGCACCAGAAAATCCACAAAACCCGAGTCCGCCGCGTGGTAAACCATATGCGCGAGGTCCACATAGCCGAGAAGGTCGGCGTCATCGCTCCAGGACGGGCGCACCGGCACCATGAGCATCTGGCTGTCCTCGAGGTCTGCGCTCGCATTGAGGCCGAGCGCCTTTGCGTAGACATTGACGAGGGAGGACTTTCCGGTGCCGCTGAGACCCGAGAGAATCACAAGATCGCTGCACTTCACCGCCGTGTGGAAGTTCACAAAATCGCTCCGCTTGTAGTAGCAGCGGCTCTTCTGCGCGTAGTACTCCATCATGTCGAAAATCAGCGCCTCGTTCTTTTCCGTCGTCGCAATCTTCTCAAGCTCCGTTTCGTCGAGCTGTTCCTTCAGCTCCTGCCCCGCTGCGGACTGACTTGCGGTATCCTCTGTCTCCTCCGCCGCGCTCTCTTCTCTCCTGCCCGCGGCTTCCACCTCCCGCAGCGCCGCCTCTGCCGCCGCGCGCTCCGCGGCAGCCTTCTGCCGCGCCTCTTCCTCGTCCTTCTCGGCCTGCAGCACGGCGCTCTTTAACTGGTTGTCAATCTTGCGGTAGATGTCGGCCGGCACATAGCTCACGCAGGGATTATAGCTGTCATCGTAGACAAAGTTCTCGATGTACTCGCTCATATCAATCGTGAACAGATACTTTCCCTGCAGCACGCAGGCGCCGACCGGATCCGTCTCTGCGCTCTCAATGCTGCCGGCCGCAAAGAGCTTTCCGTCTGCATCCCGCCAGAGCACAAACGCGGGCGCCGAGCTCTCGATGTCATAGCCGTAGAGACTGCCGAGCTGCTCGCCGACCTTGATGTCCGCGAGAAACTCCGCGCGGGTATCGTAATTCCGGTACAGGTTCCAGCTCTTGTTGTACTCCCAGTCGCGCACCTCTTCATCGTTCTTGCTGCAGAAAACCGGCACCGCATAGAATTCCGTATTCTGGTCGAAGGACTTCGGCACCGGCACCAGATGCACATCCGTCATGCTGCGCACTTCCATGCCGTTGACGTTTTTGGTCTGAACCTTAAAGATAAAGAGCTGATTCTCCATGAACGCCTCGAAATTGTCGATGCGCGCATCATCTCCCGCGTAGATGTCATCCGAAAAATCCGGCAGCAGATTTCCGAAGCCCGTAACAAACGAAGTCGCGGCATCCGGCAGGAGCAATGTCTTTACATTATACTGAATGATATTCATGCGGTTAATGAAGATAGAGCTGCGCCCCGACTGATCATACCGCGCCAGACGTCCGATGTATTCCCGATAATTCTTGTTCATTTCCGTTTCATCTCCTCGATTGCATTTTTCAAGTTACCGATGCTAAGTACCTTAAGGCTTGTGTAGGACTTGAGTTTCAGCTTGTCCGCGTAGCTCATGGTCCCGCTTACATTCCAGATTTCTTCGTATTCTTTCCAGGGCAGTTTTTCTAACCCCGTCAGATCCGAGCGAAGATCACAGTTTAAATCCTCTGCCTCCTCGCTGATATCCACGCGCGAGAAGATTAAAATTTTCGGGAGCTTGCTCTTTTCCCGGAGCTGCTTTTCCTCGTACTTTTTCAGTAATTCCAGTCGCTTTTGCAGCTCCTGTTTCTCCTCTTCGGCAGCCTTTACTTTGTTCATCGCCTCGCGGACCTTTTCTTCCCGCACTGCGAGCTCCTTTTCGAAGTCAGACCTAAGCTCCTCTTTTTCTGCCGCAAGGCGCCGTACCTGCTTTTCGAGATTTCGCTTCTCTCCCTGCTCATTGTCGAGCTGTATGCGAAACTCCTGCTTGGCCTCTTTGCTCTGCTTCTTATAAGCCTGGAACTCCTGTCGCAAGGCTTCCAGTTGCTGTTGAAGCATTTCTATCTTTCCCTGTAAAGTCGTTTCGTCCACGTCTTCCTCCTGCTTTCTTGTTTCTGTGTCTGTTGTCTGTCCTGTGCTGTCTGTTTCCTTCCGATCCGTCAATATCGCACCGGAGACATCCGCCTTCACCTCCTTGTAATACAGCTCCTGTAACGCAGCCTCAAACTCGGGCGAACGGTCTATCTGCTGATAGATAATCGGCAGCGGCATCAAATGCGCCCGTTTCAACGAGTAACCCGGCAGCGTACAGCCCGCACTCTCAAAGAATTGCTTCAGAATACGCTGCCGCTCCGCAACCGGCGTCTGTTTCAGCTGATCTTTGAAGACCTGCCGATTCACAAGTGCTGGTTTTGATAGCTTCTTCTTACTCAACCTGTTGTACCTCCTTCTCTTCGGTATACATTCATTCTGCTTCAATTTTCCACAGAATGCAATTCCCATATTTGTTAAATTTTACATATCTTTTTTGGTCTAATCTCCTATTTTCGCTATATATCAGGTATGCTTCCACAAATTTTCACCGTAAAAACAGACAATTCTTACATGAACCAGAAAAATAAACTTATTTTTGATTGACATCACTTCATAATTTCTGTATAGTACGGTAGTTCGTTTTTAAGAGGACGCAAAAGAGGGTAGCGACAGAAGTGTCGCCGCCCTCTTTTTTTGTAGCAATCAGCCGAGCCCTCACGGCGATATCAGAAAATAGCTCGCCGGTACCTGAGATGTACCGTCACCGGAGACTCTCTCCATCCGGAATGTCGCCAAAAGTGATGAGAAAATCCTGTTTACAGAAGCGGGTTATAGGAGAAGGAATTCTGTTTTAGGCAACTATATTCCCTTTATCAATGATGCACCTCCTGCAATCATTAATAGCGCTAGCCCAGCGATAACCAAATAATCTAAAATAGATAAAATCCAGAGTACAATTTGATCACCATTTTTAAGTGGAATCGAGTCTATTTTCTTTATCCTTTTGGGAGTATGCCATATCAAGAACAGCACTACCTCCAGATTAAAAATTCCGGCAACAACTGTATCAACAATCAAGGTTACATGATGATCAAGAATTCGGTTCAAAAATACTGCTCTACAAACAATTAATATTATGAGTATAATATATTCAACTAGGCATCTGTTAATATCAAAAATTTTACCGCTGCGGCCAGCCATTTCATCTACCCTGTCAACATCTTCATCTGACACTAGTTTAGGCAAAACAAGCAAAAAGCCCTCAGCTACAACTACCACCGCCACTATGGCAAGCAAATATATAGGTGACTTCCAAATGATCAAAGAATCGCTTTTTACTATTGATAACATCAATGCAATTGAAGCTAAAATATTCAATATTAATCTATTTCTAATGACTCGAACACAGTCTTTTAAAATATCGGCATCTTTTCTTTGATTATTCTCACCGGCTGCATCAGTAGGAGAATGAACGTTCGAATAATTGGTTGTGATTTTAGGGGTAGCCACTACAGCTGTCCTATTGTTGCCTTTGACATTACTGACATTAGCAGAAAAATCAATTGTTAGCCCAGATACGGAGTGCTCCGAAAGTCCTTTCTTTACATTGTCTCGATACTCTTCTCCAAACACACGGCCTATGCGTTCAAAGCTCTTATTCACAATATCATCTTCTTCATCACATTCCAGATTTACTCGTTCGTAATACTTTCGGGGAGAAGAGAATATTCGAAGCACAATCAGGCAAAATTTATATATGTCAGAACTCTTATCTCCTTTTTTTATAAATTCTGGCGTAATGTAATTAGGACTATCATAAGTTCCCAACGGATGCTTAACCCCGGGCAAAAGCAGAGAATCTATATCAATTAAATAGGGAAAAAGATCTCCACTTTCTTCTCTCACGCAAATATTTCTTCCGCTAAGAACATCTCCAAGCAATACATTATGTCGATGGAGAAATCTAATCATCATCTGGAGCCTTTTGGTAAACTTCTTAAGGACATTATCGCTGTATTGATCTACGTCTTTGAACAGATTATCCAGATTTCTTTCTTCTCCGTTACCACGGTAACATCCATCAGGAATTCTATCCATAATGAATCCAATAAAACGTCTGGAACTGTCTGCCTTCACTTTTGCAACCGGAATGGCCGCCCATGCACGCATATCCTCTTTTTCATCTTCTGTAAAGTGTCTCAGAATATCATCAATGTACATTTCCATTGAATCATATTCTTCGCCATTTTGCGCGTACTCTTTATATGCATATTTCTCCGCATTATTCTCATACAAATAAACTGAGGACGTTTGTCCGCTCTTCTTTTCTTCGGATGAGGAGTTGATGTAGGGAGTAATCTTCGATTTCAATATGTCTATCACAAATTTACTCCTTTTAGAGATTGTTTGTAATTTTTATATAATCTCATTGATACAATACAACCCATGCCACATGAGCACGGGTTGTACCAAGTCGAAATCTATCCAAGTTAAGTTGATTCTCTTTCTCGCACCATTTAAAGCCTTTCATTGGAGTCAAGTATCATCGAAAAGCCTCTAGTGAAATCGGGCTCTCCGGCTCCAATTACTGATAGCTTTGAATTCGAATAATTCTCACTTCTCTCCTGAATGCTGTTTACAACAGACTGTAAAACAGCTCTGTTGATTGATTTCAGCTGATAAGCCGTTTTATCTCCCTTAAATACAAACGCCATCGCCTCATTGCCTCGGACATAGTTTCCATTGGAATATTCCGCAACATCCTTCCCTTTTTCAGCATCATGACGCCAGCGTCGAATCAATTTTCCCGCTGCATACTGCACAATATTATTCCGATTGACATCATCTCCTATCCCAATAGCCAAAATTGCCGGAGCCTTAACATTATCTTTTTCAGTTCTCAGTGCAGACAGTGCGCTTTCGATTGCTGCACTCGTTTCGCACTGGCCTTCTGGTTTTCCGTCTGTCAGAAGATACACGACAGGTCGATACAATTCATACTTGTTAGGATCGAATTGCCTCTGATCTCTCCGGATTACCCTATTCAGTTGTTCAAACATAACTGAAAAATACGTCTGTCCTGAACAATTCCTATATATGCTCTCTTTACTGTTTCTCCACCACTCTCTCAATTCCAATCCATCTCGATCCACGAGCGGCAATGAGGGCTCAAAAATCTCAGATGTGGTCTGGTTGAAGCCGATGACTGAAACACGCAAAGCTGCAGCAACAGCTGTATTTTTTTCCGCAATTTCAATAATTCCGGGTACAATTTCCATAGCTGTTCTTATCTTCGCTTCTCCCGTACTATCCTTCCACGACATAGATTCAGACATGTCCATAACCACATAAAGTGAAAAAATCTTTCGTCTCATAGTTACCTCCTTTATACTTACCCCTTGTCAGATTCGATTCCTTCATCTATATGAATGAAGTCTTGTATTGAACTTGTCAACCACTACATCCAACTCATCTTGGCTGGGCTGAATATATTCGTTTGTGTCTAAACCATAATAAAGCATAACAATCTCACGATATATCTTGTGAAATTCTTTTAGCAATCGAAATCTTGATTCAACCCCCTTTCTCACATTATCCATCGGCAAAAAAAAGTTGTGATTTGTGTCGTTTAACAGCTTCCTCCAATCATGTAATTTCCAACTCTTGATATCGACGCCTTTTTGTCCAAAGCATGCTGTCACTAAATCTATTTTCCTTCGAAGGTTCCATGCTGCTCTTTCTACCTTAATTCTCTTTCCCCTCCAAGATTTAACTCGGTTAGTCTTGATGTCATCTATCAATTCTTGTACCTGCTCTGAAGTTCTGTACCCCCTTCCTACTCCCTCTTCAGCAACCATTTCTAATTCGTATTCGATGAAGAAGTTCATCATTTCCTCAATCAAGACACGCATATTTGCATATATATATGGATACCCGTCGTAAAGTTCTGATTCTAATTCCTGCATCACAATTCCGAGCTTGTACAGATTTGTATGCACCTTTCTTTCCTTTTCGCTCTTGGAATTGTTCAACCCCTTATATTCCAATCGTATTAGCAATTCGAAATTTTTGTGTGTCACTTTAGTTTCCCCATGACCTGTCTTCAGAGTTGTCTCCTACTTTGTAGTGCTTAATCAGTATCCCTGTCTTATCATCATCCAACTGACTTATCGCTGTGCACATCACCGCCAAAAAAGATGCCAAATTCTTGGATTCAATCAACTTAATCCCAAACCATTCTCTAAAAGAAGCTGACTCCTCAAACCCATCTCCCAATCCATCTGTGGTCATAAATAACATTTCTTCAGCCTTCAGAAAACCATGTTTTTTGATGACAGGCTTAGATGGACGATCTGGAAGGCAAATCACATCATTCGAAATATATTGTCCTTGTGCCACTCTCTTTCCGTGTTTAATTGCATACCATTCCTTATTTGAAATTAAATATGTTCCTCCATCTCCGGATATTGTCACTTGAACAAACTCATTGTTCTCGTCATCTGATGCGTTAACAACTACCAATTCAAGCGTAGATGCCCACTTACCGTAATAATCATTTAGATCTTCCGATCCGTTACTTTGTCTCTTGCAAAACTCCACACTAACATGCCAAATATAGCTAGCGACATATTCCCAGTCAATTCCATTAAGCTCTTTCGCTCTATTCAACTGTTCTTTAATCCCAATACCAATGTTATTTACAAGCAAGTCAGCCAATTGATCTGAGTATATAGCATTTCCCACACCATCAGCTATTGCAGCCATGATGTAGCGTTTACCCGCAATGCTAAAATTTTCTATCGAAAAGCTATCTTGACGTACTTTCTCATCCGCATAATGAGATTCGCCACGCAATGAGGCTCCCATTACCAAAAGATTATCTATCTGCGAAATATCCGCGATCAAATCAGGTTTGTGGAATTTTTTGGAATCTTCAATGGCCGGATATGGAATCTGCCGGAAAGTTCCGTTTTCCCCTCCAAAAACATATCTCCCATCTATTTTCTTTAATTGCTCATGCTCCGTCTGTTCTGTAGCGTTTTCTAGTTTTTCAAATGTAGTTTCTAATACCTCCTCCCTCTGCAATTTACACTCCGGATTTGCACTCGTGTTTATTTGTGCAATGACCTGGCCTTTCGGATTAGCATCACCATGCTTGTCTTGTTGTGTAGGTTTATCCACATCACTTGGGCTATTTTGAGATTCGTTGTCCACATTTGTCTCAGATTGTTCTCTATGTTCCCCTATTTCCCTCAATTCATTGGAATAATTCGTTGCCACACTATCAGAGTTCTTTTCATTTGTGTTGTTTGAGACTCCTGCGAAGCCTGTCCTCTCTTCATCACTTCTTGCATCTGAATTTTGGTTCTTTTCTCCACTATTTATAACTCTATTGGGTCCATCTTCCAGTGTACTTTCTTTCCCACTCTGGCTTTGCATCACCAATCTATCAACTTGAGCATCAACGCTTTGATGAATTTGGCGTAATTCTTCTGAGTTAACACTTCCCATAGAATCGGAATCCGTTCCTACTATATTTTCAAGTAGCTTCTTTGCTCCCGCAACAATACTCTTTGCTCCCGCAGCAATACTCTGAGAAAGCGTTGGCGATTCATCTCCCGAAGCTGATGAATTCTCTCTGCTTTCAACATCATCACTATGCTCAATCTGACTATCTAAATCAGTGTTCTTTCCGAGTGGGTAATCGTTTCTAGTTTCTCTTTTCCCCCTTGATTTTCCCATTTTTTAACCATCTTTCTTTTCTATTTACTCTAAGTAACCGTTTCTTTTAGCACATTTGAACTGCTATCACACTCCACAAGACATTACTTTTAAAGTCCAGCCTATTTTCCTTGCGCATAATGTATCACCGCTGCAATCTTAACTTTGACAGCGGTGACACAAGTTCCTCCGGCATAGGCTTCACTATGACTTCATTTTTTTACTAAAATACCGGTTCAACTTTAATTGTTAAATAGCAGGAGTATTGATAACACCCGGGAAGATTTCCATCCATCGTTTCATAACCAATCTTTATACCTTCTCCCACCAGTTCATCCGATAGTTTAATCCCATCCTTGTACACATTGTTCTCTAGCAGTGCCGACCCTTCAACATACTTAAGCGTAAACGGTCTTCCATCCACACTTTTGAGCAGAATGCTATGGCGCACCACTGAAGGGACAGCATTGGAGGAGGAAATGTAGCCCACAATTTTCTCTTCATTGTTCGGCATGTCCAGCAGAGCAAACTGCGCAGTTACATCTTTTGCAACAGCCTCCAAACCATTCGGATTATTATTATGAACATACATTCGAACAATGTATGTTTTACCCTCTTCGATTTCTACTCTGCCTATATGCCAAACATTTTCCTTTCCTCGATTGCCGGTAGCCGCATCGCGGATACCGATAAACCTACGTTCATCTGTCAGAGGAGTTGTAATCCCCTGGGCCCGCTCTTCCTCTGTAAGAGTTGAGTCATCATCCTCAATGGAGTTAAACACAATCTGATTGCCAAGTACTCCAGCACTGATTTCTGCAACGGTATAGGTTCTACGTCCTCCACCATTATCTCCCCATCCATAGGTATTTTCTCCACTTACACTAGTATTTTCACCCTGCGAAGTAGCTATGGATTCTTCTGTGTTCTGTCCTGAATTAGACTGTTTTTGCGCATTTTTCACATGTATGCCAGCCCAATCCGATTGCAGATACTTGCCATCAAAAGAAGTAGCACTTATCTTTAAATTCCCCCCATATTCTTCTTTACCTGTACTCTTGACCTTGCATCGGAAGCGAATATAACCATCTCCTCGCGGAGCGTAGTTTCCAATGTTAATCCCCTTGTCAAATAAGGCACTCTCCACCTGTAAGCCATCCTGATGGTCTGATCTGATTAGACGCGCACTTTGATCGACATATTCCAACTCATCGCTCGGAAGATCAACCTTCACAAATACATTTTCTACGCGTGCCTCCGAAAGATTTTTGTAGTGAACCCGAATTTCAATTTCCTCCCCTATTTCTGCATCCATTCTTTTTTCAAATTTCTTTTTTTCGCCTCCTTCAACATAAGGCTCTCTGACGCCAACTTCCAAAGACGCCTTATCTTTTTCTTCTGGCGTACCCGTACTGTTCTGCTCTGTACTTCCATCTGCAGATGCCTGAGAGTCACTCGTACTAATCTCCTGTTTGGGAGTCTCTTGCTTCTTCGCTTCTTTTCCACTCTGGCAAGCAGTCAAACTCAGCATGGCCAGAATCAAGACCGCTAAAGTGCGTTTTTTCATTTTCTACCTCCATTTTCCACTCGTTCGCTGTGTCAATTGCGCTAATCCGGTTAGCCCGACAATCATTCCAAGTAGCTAATCACTCGCTTTCCCTCTTCTTATAGAGGTGGGTAAACGTCATTTCCAATTTGGCCAGTAGACGATGACCTTCAAGCGATTCTGTCCTATATATCCACCTGTCACCATAAGGAATCGACAACAACTCTTTTTTCAATGTTCTATTTCCCACTACTACAATTGTTAATATGTCTTATAAATTTTCTCTGCCACATGATCCTTGGATATCCGCTCATCGGAAATCAGAAAATACGTATATTGCAGTTCATCTTTCCCATCGCTCCTGACGGGATCATCTCAAGTGCAGTCCACATAGTACCACTGGTTATCGAGCAGCACCCGGTTCCAACTATGATTTCCTGTCCCGCCGGATGGATCTGTCGTTTTTCCGCTGATGTGCTCATGTTCAATTCCAAGCACATACATAAAATAGTCGAAGGTCACTGCGTATCCAAAGCACACAGCTTTCCCGTTCAACATGACGCCCGCAATGCTATACGAGTCTTCCGGTATCGTGTCGTTGTCAAAATTCTCTTTGTCATATCTGGTGTGATTCACAATCCAGTCATGTACCGCTTTAATCTTATCTCGGTCACTCATCTTGTCATTTGTAATGCTCGCTACCGTATCAAACACTTTAAGCTTTGCGTCCACATTATAGGAGCTCCCATAGGCAGTGCGTCCTTCCTGAATGCCGCGTGTCTTATAGTGATTCCAAAGTGCTGCCTTGTTATATCCAAAGGCTGCCTTTAAGTCCGGATTATCATCCGCATAGCGCTTTGCATCAAAATAATAGGACTCATCTTCCTGATAATCGAAGACTACAATGCGCTCCGGCTTATCGGGCAATGTGTGGGCCAATCTGCCCTCTGCCTTGCCGGTGTTCTGATAATGCTGGTAGAGCTTGCCCTTGTCATAGCCATACGCGGCCAGAAGATCCGGATTGTCATTGGCATAGCGCTCATAGTCAAAGGTCTCCGGGGTAATCCGATCATACATGTAATACACTTCTGCATGCGCATCGGTCGTCGTCGTAGCGAATAAGCTGCAAGCCGTCAGAATCACTGCCAGAATACGCACTAGCTTTCTCATTGTGATGCTTCTCTCCAAAAGAACAGCACAAAGCTGCAAATATATTGTATATAGTGTCTGTATTCTATCTCTTTATTCAATTATTAATATATTTTTAAGCGAAAGTCAATGAATAGGTCTGAATATTCTACTTTCGGACACCTATTATTCCACTTTCGGATACCCATCATTCTACTTTCATCTACCATGCAAAGGAACCTCCAGCAATCTTCCGATTGCCTGAGACTCTCCTTTCTCATCGAGCAGACGATGTCTGCGTTTCATCCAGCCACAATGAAATAGTCATAGTACAGCCGCAACAAAAAAGTCCGCCGGACAACACTCTCCTGTTGTCCGGCGGACTCTTTTCATACTTCTTCTGTTTTTTAACGCTTCGCCTTACGCGCTCTCTTCCTCGTCGAGCAGGTTGGTCATGCTCTTTAAGCCTGTCACGATGGTGGAGCCGTTGTGCAGGAGTGCGCCGGTCGCAGGCGGCAGGATACCGCCGACACCGAGCGCTATGAGCAGCGCGTTAAAACCGATGATAAAGTTGTAGTTCGAGTGGATGCGGCGCATCAACGCCATGCTGAGCTTCCGGAGGAAGACCAGCTCGCGCAGATTATCGGCCGCAATCGTGACATCCGCGACCTCGCGTGCAATCGCTGCGCCGTCTGAAATCGCAATGCCGACATCCGCCTCGGAAAGCGCCGGGGTATCGTTCACGCCGTCGCCGATCATGATGACTTTGCGGCCCGCCGCGTGTTCCTTCCGCACGAACTCTGCCTTGGTGCCCGGCAGAACTTCCGCGTGGAATTCGTCGAGGTGCAACTGTGCGGCCACAGCCGCCGCTGTCTTCTCCGCATCACCGGTCATCATGCAGATCTTCGAAATGCCGAGTTTCCGCAGGCCGTCGATAATCTCCGGTGCCTCTTCGCGAATCGGATCAAAGATGCAGATGACTGCGCAGAGCTTGCCGTCGATTGCGAGATAGAGTTTCGAGTACTCGTCCGGCAGCGCTTCGAGCTTCTTCTCGTCGCGCTTTAAGAGCTTGCACTTCTCATCCTCAAAGACAAAGTGATAGGAGCCGATGAAGGCTTTCTTTCCGTTAATCTCGGAGGCAATGCCGTGTGCGACAACGTACTGCACCTTGGAATGCATCTCCTTGTGGCGGATGCCGCGCTTCTTCGCCTCTGCGACGACCGCATTGGCAATCGAGTGCGGATAATGCTCCTCTAAGCAGGCTGCAATCTTCAGCGCCTCGGATTCCTCCATGTCGCCGAAGGTCTCAATCTGCATGACAGTCGGCGTCGCACGGGTCAGCGTGCCTGTCTTATCAAAGACTATCGTATCGGCCTCTGCAATCGCCTCCATGAACTTTCCGCCTTTCACAGAGATCTTCCGGTCACCCGCCTCGCGGATGGCGGAGAGCACAGCGAGCGGCATCGAGAGCTTCAGCGCGCAGGAGAAGTCAACCATCAGGAACGCCAGACCCTTTGCCACATTTCTCGTGAGCAGGAAGGTCAGCGCCGCACCGCCAAGCGAGTACGGCACCAGGCTGTCCGCAAGGTGGTAGGCTCTCGCCTCGGTGTTGGACTTTAACTTCTCGGACTCCTCGATCATCTTGACAATCTTGTCGTAGTGACCGCTGCCCTTTGCCTTTGCGACCTGAATCACGCACTCGCCTTCTTCGACGACGGTGCCGGCATAGACATAGGCACCCGCGTGCTTCTCGACCGGCACGGATTCACCTGTCATCGAAGCCTGGTTCACGGTCATCTCGCCATCGAGCACCGTGCCGTCGAGCGGAATCACGTTCGAGGTGCGAACCACAATGCGGTCGCCGACCTGTACATCCTTCACATCAATCAGGACATCGGCACCCTCGGTCTTCATCCAGACCTTCTCGACCTGGAGGCTCATGGCGCGCGCCAGATCGCCGACCGACTTCTTGTGCGTCCACTCCTCGAGAATCTCACCGAGCTCTAAGAGGAACATGACCGAAGAAGCCGTGTCAAAGTCACTGCGAAGAATAGAGGCCGTGATTGCGGTCGCATCCAGCACCGGCACTTCGAGGCCGCGCGTCAGCAGGCAGCCGAGGCCGTGCACCACATAGCGGAGACTCTTGACCGTTGTCCAGACCGCACGCACCGGCGCCGGCAGGAGCAACATGGTCGCCGCACGTCCCACAACCTTCCAGAACAGCTTGTCCTGGTAGTGGCGTGTCAGTGCGCGTCCGCTGTCTTCGGGCACTAACGAGAGCGCGTATTCATCCTGGTATGAAAAACCACAGAGAGCGTCTAAAAGCCGCTCTCTGTGGTCCGCCTCCCGATTGTACTTCACAATTGCGTCGCCCGTCCGCTCGAAGATCTTGACATCTTCCACAAACGGCAGGTCACGCAGGTAGTACTCCAGAATATCCGCCTCGCCGAGGGACATACGCGTCCCCGCAAGGTGGATACGCATTACGCGTCTGGATTCGTGGCGTATCGTATATCTCATGCTTCCGTCGCTGCCTCGTGCTCCTCAACCAGAGCCTTTGCCTCCTGGTAAGCTCTCTCCGCATCCGCTGCATAACGGCGCTCGTTCAGATCCTTTGCATCCTCATAGATGTCATCGCAGTTCTCGCGAAGCGTGGAGACGGTCTTCATCACGCAGTCCTTGCCGCGGAGCACCGCTGCGGTTGCGTGCGTGTAAGCGCACTTTGCGTCTCTCGACTTCAGAATCGTGATACCTGCCGTACCGAACACCGTACCACCGATAAACAGACCAAGCTTAAACAGCTGCTTTGTACCAAACATCATTCTTACCTCCTAAGTTGAAATTCATTGTCTATAGTTTAGCGTCTTTTCCGGAAAGTGCAAAATAAACTTATTTTGAAATCTCTAACAGCGCTTAGTGCAAATATCTCGGCAAAATATTCGCAAGAAGTACCAAGCCGGACAAAAGTACCAAGACAAAGATATGCAAACGATAGCTTAAACTAACATAACCCACATACTCGCGAATCAGGGCATTCAGCGTATAGTACCACTTGGTTTTTGCCCCGAACCCCTTGCACGGAAGATGCATCCGTCGCGCGAGGAGCAAGGCCCGGAACACATGATAACTCGTCGTCACCACGGCAACACGCGGATGGGTTCGCTCCATCAGTTCTCTGGAATATTCCAGATTTTGTCTCGTATTTCTCGATTGTTTTTCGACCAGTATTTTTTCCGGCGGAACTCTCCTTGACAGCGCATAACGCGCCATGGCCTCGCCCTCTGTGATATCTTCCCCCGGTCCCTGTCCGCCCGACAGAATGAGCAGTGCTTTCTTATTCTTTTTTAGAAGGGCAATGCCGCGGTCCAGTCTCGCCGCGAGCAGCGGTGTAACACGCTCCCCCCGGATGCCCGCGCCCAGCACGACAATATAATCGAAGTTCTGACTGTCTCGCCGGTGTATCAGATTCAGCAGTGCGGAGATGGCATAGATTGCAAAGAGCAGCAGTCCGTACGCAATCCAAAGTCCCACAATCGCATAGACCGTTCTGCCCGCGAAGTTACTCTGCCAGTCACCAAGCTGCGGCCAGAAAATCAGATAGGCAAAGAGTAAGATTGCAAAGAGCAGTGACAGCAAGTTCTGCGGGCGCAGTCCTTCGCGCCGCAGCACCTGTATGCCCTGAATGAAAAAGGTAAGCACCAGCAGCAACGGAAACAGCAGGACCGCCAGCATGAAAAGAATCATGAGCAGCAAGAGCAAAAAACGGATCGGCGTATGCGCCTGCAGCCAGTCCGAATAGCGGAATATCAGCAACAGGAATAGGATGCCGAGTCCCGCAAGCGCGAACAGAAAGCTAACCCCGCTCCAGAGCGTACGCGGCTCTTTCACCATCACATAGACAAAGATTCCGATCAGCAGCAGCGAAAACAGCTGAATGCCGCGCAGAATCAGAAGTTGTGTGTTCGGATTCAATCATTCACCTCCTACCGGAATAGATTTCTTGAATTGCTTCAGAATAGCATAAACCCCGCTTCTCCCGCCAGTTCTAATTCGAAATCACTTGTTATCATCCAAAAGCTATACCTCTTATAGACTTATGCTTACACAAGTTTGAGAAACTCTCGCACCGCCCGCGACATGTAGCGATTCCGGCGGAAATAGAAATTGACTTCGCGCACGGCCTCCCGCGCGTTCAGCTTGTAGAAGCAAAGGTTGGTGTCATCGGGGACATGTTTAATCAAAACATCGCCGTTGAACGAGATGCCCATGCCGTAGCAGGAGAAGTTATACGCTGTCACCTGCTGCTCCGGCTCAAGCCGCAGCTTCGGTGAAAATCCGGCCTCATGGCAGAGCCGGTCCGCCCGCTCTCTCGTATCATTGCCCTCGCGGAGCAAAAGAAAGCGCTCCTCCCGGAATTCCTGCAGCGGCACCGGGGGAATGCGGGAATTTAAGTGCGCGTTGCGCTTGATATCCTCTGCGGTCAGTGCGTAGTTCCGCACTCTCTCATTAACCGCAAGCGCCTTCGGCACCGTGAGAAGGAGATGCTCTTCGCGGAAGAACTTTTTCTCATAGGCCGCGGCATTCAGCTCGGTGTTGTCGATCAGCAGATCCAGCGAGCCGTCCGAGAGCCTCTCCTTCAGTTCCGAGGTCACGGCCTCCACGAGCTCAATGTGAATCTGCGGAAACTGCTCGGTGAACTGGGAGACCAGCGGCGGCAGCGCATACGAGGTGAAGACATTGGTCCCGCCGATCGAAACCGCCCCGTTTTGCAGGGCGTTCCGGTCGTGCACATAGGTCGCAAAGCCGTTCTCCACGTCGAGAATCAGTTCGACCGCGCGAATATATTCCCGCCCGAGATCGGTGAGACCGATCGGATTCGTGCTCCGGTCAAAGAGCGGCGCGCCGAGCCGCTGTTCGGTCTTTCGGACCGCATTGCTGAGCGAGGGCTGGGAGATAAAGAGTTTCTTTGCCGCGCGTGAGAAACTCATCTCCCGGTATACTTCATAGACATAGCGCATGCCCTGAAACATATCTTCGCCTGACATTTTTCTCCTTTTTATCTGTCGACAGTTACATTTCTTTTTTCAAATATCTCATATCACTTTATTGATATTTGTGAATAGTATAGCGCTCTGTTAGACTGAAGACAAGCACTTCAAAAAACCTATTTAGGGAGGTTTTACCATGACGGAAGTAAGAGAAGGGTATCGCCTGGAGCACGATTCGATCGGTGAAAAAGAAGTCCCGATTGACGCCTATTACGGCGTGCAGACGCTCCGCGCACATGAGAATTTCAACATCACCGGGCTCAAGATGCATCCGGAGCTCATTGTCAGCGTTGCCCAGATCAAGAAGGCCGCTGCCATCACGAACTTTGAGGTCGGCGAGCTCTCGAAGGAGCGCGCAAGCGCAATCGTCAAAGCCTGCGACGAAATCATTGACGGCAAGCTGCACGACCAGTTCATTGTCGACCCGATTCAGGGCGGCGCCGGCACCTCTCTCAATATGAATGCCAATGAGGTCATCGCAAACCGCGCCATCGAAATTCTCGGTGGCACCAAGGGCGACTACAGCATTGTGAACCCGAATGACCATGTGAACTTCGGCCAGTCGACCAACGACGTGTTCCCGTCCTGCGGCAAAATGGCGGCTCTCACGCTGCTCCGCCGCGCACAGATTCAGTTAAAGCGCCTCGAAAAGGCACTGCTTGAGAAGTCCGATGAGTTCGACGCTGTCATCAAGATGGGCCGCACGCAGCTCCAGGACGCTGTGCCGATTCGTCTCGGCCAGGAGTTCCACGCCTATGCGAGCGCCATCGGCCGCGACATTCGCCGCTTTGACAACGCAAAAGAAGAAATCCGCTCCCTCAACATGGGCGGCACGGCAATCGGCACCGGCTTAAACGCCGACACGACCTACTTCCACCGCGTCGTCAAGAACATGTCGACAATCACCGGCGAGGAACTCGTGCAGAGCTACGACACCATCGACGCGACCCAGAACCTCGACAGCTATGCGATGGTCTCGGGCATCGTGAAGAGCTGCGCCGTGAACCTCTCGAAGATGTGTAACGACCTTCGCCTCATGTCCTCGGGCCCGCGCACCGGCTTCTGCGAGATTAACCTGCCCGCAAAGCAGAACGGCTCCTCGATTATGCCGGGCAAGATTAACCCGGTTATCCCCGAGGTCGTGAACCAGGTCGCGTTCAACATCATCGGAAACGATGTGACGATTACCATGGCGGCCGAGGCAGGTCAGCTTGAGCTGAACGCGTTTGAGCCGATTATCTTCTACAACCTCTTCGAGTCGATTCAGACCCTCAGCAACGCCGTTCAGACCCTTGTCGACAACTGCATCGTCGGCATCACGGCAAACGAAGAGCACTGCCGCGAGATGGTCGAGAGCTCCATCGGCATCATCACCGCCATCTGCCCCTATGTCGGTTACGAGACTGCGGCGAACATCGCAAAGGAAGCGCTCCGCACCAACCAGTCCGTCCGCGAACTGATTCTGCAGAAGAAGCTGCTCTCCGAGGAGCAGTTAAAGACCATCCTCGATCCCTACACCATGACGAAGCCCGGTATCCAGGGCAGAAATCCGGCGGATTTACTCTCTGACTGAGTGTCCCCGCAAACAACGCATACAAAAAGCGCTCTGCAGCGATGCAGAGCGCTTTTCTTTGCCGAAAGTGATTACCACTGGGAAATCAGGTAGATGAGGCCCGATCCAAACATATCCGCCATCGAGTGAACCAGCACAATCGGGAGCAGGTTCTTGATGAACTTGTGGTAGGAAACATAGTAGAGCAGACCGAAGAAGATACCGATGATGAGCGCCGAAGCCATACCCTGGTAGGTGTGGAACGAAGCGCGGATAATCGTCGAGAACACCAGGGTGCCCCACTTGTACTTCTCCTGCACGGTGCCGAGCAGGCCGAGGAAGTAGAACTCCTCATAGAACGCGTTCAGCAGCGCGTAAATAATCGCGACCTTGGAGAGCGCCGCAAACTTCGGAAATACCGAGAGCAGGTTGATATGGCTCAGGCTCTCCGCCGAGAAGTAGTTGTAGCCGTTGTCGAAAATCAGATACAGAATGTCTGCGCTGAGGCCCATGATGATGAAGAGCACCAGGTACTGCGGGATAATCTTCCAGTTCAGCCTGAACTTGATCTGCTTGAAGTCAAAGTTCCGGATAAAGAGGTAGATGAAGACAATCGCCAGCATGGTCGCCTGATACCTCAGATTACTGGAGTAGGCGGCTCCCTCGGTTGCCACATCTGTTGTTGTCTCCGCGACCTCCGTTGCAGCTTCCGTGACCGCTGTCGCAGCCGCCTCAACGGCCGGTTTCAGGGTCGCGAGGTACATCTGCGTGGAGATGACAATAAACTTCCCGAAGAGAATCAGGGTGATAATGATGACATCAAACCATCTGAGGTTTTTTGTCTTCTCTCTCGGGAGGATAATGTCGCGTATATTCATGCTAAGTTACCCCCTTTGTGATTTTTAGTGTCCTCATTATAGCAAGGACAACATAGACTTACCACCCCATTTTAACATATGCCGAATTTTGCACAGAAAGCACCTCAAACTTATCAGGAATTTGCGCACAATTCAGGTTTCGTCTCTTCCGGAACGGAAAAAGCGCCGCACTGTGGTGATACTCCACAGTGCGGCGCTCTCTATCCGCTTTCGTCTCAAAGCTGCGCGTCCAGCTTCTCCTCCAGTGCCTGCTGCGGCACTGCGCCGATCACACGATCCACGACCTTGCCGTCCTTGATGATGACAAAGTTCGGGATACTCATGACCTGAAACATCTGTGCAAGCTCCGGCTCATCGTCCGAGTTGACCTTGCCGACCTTGACCTTGCCCTCGTACTTCTCCGCGAGCTTCTCAACCACCGGCGCCATCATCTTGCAGGGACCGCACCAATCCGCGTAGAAGTCAATGAGCACCGGCTCCTTGGACTCCAGAACTTCCTTCTCAAAACTAGCTTTTGTGAAACGATATTCCATCGCACTACCTCCTTAGGGTCTGATTTTATGCGCAAAATCAATAACTACTCCTATTTTGCCAGAGTCAGCGACAGATGTCAAGCCCTCTCAGAGACCGAATTCCGCCGGATCAAGCGTCACCGTTCCGTCTTCCCGGACAAGGCAGGGAATGCCAACATAACCGCCCTCTCTGACCAGTCGGAATGCCTCCTCGCGGTCGCGAAGCTGTAAAAATGCCTTCAGATAGGCCACATGCTCGCCGATATTGATGATTTCAAACTCGCTCTCTCTGCCGCTCGCCTTGATGTTTGCCGCAACTTCCGCGCAATCCGGGCAGCTCGGCATCCCGTACACCTTAATCATTCTGCTTCTCTCCTCCCTGCTGAAAATGTCTCTTTGCAAATTCCATATCCTGCACGAACTCGGCGGTGCCGAGATAGTTGCCCTCCGCATCCCGCACGGCGCGGTAATTGACCAGCATGGTCTTTCCGCCCTTCTCGGCCCAAATCGAGACACTGCTCTGCCGTCCCGCGCGGAACTCTCCGATAATCTGGCGCACCAGCGGCTCTACCTTCGGCGGATGGCAGGAGAACACTTCGCGGTCCAACGCCATCTTCGGGCGCTTAAATGCCTTCTGGCCCTCGTTCTCGTTGAAGTAGCGGTTGATGTTGTCGGCGTCGACAAAGGTGATTTCCATCGGAATCGTATTCAACAGCCACTCGAGCTGATCCAACTTCAGGTGGCCGCCCGGCATCACGATTTCACCGACAAAGGACGAGCTGCGGCGCTTTGTCTCGGTCGTATCGACCGCAACCTGTACTTCCTTCTCCTTTGCCGCCGGCTTATCTTCCTCTGCCGCTTCATAGACCTTGCTCACGACGCCGAGGCAGTTCTCATAGTCCTTGGAATCGCGGTAAATCTGCTTCCACTCATCCTCCGTGAAATTCACGGCACAAATCGGGAACAGAATGTTGGTCTCCTTGTAAATCATCTCGTCCGCGCGCTGCACGACAGCCTCTGCCGCCGCCTTCCAGGCATCGTCCTCGACCTCTGCCTTATCAAGGCGCCCCAACTCATCGCGGATTTCATCGTCCACCGTCCACATCACGGAGGACGGACCCGTCACATCATATTTTACCTTTAACAGCGGATAGAGCAAGTCGCCCTTTTTTGCGTAGTGCACGGTGACCTCGCGGATTGCGTGCACCGCATCCCTTAAGGAGACGCCGAGTTTGGCCGCATCGCGGAAGCTCTCGATGCGCCGGGAGAGCGCCTGGTTTTCCCGCGTCAGGGTCTCGAGCGGATGTCCCGGAATCGCAATCAACTTTGCAGCGAGCGCATTCTTGTCGCCGTACTGTGCCTGCTGCTCCGCCTTCTCGTGGTCGGCAATGCGAATCATAGACGCCGCGACCT
>ERZ772960.978-NODE-978-length-23836-cov-12.715824_pt1 | contig 23836 bp, 20 predicted proteins | sample MGYA00580678_ERZ772960 | MGnify/ENA primary metagenome ERZ772960 (study PRJEB29015, sample SAMEA2737930) | human oral metagenome | biome: human oral; feature: human-associated habitat; material: dental | place: China | collected 2059 ... | reverse complement strand
TCTTAGCCGGTAGAACCTCTCATTTTAATTTGTACTAAATCTTGACATAGGACCATTGCATCCAATTTTCCAATCATCTTCCATGCCAATTCATCAATAGATACCTTATCTTTTGACATTTTTTCCTCCTATAACTTTAATTGTTTTCTCACTCTCCACATTAAGCCTTCAAAAGCAGTGAAAATATTTTTTGTTCCATACTTTTCATCATAAATTCCTATCCAGTCCCTATTTGATGCCTCCTTCATTTTCCTTTCTGCCACCTCCCTAATTACCTTTTGTAATGTCTTCTTCCACTCCAAAACTTTCTCTTCTTTGTCACTCTCTGACCAAATTCCTTCTATCCACTCTCTAAAGAGTATATCAACAATAGAATATATCTCTTCTTTTCCCTTGTTCAATACACTACTTCTCTGTATATTCCTAATCTCCATAATTTCTCTCAAAAAAGTAGCATATACCCTCTCTATCATATCCTTGGTCATCTCTACAACACCATCTACTCTGATCACCCATCCATCTAATTTTTCATCAAAAACTAACATATCCTGCAAATTCAAAGAATCTGTGATTTCATTTATTGGAAGCCAAGAACGCGGATTTGCATCGTCTTGCATACCAACAGACCGAATTTTAATCCTCCTATCTCCAATGTGCTTTTGGATCTTCCTATACCACTCAATCACTCCTACCTCATGTTTTGTATTTCCAAATAAAACAATATTTCCATATGCTCTCCACATTGCCTGCTCTGGTATATGCTTTTTAGGTGTATAACTATCCTTTAAATCTCCTTTTTCATTATACTTCCACATTGTCATAGATTCTAACCACTGATTTTTATGCTCAATCTCTGGAATTTTCACAACCTCTACTTGAACTCCCTTGGATATTTCATTCTGATGACAAATGTGCATTGCTCTACTCCAATTTGTGTACAACTCTGTAACATTATCAAGCTCTTTCAAAAATAATCTATCAATATTTTCTTTGCCACCATATTCCCAACATGGTCTTTGTATTTTAACATCAACTTTCTTATTATTGATGACAAAGTTCAACATCAATGTTTCAAACAAATTTTTTCCTTGAATATAAACTCCACCAATGTCAAAAACCCAACCTTTAGATGACTTATAATTTCCTCTATCAAAAACCATTTTATCCGCAAGTCCAATATATCCATGAAGCATTAAAAGCCACCTTACTAATTCACTATCTGTCATCTTATCTCTTTCCAATGTCACTTTGGGTGCAAATAATGCAGGCTTATTTCTAGATTCTGAAATCATACGATTTAAATTTTTTCCGAATATAGGGCTTGGTTTACCCTTTTTAATCCCCTCATAAATCTCTTCCTCTGTAACTTGAAAAAATGGATATTTATCATCATAAAGGAAAAAATGTTCTCTCCATTTTTCCAAATATTCTCCAATAACTTCTGGAAAGCTACCTCTATCCCAAAGATTTTCCCATGTTTTTACTAATTCTTTTCTATAATCCCTTACATCATCTTCATCCACCTCACTTTGCTGTAAAAAATGATCGTCCAAATCAAAATATCCATAAGGAATTCCACTGGCATCTACTCTTGAAAATACTGTATGAAGAACAGCAAGTAAGAAACGCATAATCACAAAATTTTGAGTTTCCATTTCTCCTGCTAAGCCCTCATACCTATGTGCATTTTGAAATAATTCTTTTAATGATACTTCCTTCGTTCTTCCCTCTTCATCGATTACCTTTATCCAAGGTTCATCAAGCAAATTAAATCTACTCATCTTCGCTCTCTTTCTTCTGAACTAACCCATATTTTTCATCATATCTTATCTTTGTCTTTGGTAATTGAAACTCCTGATTCTCATCAAAAATAATTCCCAACATTCCCTTTAGCCATGGCAAATCCTGCCAATTGCTTAAATGCTTCCTATTGTAATCTTCCAAAAATTGAATCAGTGAATTCTCTCCCTCCTTAAGCACGATACTATTGCCTAAACGAATAGTTTGTCTTGTTATCTCCATAGCAAATTTTGGAATATTCTCTGAAATATCCCTATTGTGCCCAAATATTCCATAACCATTTCCTACTTTCTTCAAGGCAACAACTTCTATCGTAGCCTGAATATCTCTCACTTGTGCATTTCCTGCTTCCTCTGAATCATCCCTAACATTACGATTTAACCACCCAATTAATGTACAATCTTCATCATTTGCATCTATCTCCAATTCTGGATTCGCAAGCCTAAAGCTCTTTGCCATTCTCTCTTTCTTCTTCAAGCAACTCTGATGATTATCTTTTGCCTCTTGATACTTTTCTTTACACTCACCTTTTAATAGAATATCTTCATCTCCATAAACTTTTTGTACAAGTAGCGAAATATCCTCTGGAAGCAAAATAGAACTTCCAAGACAATCAAGATAATACTGACTTCTTGCCAAAAGATAATCTCCATACACAGCACTCGACCCACTATTAAAATCAAATGTTTCGCTCCTTCCAAGAAGATAGAGAACAGGTTTTTTATGGTCTCTAGGTCGTTCAATCTTATGACGATGCAATCTTCCAAGTCTTTGAATGAGCAAATCAATCGGACACAAATCAGATATCAACACATCAAAATTAATATCCAGTGATTGTTCAATCACCTGAGTTCCTACTACAATCTTTTGATTAGGTCTCTTTGCTCCTTTTCCAATCATTTGCATTAATTTCGCCTCTTTTTCAATTCTAGCTGCATCAATAAAATTCGAATGTAAAATAGAAACCATATCTTCTCCAAATTTTTTTATACACTCCTGTGCGATTTTTTGAGCACGACCAACAGTGTTTACAATAATACCAATCACTCCACCATTTTCTACTAAGCTAGCTACTTTATCATAGAGTTCTTCATCTTCCAAAGACTGAATTTTTATTTTCTTTGACTCCTCTCTCTCAAAGTGATCAAAAACCTGAACTTCATTTCCACTCGTATAACTTAAAATTGGATAAGCTTCTGTCTGTAGGTTATCCAAATGGTGAATTTCTTTTTTCTTTACTCCCCTACCACCTAAATACTCTTTAATTAAATTTATTCGTCTACTCTTTGGAAGTGTTGCTGACAAGATCACAAGAGGGACTTTATATGCTCCAAGCCATCGAATAGCCTCATAGAGATACTGTCCCATATATGCATCATAGGCATGTACTTCATCAATAATCACAACTTTTTTACTAAAACCTAGATGTCGCAACATTAAATGCTTTTGTTTTAATGACATCATCAAAAAATGATCAACTGTTCCCACCACAAAGTCATCAAGCATTGCTGTTTTTTTTCCTGAAAACCATTCATTGACATATACACTACTTTTTCCATCGATGTCAATATCTTTTGGAAAAATCCTAGGTAATTCCTGATACTTTTCATTTAAAGAAGCTTTTCCATGAGATAAGTGAAGCGATAAGTTTTCTCCCATATTTTTACTCAATTTTTCTACCCACTTCTCTATTCTAGGAAAAATTCCATTTGATGTTGCCTGTGTAGGCAAGCCAAAAAAAACACCACTTCTCCCACTTTGCTTAGCTAATTGTATGGCTGTTGTCAGTGCAACTTCCGTCTTTCCACCACCCATTGGTGACTCTACAATTACGATCCCAATATCTTTTTTTTCTGAAATTTCTTTGAAAATTCTTTTTTGAAAGTCTCTTGGATAAAATCCATATAAATTCTGATATGCTTCATCTGCATCTAAAAAACAGTCTGGTTCCCACGGAAAATTTTTATACCATTTTCCCCAGCCCATATCCAATCTATCTTCCACAATCTTACTATCACTTACTACACTTTCTTTGTCAATATCCAAAAGTGGAAAAAAGTGCTCATTACTAGCAATCCAGTCTGCCATAATCAACAATCCAGAAATAATGACCTGTCCTGGCTGTGCAATTTCAGGCAATCCATTCACACTACCTACTCCTGTAGATACTAACGCCCAATCTAAGATTTCTTTCTGTACATCTTTCCATTTTTTATATAAAATGCTATTTTGATTTTCATTTTGGTAAAGGTTTGCTGTATACGCCTTTTCTTGACACTCATAATTATTAACTTCGTCTACTGGCTTGCCATGATGAGCCCCTACGATGGATCCGATATCTTTTTTTACCCCTAAATTATCTAATATCGCCTCGCCAGCAACCGTATGGTGACTCTTATTTCTATCCGTAAGTAGTATCTCTTTTATCCCTTGAAATCCCTCTAATTCCAACTTTTCTAATAATATTTGGTCTAAATCTAGAGAATTTGCAAAACCTTTTTGTGTCTGAAAAGCTGGTGTTGCCTTTCCTATATCATGAACAGCTCCAATAAAGCTCACAACATCATAACTTTCGTCTTCAGAACAATTCATTGATTTTGCAATTTCTCTTCTCTGTCCATCACTCAACCAGTAATTCCATAACCTTCCAATGACATTTTTTGTATCTTCCAAATGCATATCCAAAGGTAACCACTTGAGTATTCCATTATTATCCTTCTTTTTGGCCCATAATTTTGAAAAACTCATTATTATCACTTCCTATTTTAGAATATTTATTTATCATAACATTATAATTTTATACTAGCATTTTAAACCCCAAAAATCCACAACTTCATTGCACATCTATTTTTTTCCTCCCATATACAAAACTTTTCAATCCGAGTATAATAAAAATGCCATAGATATTTTATACAAAGGAGACATAAATCATGATTCAACAATTTCAAGACTTTGTTCAAAAGAGTCCAACGGCATTCCATGCCATCGACAATATACGATTGATCTTAAAAGAAAAGGGATTTCACGAGCTATATGAGGGGCAGTCCTGGGATATCCAGCAGGGAGGATGCTACTTTGTCACTAGAAATGGATCCAGTATCATCGCATTTCGTGTGGGAAATACACTCAACCACTATGGATTTCAGATTGCCGCATCGCACTCCGATTCTCCAAGTTTTAAGTTAAAAGAAAATGCTCAACTTGAAGTTCGCCAAAAATATACTCAGCTCAACACCGAAGGCTATGGTGGAATGATTTGTTCTAGCTGGCTTGACCGTCCGCTCTCTATTGCTGGTCGTGCTATTGTCCAAGATAAAAAAGCCAATAAACTCTCCACTCATCTAGTCCAGATTGATCGAGATCTTGTTCTTATTCCGAACCTAGCCATTCATATGAATCACCAGACCAATGACGGAATGGCTTGGAATAAACAAGTTGATATGCTCCCACTATTTGGTGGAGAGAGCACAGAAAAAGAGGCACTAAAGTCAATAATTGCCGAGAATATTGGCTGTGACAAAGAGGATTTACTTGGCAGTGATTTATTCCTATACAGCCGTACTCCCGCAAGTGTTTGGGGAGCAAAAAATGAATTTTTCTCTTGTGGAAGAATCGATGATCTAGAATGTGCATTTGGCTCACTGATGGGATTTTTAGCCGGAGACTGCCACGACAATATTCAGGTATTTGCTTGCTTTGACAATGAAGAAGTGGGCTCTGGAACAAAGCAGGGTGCAGCCTCTACCTTTCTCTCTGATACGCTCTTACGCGTCAATTCCTGCCTTGGAAAAAGTCAAGAGGACTTCTACCGTGCCATTGCTGCCAGCTTTTTATTGAGCTGTGACAATGCCCATGCCGTACACCCAAATCATCCAGAAAAAGCCGATGCCAACAACTGTTGTTACATGAATGAAGGCATTGTCATTAAATCTCATGCTGGACAAAAATACACCAGCGATGGGGTGAGTATCGCCATCTTTAAGTCCATTTGTCAAAATAAAAATATTCCTGTTCAATATTATGCCAATCGCTCTGACAGCGTCAGCGGTTCTACTCTTGGCAACATTTCAATGTCCCAACTTTCGATGAATGCTGTAGATATTGGTCTAGCACAGCTTGCCATGCATTCGGCCTACGAAACAGCAGGAGTAAAAGATTTGGATTACCTTATTGACGCATGCAAGGCATTCTTTAGCACTAGTATGGAACTAGATCATCAAGACATCACTTTGTACAATAACTAATCCACAAAAAAGGCGTGTGAAAAATGATTTCTTCATTTCTCACACGCCTCTTTTTCCTCTATGTCTCTTGACATTCGATATTTTATTTACTCTCCAAGACCAGACTCAATAGCCTCTGTCAAAGCAGCCATTGCTGCATCCTCATCCTCGCCATCACAAACCAAAGTGATCTGTGCACCTGACTTAATTCCTGCAGACATTACATTGAGCACACTCTTAGCAATGACTTTCTTGCCCTCATACTCGATGGTAACATTGCTCTTAAACTTCATAGCACACTGAGAAAGGATTCCTGCTGGTCTTAAATGAAGTCCTGATGGATTTGCGATCGTCAAAGTTTTGCTTAACATGGGTAACACTCTCCTCTACATTGTTTTTTCTTAAATACATTGTCATTATAATGCATTTTTAAACAATAGTCAAAGAATTTTACAAACTTTTCTTTCGTTCTCTCACTTCTCTTTTGGAGTATGAACATCCGCAATAGTCCTGTCGATACAAGTCATACTCTTTAGACAATTCAGTTGAACGCTTATATCCATTTTTCTTTTTAAAATCAGATGGCAGATAGCTCACTCCATATTCTTTTCCTACCTTTTCACCAATTTCACATAATTTGGCCGAATTTTTCAGCGGACTAATGCTTAAAGCGGTGGTAAAGTAATCAAATCCTCTCTCTGCCGCTAATTTTGCCGCCTCCCGAAGACGCATTTCATAGCACATAAAACAGCGCTCACTCCCCTCAGGATCGGTCTCATGCCCTCTGGCCATCTCATGAAATTGCTCAGGATTATACTTTCCCTCAATAAATTTCACTTCACGCTCAAAGGGCATACTGGCAATGAGACGCTTTTCCTCATCTACACGGAGACGATATTCCTTGGGATCATCAATATTTGGATTGTAATAAAACACTGTAATATCAAATTTTGAATTTAGATATTCCATACAATAGGAAGAACATGGGGCACAACAAGCGTGCAAAAGAAGCTTCGGATAAATTCCCGAAGCTTCATTGCTCTTGATAATGCCCTCTAGTTCCTTTTGTAAATTTCTCACATTCATTTATAAAAAGTCCCTTATTCTCTTTGAGCGCACTGGATTTCTCAACTTGCGCAATGCCTTTGCTTCAATCTGACGGATTCTCTCTCTTGTTACTTTGAATTCCTTACCAACTTCCTCGAGTGTTCTTGGATGCCCATCCTCAAGTCCAAAGCGCAATACAATTACTTGCCTTTCCCTCTCCTTAAGATCTCCAAGCAATGCATCGATATGCTCTCTGAGCATAACAGACTCCACATTTCCTTCTGGTGTGAGCACATTGGAATCAGCAACAAAATCGCCAAGATTGGAATCATCCTCTTCACCAATTGGAGTTTCCAGTGAAGCTGGCTCTCTTGCAATTTGCATAATCTCCATCACTTTTTCCTCGGTCATGCCGAGTGCATCAGCAAGCTCTGTCACACTTGGCTCATACCCAAGCTCCAAAGTAAGCTTTCTTTGCATCTTACTCATCTTATTAATCGTCTCAACCATATGCACTGGCACACGAATCGTTCTAGCCTGATCAGCAAGGGCTCTTGTCACAGACTGACGAATCCACCAAGTCGCATAGGTAGAAAGCTTAAATCCCTTGGTATAATCAAATTTCTCGACACCCTTAATTAAACCTAAATTTCCCTCTTGAACAAGGTCAAGAAAACTCATTCCACGCCCTGTATAGCGCTTTGCAATACTGACGACAAGTCGAAGATTTGCCTCAATTAGCTTTTGCTTCGCATACTCATCTCCCTCTTGCTTGCGCTTTGCAAGTTTTAACTCCTCCTCTGTTGTGAGAAGAGGCACTGTACCAATCTCCTTTAAATACATGCGGACAGGATCTTCTGTGCCAACACCTTCAAGAATATCAATTGCACTAAGGTCAATCTCCTCTTCCTCGGAATCATGTTCAAACTCATCGTCCTCATCATCCACCAAAAGTGCAGATTCATCAGTAATTTTGCCAATGTCTACAGGAACTTCCTCTGGAATATCCTCGACCACCTCAATGTTATGAATATCCAAATATGCATAGATTTGATCCATGCTATCACTTTGCAATTCTTCACCTTCAAAATAGTCGTTGATTTCTCCATAAGTTAGCTTGTTATCCTTGCTCTTGGCCAACTCCAAAAGTTTATTCAACTTTTCCAAAAATTCCTCTTGCGAAGCACTTTTTGTCTTGTTTTTACCTTCTGTTGTAGCCACTGCCTTTGTACTCTTATTTTCCACTAAGCCACATCCTTTTCTATAAAAAATTGTTTACAGTGTATCAGTTCATTATAACGCCAACTGGCACAAATGTCAACTAGCAATAGCCATACACACCTCGCACGCTTACTTCACCACTAAAAATTGTTTTCATTTTTCCATCTTCTGTGCAGACCAAAAGTTCTCCTCTCTCATCGATTCCTCTGGCTGTTGCAATGTATTCCCCCTTGGAATCCAAAACTTTAACCTTTTTGCCCCTGTTTACAAGTAAAGCTTCATATTCCTTCTTTAATTTGGAAAAATCCTGTGTCTCCATAAAAATGGCCATATACTTTAAGAATTTTTTTGCAATCAAAGCCGTCAACTGTGCACGTTCTATCTGCTGTGTGCTCTCCAAGTACAAAGAGGTTGCCTTATCTTTAATTTCCTCAGGAAATTCCTTGCCATTGACATTGATGCCAATTCCACATACACAATAGCGAAGACCATCTACATCGGTACTCATCTCCGTCAAAATCCCACAGAGCTTTTTCCCTTGAATTACAATATCATTTGGCCACTTAATGAATGGCTCCAATCCTGTCAGTTCCTTGATGCCTGTTGCAACAACTAGAGCCGCAACTAAGGTCAACATAGCTGCATTTTCTGTTTTTAATGCCTTTTCCTTGATAAGAAGACTCATAAAAATATCCTGCCCCTTTTTTGAAGCCCAAGTTCTTCCTCTTCGTCCTCGACCACCACTTTGCTCATCTGCCACACACAATATATTTTCATCACCATTTTCTGCAAAAGTTTTTGTCCAGGCATTGGTTGAATTTACGGTTTCTTTAAAATGTACCCTGTAATTTGCCCCATAAACTTCCAACCAATGAGCAATTCGTTTCTCTGAAAATAAATCGCCCCTTTTTGTCAAGCGATACCCCCTCTTATTCACTGCATCAAATTCATATCCATCTTCTCTCAGGGCAACAATATTTTTCCACACCGCTGTCCGTGAAACATTCAACATCTCGCTAATATGTTGTCCTGAGAGATAACCTGTAGCATTTTCAAGTAATTCTAAAACTTTTTCCTTCATCTTTCTCCTACATACTCACTAAACTCAAAAAAGCAACAACAACCAAGAAAATTCCTGCAAGTAAATTCAGTATGAAGCTGACCATAATCCTCTTTTCTCTCATCCTATATTGCCATCTATGTTTTGCCGCAACAAAGTTTAATGCTGACGCAAGAGCAAAGATGATAGGGAAAAAGACTCGATGTCCTTCTGGATCCAAAAAAGCGAAAATAGACAAAATCATAATGACAACACTTGCCAAAATTCGCAGAGCATCCATAAGTACCATCGTCTCTCTGCTCTTTTTTCTTCCTAAATCTGCCATATTAATTTCCCAATGTGGCGACCATCACGGCCTTAATAGTGTGCATACGATTTTCCGCCTCATCAAAGACGACATCTGCATATTTCTCAAAGACATCCTCTGTCACTTCCTTGCCCTTTACCGCTGGTAAGCAGTGCATAAAGATCGTGCTGTCCTTTCCCGTGCTTGCCATTAATTTTGCATTGACTTGATAAGGACTAAGCAATTCAATACGCTCCTTTGCCTTGTCTTCTTCGCCCATGGAAGCCCACACATCTGTATAGATTACATCCGCATCTTTTACTGCCAAAACATCATCGCTGATCTGCAATTTGGCACCTGATTCCTTTGCATATCCCTTACAAAGCTCAACTAATTCCTTTGTCGGCTGCAATGCCTTTGGTGCAATAATTGTAAAGTTTACTCCCATCTTTGTCATACCAATCATCAGAGAATTGGCCATATTGTTTCTTCCATCTCCCGCATAGACAAAATGAAGTCCCTTTAAATGCCCAAAGTGCTCCTTCATAGTCAAAAGGTCAGCAAGGATCTGGGTTGGATGATACTCATCCGTCAAACCATTCCACACAGGTACGCCTGCATATTTTGCAAGTTCCTCCACCGTTTTATGGGCAAAGCCACGAAATTCAATGCCATCAAACATTCTTCCCAATACTCTCGCTGTGTCAGCCACGCTCTCCTTGTGGCCAAGCTGAATATCATCCTTTCCAAGGTACTCAGGAAATCCTCCCTCATCCCTTGCACCGACAACAAAGGCACAGCGTGTTCTTGTCGATGGCTTTTCAAAAATCAATGCAATATTTTTGCCCTTCAATGAATTGCCCGTAATGCCCCTTTTTTTGTCCGCCTTTAACTTTGCTGCCAAATCAAGTAAATATCCAATTTCCTCTGGTGTAAAATCCTTTAATGTGATAAAATTTCTTCCCTTTAAATTCATCATTCTCCCCTTCTTTGTCTTGCCAATTCATACATCAAAATAGATGCTGCTACAGCAGCATTTAAGGACTCCAACTGACCCAACATTGGAATCCGAATATAATGTGTCGCATGCCTTGCTACATCCTGTGTCAATCCATTGGCCTCATTGCCAATCAAAAATGCACTGGAGTGAGTATAATCCTCTCTGTCATAGCTATGCTCTCCCTGCAGATGTGCAGCATATACTTTAATCCCTGTCGCCCTCATTTTTTCAATTGCATTGCCCAAATCCTCTACATAGACAAATGGAACTCGAAAAATAGATCCCATGGTCGAGCGAATCACCTTTGGATTATAAATATCTGCCGTATCCCCACTCATAATTACGCCGGTAAGACCTGCTCCCTCACCTGCACGAATAATAGTTCCTAAATTTCCTGGATCTTGAAGTCGCTCCAAAATAAGCAAATGCTGTTTTTCTGTCGCTAAAATCTCTTCGAGACAATACTTTCTTTGCTTAACTACAGCAAGCACTCCTTGCGGTGTCTTGGTATCGCTCATCAATGAAAAAACTGTCTCCGAGACCAGCTCATATTTGACTCTTTCCAATTTTTCTCTTATTTCTGCCTTAGCATTTTTTAAAAAATTTTCTGTCACATAGACTTCCCCAATTTCTTCTATGGGCACCTCCTCAAAAATGCGCTGGCCCTCCACAGTAAAGAGTCCCTTTTCTCTTCGATAGGATGCTTTTTTCCGCAAATTGACGACTTCCCTTACCCTCTTATTGCTTGTCGCTTCAATCACTCCAAATTCTCCTCAATTTCTTCTAATTCTTTCAGCCAAACCTGTGCGGAAGCATCGGATGGCATGCGTAAATCTCCCCTTGGAGACACAGCCACACTTCCAACCTTTGGACCATCTGGAAGGCAGGAACGCTTAAATTGTTGAGCAAAAAACCTCCAATAAAATGTCCTCAGCCAGCGATAAATAGTCTTCTTGTCATACTCCTTGCCAAAAGTTAGGCAAGCCAAGCGATAAATCTTTCTTGGAGAAAAACCAAATCGAAACATAGAATATAAATAAAAATCATGTAATTCATATGGGCCAACCAAATCCTCTGTCTTTTGACTAATCTTTCCATCCACTGGAGGTAATAGTTCAGGGCTGACCGGTGTGTCAAGGACATTCTTTAAAATCGCAGAAACTTGCTTTTCTTTTGTTGTCTGAGCATAATAATCTACTAAATATCGAACCAATGTCTTTGGAACAGAGACATTGACCGCATACATCGACATATGATCCCCATTATAGGTTGCCCATCCGAGGGCAAGTTCTGACAAATCTCCTGTTCCAATGACAAGTCCATTATCCCGATTGGCAATATCCATTAAAATTTGCGTTCTTTCCCTTGCCTGTGCATTCTCATAGGTGACATCGTGACAATTGACATCTTGGTGGATATCCTTAAAATGCTGTAGTACAGACGCACAGATTGAAATTTCTTCTAAACTTGCTCCCAACTCTTTCGTCAGCTTACAGGCATTTTGATAGGTTCGATCTGTCGTTCCAAACCCAGGCATGGTAATGGCATGAATTCGACTTCTTTCTATGCCCAATAAATCAAAAGCCTTTGCACATACAAGAAGAGCTAATGTCGAATCCAGTCCTCCTGAAATACCAAGAACTACACATTTAGCCTTGGTGTGCTCTAGGCGCTTTTTAAGTCCCATCGCTTGAATCATCATAATCTCTTCACAGCGTTCATTTCGCCTTTGAACATCTGAAGGCACAAAAGGTGATGGATCAATAAAGCGAGTCAATTCTACTTCCTGCATCTGCAAAGAAAAAGGAATCCGCAGATATTCCTCGTCCTGCTCCCTCGGATAAGTCGTCATCTTTCTTCGCTCTGCCATCAGTTTTTGCACATCAATTTCTGACACCACGGCCCCACCAACAAATAGCTTTGATTTTGCAAGTATGCTTCCATTTTCTGCAATCATATTGTGGCCACCAAAGACCACATCCTGAGTGCTCTCTCCCTCTCCAGCATTGGCATAAATATAGGCTGCCACAAGTCTAGCCGACTGATTGGCAATCAAACTTTCCCGATAACCACTCTTTCCTACCATCTCATCTGAGGCCGAAGTGTTGGCAATCACCGTTGCACCAGCAAGTGCGTGATGGGTACTTGGCGGATTGGGAACCCAGACATCCTCACAAATTTCTGCCGCTATGACAAGTTCTGGAATATTTTCACAACAAAGAAGAATATTTGCCCCAAATGGTACCTTCTCGCCAAAAAAATCAATCATTCTCACTCTAGCATTGCCATCACAAAAATAGCGTTTTTCATAAAATTCCCCATAATTAGGATAATTTTGCTTTGGCACTAAACCGAGCAAATGTCCATTTTGCACAATGGCCGCACAATTATATAGTTTTCCACCTACTGCAAATGGCAGACCAATAAAGCTGACCATATCACTGCCATTTGATTTTTCCACAATCTCTTTGAGTGCAAATTTTGCCTCTTCAATCAGTGGTCTTTGAAAAAATAAATCATTGCAAGTATAGGCAGAGAGCACCAGTTCTGGAAATACACAAATCTTTGTGCCCGTTGCCATTTGCTCCTGCATCGCCATCCACACCACACTTTTATTGTGATCTACATCTGCAACGACAACCTTTGGTGTCACTGCAGCTACTTTTATAAAACCATCTCTCATGCTATCCCTCATATCAACATAGCAGAAATAGGGACTGTGAATTTTTTTGTTCCACAGCCCCTCCTTCCCTATGTCTTACTATCTATAAATAATATCTTCTCTACCTGGTCCATTGCTGACCATCTTTACTGGCACGCCAAGTTCTCTTTCGATATACTCGATGTAATTTCTACAGTTCTCTGGCAAATCCTCATACTTTTTAATTCCACGAATTTCGCAATTCCAACCTGGAAGGTAATCATACACTGGCTTTGCCTTCTTTAACTTTGCCGTCACTGGGAAGTCCTTAACGACCTCTCCATCAATTTCATATCCAATGCAAACAGGAATCTCTTTTAAATATCCAAGGACATCTAAAACCGTGAGGGCAACCTCTGTTGCTCCTTGAATTCGACAACCATAGCGAGAAGCCACTGCATCAAACCATCCCATTCTTCTTGGACGACCTGTTGTAGCACCAAACTCTCCGCCATCTCCTCCTCTGTGTCTCAACTCATCTGCTGCTGCCTCATCTAAGATCTCACTGACAAATTCACCGGCCCCCACTGCACTTGAATAGGCCTTGACCACTGTGATAATATCTGTAATCTCATATGGGGCAATTCCAGCACCAATCGCTCCATAAGCGGCCAATGTCGACGAAGAAGTTACCATTGGATAAATTCCATGATCTGGATCCTTTAGCGAACCAAGTTGTCCCTCAAGAAGGACCTTTTTTCCAGCCTTCAAGGCCTCATATAAATAGGCACTCACATCACATACATAAGGTGCAATCATATCTCTATATTCATGTAAAGTATCCATCAATTCTTTTGGATTTAACTCTGGTTGATGATAGAGATTGACAAAGAGAACATTCTTTAATGTACAAATCTTTTCAACTTTTTCTGCCAAAATTTCATCATCAAATAATTCACTGACTTGAATGCCAATCTTTGCATACTTATCGGAATAAAATGGTGCAATTCCTGACTTTGTTGAACCATACGCTTTTCCTGCAAGTCTAGCCTCCTCATAAGTGTCCTGCAAAATATGGTATGGCATCAAAATCTGTGCACGGTCAGAAACCAAGACCTTTGGTGTCGGCACGCCCTTTTCTACAATTGAATTGATTTCCTTTAATAGATAAGGAATATTTAAGGCAACTCCATTGCCAATAATACTTGTTGTGTGCTGATAGAATACACCCGATGGCAGCAAATGAAGTGCAAACTTGCCATAATTGTTGATAATTGTATGTCCAGCATTGCTGCCCCCCTGAAATCGAACAATAATATCTGCCTCTTCAGCGAGCATATCTGTAATTTTTCCCTTTCCCTCGTCTCCCCAGTTCGCACCAACAATCGCTCTTACCATGAAAAAACCTCCAAAAAATAAAATTAATTATATACTATTAAACATTGATCTGGGCCGTTTTGCCAAGCTCGTCTCTATATTCCTCTAAAATTGGTGAGATACATTCCTCAACAAATTCAACCACCTGCTGCGGACAGCGTCCCACATACTTTGTCGGATCCATTGTCTTTTCTAACTCTTCTCTTGTCAAATTAAACATTGGATCCTCTGCAATCAAATCGAGCAAATTATTTTCTTTGCCCTCAACCTTTACCTGCCTTCCTGCTTCCATAGAAAGTTCACGAATCCTCTCATGTAACTCCTGACGATCTCCACCCATTTTTACAGCATCCATCATAATATTTTCTGTCGCCATAAATGGTAGCTCAGCCATCAGACGCTTTTCAATTACCTTCGGATAGACCACAAGTCCATCGACCACATTGAGACAAAGATCTAAAATACCATCAATGGCCAAAAATCCCTCAGGCACAGACAATCTCTTATTTGCTGAATCATCTAATGTTCGTTCAAACCACTGTGTAGAAGCCACGAGCATTGGATTCATTACATTGCTCATCACAAAGTTAGACAGTGAAGCAATTCTCTCACTGCGCATTGGATTCCTCTTATAAGCCATTGCCGATGAACCAATCTGTGTCTTTTCAAATGGCTCCTCAATTTCCTTTAAATGCTGTAATAGGCGAATATCATTGGAAAACTTATGTGCAGACTGTGCAATCCCTGCCAAAACATTCAACACACGAGTGTCTATTTTTCTGGAATAGGTTTGACCAGATACAGGATAGCAATCATTAAATCCCATTTTTTGTGCAATCATGTTATCTAATTTTTTAATTTTTTCATCATCTCCTGAAAACAATTCCACAAATGAAGCCTGTGTACCTGTCGTTCCCTTGCACCCCAAAAGCTTCATTGAATCAATCACATAGCAAAGATCTAAGTAATCAAGATAAAATTCATGTAGCCAAAGTGTTGCTCGCTTTCCAACTGTTGTTGGCTGTGCTGGCTGGAAGTGGGTAAATGCAAGTGTCGGCATATCCTTGTATTCCATTGCAAACTTTGACAACTCATTCATCACATTGACTAATTTTACTCTAACAAGTTTCAACGCCTCTGTCATCACAATGATATCTGTGTTGTCTCCCACATAGCAACTCGTTGCTCCAAGATGAATAATGCCTTTGGCTTTTGGACATTGCAATCCATAGGCATAGACATGGCTCATGACATCATGACGAACAATCTTTTCTCGCTCCTTAGCCTCTGCAAAATTGATATCATCTTGATGTGCCTTTAATTCATCAATCATCTCTTGTGTAATCTGCCCAAGACCAAGTTCTCGCTCAGTCTCTGCAAGTGCAATCCATAATTTTCTCCAAGTCTTAAATTTCTTGTCTGGAGAAAAGATATATTGCATCTGTTTACTCGCATAGCGCTCTGAAAGTGGACTTACATATTTATTATACATAGATCTTTTCCTTTCTCAATATCTCATTGTTCAAGCTTTTTTTGTGCTCCACAGCTATCACTGCCCTTGTCAAAATATTCTCCTCGAATATCTTCTTTTGGTGGTTCAATCGGATAATCCGCACTAAAGCACGCCGTACAAATCGGAAGACCATTCGATAATTCCTTTAATCTATCCATCCTCAAGTAAGATAAACTATCTGCTCCAATCACCTTGCAAATTTCATCAACTGTACGATTGTGGGCAATCAGTTGTTGTTCATTTGGAATATCTGTTCCGAAGTAGCAAGGATGCAAAAATGGAGGAGCACTCACCTTTAAATGTACTTCCTTTGCTCCCGCCTCTCGCAATTGATTGACGATCAAAGAACTGGTTGTTCCCCTGACAATCGAATCATCAATCATAATCACTCGCTTTCCTTCAACAGCACTCCTCAATACATTGAGTTTGACACGAACAGCACTTTCCCTTGAGCTTTGTTTTGGCTTAATGAAGGTTCTTCCAACATAACTATTCTTCACAAAAGCCACACCATAAGGAATTCCTGATTCCATCGCATAGCCAAGCGCTGCCGCATTGCCAGACTCAGGAACACCAACAACAATATCTGCCTCTACAGGCTCATCCATTGCGAGGAATCTCCCTGCCTTTATTCGACTTTCATACACGCCCACACCATCAAATACACTATCTGGTCTGGCAAAATAGATATATTCAAATACACATCTTGCTTGTTTTTCCCTTATACATCTTGACTTGTCCGAAGTAATCCCATCACTAGAAATGGTTACAATTTCTCCAGGTTCAACATCACGCACAAACTCAGCACCAATCGTATCCAGTGCACATGTCTCTGAGGAAAGAATATAGGTGTTTTCCCTCTTTCCTATGCAAAGTGGCTTAAAACCCTGTGGGTCTCTTGCACCCACTAGTTTTCTCGGACTCATCACCACGAGTGAATAGGCTCCCTGTAGTTTGTCCATGGTATTTCCTATCGCCTCTTCTACAGAACTTGTCTTAATTCTCTCCCTAGCGATGAGATAGGCAATAACCTCAGAATCAATGGTCGTTTGAAAAATCGCTCCAGTATAAGCAAGCTCTTCTCTTAGCTGTGGTGCATTAACCAAATTTCCATTATGTGCCATTCCAAGAATTCCCTTCACATAACTTAAAACCAAAGGCTGTGCATTCTCTCTTGTCGAAGAACCTGCTGTCGAATAGCGCACATGACCCACACCAACATTTCCTTTTAAATTCTCTAAAATTTCTGGTGTAAATACTTCATTGCAAAGTCCCATTCCCTTGTAGACATTGTAACTGCCTTTTTTTCCCTTTGTGTCAGTCACTGCAATTCCACAGCTTTCCTGTCCTCGGTGCTGTAAGGCAAATAGCCCGTAGTAAATACTATTGGCCACATTGCCACCATTCATATCATACATACCAAAAACGCCACATTCTTCGTGTAAATTTCCCATAATCCATTGACCCTTCCCTCAAACTTAACAACAAACAGGAGGACGATTCGTGTCCTCCTGCATAACTACATAATGCCAAGACGTTTAAATACTTCTTGATACGCATCTTGCACATTTCCAAGGTCACGCTTAAATCGATCCTTATCTAGCTTTACATGTGTTTGCTTATCCCAAAGTCTACAAGTATCTGGAGAAATCTCATCGATCAGAATAATCTCACCATGATATCTTCCAAACTCAATCTTAAAATCGATTAAATCAATTCCCTTGCTGCCAAAATAATCAATTAAAATTTCATTGATTTTAAATGCATATGTTGCAATCTTGTCTATCTCATCCTGTGTGATGAGATCCAAAGCTAGTGCATAGTAGCCATTAATCATTGGCTCTCCTAGCTTCTCATTTTTGTAAGCAAATTCAAGAACGGGCATTTTTAATTTCACTCCTTCTTCAATTCCTGTTCGCTCAGCAAACTTTCCTGCTGAGTAATTCCTCACCACTACCTTTAACAAAATTGTCGAAGCCCTTTTCACAGCAGTCTCTGTCTCATTTAATTCTTCCACATAATGTGTTGGGATTCCCTTTGCTGAAAGAATCTGAAAAATGCGGTTAGACACCTTATTATTGACAGCACCTTTTCCAACAATGGTCTCTCTTTTTTCTCCCCCCATCGCAGTGATTTCATCTGTAAATGACAAAATCCCAATGTCTGCACTGTCTGTCTTATAGAGATTTTTTGTCTTTCCCTCGTATAATAATTCCAGTTTTTCCATCCCAATCCCTTTCAATATCACATATTTCCATTGCCAATCCCTACAAGTATAATACACGCTTATCTGGTTTGCAATTATTTTTTGTCAATGACATCTGCCATAGAATACATTCCTGCTTTTTTTCCAGATAAATACTCTGCAGCCGCAATAGCTCCCTTGGCAAAAATCTTTCTCGAATAGGCTGTATGGGAAATTGTCACAACCTCATCTTCTCCTGCATAAATCACATCGTGATCCCCCACAATACTGCCTGCTCGCACTGCAAAAATTCCAATTTCCTTCTCTCTTCTTGGCTCATGGCGCTGTGAACGGTCAAATGTATACTCATACTCCCCATTCATCTGTTCATTAATAGCATCGGCAAGTGCAAGTGCCGTTCCACTTGGTGCATCAAGTTTTCTTCTATGATGCTTTTCTACAATCTCCATGTCAAAACCGGCCTTTGTCAACACTTCTGCTGCCTCTTTAACTAATTTTAACAATAAATTAATGCCAAGAGACATATTGGCAGAGCGAAGCACAGCTACAGATTGACTCACTTTTTCTACTCTCTCCAATTGCTCATTGGAAAGACCTGTCGTACACAATACAACCGGGATCTTTTTTGCCTCCACATAATCAAGCAATCCATCGATTGCCTTTGCTGAGGCAAAATCAATAATGGCATCTGCCTCCACATCAATACTTTCTAACGAAGTAAACACAGGGTAGTCAAAAAGCTTTTCTCCCTGCAAATCTACTCCCGCTACAATCTTTGTGTCTGTATTCCCTGCAAGAAGCTCTGAGATTACTCGTCCCATCGCTCCATTGCAACCATGCATAATAATTCTTGTCATCTTTTCTCCCTCAGCTAAAAATTATAGTAAATGATATGCTCGCATCGCTGCCTCTAACTTTTTCTTGTGTTCTTCTTCCATCTCTGTCAGTGGAAGTCGAAGTCCTCCGACATTCTTTCCCTGTAAATTCATTGCTGCCTTTACAGGAATTGGATTCACCTCACAAAATAGTAAATTGATGACATCTAAGGCTTCTATCTGAATCTTTGCAGCTGTTGCAAAATCTCCATCCAGTGCAGCCTGACACATATCATGTGTCTGCTTTGGTGCCACATTGCTGAGCACAGAAATCACGCCCTTTCCACCCAAGGACATAATTGGTACAACCTGATCATCATTTCCAGAATAAAGGTCAATATCCACGCCTTCGCAGAGCTTAAAAATCTTTGCAATAGCCCCCAAATCTCCGCTTGCTTCCTTTACACCCACAATGTTTTTTACATTCTTTACTAAATAGGCTGTCGTTTCTGGTGCAATATTCACTCCTGTACGACTTGGCACATTATAAAGAATCACAGGAATGCTGACCGCATTGGCCACTGCAGTAAAATGTTCAATCAACCCCTTTTGTGTACACTTATTGTAATATGGTGTCACTAAAAGGAGGGCATCCGCCCCATACTTTTGTGCTTCCTGTGATTGATAAATAGCTGTTTTTGTACAATTTGAACCTGTTCCAGCAACCACAGGTACTCTTCCTCCTACGATCTCCACCGTTCTCTTAATGACTTCAAGATGCTCTTCTGTTGTCAATGTAGCTGCTTCACCTGTCGTACCACAGCTAATAATCGCATCTGTCTTACCTGCGATCTGTTCCTCCAAAACTTCAGCTAACTTTTCAAAATTTACACTTCCATCTTCATTCATTGGAGTCACCAAAGCGACTCCAGCACCTGTAAATACTGCCATTTTTTTCTCCTTATCATTATCATATATTTTCAAAAAAATAGAGCTGGCCACAGAAAGCCAACTCCTCCACTTGCAAAAGATGTCGTAGCTCCCCATCTACTGATGACAGTTGTATGCGTATTCCACATACCCCCAGGCCACTTCAGGTAAAGCATCCGTGCCTTCGGCGTCTCCGCCTTTTGTCATTTATCATCCACTCTTTACAATGTCAAAATGACTACTCATCGGCAACGCAACCTCTACTTTTCTCATATATCGCTCATATATTTTCTACATATTTCCTATATATTCTTTTTTATGGTATCACCCTTTCAAAGACTTGTCAATATGCCAGAATCTCATTTGCCTAAAATTCTCACAAATGGTAAAATAGAAAAAAGAATAAACCTATTGCTTTAAGAAAGGAATTTTTATGGCACTTGATGGATTTGTAATCTCCAATATTACCTACGAACTTTCAAATTCGCTATCTGGCGGAAGAATCAATAAAATTGCTATGCCCGACAAGGATGAATTGATTTTTACCATTAAGGCAGGAAAAAGCACACAGAGACTTTTAATTTCAGCAAGTCCCTCCCTCCCCCTGCTCTATTTGACACAGGTCAACAAACCAAGCCCAATGACCGCACCTGCGTTTTGTATGCTCCTAAGAAAACATATCGGGTCGGCAAGAATTTTATCCATCACTCAACTTGGACTAGAACGCATTGTCTGTTTTCACTTTGAACATCTCGATGAGCTCGGCGATGTCTGTCAAAAAAAGCTCTATGTCGAATTAATGGGTAAATATTCTAATATTATTTTTACTGACAATGATGACAATATTATTGATAGTATCAAGCGTGTCCCTGCCCAGGTCAGCTCTCTTCGAGAGGTTCTTCCGGGACGAAAATACTTTCTTCCCGATGAACTAAAAAAGGCAGATATTCTATCTGTCAGCGAAGAGGATTTTTCAAAAATCATCCGATCGAGCAATCTCTCTCTTGTCAAGGCACTCTACCAGTCCTTTGCTGGTATCAGCCCATTGATGGCCAGTGAAATGGTCACTCGTGCCTCTCTATCTAATCAGACAGATATTCTATCTGATATTGAATGTAGGCATCTCTATCATACGATTCATCTTCTCATTGAAGATATCCAAAATGGTCGCTTTATACCAAATATTATTTACCGTTTTGGCGAACCTTTTGAGTTTAGCTCCATCATTTTAGAAAGCTATCAGGGTGAAGATTTTACTATAAAAAAGTATGATTCCGTTAGCACCTTGCTCTTTGACTTTTATTCTGCCAAAGACAATATTGCCCGCATCCGTCAAAAATCAGCTGACCTTCGAAAAGTTGTTCAAAATGCCCTTGAGCGTGCAGTCAAAAAATTTGATTTACAGTCAAAGCAATTAAAAGATACAAAGAAAAAGGATAAATTCAAAGTCTATGGTGATCTTCTCAACACTTATGGCTACGCTCTCTCTGGAGGTGAAGATAAATTTACTTGTGAAAATTATTACGATGAAAACAAGGAAATCACCATTCCTCTTGACCCAACCCTCAATGCCACAGACAATGCCAAAAAGTTTTATGACAAGTATGAAAAATTAAAGCGAACAGATGAGGCGTTGAGTGAAGAAATTCAAAAGACTGCCCAGGACATTGAGCATCTTAACTCCATTTCCATCTTCCTTGATATTGCTACAGATGAAGCAGACCTTGCTCAAATCAAGGAGGAACTAATTGAATTTGGCTATATCCGAAAACACCATATTGGAAAGAAAGCTAAAATTAATTCAAAACCGATGCATTTTCTCTCCAGTGATGGATTCCACATCTATGTGGGAAAGAATAATTACCAAAACGAAGAATTGACCTTTAAAGTCGCCACAGGAAATGATTGGTGGTTTCACGCCAAGGGTGTGGCTGGGTCTCATGTTATTGTCAAATCAGAAAATAAAGAGTTGAGTGATCGCACATTTGAAGAAGCTGCTGCACTAGCGGCCTACTATTCAAAGGCCCGAGACAATGAAAAGGTAGAAATTGATTATATTCAGAAAAAGAATATCAAAAAAGTACCTGGTGCAGCCCCTGGATTTGTCATCTATCACACGAATTGGTCAATGATTGCAACCCCCGCTAACCATCTTCAAGAACTATAGTCTAGGAATATAGCCTAAAGATATCACCTAGAAATATAGTCTAAATAAATCAGGAGGAATTCTATGGCATTTAACTTTCGCCGCCTATTTGAAGGCGCCATTGGCAATTACAGCGAGGTCAATATTGATGATCTCTATGAAGAATATGGTATGTACTTGATGGAAGATGAAGAAATTGAAATTGGATTTAAGCTTATTCGAGACGCACTCATTTTCACGGACAAACGCATTATTATGACAGACCAACAGGGAGCAACAGGAATGAAAATGACAGTAGAATCTATTAATCTCTATTCCATTGTCAATGTAAAGATGGAAACTTCAGGATTTGGCTTTGATGACAGCCAGCTAACCTTCACCTACATTTCATCCCCAGACTTAAAATGTCGCCCACCTGAGTATTGCTCACGCACCCTCGAATTTCCAAAACACTATGATGTACAAAAATTATATCTAACTTTACAAGAGCTTGCATATAATAATTGCCTGCGACTCAATGGCTTAGATTGATTCAATTCATAAAAAGGCAAATAAAAACAACGAAAACAGATGCTCTGCTGTTGTCGTTGTTTTATTTGTTTTTGTCTTTTTATAAAAGCCTTTACTAATTCACTATCTCCCCTTAGTACTCCCCACTGTATAACATTTCACATTCAGCATAATCATCACTGTGCAAAACCACAACATTGTCCACTTCAGCAGATAGTTCCTGTGCCTTTGTCTGTGCCCCTTCAAATAGTACTAATTCAACATTCATCCCCAAACTCTTAATAATCTTTACAACTCCAGAAAAATCCGCATCTCTCGAAATTAGAATTGCCTTTTCATAGGAATGTTCATAGGCATGGCGAATCATCTCCACAGCAATATTGACATCGGTTCCCTTATCTGTCATGGTCATCACCTGTCCTGTCACTTCCTTGCCACATTCTGGACAAACTAACCCATAGCGCTCTGTGATTGTAATTGGTTTTTGTTGTAGTCTTCCTGTAATTACTTCAAAATATGGAATTTTATTGATACTTTGTAGGAAATTTTTATTTTGCTCACTTTCACTAATAAAATAATAGGTTCGAATTACATCTATATCTGAAAACTTATTCTTCACGCAATCTAAAAAGCGATGCACATCCATATTTCTTCCTGGACCTGCACTATTCTTCCAATCATAAAAAACATTGCTTCCATCAATAAAAATCATTGCCTTTTTTTTCATTTTTCTCCTGTATCACAAAATTTTCCTGTGATACCCTTCCTTTCATTTTCAAACTACTATTTATTTTAACAAGTCCCCACCTATGTTGTACGAACAAATTTATTATACCATTGATATCTTATTCTAGTCTTTACTTTTTTCTAAATAATTCTGTTACAAAAAAGCTTGACTACTACAGAAAAAAAGTTTTACAATCTAAGAAAGCATAGTGGATTTAATAGTTGATTTAATGGCGAATTTCTAAGTATGCTTTTATTTTATTACAAATCTAGGGGGTATTAGTGTGAAAGAAAGTAGAGGTAAGCCATAAACTGGCGCACTTAAATAAGCTGTC
>ERZ772960.977-NODE-977-length-23841-cov-5.664214_pt1 | contig 23841 bp, 15 predicted proteins | sample MGYA00580678_ERZ772960 | MGnify/ENA primary metagenome ERZ772960 (study PRJEB29015, sample SAMEA2737930) | human oral metagenome | biome: human oral; feature: human-associated habitat; material: dental | place: China | collected 2059 ... | reverse complement strand
GCGGTCTGATTGCGGAATCCCAGGGAGGCCCGCTCGCCGAGCTGGGCGTCGGTGACGTCCGGGGACAACAGCGGCGATCCGTGCCCTCCATGGCCGGTGAGGCCGTGGCCCGTGGCGGGAGGCTGGGCAGATTCCAGCCGCACGCCGGGACCGCTCACACCCGCTCCGCCGGGCGAATGGTCGCCGATCGGGTGGCTGGCGCCGGGGGTGCCGACCGGGCCCATGACGTCGGGGCCGCGCTGCCAGACTGCGGCCGAATGCTGAGGGGAGACCGAGGCGGGAACCACCGTCCCTGAAGGCGCACCCGACGATTCCGGGATGCCGGAGTGGGCATGGTGTCCCCCGCCGCCCCTGCCGCGACTGTTGCTGTGGTCAGGCGGGTAGATCTCCGCGAGTTTGACGATCCCGGCGTCCGTGGTCGCCGACAGCTGCGCGAGGTACTTGGCCGCCTTCGCGTCCAACGCCTGCATCTTCGCGGCCTGAGCGGGGTCCGGCCCCGTCGAGGAATCCGAGGTGGAGCCAGAAGCAGGAGACGACTGACCGCTGTCAGTGTCATTTTCTATTGTTAAACCACCGTGGCTAAACCCTATGCTATTTGATTCGTTTTTCACTTCATTAGCATGGGAGACTGCTGTACGTGCGCCTTCTGCGACGGTTCGCCGTGCAGATGTCAAAATACCGATATTGTCGGTATGTTGCAGGATAGCTTTACCGAGGCTATCAAGATTGACTTCGATTGCATCACCGGTCTTTCCCGTCATGTTCAGTGAATTGCGGGCATGGGTGATGCAATTGGCAACATCCGTCAGGCTGTTTGCGACACTGTCCATCCATCGGGTGATTTCGTCGGCTAAACTGACGGAATAGCCCAGCATACAGGACAAGCGGTCAATGTGAGGGTAGGGCATGATCGTCTCCTCACATTGCCTTAGTCGTTGCCTGCACGGGCATGAGCTTGTGGGAGCGGACCCTCATGGCCATGTGGTCGGGTTTGACGCGGTGAGCGTAGGTGGATATCGCATCGATTTTAGCGTTCAGGCGGGTGTAGGTCTCAGCCTGGATGCCGTCGGTCTTCTGGAAAAGTTGCAGGGCCGATCGCAGCCACTTCACCAAGGATTCGAAACGACTCTCGACATCCTGGAAGACCCTGTCCAGGTAGGTAAAGGCCTGGTTTTCGGGGGAGGCGAATTTGGCCAGTTCGCTGACCTCTTCGTTCCATGTTCCGTTGGACCGGCCTTGGAATTTGGAATAGGCGCTGTTGAATCTGCCGGCCGCATCCTCGACTTCGTTGATCAATTTCTCGAAGTCGGCGAAATCGATATTCAATACAGCCATACTAAACCCCGCCTTTCTTCAGGATCGGTTATTCGTGTATGTGACTGATACGCAATCAGCCTACACGAGCGGGATCCCGATGGGAAGCCTTCCCCAGGCAGGATTTTCCTTTTACAGTCTCTATTCGCGGTATCCCGCCTAAAAATCGTCATTCATTCGGTGACTGCCTATCGGGTGGCTTCTCAAAATATGGAATCCGAACAGCAAAACCCTTTAGTTCCCGCTCAAAGACTCAGCGAATAAAGTGCCTCCGATTTCTCTGAAGCAAAGAAACGATCTCTTCACGTGTAGTCAGGCGTCAGCTATCCCTTCTTCCGTAGATTCACCAAGCCGTCCGAGCTGATGAAAACCATTTGCCCTTTCGATAGAGTCACACGGTGAGGTTTTGTCTCTTTAGACCGAAGTCGCGACGAATAGCTTATATATTGCCCCTCTGGAGAAGCCACCTTCAAAATTTTCAGATGCTTATCTCCACCCGCATACTCGTATACGCCGGGCGGAATATCACGCCCTACCGCATATATGCCAGGTGGCATAGCTTTAGCATTCACATTGATTTTATCAATTGGAATAAAGTGAAACCGAAAAGGGCTCATCAAATCTATGCCATTATGTCTCTTACCGTCTTTTCCCTTTACCGAAATATGAAATTTTTGTCCTTCAACCACATGGATAGTCATCATATTCATTTTGTCCAGCTCGTTAGTTTTTTGAAGTACCGCAGAAGAGGCAACTCCCAGCCCATCAATATCTTTACCATTGACGTGTACATTAAACTCGATTATTGGTTCATTTGTTACCGATTCTATTCTATAATATCCAGCAGGTATGTCTTTGCCGACAACATAGTTTTTAGCGCGAGTTTCAATTGTTATCGGTTGACCTGTAGCTTTGTCAGGGGCAGTATCTTTCCATTCCCGTTCCATTTGAGCGTCAACGGAAGACTGCAAGATAATGCTTCCATCTCCAGCGGCGGATCCCGAGAAGGAGGAAGCGAAGTAGACGAGGACATCCCCCTTGTTAAGTCGAATCAAGGGCGTGATTTTGCCCAAGGCCTCCTTGTCGAACAAGGGATCCGTGTATTGACACGATTTCATCCGCCCGTCAGCATCGAAAACCCACACACGAATCGAATTGCGGATACCAGTCAATCGGAATTTACCGGTGGGGATATCCAACCCGGCCACCCATGTGCCTGCCCCTGTCGGCGAGTAGGCAAACTTCGTCGCTGCTGGGGTGAACGAGACGGAGAATCCGGACTTACCGAATGCCGAAATCTCCACCACCTCCCCCGGAGCAAGGTCTGCCGTAAACAAATGCCCCTGTAAAGCCTGGATTTGCGGTAAATCTATGGTTTGATGCAGAACGGAGCGAGCCGTGACCTTACCCGACACCTGCTGAATGACACAATTCGCATCGCCCGTCAAACCGTAAGCCCGGATTTCATAACGGCCCGGCTGAATCTGTTTGCCGACTTCTGCCCGGACAACCGGCTTTCCGTTCCGGAGAGACGACTGCATCGAAGCCGCCTTCGACTTCGACCGATCCGGAAACACCGCTTTGCTCTTCCCCGAAGAACCAGCCGACCCCGACGGACTCTTGCCCGAGTCCCCCGAACATCCCGCCAGGGCACACGCCACTAGGCATACAACAGCCAGCAACCGTGCCTTCATAGCCACTCCCTCCGATGAAACTTGAGATATTAAAGATTTTCAATATCGGCGAGCGAGCCGGCCACAAGCAACCGACCCGACCTGACCATCCTATCCAAACCCGTGTCGACATGTCAGCCGATTCCGAAATCTAAAACATTAGCCCTGCTCTGAGAGCCTGGAACTTGAGAGAGTTCAGCAGTAAAACCTTGACGTGTCAGTGCTCCAGTGGACTTTCATCTGATCAGGAAAATCCAGAGCGCCACCCGTAAAGTCCAGAGTGCCGCTCGCCGTGGGTGAAAGTCGTATTTTTGCTCAGACAAAGCGCTCTCACCGGAATCCCATAGGCACCGCCAGAATGCAAACTATCATCGATAGATATTCTCAAAACGAACAGATTTTCGAATGTGATACGTGCTTTATATATTACTGATCACGTATTTTAGCAATTAAATAACCATCTAATTATCAATAATATTAATAATCGTACAACATATTCAACGTTTTATTTAACGTCTTTCCCATCTAATCGTATCCAAAGCTTTAACCAATTCCCGAGGAATCTCGTCCGCATCAGGATCGCTATTGATAAAGATTTTCCACATTCCATCGTGACGCCACACAAACCAGTAATGTACAAAATATTTCCTATTTTCATGCATTTCATAACCAGAATATGCACAAGTTTGTAGTTTGTCTATAATTCGAGGAGGTATTTTTTTAACACCAACCACACCTACTTTTCTTGCATCGGACATGCTTTCTATGCAGTATTTCGACATGTCAACTTTCCTATTGTCACCATCAGCATCTGAAGTCGCTCTTCTAAAATGTTCAGGGTCAATTCGAAAAACTTGAATACCTGTAAACGAAGAAGAATTCTCCGCCTGGCGAACAAGTCGATAACTAGCCATACCGACATACTCATTACGATTCAATGATCTCCATCCGTCCGGAATCTTCATATGAAAATAATCGGAAAGATTTGTATTCGCCACAGGTGTCATATATGAAGAACTTATCTTGGGCTCAAAATTCGAACATGTCGCTAATATAAATAAAGAAAATATTGAAAATAATATTTTATAATATATTTTATTTTGTAACATTAAAGGTTCCTATGATTTTTTAACATTTCGTTCTTGAAGATATTGAACAACATGATGTCCCAAACTATTATCTATTTCAATAAAATAACTTCTATATTCTCCCAATTGAGGATTATTTACGCCAGAATCTTTTGGATTAACAGATACTTCATATGATTCTTTTTGATCTTCTGTCATTCTTTCGTATGGTATTACTTTTCCTTCTTTATCAATAAACTTGACTGTTATACCATTTTTTATGGTAAATGCTTTTGCTTCGCTCGATTTTCCACCTTCAATATGATTAAAATTACCGTGTTCAGCTAGTGTACTGTATAAAACCTGTTTCATATATGTATTTGCGGTATTTTCAGCTTTCATGCCATCAAGTCGTGCTTGATAGCCTGCGTTGGTGGGCAGATAATTTTCCAAAACATTTGGAAGCATTACCTTTTGACCTTGATCAAGAATGTAGCTTACTCCCTTACCTATCCAATTGGAATAAGGAATCGCTCCAAAACCATTTTTAATATTTTCTTGCCACCTTTGGTTACGTTTCTCAAGTGCCTCAAACACCTCGGTATTCGCATGTTTTGGAGCTGTAAAACATGTCCGTACCATAGGGGCCCATTTATTTATGGCAGCTGTCACGTTCTCCTTTTTACCGGATGTTATTGCATATTCCATATCTCTGGAATAGCCTTCCTGGGTGACGGCCAGCATCGCATCCATCGCCGGAGGTCTCTTGTCCGCACCCGCCGGGAATGAGACCTTCGAGTCGGTATTTCCTTTCAGGCTGTCAAAACCCATATTAACGAATACTCCGTCACTGCTAGTAATTCGACTGGCGAAATCCCTACCGAAATGTATAGTAGAAGATCGAGCGATACCTCCATCAACTGTACTGAAGTAACTGGTGTAATGCCCCTGCATCGATGCTGTGATCCCATCGATATGAGGCGCGAGAATTAGTCCAGCCCAGGATCGGAGATTTTTATTATGGTACCCGAAGGCATCCTGGCCATTGACCTTACCACCAGCAGGCGATTCGAGGCCTTCCTGATAGCCGTACAAGAAACCGCCTGCGATTCTAGTGGCCCGGCTATTGCGGTCCTTCCAAACCTTAACTCGTTCCTCCCAAACTCTGTAATCCTGCTCGTATTTCGTCGGGTCACTATACTGCCAACGCGCCGGCCTCTCCGGAGCCGCGTCCCCCGGAGCCGACAATTGCTTAATCACCTTGCCGTAGATTTCACCGCCATCTTGAAAACCGTGATATTCTTCTACATTTTTGCTGCTCTGACGATGCCCTGTTAGGTACCGTGTCATGTCGATTTTTGCGTGATCCGGTTTTCCATCACCCGTGACATCGACATCGAACGTCGTATGGCTCGTCATGAACCGCTGAAGAGAATCGAATCGCCTATTCTCAGCTTCGATGAGAGCAGTGTAATTGGATATACGAGGGAATTTTGAAAGATTCTTTTCAATATAATCTGGACGATCCATCAGTGTGAACATAGAGTGAATGGGATCCATGTATTTACTATATGCATCCGTCTTATTATCATTTCCCAAAAGTTTTTCACCTACTTTGTCAGCACTACGATAATCTTTCCATGGTTTAATTTCATTATCCCAAGCAATTACATCATGAGCTACGGATCGACCAGAAGGAAGTTTATCGAAATGGGCTTCACCTAGTGTAAGATTATTGTTTTCTTTCGCCGCGATACCCAGTATCTGCGACATGATTCCGTATCCGATTGCATCGCCGGGTTGAAGAAGTGACTTTCTGTACTCATGAAATTTGTACTTCTTCCGCCCTACGGCCTTGAGCTCCTCCATTCGAGCTTGGGTCACTTCCGCGAGGGACCGTCCGTCCGCGGTCTTCAAGCCCTTCCGCACGGTTTCGAACGAGTTCTGCTCCGCGCAGTGCATGCCGTCCAAGTTGGAACCACCGCTGTACAGCGCCAGCATGGTCCCCATGCTGCACATCGCCTTCTCCGAAAGATCCCTGTTCTCGCCTCGAAGGGCGCTAAGCCGGAGCGAGCATTCCAGGATTTTCTCGGTTCCGACCCGTTCCGAGACCGCCGCCGCAACGAACGGATCGCCGAGGTCGTAGCCGTAGGCGTCCATCAGCTTCTTCACTTTGTCAACCGTGAGGTTCTTATCCTCGATCACCTTGGCGATATGAGGCGCGGCCTCGTGCGCGTAATCCCACCGCGCCTGGCCGCCCACAAGGGGCATGTCCGCAAGATAGGCCGCGCCGATCGCACTCCGGCTTTTGCGGACGTGCGGGGGAACGAGCGCGCTCATCAGCGCACTGATCTTATTCGCAGCGGACTTCGATTCCTCGTCTATGTCATTTATGTATTTTTTATACTCCTTCAAGCATTCCTGCTGAACCGCATCCCTGTCATTCTCGAATTTCTGCATAAGGTACTCATTGCGCGCTATGTCCATCGGCTCCGTGACCCGCGATCTCTTGACGCCAGCCACATTGGCATTGTAAGTGTTCTCAGCCTCATCCCATCTCGTCTGCAGCCCGGGAATCGCCGTACGGGCCTTGGAGACTTTATCCTTCACATTTTTCAAGCAGTCCTTGCACTGGTCCACGGACGCCCTCATCTGCTCCATCTTGCCTTTGAGCACCTCCAGGTCCCTGGTGTAAGCGGCTTTGGCGGCCCCGTCCCACACCTCCCGGGGCACGCTCACGGTCATGAGCTGGGTTTGCGTGTACCCTCCGGCTATCTTGTTGAGATCCTCGATGATGTCCTGGAATTCGGCCATAACATTCGGAATCTGCGGCAGATTCTTCTCCCCCGAGGCCATCAGTCGTCCCCCATCGCGGCCTGGCCCATGCGATCTCGCAGCTTCTTGTAGGCCGACGCCGACATCGTCTCCGCGGCGTCGAAATTCGCCATGGCGCTCTGCGCACCCGACCCGAGCACGGAACAGGCGTCCGACAGCTCCTTCGAGCAGTTTTGGGCGAGTGGCAGATACTCCGCCAGCGCGGAGCTCAATTTGCTCACGCCGCCGCCGTCACCGTTGGGGATCTGCGGGAAGACGCTGGCCGCAGTGTATATGGGATCGTTGTATCCGTAGGCGATTCTGTTGACCGTCTCCGCATCCGTCCAATTCGACGAAGAGACCACGCCAACGGCATCTCGATTGAATATCACCTGATCAGCCATAGCAACCCCTTTCACGGACGCGTTCGTTGCCTATGTGCCGCGAACCTATCACACACCCCGAGCTCGCACTAAACTTTCGAGCTTTCGAAATGAAAGGTCTCAATATGTGGCGCCGGTTGACTTTCAGGCCGCATACGGCAAAGGGGCGGCGCTCGGCGTGGAGCGCCGCCCCTTCCAGGCGGCAGGTCGAGCGATCGGTCCGTCCGAACGGTCCCGGCCGACCATCCGTCCCAAACGGCAGATCAGCCGCACCAACCGCCCAGCCGAAGCCAGTCGAACAGCGGCGGCCGCTCAGGCAGTCGCCTCAGCCCTATCCGCGATGGCCGCACGGCCGGCCTCCAGCCGGGCGACCGGCACGCGGAACGGCGAGCAGGAGACGTAGTCCAGGCCGATCCCGTCGAAGAAGTGGATCGACGCAGGATCGCCGCCGTGCTCGCCGCAAATGCCGCAGTGAAGGTTCGGATTGCCGCGGCGCCCGCGTCGCACGCCCGTCGCCACCAGTTCGCCGACGCCCTGGATGTCGAGCGTCTCGAAGGGCGAGATGCCGAAGATCCCGTAGGTGAAGTACTCGTTGAAGAACGAGACCTCGACGTCGTCGCGCGAGAAGCCCCAGGCGGTCTGGGTGAGGTCGTTGGTGCCGAAGGAGAAGAAATCGGATTCCTCCGCGATCTGCTCGGCCCTGATCGCTGCGCGCGGCAGCTCGATCATGTTGCCGATGGGCAGGTCGAGCTCCATGCCCGACTCCCGCGAGACGTCGGCGATGATCGCCAGGGCCTCGTCGCGGACGATCTGAAGCTCGCGATCCGACCCGATGAGCGGGACCATGATCTCCGGGCGGGGGTCCAAGCCCCGCTTCCTGCACTCCACCGCGGCCTCGGCGATCGCGCGGATCTGCAGGGCGAACAGGCCCTTGATCTTCAAGCCCAGGCGCACGCCGCGCAAGCCGAGCATCGGATTCTGCTCGTGGTTGGCCTTCACGGCCTCCAAGAGAAGCCTCTCGTGGTCGGTGACCTCCTCGCCGCGCTCCGCTTTGAGGGCCAGCCGCACGGACAGCTCGGTGAAGTCGGGGAGGAATTCGTGCAGCGGCGGGTCGATGAGGCGCACCGTCACCGGCAGGCCGTCCATGGCCGTGAAGATGCCGATGAAGTCGGACTTCTGCAGCGGCATGAGGGCGTCGAAGGCCTCCTGGCGCTCCTCGGCGGTCTCGGCCAGGATCACTGCCTCGATGAGCTTGCGGCGGTCGCCGAGGAACATGTGCTCGGTGCGGCACAGGCCGATGCCCTGCGCGCCGAAGGAACGGGCGCGCTCGGCGTCCTCGGGGTTGTCCGCGTTGGCCCGCACCTCCAGGCGGCGCCTCCTGTCCGCGCGGGTGAGGATCCGATCGACGGAGCGGACGAGGTCCTGCGTGTCGGCGTCCGGGGAGGCGTCCAGAGCGGCCTCCAGGCCCTTGGAGATGTAGGTCATGACCGGGGAGTCGACCACGGGCACGTCGCCCTTGAAGACCTCGCCGGTCGTGCCGTCGATGGCGATGACGTCGCCGGCCTTGAGTACGAGGTCCTCAGACCTGACGTGGATGGTCCCCGCGGCCTCGTCGACCACCAGGTCCTCGGCTCCGACCACGCAGCAGCGGCCCATTCCGCGGGCGACGACGGCGGCGTGCGACGTCTTGCCGCCGCGAGCGGTCAGGACGCCGGAGGCGGCCATCATCCCCGCGAGGTCGTCGGGGTTGGTCTCGCGGCGGACGAGGATCACCGAGGCGCCGGCGGCCACGCGCGAAGCGGCCTGATCGTTGTCCAGGACGATCTCGCCGACTGCCGCGCCCGGCGAGGCGGGCATGCCCTTGGTGACGACCGTTTTCTCCGCGGCCTTGTCGAACTGGGGGAAGAGGAGGGCTGTGAGCTGGTCGCCGGTCACGCGGGTGACGGCTTCGTCCGTGGTGATCAGGCGTTCGTCGACGAGCTGGGTGGCGACCCTGAACGCGGCGGCGGCCGTGCGCTTGCCGACGCGGGTCTGGAGCATCCACAGCTTGCCCTGCTGGATGGTGAATTCGATGTCGCACAGGTCGCGGTAGTGGGTCTCCAGCTTGACCATGATGGAGCGCAGCTCGTCGTAGGACTTCTTGTCGAGGCGCTCCAGGTCGGCCAGGGAGAGGGTGTTGCGGATTCCGGCGACCACGTCCTCGCCCTGGGCGTTGACGAGATAATCGCCGTAGACGCCCGAATGCCCGGTGGAGGGGTCGCGGGTGAAGCACACGCCGGTGCCGGAGGTCTCGCCCATGTTGCCGAACACCATGGTGCACACGTTGACGGCCGTGCCGAGGTCGTTGGGGATGCGCTCGCGACGGCGGTAGAGCCTGGCGCGCTCGGTGTTCCACGAGCGGAAGACGGCCTCGATGGCGAGGTCCATCTGCCTGCGCGGGTCCTGCGGGAAGGCCTCGCCCGTCTCCTCCTCGACGACCTTCTTGAACTCCTCGACCAGGTGCTTGAGGTCCGCGGTGGTCATGTCGAGGTCGCCCTTGTAGCCTTTATCCGCTTGGAGCTTGTGGAGGATGTCGGCGAACCTGTCGCCGTCGATGTCCTGGACCGTCTTGCCGAACATCTGGATGAGGCGGCGGTAGGAATCCCAGGCGAAGCGATCGTTGCCGGATTGGGCCGCCAGGCCTTCGACGGACTCGTCGTTGAGCCCGATGTTCAAGACGGTCTCCATCATGCCGGGCATGGAGAACTTCGCGCCGGAGCGCACGGAGACGAGCAGGGGGTCGGAGGGGTCGCCGAGTCGCCTGCCCATCGCCTGCTCGACCTCGCGCAGATGCGCAGTGACCTCGACGTCGAGGGTTTCGGGCGCTTCGCCGGCGGCGAGGTAGGCGCGGCAGGCCTCGGTGGTGATGGTGAAGCCTGGGGGAACCGGCAGGCCGAGCGTGGTCATCTCGGCGAGATTCGCGCCCTTTCCACCGAGCAGATCCTTCATGTCGCGATTGCCTTCAGTGAATGAGTAGACGTATTTCGTCATTGAATGTCCTCCATCGGAGCGTTGTGAAAACCGCGGTTGCGGGCCACGCACCAGGCTAACATCTCACCCGGCGCCCTATGACGAAAGGCCCTTGCGGCATACTGGCGAAACCTCGAAATCGCCGGTTCTTAGTCCTAGAAATCGCCGAGCGCCCAGAGCCCCGCGTATCCGCACCCGGCTGCGACGATATAGGAGGCGAGGGTCCCGATGATGAAGCGCTCGGTGAGGGCCGGGTCGGTCTGGAGCTCGGCCCAGCGCCCCAGGCCTTTGACGGCGACGACGGCCGCCACCAGCTCGGGCTGCCCGGCGAGCACGGCCCCGGTGATGGCGATCCGCTCCAACACGCCGATCCACGTGCCCCCGCGAAGCACATAGGGGCCCGACTCCTCCTCCAGCACGGTGGCCTGGTGCCCGCCCACGTTGGGACGGGATGCCTTCGGGCCTCCCTTCACGCGCGCCAGGCGGAGGACGACGTCGACGACTGCCCAGCCGACGGCGGCCGAGGCTAACAGGGCGAGGAGGACGACGGCCACGGCCTACCTCTCCTCGCCGTCGGCGTTGACGCCGCGCCTGCCTCGGGCCGGTGCGCGCCCCTCCCGGACCACGGCATCCGAGCCGTGAGCATAGGCGCGTCCGCCGGGAGTCGCGTCGGCCCCGAGAGCCGCATCAGTCCCACTCAGCCGGGTCGCGCCGGTCCCACTCAGCCGGGTCGCGCCGCTGCCGCCTTGGACTGCGGACATGAGCTCTTCGAGCACTTCCCACCCGCGCATTTCGAGGTCGTATCCAGCAGCCGTCCGCCGCTGGGAGACGGCCGAAGCGCTGACACCCAGCTCGCGAGCGGCCTGCCGACCCGTCAGGCCGGAGTCGAGGGCCCGGACCGCCTGGATCTGAGCCTCCGTGCGGCCGGCGATCGTCGCGGCCAGGAATCGGCACATCACTTCGATCGTGGAGACCATCAACGGCGAAACGGCGGCGTCGCCTCCTGCCCGGACGGCGACGTCCCCCGAGGATTTAGCCGCGTCCACCGCCTCGCGGGCGGAGACGAAGGCCGAGCCCCTCCCCTCCCGGACCGTTGCGGGAACGCCTTCGATCGGGCCGATGCCGATGCCCAGATGCCACCCTCCCTCCCGGACGACGGCCCGCACGGCCGCGACGGCTCCCGCCGCGTCGCCGAAGAGACCCTGGATCTCGTCGCCGACCGTGCGCTCGAATCCCGCAAGCGGAGGAGAGGTTGCGCACACTTCGCGGAGAATGTCAAGAAGCACGGGAACCCTGTCCGTCTCCGTCCGCGAATGGCGCTGGTCGATCGTCAGCACGAACACGAAACGCCCCTCTCATGAACTGCCGCCTCATTTTCCAGCCGGCTCACCGGCGAGCCTATCCCCTCGCCCGCCCTTCAACGGCGGAAACACGCGGCGAACGGGGAGGCGGCATCCCCGTCTCCCCGCGTCGCAGCGCCTCGCCTCGTGCCATCCGCAGGAAATGCCATTTCATGTCCTCAAAATGTCGCCCCGGGTCCCCACGGCGAGATGGGAGGAGACGCGGCGAGGAAACCGATGCTCCTCCCCTTTGCGCGAACCCACCGGCGCCGGCGTCGCCCTATGGACAGCAATGGTGTATTCTGCCGGAAGAGGCCGAAAACACACCAGTCCACGAAAGGACGCAATGCCCACTCGCCCGTTTTCGGGACGCAGGCCGGGAATGCTCTCACTCGGCTGCGCGGTTCTCATATTCGCACTAGGCGCATGCAGTCTGAGCCTAGGCGCAAGCGCGCCGTTTCAGAGGACAGCATCCGGCTCTATCAGCACCGGATCGGCGGCGCCTGGCGGCCCCGGAGCGTCGCGCACTTCGACATCCTCCTCACCGGCCACGCCCGATCCCACGAAACCCGCCGCTCTGCGGAAGGCGATCGCCGAAGGCGCCTACTCGAACGCCGGCGGACCGATCCCGGACGGCGCCACCAAGATCACAGCGGTGGGATCGGACGGCACCGCCCTCATCAGAACGCCCACCGGGAACATCGGCTGCGAATTCTCCGCGACCGCCTATGCGGGATGCGGCGTCAGTTCGTACATGAGCGACGTCCCCTACGGAAAAGACGAGGCGGGCCCGGCCTGGTGGATCGATCTCAGCGCTGCCAACGCCATTCCGCGGATCGTCTCGCACAGTCAACCCGGCAGCTGGGAAGTCGGAAGCCACACCGTCCAGACCGTCCCCTACGGCAGCGTCGTGCACTACGGTTCATACGTCTGCGCGTCCGAGAGTCCGGGCCTGACGTGCTGGAACACGGCGAATGGGCACGGCGCCTTCATGCGGCGCTCTAGCACCACCGTCTTCTAAGCGTCCGACTACAAGCCCAGGCGTTCAGCTCCAAAGCTAAATTCTTATGAATTAAGGTTTCGAACTAATGGCGGCGCGGCCCGGCGGGAAGGCTCGCGATTCCGCACCTGTGCGCGTGGGCGGCATCGCGATCAATGCATGCCCCTGATGGCGCCGTCGACGACCTCGATGTCACAGGCCGAAGGGCGTTTGGGCAGGCCGGGCATCGTCATGATCGACCCTGAGATGAGCACGACGAAACCCGCCCCGGCCGACAGCCTCACCTCGCGAATCGGCACGGTGAAGCCCTCGGGCGCGCCGAGCGCCTTCGCGTCGGTGGAGAAGGAGTACTGGGTCTTGGCCATGCACACGGGCAGGCTCCCCCATCCCGCCGCCTCCAGCCGGGCGAGTTCGCGGGCCGCCGCCGGTTCGAAGCTCACGTCGGCGCCGCGGTAGACGCGGGTGACGATGGCCCGGGCCTTCTCTGCCAGGGGAAGGGCGCTCGGGTAGCAGTAGCGCATCCGAGACGATGCAAAGGCCTGCGGCGCCATGTCCCGCTGAGGCGACTCCGAGGCCGACGGCGTGCCCCGCTGAGGCGATTCCAGTCGAGAAGTCTCCGGGCTCGGCGGCGTCGCCAGCGCTTCGGCGACCGTCCGAGCCAATTCCAAGGCGCCCTCGCCGCCGCGCGCGAAATGGTCCGTCAGGACGGCCGGAACGCCCAGTGGCGCCACCGCCTCCTCGATGGCGGCGATCTCGGCGGAGGTGTCGGCGGCGAACCGGTTGACGGCCACGACGACGTTCTGCCCGAAGACTCCGGCGAGGTTCTCGCAGTGCCGGACGAGGTTGGCGCTCCCGGCGCGCACGGCACCGGCGTCCTCCGCCTCCAGGTCCGCCAGGGCGACGCCGCCGTGGTATTTCAATGCCCGCACCGTCGCGACGACCACCGTCAGGTCGGGGGCGAGGCCGCTCTGGCGGGCCACGATGTCGATGTACTTCTCCGCTCCGAGATCCGCGCCGAAACCCGCTTCCGTCACGACGATGTCGCCGAGCTTCGCCGCCGCACGCGTGGCGATGACGGAGTTCGTGCCGTGGGCGATGTTGGCGAAGGGCCCTCCGTGGACGAACGCGGGGGTGCCCTCCAGGGTCTGGACGAGGTTCGGGGCGAGGGCGTCGCGGAGCACGGCCGTCATGGCTCCGACGGCGCCGAGATCCGCCGCGGTGACGGGCTCTCCGGCAGACGACGTGCCGACGACGATCCGCCCGAGCCGCTCGCCCAGGTCCGCGAGGGAGTCAGCCATGCAGAAGGTGGCCATCACCTGGGACGCCGCCGTGATGTCGAAACCCGTCTCCCGCGTGACTCCTCCGGTCCGGCCCCCCAGGCCGGCGACGATGCTGCGCAGTGCGCGATCGTTGATGTCGATGGACCGGCGGATCGCCACGCTGCGCGGATCGATGTCGTGCGTGCCGAAGTGCAGCGCGTTGTCGACCATCGCGGCCAGCAGGTTGTTCGCCTCGGCGATGGCGGCGAAATCGCCGGTGAAGTGGAGGTTGATCTCGTCGCCGGGAGTCACCTGGGCCTTTCCCCCGCCGACGGCTCCGCCCTTGATGCCGAAGACCGGCCCCATGGACGGCTCGCGGAGGGCAAGCACTGGGCGCCTTCCTATCCGCGAGAGGCCGTCGGCCAGGCCGATCGACGTGGTCGTCTTCCCCTCGCCTGCGGGCGTCGGGGAGACAGCGGTGACCAAGACGATCCGGGAATCCCGCTCGGGCAGGCCTCGCAGATAGTCGAGATCGATTTTCGCCTTGCCGTGGCCGTAGACGAGGACGTGCTCGTCCGGGACTCCCAGGGCGGCGGCAACGTCCCGCATCGGCCTGACGGCGATAGTGGATTCAGCCGGGGTGGTGGTTCCGGCCGGGGCATCCGGTTCGGTTGCAGCTGGCATCGGTCCGATCTCGGCAGACGGGCCGGCTGGGGATCGGACTGCGGCGGGCGTCGGTTCGATCCCGGCGAATGGCCCGAGTTGGCTGGTGTTCACAACGACTCCTCGTTTCTTTCAGCGCATCGCGGCGTTTCTTTCAGCGCCTCACGACGCCGCCCCTTCCGGTGCACCGGAAGGCGGTCGCCCTGCGCCACAGACTGCCCAGCTCTTTCGATCTAGCGACGATTGGTCTGCAACCCGGGCGATTGGCCTGTGGTCTAGCGACGTTCGCCGCGGGGAAGACGAATGGCAGCCGTCGGCCAATGTTATGCCAGCCGGCGCGGCGTCCGTCAACCGCGCGCACATATACGATACCGGCAGACGCATGGCATGGGCGCAAGCGGTGCGTCGGCGGGCCAGACAGCGAGCGGGCGGTGGACGGTTAGCCCGGCGATACCCAAAGCCAGCCTGGTGACACTCACAACCGGCCTAGTGATACTCAAAACTCCGGTGAACTGACATCTCACCGGGTCGAAAACCGGTGAAATATCGGCGTTACCTGAGTGTCACCGGGCACAAGATTCACCCTTCGGCACCAATCTAGGTTTCACCGGGTGCGAAATCTAAACACAGAGATACACTACGACAATAGAGTGAATTATATTCACTTTAATGCTTATATGTAATAGCTTTACAATAATTTACGACTTTAAGCAGGCGAAAGAATGTACAACTACACGACGGAGCGCCTGGCCGACGCCCGGCTGCAGCAAGTCATGCTGCCGAAATGCCCGCCTACACGACGACGAGACGCCAGGCGAGATACGAGACAGAACCAAAGGGGCTGGAAACGCCACGCATACGACGGGATGCCCGGCCGTCAGGCCGGACACCCCGTCTTGCTTCCCCTGAAGGGACCCGTATTCGATTGAGTCAGGTCGAAATAGGCTTCCCAACATCCGGGCGAAATCCCGTCGCGATATCCCAAGGCCTTCTTCACGAAGCCGCTTCCAGCCATTTCAAGCGGAAAGCGTCCCCGAGATCGACGAAGTCGACTGCGTCGTCCGCCGGTCTCAGGCGGAAGCCCGCCCGAGGCCCTTAACGCCCATCCCTCACCGCGCGAGGGCGGGCCGGCGCTGGGACGCCGCGCTGCCAAAGCCCAGCATTGAAAGCCAGCATCGCGGAAACCCAGCGCCGCCGACGCCTGGCATCGGAAGCCTTGAAGCCCGACATCGCCAATGCCCAAAGCAAGGCGCCGCCCCTCGGCTCTCGCTCAGGGGCGAGGGGGAAGCACAGCCTGCGCCACGATGTCCGCATAATCCGGGTCGTCGGCCTCGACGACCCGGCGTGCAGCGTACAGAAGTGGCAGCTTCTCTTTGATCTGAGGCGCAGACTGCTCCACCAGCTGAATAGCCAGCGGAAGTGCGGGAACCCCTTCGACGGTCTGCTCGAGGCCGGCCATCGTCGCCAAGGCCGCCTTGGCGCCCTCGCCGCGGCCGATGCGCACGCCGTAGACCTTGTTGCGCCCGGACAGTCCGGTCACCTCGAGGTCTCCGACGCCCGGCAGGCCGTAGGCCGTGGCCGGATCGGCGCCCAGCGCCGTCGAAAGGATCGACATCTCGCGCACCGCCTCGTTGAACGTCGCGGCCTTGAGGTTGTGATGGGGCTTGCCCGTCTTCTCCTCCAGCCCGTCGGCGATGCCCAGCATGATCGCGTACACGTTCTTCATCGGCGCGCAGATCTCAACGCCCACTTCGTCGTCCGTGGCCTCGATGCAGTAATGCTCCGAGCGGGCGGCGCGCGCGAACTCCACGGCGACGTCGCGGCTCTTGCATCCGAAGATCGTGGCCGTAGGCTCGCCGGCCGCGCACTCGTTGGCCTTGACCGGCCCGGCGATGGCGACGATCGGCGGAAGTTCGACGTCGGCGGCCTTCGCGATCGAACGGATCCCTTCCGGCAGAAGGAGGATCTTGCCGTCGACCGGCATGAACCCCTTCGACGTCAGCCACAGCGCCTTCGCCTTGGCGATGCCGGGCAGGGCCATCTCGGTCACCTTCGGCACGCCCTGGGAGGCGACGGAGACGACGACGACGTCGACGCCGTCGAGCGCATCCTCCAAGCCGGCGGACCGGAACGGATGGACCTTGCCGGAGATGACCACGTTGATGCGCGGATGCGGGCGGCCCTCCTCGATCGCGTCGATGAGATGGTCGTCCAGCCACGTGCCCCACAGGTTGACGTCCCAACCGGCTTGGACGAGGGCGTTGGCCAGGCCGGAGCCCATTGCCCCGGCGCCGAGTATCGCGACTTTCGGCATGTCTCCTCCTATTCCTCGGCTCCCGAAAGCTCGGCGTCGGGGTGACGCTTGGCGAACTCGTGGAGCAGATCGTTCGTCTCCTTGAGGTTCGAGTACAGACGGCCCTGGATTTCCCCGAGTTCGGCGTAGACCTTGTGCTCGTCCATATTCGGCTCGGTCACGTCGGTGAACTGCGCCATCCTCTCGGCCGCCGTCGCAATCGACGTGTCGCCGAACACGCCGGTGGAGGCCATCGCGACGATCGCGGCGCCCAGCGCGGAGATCTCCTCCTCCTTGCACCCGGTGATCGGCAGGCCGATGGCGTCGGTCATGATCTGGCGCCACAGCGGCGAGCGCAGCCCGCCGCCCATGCCGCGGACCTCTTTGAGCGGCACGCCCGTGGAGGCCTCGAGCTCGCGAAGGGATCGCGCCATCTCCAGGCTGACGCCCTCCAAGAGCGAGCGGTACATCGAGCCCTTCCCGTGGGTTCCGCGCCAGCCGACGATCGCGCCGCGGGCGACCGGATCCCAGTGCGGGGACTGGACCGCGCCCCAGTAGGGCATCGTCACGAGCCCTCCGCTGCCGGGCGTGCGGGCCGCCGCGAGCTCCTCGAGCTCCGGGTCGGGCGCGCCCGCCAGCTCGGGCCTGCCGAAGGCGCGACGGTACCACCCGGCCAAGTAAGCGCCCGAGTTCTGGACGAGTTCGAGGATGTAGGTGTCCGGCACGCCTGCGGCTTCGGTGCGGAAGAGCTTCTCGTAGCGGTATTCGGCGGAGGGGACGCCCGCCACCACGGCGGTGCCCATGTTCAGGTAGGCGACGTCGGGGCTGACCGCGGCGGCGCCGACGCCGGCCGCCTGGCCGTCGCCGCAACCGGCGATGATCGGGATCTCGGCGATCCCCCACTCGTCGGCGACGGCCCGCTTGAGCGTTCCGAGGATCTGCCCGGGCTTGACGAGCTCGGCCATCTGATCGCGGCGCACGCCCGCGATCTGAAGCAGGCCCTCGTCGTAGTCGAGCTTGGCGATGTCGAAGAGGCCCAGGGAATCGGCGCAGGCGGTCGAATCGACCCACGAGCCGGTCAGACAGAAGGCGATGTAGGCCGAGACTGTGGTGACCTTCTCGGCGCTCGCCCACAGGTCGGGCTGGTGCTCCTTGACCCACGCCATCTTGTAGATGGCCGGGGTGACGTCGGCGGGCTTGCCGGAGAGCTGGTGGATCTCGGGCGTGCCGTACCTGAGGATTTGGTCGGCGGCGCGGATGTCGAGCCACAGGATCCCGTTGCGCAGCGGGGTGCCGTCGGCGGTGAAGGGCGCGAAGGACTCGCGCTGGTGCGTGATGCCGAAGGCCGCGATGCGCTCCTTCTCCGCCGGGGTCAGCTTGCCCACGGCCTCCCCCACGGCCTCGTGGGTGGAGGTCCACCACTGGCGCGGGTCGTGCTCGCCGAACCCCTGCTCCGGTGAGAGCAGGGCGATCTCCCGCCTGCCCAGAGAGATGACGTTTCCTTGCGTGTCGACGACGATCGCCTTGGTCGAGGTCGTCGACGAATCGATAGCTATAACCAGGGGGCCATCAGCAGATATATATGACATGTTCAGTCCTTTGTTTCGTCATTGAATCGATGGATGGGTGCGTGAATTCAATGATAGTGAATAGATGAAGTTATGCGTGATCTGCGATTGCGATAAACGGATACCTGCGTGGGTCGACGGGCGGCGGCCGTTGACGGGATCCACACCGGATACCGAGGTCCCTGTCGGATGCCCTGTGACCGGGCATCCGACAGGCGATGTACTCGACGCCGGAATGCACAGAATTCCGGCCCCATTGCCGAGATATTCCCGGCGCCGAGCGCTTGTGATGGGCGCGGGCAGAACGTCGCGGCCGAGGGCGTCCGCCGGGCTCGCCCGCTGCCCGTCATTCCTCGTGGACGGTCACTCCTCACCACCGGTCAGCTCGGCGTCGGGATGCCTGCGGGCGAACTCGTGGAGTTGCGCGTCGGTCTCCTTCAGGTTCGAGTACAGGCGGCCCTGGATGGCCGAGAGCTCGTCGTAGATCGCGTGACTGCCCATGTCGGGCTCCGTGACGTCGGTGAACTGCGCCATCCTCTCGGCGGCCGTGGCGACGTCGTTATCGCCGAACACGCCGGTGGAGGCCATCGCGATGATCGCGGCGCCCAGCGCGGAGATCTCCTCCTCCTTGCACCCGGTGATCGGCAGGCCGATGGCGTCGGTCATGATCTGGCGCCACAGCGGCGAGCGCAGCCCGCCGCCCATGCCGCGGACCTCTTTGAGCGGCACGCCCGTGGAGGCCTCGAGCTCGCGAAGGGATCGCGCCATCTCCAGGCTGACGCCCTCCAAGAGCGAGCGGTACATCGAGCCCTTCCCGTGGGTTCCGCGCCAGCCGACGATCGCGCCGCGGGCGACCGGATCCCAGTGCGGGGACTGGACCGCGCCCCAGTAGGGCATCGTCACGAGCCCTCCGCTGCCGGGCGTGCGGGCCGCCGCGAGCTCCTCGAGCTCCGGGTCGGGCGCGCCCGCCAGCTCGGGCCTGCCGAAGGCGCGACGGTACCACCCGGCCAAGTAAGCGCCCGAGTTCTGGACGAGTTCGAGGATGTAGGTGTCCGGCACGCCTGCGGCTTCGGTGCGGAAGAGCTTCTCGTAGCGGTATTCGGCGGAGGGGACGCCCGCCACCACGGCGGTGCCCATGTTCAGGTAGGCGACGTCGGGGCTGACCGCGGCGGCGCCGACGCCGGCCGCCTGGCCGTCGCCGCAACCGGCGATGATCGGGATCTCGGCGATCCCCCACTCGTCGGCGACGGCCCGCTTGAGCGTTCCGAGGATCTGCCCGGGCTTGACGAGCTCGGCCATCTGATCGCGGCGCACGCCCGCGATCTGAAGCAGGCCCTCGTCGTAGTCGAGCGTCCTGATGTTCGACAGGCTGAGCGAGTCGGCGCAGGCCGCCGAGTCAACCCACGAGCCAGTCAGGCAGAAGGCGATGTAGGCCGAGACGGTGGTCACCTTGTCGGCGGCGCGCAGCGACTCCGGCTCGTGCTCCTTGAGCCAGGCCATCTTGTACAGACCGGGTGTGACGTCCGCCGGGCGCCCGGACAGCGCGTGTATCTCGGGGGTGCCGTAGCGCTGGGCCTGGTCGGCGGCGCGGATGTCGAGCCACAGGATGCCGTTGCGCAGCGGCGTGCCGTCGGCGGTGAACGGCGCGAAGGACTCGCGCTGGTGCGTGATGCCGAGCGCGGCGACGCGCTCCTTCTCCGCCGGGGTCAGGCCGGCGAGGGCTTCGGCGATGGCGTCGCGGGTGGAGGTCCACCACTGGCGCGGGTCGTGCTCGCCGAACCCCTGTTCGGGCGAGAGCAGGGCGATGTCGCGCTTGCCGAGCGCGAGGACGCTTCCCGCGGCGTCGACGACGATCGCCTTGGTAGCCGTCGTCGACGAATCGATGGCGACGACGAGGGGGCCGTCGGTGGGTGTGGATTGCATGCATGCTCCTTGGGGAGAGGTGGGGTTGCGTCCCGGCGGCGTGGGCTCCTGCCGGGACGCAACCCGGGATTACTTGAGACCGCCGAAGAACCGGTCCCACGGCATCTCAAGCGGGGCGTCCTCGGCCACGACCGAGTAGAGGAACCGGCACAGGGGGTACTCGTCGGGTCCGATGACGCCGCGCTCGGTCAACGGGCCGAGCGCCTTGCCGATCACCTTGATAGCCGCGACGCCTTCGAGCGTCACGCCCTTCATAAGGCGATCCTGAACTTCGGAGAAGGGGACGCCCTCGCCGACGTATCCGCCGGCCTTGACGTTGCGGCCGCCCATCGAGGTGACGAACATGTCGCCCACCCCGCCCAGGCCGTCGGCCGTCACGGGATCGCCTCCCATGAGGGTCACGAAGGACCTCAGCTCCTTCTGCCCCTGGGCGAAGACGGCCGCGCCGTAGTTGTACATGACGTAGCGGTCGTTCTCCTTGCCCGCCGCGCGCAGCATCCCCTGGGCGAAGCCTGCGGCGAAGGCGTAGACGTTCTTCGTAGCAGCGCCCGTCTCGTGCCCGATGAAGTCCGTGGACGTCCACACGTGGTAGTAGTCCGTGCGGAACAGGTCGGCGAGGTAGTCGAGGTCGTCCTGGTCCTGTCCGCAGAAGACGACGCAGGTGTCGTGGTGGACGGCCAGCTCGCCGGCGATCGACGGGCCGACGATGGCGTTCCAGGAGACGCTCTCGGCCAGCTCGGGGTCGAAGTAGGAGCGCAGGACGTCCGGGAGGATGCGCATCGTGCCGTCGTCGTCGGCGCGCATCCCCTTCGTGACGGTCAGGAGCTTCTGGCCCGGCTTCATGAGCCTGGCCAGGTGCTCGCCCGCCCATTCGATGCCGAAGGAGTTGACGCCGCACATGACGACGTCGGCGCCGTCGAAGGCTTCCTCGGCCTGTTCCAGCTGGTAGGCGGTCACGCCCGGATTGACCTTGAGCCCGAGATCGGGGTGGACGCCCGTCGACTGGATCGAGTCGATGATCTCGCGGTCGAGGAAAGTGCCGACCAGGCGCACTTCGTTGCCGTTCTCCGACGCCGGGAACGAGAGCGCCGTCGCCATGATTCCACTGCCCAGCACTGCGATTCGTGCCATTGCTCATCCTTCCTCATGCTGCGCGTCGCGCGCATGTCTTTCCTTGCCGTTCCGGGCCGAAGGCGCCGGGCGGGCCGGCCCGGGCTTCGGAGCCGGCGCCGCCCGGTGCGGTCCGGTGTCAGTGTTGACCGTACACATTCTGGTAGCGGGCGTAGAGGGAGTCGATCGCCTCCTGCGCCACGGGGACGGGGTCGCCCAGCAGCTGCGCCATGGCGACCGTGCGCGCCACTTCCTCGACCATCACGGCGGCCTTGACCGCGGCCTGGGCGTCCTTCCCGATGGTGAACGGGCCGTGGTTGGCCATGAGCACCGCGGGCGAGCGCGAATCCCTCAGGGTCTCCACGATGCCGCGCCCGATCGAGTCGTCGCCGATGATCGCGAAGGGGCCCACGGGTACCTCGCCGCCGAACTCGTCGCCCATCATCGTCAGGACGCACGGGATCGGGCGGTGCAGCGAGGCGAAAGCCGTCGCGTACGTGGAGTGGGTGTGGACCACCCCGCCGACGTCCTCCATGTGCCGGTAGACGTAGGCGTGGGCGGCCGTGTCGGACGAGGGGGTCAGGGCGGCGGGCGTGCCGTCGTCGATCTTCTCGCCGTCCAGCGTGCACACCACCATGTTGTCGGCGGCGAGCTCGTCGTAGCGGACCCCGGAGGGCTTGATGGCGAACAGGTCCGCGCCCGGGACGCGTTCGGAGACGTTGCCGGCCGTCCAGACCACGAGGCCGTTGGCGGGAAGCTCGGCGTGCAGCCGCGCCACCCGCTCCCTCGTGGCCTGGACGGAGGCTCGGACGTCCGGCGCGAGCTCGGACAGGCGGATCACTGCTCGGCGTCCTTGTCGCGGAAGACGCGCGCGCGGATGTCCTTCAGCCGGTGCATCGGCGAGACGCCGTTGTAGCGGCCGAAGAAATCGTGCAGCTCCTTGTAGATCTCGTAGACCTCGTCGTAGCGGGCGGAGGCTTCGAGATTCGGCTCGTAGGCGTGCTTCTCGACCGAGGACATGGCGTCGGCGGCGGCGAAGACGTCCGGGTAGACGCCGGCCGCGACCGCGGCGAAGACGGCCGAGCCCAGCGCGCCGGTCTGCTCGGCGGCGGAGACCGAGATCGGGCGGCGCGTGATGTCGGCGAGCATCTGCATGTAGTACGCGTTCTTCAGCAGGCCGCCGGCGGCGACGATCTCGTCGACCTTGATCCCGTGCTCGACGAAATTGTCGATGATGACGCGGCAGCCGAAGGCGGTCGCCTCCAGCAGGGCACGGTACATGTCCTCCGGGCGGGTCGTCAGCGTCTGGCCGACGATGAGGCCGGAGAGGCGAGCGTCGGCCAGGATCGAGCGGTTGCCGTTGTGCCAGTCGAGGGCGACTAGGCCGTGCTCGCCGATCTCCTGGTCCTTCGACTTCTCCACGAGCAGGTCGTGGACGGAGACGCCGCGCGAGGCCGCCTCCTCCTTGTACTCGGCCGGCACGCAGGTGTCGACGAACCACGCGAAGATGTCGCCGACGGCCGTCTGGCCGCCCTCGAATCCCCAGTAGCCGTCGACGGCGCCGCCGTCGACGATCCCGAACACGCCGGGGCAGTCACGGTACTCTTCGCCGTTGAGCACGTAGCAGGAGGATGTGCCCAGGATCGCGGTGAGCTGGCCCGGGCGGACGGCGTTCGCCCCGGCGACCACGACGTGCGCGTCGATATTGCCGGATGCGACGGCGATGCCCTCGGGCAGGCCCGTCAGCTCGGCCATCTCCTTCGTCAGCCCGCCGACCTTCGCGCCGAGCGGCAGCACGGGGGCGCTCATCTTGTCCTCGAACACGGTGCCGAAGCCGGGTTTGACGGCTTCGAGGTACTCGTGGGAGGGATATGTCCCGTCCTGGAGCATGCGCTTGTAGCCGGAGTCGCCCGCCGACTGGGTCAGGGTGCCGGTCAGGCGCCACGTCAGCCAGTCGAGGAGGTTGCACACCACGGCGGCCTCTTCGTAGACCTCGGGCGCCATCTCGAAGACCTCGAGGACCTTCGGCAGGAGCAGCTCGGAGGAGAGCACCCCGCCGTAGCGGCCCAACCACCATTCGCGCCGGGCCTCGGCGACCTTGACCAGCCGGGTGGCCTGGTCCTGGGCGCCGTGGTGCTTCCACAGCTTGACGTATGCGTGGACGTTGTTCTCGAAACCGGGCTTCTCGCACAGCGGCACGCCGTCCTCGTCGGTGAAGAACACCGTGGCGGAGGTGGCGTCGACGCCGATGCCGACGATGTCGGCGGGGTCCACACCGGAGGCCTTGACGGCCGCGGGCACGGATTCGCGCAGCACCTTGATGTAGTCGGCGGGATTCTGCAGGGCGAATTCGGGCGGGAGCGGCTGGTCGTCGCCGGCGGTCAGGGTGCGGTCCATGACGCCGTGCGGGTATTCGGTCACGTGC
>ERZ772960.975-NODE-975-length-23869-cov-5.157848_pt1 | contig 23869 bp, 19 predicted proteins | sample MGYA00580678_ERZ772960 | MGnify/ENA primary metagenome ERZ772960 (study PRJEB29015, sample SAMEA2737930) | human oral metagenome | biome: human oral; feature: human-associated habitat; material: dental | place: China | collected 2059 ... | reverse complement strand
AGAGGACATGAAATTACAGAAAGGCAGCAGCGTATCAACGTTGCGATAAGTAAGACACGCTACAAAGTAGAACGTACCTTTGGTTCTATGCATAGATGGTTTGGTGCTGGAATAGCAAGATACGTCGGACTTTCAAAAACACATGCGCAGCATATCATTGGGAATGACCAAATGATTCGATGTTTTTTCACCTGATGCTTTCATCATGCTAAAGCATCGTGTCAATCGATTGGGAGTAAAAGATAGAAAGCATTGCTTTGCGGATAACGTGAATTATTGTATATTTGCACCTTATAAGCACCCGTCATGAGAAAGTGCTTGATAGCGTTTCACCTGTCTTGTGATTACCAAGCAAAGAAAATAAGATTTGGAATGAAAAAGGAAACAATTGTCCTGCGCGACCTCTCCATTGGGTATGGTGGCAAGAAGGGTTCGGTGAAGACGGTGGCATCCCATATCAATGCATCAATATGCAGCGGTGAACTCACCTGTCTGCTCGGAGCTAACGGCGTGGGGAAATCCACGCTTTTACGCACACTTTCCGCTTTCTTACCGAAACTCTCGGGTGAAATTATGCTTCAAGGGAGGGAACTCAGCAGCTATACGGAGCGGGAGATGTCGAGGCTCATCGGTATTGTGCTTACCTCACGCCCGCGGGTGCAAAACATGACGGTAACCGAGCTGGTGGGTATCGGTCGAAGTCCGTACACCGGTTTTTGGGGCACGCTTACTCATGCCGACAAGGAGGTGGTGGAGCAGTCTTTGAAACTTGTAGGGGTGGCTTCATTGGGTCGTCGCACGATTCAGACGTTGAGCGACGGTGAACGTCAGAAAGTGATGATTGCCAAGGCGCTGGCACAGGAGACTCCGGTTATCTATCTCGACGAGCCTACAGCGTTTTTAGACTTCCCCAGCAAGGTAGAGATGATGCAGCTCTTACGCCGTTTGAGTCGAGAAACAGATAAGACTATTTTTCTCTCTACGCACGACTTTGAGCTGGCTTTGCAGATTGCCGACAGGCTTTGGCTCATGGAAAAAGACAAAGGAGTGAGTATCGGCACTGCCGAGGAATTGGCCAACAGGGGCGTACTGAGCCGATACGTGGAACGGGCAGGCATTGTGTTCGATAAGGAGACATTGCGTGTAAAGATACTGAAAGAATGAAGGCCGACCGTTTCTGACACGGAAATGTGACCGACCTTTTTGTAGGAAACAAATGAGAAAAACCGAGGACGATGTTGCAACGCGACTATATCATGCGCCTGATACAGGAATTTATGGCTGCCTTAGAGCGGTTGCTGGAGAAGAAAGAGGGCAGAGCACGACAGGAAATGCTCGAACAGTTGTATCGCCAATATCTGGATGATTACACCTTTTACCATACCTCTTCAATAGATGAGGTAATGGGGTCGTTTACGCGTTACCCCGAAGACGAACGCATCTATCGCATGGAGATGCTGGCCGAACTATATTATGTGGAAGCAGAGATGCGCACCGGAACGCTGTGTGAAGGGATACAGCAGCGGGCACTAAGCCTGTTTGACTTCATTGATCGCCATAGCGGTACCTATTCGCAAGACCGTCTGACAAAGATGGGACGGCTACGGACGGCCTTGTATCATACTGACAGCAAAGGTGCAAAGCCGGAAAATACCCGAGAAGACAATGGAAAATAAGTATTTAAAACAATACCTGACAGACAACCTGCGGGCATTGCAATGCAAGGAACTTGAGATACTGAAAGAAATAGACCGCATCTGCCGCAAGCACAATATTGATTACTGGCTGGATGGCGGCACCTGTTTAGGTGCAGTACGCCATGGGGGATTCATCCCGTGGGACGACGACATAGACATTGCCATGCGGAAAGAAGATTTGGCACGTTTCGAAATCGTAGCACCACGTGAGTTGCCTCCGCATCTGTTTCTTCAGACACAAGAAAGCGACCCCTCGCGCCGCCTTCCCATCACGAAAGTACGCGATTTGAATTCGTATTGCGTGGAGGCGATGGACGATTTCACGCAGCCTTACCAAAAGGGAGTATTTGTGGATATATTCCCCTTTATCAATTATCCCGATGTGAGCCGGCAGTTCGTGAAAACGGTGGTGGGTGGCATCAATAAGAGTATGGCGGTGCTTTCGGCCAAGCACACGTATTCGTGGCGTTCAGTTGCAGAGTTCTTCTACTTCCATGCCAAGAAACTGTTGCTGATGATGCTGTGGCGTTCAGCCAACTTGTTGCGCAACACGGATACGTATATGTGCAACATTCTTGTGAACAACGGCTACGGCATAACGCATCGTAAGGATTGCATCTTTCCCACAAAGGATATTCTCTTCGAGGGCATCCCCTTTAAAGCGCCGCGACAACCCGATATTTATCTGACCGACCTTTATAAGGATTACATGCAACTACCACCTGTGGACAAGCGGAAAGTGCATGGCATCTTCTTCATGACCGATTTGGTTTAGCAAGGCATCTTGGAAAAGGTGTGGATACCTTTTATATAATATTGGTAGAGAATGGAGAAAGGTGTGCGACCAGCTCCCGACGCTTGCACTTGCAAACTTGTAGCCTGTATCTCGCGGCGAGAGACATCCAGATCCCGTTTCCATGAGTGAAAGTCGCGGCGTGCGCGTCTGACTGCACGGAAATCACCGAGGCTACGGTCTTTTATCAGCATCACAAGAGCTGCAAGTGCGTCTGTCAGACAGCGTATTCGCATCACGTGGCGCAAGTCGGCATCGGGCAGACATTTGTATAACATCGCAAGATTGTTTCTGAAATTGAGATAAGTCTTCATCGGATTACCCTTGGGCAGCGTGCCACCTCCGAGATGATAAACGCAGCTTTCCGGCAGGCAACAAATCCGACGGCCGCGCAGACGCAACCGCCAACAGAGGTCAATCTCCTCACTGTGGGCAAAGAAGCGCGGGTCGAATCCCTCTACGGCATGGTAGTCGGTAGCACGTATCAGCAAACAAGCGCCGGTGCCCCAATGTATGTCGGTAATATTATCATATTGCCCATCGTCAATCTCCACGTTGCCAAACACTCTTCCACGGCAGAAAGGGTAGCCGTAACAGTCGATGAATCCCCCTGACGCGCCGGCATACTCAAACTTATCATGGTCAAGAGCCGACAATAACTTGGGCTGGCAGGCGGCCACATCGGCGTATGTGTCCATGAATTCGAGCAACGGAGTAAGCCAATGATGAGTCACTTCTACATCGGAGTTCAACAACACGTAGTATTCGGAATCTATCTGCGCCAGCGCACGATTGTAGCCCTCTGCGAAACCGTAGTTCTTGTCGAGCATAATGGTATGGCATTGCGGGAAGCGGTCGGCCAGAAGTTCAAGGGAATTGTCGGTGGAACCGTTGTCGGCCACATAAATGTCGGCCTCCTCGCGGGAGTAGTTGATAACGGAAGGCAAATACTGTGCGAGCATATCGGCACCGTTCCAATTGAGAATTACGATAGCTGTCTTCTTCATAGCAAGAATGGTTTAGGGGAGTGTAATCTTCAGAGCAGTCTTATTGTGGGTAAAGTCGCCGAGCACAACGTGGACGAGATGGTTGTCGGGAGCTTGGCCGCGCAGTTCCACACGGATGTAATTGCGTGTAAAACCGTGCATCACAGCTTTCCCGTGTGTGCCTTTCTCAAGCAACACCTCAGCGGTCGTACCGATGTGTTTGGCATAGAATGCCCGTGTTTTTCGGTCGGATAACTCGAGCAATCGCTTGCTTCTTAAACGCTTTTCTTGGTCGCTCACGATGTAGGGAATACGCAGTGCGCGTGTGCCCGGTCGCTCGGAATAAGGGAAAACGTGGAGCTGTGTAATGTCGAGTGAGTCGAGAAAGCGATAGGTCTCGTCAAAGTATTCTGGCGTTTCTCCTCGCGCACCGACCATCACGTCTACACCAATGAACGCATCCGGCATGTAACGGCGTATGGTATCCACCTTCTCGGCAAAGAGCTTCGTGTCGTAATGCCGCTCCATAAGGCGCAAGACAGCATCACTACCCGACTGCAAGGGGATGTGGAAGTGGGGCATGAAAGCTCGGCTCTCCGCACAGTAGGCGATGAGTTCATCGTCGAGGAGGTCGGGCTCAATACTGCTGATACGGAAGCGCTGAATGCCCTCTACACAGTCGAGAGTCTTCACAAGCTCCAGTAGGCCGAGACCTTCGGCCGTGCTGAATTCTCCGATGTTCACGCCGGTGAGTACGATTTCTTTTCCGCCTTGTCGGGCTGCTGTTTCAGCCTGTTCCACGAGCGATTCGATAGAAGGGTTTCGGCTTCTACCGCGAGCGAAAGGTATTGTGCAGTAGGTGCAGAAGTAGTCACAGCCATCTTGTACTTTTAGAAAGTAACGGGTGCGATTACCTCGGGCGCAACTCGGTGCGAAAGAACGAATCTCGGCAGTCGTGCCGGTAATACTGCAAGTGGTATGCTTGCCAGCAAGTTCTTCGCTCCAAGCGCGAGAAAGGTGCTGTATGAGGTCGGCTTTCTCATTAGCGCCCAGCACAAGGTCTACCCCTTCAATCCCAGCGATGGCATCGGGGGCGAGCTGTGCATAGCAGCCGGTGACGACAACGAATGCACCGGGATGCTCACGCACCATTCGTCGAATAGCTTGCCGGCATTTGTGGTCGGCAACCTCTGTCACCGAGCATGTGTTGATGAGGCAAATGTCTGCGTACTCTCCCTCTGCGACCGTCCGTACGCCCATTTCCTGCAATAACTGTCCGAACGTAGATGTCTCCGAGAAATTCAACTTACAGCCCAATGTAAAATATGCCGCCGTTTTTCCTTGGAAAGCAGAAGTATCTATCATTGCACCTATAATATAATAACATGTGAAAGTGAACCATATCCGTAACATGGAGGCCACATGTCTCTGAAAGTTGCAGCCTTCCACGTCGTAGAACGACATGCAAAGATACGAAATAAACACCGAAGAAGGGGACGGCTTCCGTAAGAAATACGAAATAAACAGGGATGCAGCTACCTGTTCCGACGGAAATACTCCGTTTTTCTTGCTCGTTCATTCGTCAACAACTATATTTTTCATTATATTTCTTCTAAAAACCACCTTAAAATGAATGATTTATAAAAAAGTTACAGTAAATGGTGAAAAAAGTATCTAAAAAAAGAACAACCTATAGAAAAAATACTTACCTTTGCAACGTTTTAATAAACAACTGATTGTTTTACAGATTTAAAAAGCAAAGAAAATGAAAAAATTAGTTTTAGCATTTGTAGCTGTAGTAGCTATCTCTTTCGCATCTTGTGGTAACAAAACCGCTCAGGCTCCTGCAAAGGATACCGCAGCTGTTGATACCGCAGCCGTTGATACTGCAGCAGCTGACACTGCAGCAGCTGATACCGCAGCAGCTCGGATGTAATTGAGGCGAACTCAAAGAGCTAACGGCCGTCGGACTCAGTCCGGCGGTTTTTTTATGTCATTACCCGATGACATACGGAAAAAGTGCAGACCGTCTGTTACGAGGTCTGCACTTGATAATTCCTACCTGTGGCTCGGGTGCTGTACCGAGTACAGAGAAAGAAAAGGAGAGTGGAATAATGAAGCGTCAGAAGACCACCTTACGTGTGGTGCCGTTGCTGTATCTGACAATGTTGATACCCTTGCTTGGTTGACGACTAATGATACCAGCCGGTGTAACATAGTAAATCGGATAGACCTCTTCTTGCTCTGTAATCATCTTTCCAATACCGGTCGTCGCACCGGTAATTACTGTCCATCCCTTGGCTTTTGCAGTAGCGATGTCGGCTTTGTCGGCATCAGGCATAGTAATATTGAGAATACGAGCCCAAGCACGATTGTAATCGTTGATGGTCACACCCGACACGTCTTGCAACTGCCCGATAAGGTCGTTCATGGCTTGCAGTGCGAACTCATTGTTTTGCAACGACAATCCCTGCACTTTCTTATTGGCAGAAAGGTCAAGCTCTCCTAACCGGTTATCTTCGGCAGCTATCCATTGCAGGTAGGTGTTGTGGCTGAGGTCGAGGCGATCGATGCGGTTGCTGTCGCATTCCAACCATGTGAGCGTTTTGTTCTTACTAAGATCGAGTTCATTCAGTCGGTTATTGTCTACTTTCAGCCAGCTCATGTTCTTTAGGTTTGTTACCGTAATCGTTGTCAGTTTATTGTGATTCAGTTTCACCTGCAACAGATTATTATTATCGGATAGATTCACTGATTCGATATTATTGTGGCCAGCTATGAGGATTGAGAGAAGCGAATGTCCTACCGTGGGAAGGGTGTTGAGGCGGTTGCGTTCCACGTTAAGATACCTCACATTAGGGTTCTGCGAGAGGTCGAGTGTCTCAAGAGAGTTGTTATAGAGATAAACACCTTCGAGCGTGGTGTTATACCCTGTTTTTACCTGTGTCAGTAGGTTGTTGTCTGCCTTGAGGGTTTTCAACTTCGTACTGCCGGAAAGGTCGAGCGTAGTAAGGTGGTTGCCGTCGGCATAAAGCTCGGTGAGAGCGGTTACTCCCGATAGGTCGAGTGTGGTAAGGCGGTTACCGGAACAGCGTAACTCTTCGAGGCCCTTGCGGTCTTTGACATCTATTTCGGTCAACAGATTGTTGCCGAAGTTTACGTTTTGCAGCGTGTTATGAGTAGGTACCGTGAGTTTGGTATATTGATTATCGGAAATGTCCACTTTCGAGAGTTTGATCATATTTGAACAGTCTATCTCTCCGGCGAGTTTGTTATTGTGTACGTCAATGACACGCAAGAACTTGTTGTTGGTCACATCGAGCAATTCCAACTTGTTATCTTCGGCATACAGGCCGGTCAAATAGGGCGCCTGCTTCAGGTCGAGTTGTTTGATACTGTTGCCGCCTACCTGTATTTGTGAGAGAGAACCGGCATTGCTGACAGTAAGTGCCTCAATACCTAAGTTGCGTGCTCGCAATAACATGATTTTGTCGCCGTAAACCTTTATGGTTTTCGACTTGAGTTCTCCTTTATAATAGGCTGCTTTGCTGTAAGTGGCGAGCACGCCGTCTCCCCAGTCTATTTTAAATTCGTCTCCTGTCTGACCACCGATGGCCAATTCCACACTCTTACCTGATTCTTGGAAAGTGATAACGATGTTCGGGGTCGTCTGCTGTGCATTGGCCACGAGAACCATTGCCGAAAGGCAAAGAGTAAGTAAATTTTTTCTCATTGGATAATGTTTTTAAAAGGTTAAATGTATAAAAGTCTTTAGGTATATCTGATAATCGCTGTGATGGCAGTTTGTGGATGATTGAACATCTTTTTCTATGTCGATGAATCGTTTGCCTATCGCTGCAGCTTCACCTGATACTGCTGTTGGCGGTACAGGCAAAGAGGGCTACGCCGCCCAACGATACCGGCTGCCCTGCAATTGAGCCGGTGACAGCTGGTGCTTTGGTGATAAGCAGGTGGTCGATGGCCCTATGGTTGCCGTCGAAGACACCCTTGAAGTAGAGAGAGTTGTCGGTGGTTTCGTTGGTCTTCGGGTCTGTACTCTTGTCGTATTTGCCGATAATGGGGAACTCCTTGTCACCCATGTTGAGGTCGTTCGTCAACCGAAAATATTGGTTTTCAAATGTGTCGCCATTTCCCACACGTTTCGAAAGATAGGCCAATTGTGAAGGCGTCTCTATCAGATAGGGGTTACTCACTGTTCCGTCGCCGGTAGTCCATGTCGTGGCGGCAATGCCATCCCATACTTGTGCCGATGCCTGAAAGGCAATAGTCAGTAAAAAAGATAAAAGGTAGAATTTCTTCATTGGTTTTAGTATGATTCATTAAGTGTATAAAATGCTTCTTCTATGTGTAATGTCCGCAGAAATGTTTACCCTAAGAGGGATTCCTCCTTCAGAAAAAGGGCAAGTGAAAGAGCCATGTAACACTGTTTTTCGGCGTTTCCCTGCTGTTTATTACTCGCAGTCTGTGTAATAAAGCACAGCGCAAATATACAAATTGATGGGGAATGTTCCAAGAAAAATTGTGGAATATTTTATTTCTTGCGTGAAGAATCTTTGAGACAAATCGGTCACCGGTTTGGATGACACCATTAAAAGCACGTCGTCGCGATTCGCATCAATGCACATTCTACTCGTTCATAAGGTGGGAGTAGGCTTTGAAAAAGGCACATTGTAGGGCACATCAATACCATATTATAATGGTGTGAGACACAATGCAAGTGCTGGCAGAGCATGATAGCGCAGTGCATTAAATGCGAGATATAGTGGTACGAGGTGTAATGTAATCTCTGCAAGAACGCAAGATGTCAGCCCAGCGCATCGCGCTGGGGATAGAACATTCCTCTAAATGGAGCGCTGTAGGTGCGACAGAATCCCACAACCGATACGATTTGCGTCGGGAAAGGTAGCCGACCTTTCCCTGTACAAACACCACCTGTACATAGGACGAACGACATCTGTACACGGTACGAATGCCGACTTATCAATCGTCACTTTACGACCCTTACCCCCCGTCGGTCATGAAGGCCTGTATAGGAAGCCATATCATCTCTATTGAAATAGTAGAAAAGCGGTCTCATGAACGATGAGGGTTACGAGTTGCAATCCCGAACCTTTGAGCATCGAATACTAAGGAATCATAAGAAAAAGAGGCTGAAAAGTGATGAATGAAAATCATCTTCTCATCAGCGAAGCAAACTCCGGCAACATACGGTCTACGAATCTTACCCCACAGATTTAAAGAAAAACAGCAAGCTCGATGCAGACGACGGCGGCGTAAAACAACCGGTATGCAACATCTATGGGGCATCCACCATCATGCAAGCATAGCCTGTAGAGGGAAACAAACGGCAGAACAAAACCGGCATACCCGTTCGGCAAACGACAACAGACGTAACGAAATCGGCAACCTATATATATAATAAGGTGTAAAAAACAGAGCAAAAAGTAATAAAAGGTTACAAGAAATGAATATCTCTATCCCAAAATTATGATGATAAAACCATTTTAAACACAAACACATCTTTATATTTTCTTTTAATTCCTATGCACTCTGTATGTAATTCTCCGCTATTTTATATGCTTTTTCATATAAAATTGTAATTTTCCTTTCAAAATGTTTGGAAGATGAAAAATAATTCCTTATATTAGCGGAGTGGAAAATATACATTAATTAACCTAAGCGAGAGATTATTTATGGCAAGAAAACTAACAATGGTGTTGGCCAGTCTGTTTCTGTGCATAGGAGCAGTTTTGGCGCAAACAAGGGTTTCCGGAACCGTTACAAGTTCCGAAGACGGTCAGCCTGTTATTGGTGCCTCTATCGTGATTATCGGTACCAATCAAGGCACAGTGACCAATGTTGATGGTAAGTTTACGCTCACTGTCCCCGCTCACGGGCGGCTTCGTATCTCTTCTATCGGTATGAAGACAGTGGAACTTACCGCAAGTGCAAACATGAATGTGGTGCTCGAACCGGAAGACAATACCTTGAACGAGGTGGTGGTCACGGCGATGGGCATCAAACGCTCGGCTAAAGCGCTGGGGTTCTCTGCTACTGCCGTGAAAGGCGATGAGATAGCTGCCGCACGTACAAACGATATCATGTCGAGTTTGTCGGGTAAGGTAGCCGGTGTGCAAATATCGAATTCGTCGTCAGATCCCGGCTCTTCGAAGTCGGTCATTGTACGTGGTGTCAGTTCGTTAGGCGGTACGAACCAGCCGCTATACGTGATAGACGGCGTGCCTCTGACCAATACTGCGGTGTATAGTACAGATTGTCTGAATAGCGGCTATGACTTCGGTAACGGTGCAAGTGCGGTGAATCCCGACGACGTAGAGAGTATGACTATTCTGAAAGGTGCCGCCGCCACGGCACTCTATGGCAACCGCGCCGCAAACGGTGTGATACTGATTACCACCAAGAGCGGCTCGAAACAGAAAAAAGGTGTAGGCATAGAATACAACGGCGGCGTGCAATGGGAAACATTGCTGCGTCTTCCACAAATGCAGAATGACTTCGGTATGGGTTGGTATGGAGAAAAGACCGACCTTGAAAACGGCTCGTGGGGACCGCGGTTCGACGGTTCGATGTTACGCTATGGCAATGTGTACGAGGGTTCTCAACTATTAAAGTCGTATCTTCCTATTAAGCACAACGTGCGCGATTTCTTTGATACGGGTTTCCGATACAACAACAGCGTATCGTTTAACGGCGCAACGGATGTGAGCAACTACTTTGTGAGTCTGTCGCAAATTCATGAAGACGGAATCGTCCCCACGGATGCCGACAGCTACAACAAGTACACGTTCTCTGCCAGAGGCAGCCATAAGATAAAAGACCTTACGTTCAGCACATCGCTCAACTATGCTTATCAAAAGAACAACTTCGTGTCTACAGGACAAGGCGCTAGCTCCATGTACAATAACATCATGCAAACGCCGCGCGACATCAGTATCGTGGAACTGAAAGACCTCAGCAATCCGTTCAATACCCCCGGGTATTATTATACGCCTTACGGTGTGACTAACCCCTACTACATACTCCGGAACTTCAAGAACGAGTTTGAGAGCGAACGCTTCTACGGTAAGCTGCAATTAGACTACGATTTCCTGAAGTACTTCAGACTGACATACCGCTTTGGTCTGGACACCGGCACCGAGCACCACGACATGGGCACACCCAACATGTCTGCCATCTATGCCGGTACCCCGAACTGGAAGGACGCATTGTCGAAGATAACGGGTAAGGTATCGGAACGAACCACCCGTCGGCGCGAAATCAACCAAGATTTACTCGTGACTTTCGACAAGGATGTCTATACAGGACTGCACTTGAACGCTTTGGCAGGTTTCAACGGCAACGAGCGCAAATACGATTATTTGTATGCTTCAGTGACCAATCTGACCATTCCTACATGGTTCAACCTCTCTAACTCTGCCGAAAAGCCGACCATCGACACGCATTCGCAAATGCAACGCCTGATGGGTCTGTTCGGTCAAGTAGAGGTAGCCTATAAGGATATGCTCTACCTCACGCTGACAGCCCGTAACGACTGGTCGTCCACACTTCCCAATGGGCATAGGTCGTTTTTCTACCCGGGTATAACGGGTAGTTGGATATTCTCCGAACTGCTGAGCGATGATCTTAAGAAAGTGATTACATACGGAAAGTTGCGTGCTGCCTGGGGAAAGACAGGTAATGATGCCAAACCGTATATGACAGGTAGCGTATTTGCTCAGGCGCTCGCCAATTCCAGCGGTTGGTGGAAGAGTGAATTCCCCTTTACCAAGGGTAATTGGAACGCTTATACTGTGGGCAACGTGATAGGCAGCAATACGCTAAGCCCAGAGATGAGTACGGAAACGGAAGTAGGATTGAACATGGCCTTCTTGCAAAACAGGGTGAGCTTTGATGCCTCTTTCTACAATCGAATATCCGATAAACAGATATTCAGTCTCGACATGGATCCCGCCGCAGGCTATACGGCACAGAACATCAACCTCGGAAAAATACGTAACAGAGGTATAGAGTTCCTCATCAGTGGTACGCCTGTTAAGATAAAGGACTTCTCTTGGAGCATCTCTTGGAACTTCACGAAGAACTGGAGCAAGGTCATCAGTCTGCCGGAGGCACTGGGTGGCAGTACCATGATTTATGGTTTTACCGGTGGAACGGGTCTCTATGCCATGACAGGAAAAGAGCTTGGAATCTTCAAGGCTTATGTTCCCCTGCGCGACCCTGCAACGGGTAAAATCGTGGTAGATAAGAAAGGTCTACCGGTTAAAAACCCCGAACAACAAATTGTGGGTAGCATGAATCATAAATACATGATGGGTATCAACAATACATTCATGTATAAAGGTGTATCACTGTCTTTCGACATCGATATTCGTCACGGAGGTAAGATGTTCTCTCGTACGAAGAGTATCAATTACTTTGTGGGCAACGCCATACAGACGACCTACAACAGCCGTAACCCATGGATTATTCCGAATACCGTGGTGCAGGACGGCGTAGACGGTTCGGGCAACCCCAAATACATAGACAATGCAACCCCGTTGAATGCTACGGATATCTACAACTACTGGAACAACGGAGGTATAGACATGGATTCCGGCTACCTCATCGATAAGTCGTATGTGAAACTGCGCTCTGTTGTGGTGGGCTGGGATTTGCCTAAGAGATGGTTGACTAAGACATTCCTGACAGATGTTCGCCTGTCATTCTTCGGAAATAATCTGATGTTGTGGACGCCGGCAGAGAATACATTCGTAGACCCGGAGCTTACTTCATTCGGTAATGACTTAGAAGGATACTTTGGCGAATACTCTGCCAACCCGAGTTCACGTAAATTTGGTTTCAACCTGACTGTTAAATTCTAAACCGGAGATACAGCTATGAAAAAGAATATATTATTATATGCAACAGCCGGCCTATTGATGTTGAGCAGTTGCGATTTGGATATCAACGAAGACCCTAACTACCCGAAAGGGAAGGACGTTACACCCGACCTCGTGTTGCCAGCGGCAGAAAACTTCATTGCCAATGCTCTCGGAGACCAGATGTTTACCTATGCAGGATTCTTCGCACAGTACTTTGAGCAACGGCCAGAGCAGAATCAGTATAATACATATGCCGAACTGCACCTCGATGAGGGTAGCAACACGCTTGACCGCTGTTACCGCAACTTGTTTGCCGGTGCGATGAAAGACTTGTTGGATATTACCTCAAGAAGCAATAATGCTGCTGATAAATATATCTGCACAATACTGCGCGTATGGAGCTATCAGCTGTTTACAGACAATGTGAGTGACGCGCCATATACCGAAGCTCTGAAAGGCAGCAGTCTACCAAACCCGAAGTGGGATGACGGCAAAACCGTCATGGAGGGCGTATTGTCGGAACTCGACCAAGCCGAGGCTGCCCTTGGCAGTGCAAGCATCACACTGAAAGACCCGTTGATGGAGAAGAATCTCTCGCAGTGGAAAGGGTTTGCCAATGCACTTCGTCTGCGTATCTACCTCCGTATGATAGATGGCGGAATCGATGCGGCCGGTTACACAGCAAAGGCAAAAGCGCTTGTAGCAGCCAACGGATTCTTTACCGACGACGTGAAATTCGATGTCTATACCAATGCTGAAGGACAATACAGTTCGTGGTATGGCTCTATCTTCAGGCTGAAAGCGAACAACTATGTAGCTGCCTACCCCATTGTCGCCTATTATCAGGCTACCAGCGACCCGCGTATCTCATACGCTTTGCTGCAGAACAAAGACAATGCGTATGTAGGACAACTCCCCGGTTCGAAGACTCGCATGAAGGAATGGACAGGCAAGACATGGAAAAACGACTACGTGAGCGAGATAAACACCGATGCCTTTGCAGACGCACCTGTTTACGTGTTCACACAGAGCGAACTGCAATTCCTCATTGCTGAAGTGCAGCTCCGTTTCAACAACGACGTTGCTGCAGCTAAGACAGCATACGAAGCGGCCGTTACAGCAGACTTCGCTTCCCGTGGTATAGCTGGTAAAGCTGCGGCTTTCCTGACCGGTCCGTCGGTAGACCTCGCCGCACAGGCTACTGATGCCGACAGGCTAAAACTCATCTATATGCAGAAATGGGCTGCATTCTTCATGCGCAACCATATGGAAGCATGGTCGGAAATTCGTCGTACCGACGTACCCGCAATAAGCGGTAAGACGGCGCAGGAAATATATACGACCCCCAGCAGCTATACGGCCGGCGATATGATTATTCCCGCGGTGAACTATATACAAGCCGGTGGATTGGCCAAACGTGTGCCGTATCCTCAGAATGCCCGTCGCCTAAACACGAATACACCTGCGGCAAAGCTGATGAGCGACCGCGTGTTCTGGGATGCTCACTAATCAACGAATGTAGAACAACACTAAAAGATGAAGACAATGAAAAAGTATTTGATAACATGTCTGCCAATCCTCATCATGTTGCTGAGCTTCGGTTCTTGTAGCAAAGATGAAGAAATGACAGATGCTCGAATCACATATTACGTGCAATTCGAGATACAAGGCAGCAACTTCGTGGAGCTACCCGTTGGCACGAATTACACAGATGCCGGCTGCAAAGCCACATGGAACGGAGAAGACTATACATCGAAGATTACCGTAACAGGGCTCGACGAGATAGACAAGAATGTGCCCGGGCTGTATGATGTAACCTATTCTGCTACGAATCCGGAAGGTTTCACGACTTCTGTCACACGTACTGTGGCCGTCTGTGATCCCTCGATTACAGATGATATTACCGGCAACTACGTAACTGTCAATGGTACGAAACGCGTCAGAGAAGGCACTGAGATACCTTATCCTAAGTTTAAGGTAAACATTGAGAAGAAGGCACCCGGCCTGTTCTATGTAGACGACATGCTCGGCGGTTACTATGCCCAAAAAGTAGGATATGGGGAAACCACGGCGATGAAAGGATATATACAGTTGCATGCCGATGGTACCATCACAGCCTGCTCCGGTTATGTGGAGAACTGGGGAGACAGCTATACGGCTTTCACCGATGGCAAATGGGACAGCGGCACGGGTGAAATAACATGGGACGTGACGTATGCGAAGATGCATTTCATCGTAGTATTAAACAAATAAAAAGTAAGACTATGCGTAAATATGTTTCAATGATATTGTTTGTCGCTTTGGCGACGCTCGCTTTCTCTTCCTGCGATCCGGAAACTGATGAGAAGCCCGGTGGGACGAAAGTTGAGAAGATGGCCGGCTTTTGGGATGTAACCATCGATGCCATCAATGCTGACGGTACGGTGAAGACCAAAGACCCGGAAGGTGTAGGTACTGTATCTATGCTGACCTACAATACCGTGGAGAATGTGGATAATAGGATGTGGATAAAACTTCCCAAGAATGGAGCATTCCTTCAGATGCACCTCATCGTACCTGTCAACTATGGTGCTAAAACATTCTCGTGCGAGGCAACCAAGTATATCTACAACAGCAACACCGCCGGCAATGTGACCATTACCGATGGAAAGGTATTGCTTGGGCAGGGGCACAACCTGCACGGTCTGCCTACCGACAGTATCGTGTTCACCGCGGTGTTCAGCGATGATCCGAATAACCTTACTTATCGGATTGCCGGAATTAGACATTCGGGCTTTACCGAGTAAGTATTTTCTCTGAGTAAAAGTGGGCTCCGAGTGTTAGTGATTAATACTCGGAGCTTTTCTTTTCTCATTTATACACGAAAACAACGACACCCTGAAAAAGTTGAATTATCACTTTTCGGGGTGCCGTTTCGTATAGGATCCGCGGTAAGGATTAGCCTCGAATCATGGTGAGCATCATTTTGAAAGGTTCGTGGGCGTTGAGTGCATGCGGATGGTTAGCCGGCATGATAATCATTTCTCCTGCTGCGACCTGATGTGGTTGCCCATCAATGAGTATTTCAGCATGTCCATCGAGAATGGTGACGACAGCATCGAAAGGGGCAGTATGCTCGCTGAGGCGTTGTCCTTTGTCAAATGCGAAGAGGGTGATGCTGCCTGCGGCAGAGTGTACGAACTCTTTCGATACAATACTACCCTCCGAGTAGTCTACCGACTCTGCAGGGAGGAATGGGGTTGCTGGTTGAATCTGTTTCATCATTTTTAAAGTTTGGTTTGTACATGCCCCTATGCAAAGGACATGCCGGAAGTCTGTGCGGCCACATTTGTTACCGAACGGGTATTGTATAGATACCCTTTTCTTACAGGTCTATTACAGAAAAAGAGGGGGTGATTATCACCTCCCTCTTCATTGCTTTAGTCGGGATGACCGGACTCGAACTGGCGACCCCTACGTCCCGAACGTAGTGCGCTACCAACTGCGCTACATCCCGATAGCCTCTGCAAGCAGTTGCAAAGGTAGTTATTTTTTCGGAATTAGTGCAATGTTTTATCCTCTTTTTATACTGACTTAGAGCAAGTCTGGCAGTTCGAAGAGTCTTATTCCATTGCTTCCTTTGATAAGGATATAGTGGTTCTCTGGTTGATGATGGGCTATTTCCGCTTTCACCTCATCGACATTCTTAAACTTACGGAAGTCTGTATTGGTCTTCAGAAATTCCTCTCCTACGAGCCAAACATTTGTTAACCCCACAGCTTTGAGCAGTTCTACAACCTTTTGATGTTCCTCTGCTGAAGCTGCACCAAGCTCTCTCATGTCTCCGAGAATAGCCATCTTGTGTTCAACCTCCATAAGTCGGAAGTTCTCAATAGCAGCTGCCATGCTGGACGGGTTAGCGTTATAAGCATCCACAATGAGCTTGTTGTGGGGAGTTTCTGTGAGCTGTGAACGGTTGTTATGAGGGATGTAACCCTCTAAGGCGTGGTTTATCTGCTGTGGAGTTACACCAAAGTGTAGACCGATGGTGATAGCTGCCAACATGTTATCAAGGTTGTACGAGCCGATGAGATGAGTCTGTACTTCGTATATTGTATTGGCTGGTTGCTGCTTATTGAGGCTTGACGACTGCCATTCGAATTTGAGGAATGGAGCACAACTGATTACCTTTCCTTGTACGTCGGCAGTATCATCTTGCCCGTAAGTGATAATGCGGTCGAATTCACGTTGCGCCGCCATCTCTGTGAGGTCGGCATTACTTTCGTTCAAGAAGAGTAAGGCGTCATGCGCTTTTAGATAGTCGTATAGCTCGCCTTTGGTACGTTTTACGCCCTCAAAGCTGCCGAATCCCTGTAGATGAGCACGACCGACATTTGTAATCAAACCGCACGTTGGCTCTACATAAGTTACTAATTTCTTGATGTCACCGGGGTGAGATGCACCCATCTCAATGACAGCTATCTCATCATCAGAGCCTATTCCGAGCAATGTGCGAGGCACACCAACATCGTTGTTATAGTTCGCTTCCGTGTGATGAACCTTATATTTCTCAGCTAAGACAGTAGAGATAAGCTCCTTACTGGTGGTCTTTCCGTTCGTTCCTGTAATGCCAATGACGGGGATAGAGAACTGACGTCGGTGCTCGCGAGCGAGTTCTTTGTAAGTAACGAGTGCATCCTCCACTAAGATAATACGCTCGTCAGTGGTATCAACGTATTCTTTTTCGTCAACAATAGCATAGCTGCAACCCTTCTCCAAGGCTACTTTTGCGAACTTATTACCGTCGAATGATGCTCCTTTCAATGCTATGAAGATACTTCCTTCAGGGCAGTTTCGACTGTCAGTAGTCACTGTTGGGTGACTTAGATAAATCTTATAAATCTCCTGTATGTCCATGAATTCAACTTTATTCTATGGTGCAAAGATAGTCTAAAAGGCAGACAATGCAAAGCAAAGAGAGCCTTTTTAACAGATAGACAGTTATTGTTCTCCATCAGTGTTAGGCTTTGGCAAGAGTGCTGCTCACCGATGTCCTATATATATAAGGTGTAACAGCTGTGATTCAGTTAAGCTTTTGAAGTATCGTTATAAATCGAATATTTATAATGTTTTGTAACGCTTTTTGAGTTTAAAGTACAATTTAGTTACGATTTTTTGGTTTGTTAAGTAATTCTTTATACCTTTGCACTTATTTAATAAGAAATAGTCACATTTTATATATTAAGCTTATGGTTAAAAGATTGTCAATGGTTTTATTTGGTCTGTTCTTATGCTTAGGCGTAGCAATGGCACAGACTGAGATCTCAGGAACTGTTGTGTCTTCAGATGATGGAGAGCCTGTTGTAGGTGCATCCATACTTGTTGTTGGGACACAGATGGGTACTGTTTCCGATATTGATGGTAACTTCCATCTATCGGTTCCAGAGGGTAAGAAGCAGTTAAGAGTACAGTATGTTGGACTCAAAACTGTGGTTGTTCCTGTAAAAAATGGTATGAAGGTTGTGTTGAAACCAGACGCTGGCTCACTTGAAGAAGTTATCGTTACTGGTTATGGAAACTTTAAGAAATCAAGCTTTACAGGTGCTGCTGCAAACGTAGATCCAGGTAAGTTGGCAGACGTACCAGTAGCCTCTGTGCAGGATAAACTGTCTGGTTCTGTACCTGGAGTAACGGTTACTAGTTCATCAGGTGCGCCTGGTGCTGTAAGTAATATACGTATCCGTGGTATGGGATCTATCAATGCCGGCAATGATCCATTGTATGTTATTGATGGTACACCAATGGTATCTGGTGATATTAACGCATTCGGTCAGGGTCAGTTCAATGATACTGGTACGGATATTTTAGCCACTTTGAACAGCAATGACATTGAGTCAATAACGGTCATCAAGGACGCTGCTGCAGCTTCTTTGTATGGTTCTCGTGCTGCCAATGGTGTGGTAGTTATCACAACCAAGAGCGGTAAGAAAGGTAAGACGCATGTAGACTTCCGTAGTGACTGGGGTTTCTCTAACATGGCTATCAATTATCGTCCAATGTTGGATGGTGACGCTCGTCGTGCTGTTCTCTCACGTGGTTTGGAGAACTATGCCATATATAAAGAGGGCAAATCAAAGGCTGATGCAGCTGCATTCGCTAAGGGTCAGATTGATGACTACGCTGCTAAACCAGTCGTAGGATACGATGCTAATAACAAACCAATCTATGGTTGGACCAATTGGAAGGATCTTCTCTTTAAGACGGGACACCATCAGAACTATCAAATAAGCCTTAGTGGTGGTAGTGATAACACCCAGTTCTATACTTCTTTGTCATATATGAAGCAGACAGGTATCACCGCTAACCAAGGTTTGGAACGCTTTACTGGTAATGCAAACCTTACTCATAAGTTCGGAAGATTTACTTTGTTATACTCTGGCTTGTTCTCTAAAATAAACCAGCAGTTGGCTAATGAGAGTACTTCCTATACCAGCTCAATTGCGCATTATGCGTTCTATGATAGCCCTTCAGCTGTTGCCTATCTTCCTGACGGCTCATTGGCACCAGGTACGAAAACAGGCTCTTATGTACAACTTAACCCTTTGTATGAGTACAAACATTCAAGTGATAAGAACGACGTAAGACGTGCTTTCAACTCTCTGAAGCTTGATTGGAACATCTGGGATGCGCTCCACTTGAGTGAAAAGTTCACTTACGACTATACGTCATCAGTAGAGGATGTCCTCTGGGATCGCTACTCTAACGATGGAGCTCCTGGTGGTTCTCTACAGCGCGTAGTAAGTGCTATTACTCAAATGAATGGTCAGACGCAGCTCAGTTATGCGAAGTCTTTTGGCTTGCACAACGTTGATGCGCTCTTAGGATACGAAACAGAGAAGTTCACTTACAAGTACAATTACATCCAAGGAACCAATTATCCGGGAGATCTCTACGAGCTTTCTAATGCAGGAACAACGAGTGGATCTAGTAATGCACAGGGTTACACGATGGCAAGTTGGTTAGGTCGTTTGAACTACAACTACGATAACAGATACTATGCAGGTGTCAGTTTCCGTCGCGATGGCAGTAGTCGTTTGGCAAAAGCAAACCGTTGGGGAACCTTCTGGTCAGTGTCTGGTGCATGGCGATTCGGTGCTGAGAAGTTCATGGAAACGGCTAAGAGCGTCCTAAGTGATGGTAAGTTGCGTATCAGCTATGGTGTGAATGGAACCTTGCCAAACAGCTATTATGATTATATGAACCTCTTCCAGTTCGGTCAGTATTATGATGGTAAGTCTGGAATGGGTATCGTTGGCATTGGAAACCCAGACTTGAAATGGGAGAAGAACCGTGCCTTTAACGTTGGTTTAGACCTCACTTTCTTCGATAGAATCTCGTTGACTTTCGATTACTACACGCGTAACACCAGTGATCTTATCTATGACTTACCAGTGTCAGCTGTGCCTGGCTATTATTCTGGAGATACATATATACGACCACACCAAAGAACATTGGCTCCTTACGCAACACTGGTTATGAGTTTACGATACAAAGTAATAACGTTAACACAAAGGACTTCACATGGACAACCATGCTGAACTTCGGTCATAACCACAATAAGATAACCAAGCTCAATGGTTCTCAGGACGAGATTATCAGTGGTAGATTGATTCACAAGGTGGGTCATACTTACTACAGCTATTACGCTCTTGAGTATGCTGGGGTAGACCCAACTACAGGTAAGGAATCCTATTACATCAATGATGGAACAGCCAATGCACGTAAGACAACAACCGACCCTGCAGCTGCAAAGAAGGTTATCGTAGGTGACCATGAAGCTACTTTGGAAGGTGGTTTGACGAACAATATCAAATGGAAATTCATCGACTTCGGTTTGAACTTTACCTTCTCATTCGGCGGAAAGGCTTACGATGCAGCAAGATGGCAGCACAGTAACGGTGGTAACTTCCTATATGGTGGTGCTGTCCCTGCCTATTATGACATCAACAAGATGTGGACAGGTCCTGGCGACACAAAGGCTACTCTCCCTGCTTTCCAATATGGAAACGATGCTACGATAGAGTCTTCTCGTTGGTTGATGCCTACAGACTACTTGCGCTTAAAGAGCCTAACACTTGGTCTCACTGCACCTAACAGCTGGGTATCAAGGATTGGTTTGGCAAAGGCAAGACTTTATTTCTCTGCTTCAAACCTCTTTACTTTGAAGTCAAAAGATCTCTATGTTGATCCCGAGATGCCAGTAAGTGGTCTATGTGTATTCGAGACTCCTGCCTTGAGAACATTCACATTTGGAGTTGAGTTAGGCTTCTAATTTATTAATTGTAGAATTTTTGTTTATGAGAAAATACAATAAGAACATATATGGCTTGGTGCTCGCAGGCACCGTCCTGTTGGGTATGTCATCTTGTGGTGACGACTTCTTCGAGCAGAAACCAGCTGATTCTGTCCCTGCAGATAAGGCTATACAGAATAGTAGTGACCTTGGATCGGCTTATACGGGAATGTATGCTGCCTTGAAAGGAAGTAGTAAGTTGTTTGATTACTATGGGCAACAAATGTTCCTATATGGCGATCTGCACGGTGAAGACTTACAGTATAATACGTTCTACGGAAGTAATCGTGCGAACTTCTATTATTTGATGAGTTACACTACAGCATCCGACTTTAATCGTGACAATGCGATATGGCGTACACCTTATATCGTCATAGGTCGCGCTTGTCGAATCATTGAGGCTGCTGATGGAGGAAAGCTGACTGATAAGACGGAGGCGGCAGCTGAGATTGCTAAAGATCGTGCAGAAGCATTGGTACTACGCGCTATGGCAACCTTTGATCTGACCCGTGTTTACGGCAAGACCTATACAGAGGATAATGGTGCTTCACTGGGAGTTCCTGTGGTAACAAGCTCTTTGGAATCGAATGTAAAGCCTGCTCGTAGCACCGTGGCAGAGTGTTATACACAAGTTATCAAGGACTTGAATGAAGCAATTAGCTCTGGCGCATTGTCAACGGAGGTTACTCCCGGATACGTTAGTCTCTATGCGGCGAAGGCTCTTTTAGCACGTGTTTACCTGACAAAGGGCGATTGGGCTAATGCGCTTAGCACTGCGGAAGATGTCATCAATAACTCTGGTAGGAGTTTATGGACTACTAATGAGTATGTCAAGGCATGGAAGAAAGACGATGCAGCACACGCCAAAGAGATGCTTTTCGAGTTATCTATCACCAATACGAGCGACTGGAATGATCGTGAAGGTATAGCCTATATGTATGCCGAGAATCGCTCTGATATCCCCGGTTATGGTGATGTTGTTGCAAGTAAGCAGTTCGTTGATCTCCTTGCTCAAGACCCTAAGGACGTTCGTGCAGATGTTTTCCTTGCGCCAAGCAATGATGCTGCAAATAAGTTCAATGGTGCAAAGGTTTACTTGAATAAGATGCCTGTTTACAATGGTGATGTTCGTTATGCAAATGTCCCATTGTTGCGTCTTTCTGAAGTTTATTTGATAGCTTCCGAAGCGGCATTCAAGGCTGGAAACACTGCAAAAGCTGCCCAGTACTTAAATGAGTTACTGAAGAATAGAACCACAGATGCGTCTCGTCTTGTTACAGCAGCTACTATCACGGCAGCCCGAATATCACTCGAACGTCGCAAGGAATTGGTTGGCGAGGGGCAACGTTTCTTTGATGCTATCCGCAACAATGAGACGATCACACGTTATACTAACGAATCCGATCGTGGTTGGAACTCTGTTCTTCCAGCGGAGGTACGCAGTTACAACCGTGATTACTACAAGTCTCTTGCAGCTATACCAAGCTATGAGATAGATGCAAACAAGAATATTAAGCAGAACGATGGTTATGGTCAATAACCGGTTTTGATGCCACTTAACCACTTATTATAAAACGCGGAGGATGTGTCCAACTGGGCACATCCTTTTTTCTTATCTACTGTTCCTACCATTTATTAAGAATATCTTTTACAAATTTAATTATCAATATAGAGCCAAATAGGAAGCGATATTCTTCAAAATAAAAACGTATATACCTTTTTTAGAAAACGTACCTCCGTTTTTATGAAAACGTACCTCCGTTTTTGGTGAAACGTATATACGTTTTTGGTGAAATGTATATCCGTTTTTAGTGAAACGTATATCAGTTTTTGGTGAAAAGTACGTACTTTTTAGGTAAAAATAGGCTGTTTTTCCATTGATGGTCGGTTACTTTCGATTGAAAAGAATGTAAGATTTACGTAAAATGTTGGTTATTAATGAGTTATACGATTGTTCGCAAACTTCTTCAAAACGCGCGTATTTGACCCAAAGGAGGGTGCTCTTCGATAAAAACGCAGTTATAAGCATAGATTTTAGCAGTATTTCTTTACAAATATAGTAGGTTATTTCCGCTGGTTTCGTCCTATCTATACCATTGGATCGAATGCTCTTTTCGCCCTTTCTGAACGTTCGATTGAAGTCTAATCGTTGGTGAAAAGCATTGTAACTATCGCCTGTTTGCCTACTGAAACTTATGCTTTTCGCTAAAAAGGTTGGGCTTTTCTAATATAAATGTGCAATATTTACATTACCTTTGCGCCTATGGAGAAGATGAAAACATTGGGTGATGGAACGCCCATAAGCTATACTATCAACGTTCGTGGGCGTCTCATCGACTTGGGCGAACCGCTGGTGATGGGAATCATGAACGTTACGCCCGACTCATTCTATGCTAATAGTCGAGTGCAAACGGCTGAGGCTATCCGCCAGCGAGCCCATCAGATTGTTGCTCAAGGGGCTAAGATTATTGATATCGGAGCCTGTTCAACACGTCCCGGAGGCGTTGTTGTCAGTGCAGAAGAGGAGATGCGGCGATTGGCTTTCGCTCTCCCGATTGTCAAAGAAGCCGAGCCTGATGCCATACTATCCATTGATACTTTCCATGCTGATATTGCCCGAAGGACGATTGAGGAGTTCGGTGCAGATATAATCAACGATGTTGAGGAAGGTAAAGACCCTGAAATGTTCCGTACCGTAGCCGAACTTGGGGCACCTTATATCCTTATGTCTACCGCAGCTAACCTGCATGATATGCTTATCGACTTCTCTCGTGAGGTGCAAGAATTGCGCGATTTGGGGCAAAAAGACATTATTCTCGACCCCGGTTTCGGTTTCGGTAAAGATCCCGTAGCGGGCAATTACGAGCTATTAAGCGTCATGGAACGGTTGCAAGTAATGGAACTTCCTATACTTGTAGGCATTAGTCGGAAGCGAATGATTCATCAACTTTTGGGGATTACGGCGGCTGAAAGTCTGAACGGAACAACCATTTTGAACACAATCGCCCTATTGAAAGGGGCAAACATACTGCGAGTGCACGATGTTCGTGAGGCGGTTGAGGCTGTGAAGATCGTTGGTGCAATGCGACAAAATACTGTAAAGTGAAATAATAAAGACCCTCTTTTATGTTTTTCCCATTTGGTATAAAGGATGTAAT
>ERZ772960.974-NODE-974-length-23926-cov-4.614553_pt1 | contig 23926 bp, 20 predicted proteins | sample MGYA00580678_ERZ772960 | MGnify/ENA primary metagenome ERZ772960 (study PRJEB29015, sample SAMEA2737930) | human oral metagenome | biome: human oral; feature: human-associated habitat; material: dental | place: China | collected 2059 ... | reverse complement strand
ATAGTCTCAGGTTGACTCTTTACTTTAGAAAAATGGTAAGCGCAAATTCAGTATCAAGATGCGAAAGGAAATCATCGCACTGATGGTCAACGAGCAGTGGTTGTCCGAGCAAATCAGAGGTTGGATGCTGCGCAAAGGGAAAGCGTGCGTCTGCGTCGAAACCATTTACAGTTATATCCGCTTCGACCGTTCTTGTGGAGGGGAACTCTACAAGAGTTGTCGGCACAAGTTCATCGCACAACGTCTCTGAAAATGAATGCAAGACCAAGGAAGAGACTAAACTTCTCAACGCCCAAACAACAGTTTTACAATCGGATTACATAAATTCGCACTTGTTATTGGAATCTGCGTACCACTACGCATAGTGGAGATACGGAAATCGGGTCGGGAGACAGGCTCTCGACCCGATTGATGGATAGATTTTGTCGTAACGACAGGTATTACATCATGCCGCCCATACCGGGGTTGCCCATCGGCACGGCAGGTGTTTCCGACGGCTTGTCTACGATGAGGCATTCTGTGGTGAGGAACAAGCCTGCGATGGAAGCTGCATTCTCTAATGCCACGCGTGCCACTTTGGCAGGGTCTATTACACCGGCCTTGCGCATGTCTTCATACACATCGGTGCGAGCGTTGTAACCGAAGTCGCCTTTTCCTTCACGTACTTTCTGCACAACAACGGCACCTTCGCCACCGGCGTTGTACACGATTTGGCGCAACGGTTCTTCAATAGCGCGTTCTACGATGTTGATACCGGTCTGTTCATCGGCATTGTCGCCTTTCACATTTTTCAGAGCGTCGAGTGCACGGATGTAGGTTGTACCGCCACCGGCCACAACACCTTCTTCGATGGCTGCACGAGTAGCGCAAAGTGCATCGTCTACACGGTCTTTCTTCTCTTTCATCTCTACCTCGCTGTTTGCACCTACGTAGAGCACAGCCACGCCACCGGCAAGTTTGGCCAAGCGTTCTTGCAACTTCTCCTTGTCGTAGCTGCTCGTGGTGTTAGCTATTTCGTTCTTTATCTGAGCCACACGGTCGGCAATGAGCTGTTTCTCACCGGCACCGTTCACGATGGTCGTATTATCCTTCGATACCACGACCTTATCGCAAGTACCGAGCATCTCAAGTGTGGTCTGCTCCAACTTCAACCCCTTGTCTTCGCTGATAACGAGACCTCCCGTCAATACTGCAATGTCGTCGAGCATAGCCTTGCGACGGTCGCCGAAGCCCGGAGCTTTCACGGCACATATCTTTAAGCCGCCACGTAAGCGGTTCACTACAAGGGTCGTTAATGCCTCAGAGTCCACATCTTCTGCGATAACGAGCAACGGACGGCCGCTTTCTGCTGCGGGTTGCAGGATGGGCAGGAAGTCTTTCAGGTTGCTTATCTTCTTGTCGTAGATGAGGATATAGGGGTTATCCATCACGCATTCCATCTTGTCCGTATCGGTCACGAAATAGCCCGAAAGGTAACCGCGATCGAACTGCATGCCCTCTACTACACCGATGTAAGTCTCACGGCTCTTGCTTTCTTCGATGGTGATAACACCGTCTTTCGATACCTTACGCATGGCATCTGCCAACAGTTTGCCTATCTCGGGGTCGTTGTTAGCGCTCACAGTTGCCACTTGTTCTATCTTATCGTAGTTATCATTCACCTTTTCGGCTGTGCTCTTAATATGCGCAACAACGGCATCTACAGCCTTGTCGATACCGCGTTTCAAATCCATCGGATTTGCCCCTGCGGTCACGTTTTTCAAACCTTCTGTCACAATAGACTGTGCCAGAATGGTAGCTGTCGTGGTACCGTCGCCGGCATCGTCGCCGGTCTTCGAGGCCACGCTCTTTACAAGTTGTGCGCCCGTATTCTCAAACTTGTCTTCCAACTCTATCTCCTTGGCCACTGTTACACCGTCTTTTGTTATCTGAGGTGCACCGAATTTCTTCTCTATTACCACATTGCGGCCTTTCGGTCCCAAGGTTACTTTGACTGCGTCGGCCAGTTTGTCTACGCCTTTCTTCAAGAGGTCGCGTGCCTCTGTTTCGTATTTAATTTCTTTTGCCATAATTTTGAATGTTATTTATTTGTTGTTATATGTGGGGTGAGTCGTCTATCCGACTCCGCTCGCAAAAGCATCCTGTCTTCTGCGATACCTATTGGTTGATGACGGCAAGCACATCGCTTTGGCGCATGATGAGGTATTTCTCCCCCTCATATTCCAATTCCGTGCCGGCATATTTGCCGTACAACACCTCGTCGCCTGCTTTTAATACCATCTCTTCATCCTTGGTTCCGTTGCCTGCGGCTACGATTTTTCCATGAAGAGGTTTCTCTTTTGCTGTGTCGGGAATGATGATTCCGCCCACGATTTCTTCGGCTTGTGCCGGTAATACCAACACTCTGTCTGCCAATGGTTTAATGTTCATAACTTTTCTTTATTTAATGGATATATCTGAAAATTCTACTCTCCGTTATGCGAAAAGCGTGCCAAATCTGCGAACTGACATATCTGTCAGCCCGTCAGGTGTCATTTCTGACAGTTCTACATCTCCATTTGCGCGAAGAAAGTACTTTTAATTCGTAACTTTTTACCCCGTTTTTGTAATGGTTCTTTGATATTTGATACTCAAAAGTTCGAGATTGTAACTTTTAATGGTCATAAAGTTACAGATGATAAGTCGGCATCTGTACCCTGTACAAATGCCGTTTGTACGTGGTACAGATACGATTTGCACAGAGAAGGGTCGGCAACCTTTCTTGGCTCAAATCGTATTCTTTAACGATTGAAAGGTAAGCACTGAAACGAAGTTCGCTATTCGCTTCGCACAGCGAATGTCGTTTCCATAGCTTACGCTGCACCTCATGCCATGATACTCCTCCCAAAGAAGGGTGGTAGAAACAAAGAGAGGAAACTACTTATAGCGTGTAGCTTCCTCTTTCCATTGATATGTCTCTTCGACGCAATCAGAATCTGTAACCTACCGTAAACAATACTTGATGACGTTTGTTGCTTACACTGACGGGATTCACATTGTTTGTTTCCAGCGTGGTGTGTCCGCCACCATCTGTTACACTGGCACTCATCCCATTGGTAAAGGGGTAGAAATCGCCGTTGGTAGTGCTGTATTGATAGGCAAGGTCGAGCGAAAGTTTTTCTACCGTATAGCCTAAGCCACAGGTAAACCGTTGGGTAGCTTTCCAATTGGTATAATCGCTTGCCGAACTGTAATAAGAACCCTCGGAATTCAAAGACCCATCTTTATATCCAAACTTGCTGTACATCGGTGAGACGTAGTTGTAGCCAAGTCGGAGAGCAAGGGGTTGGGTGGGCTTTACCTCCATACCTAATCGTACGGTAGACACACCTTTAAGCGTCCTCTTGGTATGACGATTCATCACTTCATCACTCGAAGAGGAATCATAGTAAGTATCGAAGTACGCGTCGTAGTAGCCGCCGTCTTTGTATCGGTTATCGAGATATGCATAGTCGGTATACTCGAAAGTTGCGCCTAAGGCGAGATATTTGTCTATGGTATGTCCGATGGACGCACCAAATTTCCACGGAGTGTTGAGCCTGAAGTCGTAGGATTCGTTGGAGTCTCCTCGGTCATAAGCCCCTACACCGGTGGTTTTATTGAAGAGTGTGGTATAGTTCTTCGTGGTGAGGTCATACCAAATAGGTGTAGCTACCGACAAGCCAATGCGGAAAGGAGAGGCCTCTATAGGTCGGAAGATGAGACCTGCTTTGAAATCGAACCCCGCACCTGTTATCGTGCGCTCATCGGCGATGATGACATCTCCTACCGGTGTACCGCCACTGCCCACGAGATGCTCTACGTATTCACTGTAACCTTTGTAGTGTACATCGTGTAAGCCAAGTGTCAATCCCAAGTAGACGCGGTCGTGTATGTTGGCACTCATGTTGAAGTCGTAGTCACCTATATATCCGCTGTGTTCACGATTGAACAGGTATCCATTAGCTGCGTTATAGCCGTAATCATGGGTGTTAGGGTCTACGAGCAAGGCATTCCAATAAAGATAGTCCAGCTGGTTGAAGGAACGAGCTGTCTTTGAACTCGTATTGCTTTCGTATCCGATGTAGCGCCCATTGGAATTTTTCCCGATATTGAAACCTCCTGCCGACATGGAACCAAGTGCACCCTTTATATACGACTGTTTGTTTTGTGATGCATTGTTCAGCGCACTCGATGCGGAAAGGATGTAGTCGAAATTGGCACTTTTATGGTAATTGAATGCGAAATTCAGGAAAGAGTTGTCGTTTGAATGCGTGACATAGACAAATCCTAATTGGTCGAAACTCATATTGGATTTGTTTGCGTCGGAGAAATTCTTGGCATCTTGCTGCGATACAAGACCGAAAGAGAGACTTCCCGTTGAGTGACGGAACAAGCCTATACCTGCGGGGTTGGTACCGATGGTGGATATATCTGCACCCAACGCTTCCATGGCTCCACCCATTCCGACGTAGCGGGCTGTACCGTTCAAATCCTGTTTGGCTATCTTTGCACTCTCATAAGTTTCCTGTGCCCCTACGGGAGCAATGAGCAACATTGAGGCAAAGAGTATAAAAAAAGTTCTTTTCATAACGTAATCATCTTTGTTTATTAGGGTATATACATCTTATTTCAAGGTGCCTGTCTGTTGTTAACGACGTCCGCCGAAGCTACCTCCGCCACCGGAGCGTGTGCCACCACCGCCACCGCTGCCTATACTGCCACCGGAGCGTGAGCCGCTGAATGAGCCTCCACCCGTAGAACCCGAATTGCCGAAACTGTGGTTTTCAAAAGTGCGGGTTGGCGTGTTGGTGTTTCGCGTATTGTCATAAGACCGACTACCGGAGAAGTTCCCACTACCGGAGCGTGTGCCATTGCTTACGCCCCTTTCCATACTGCCACCGGAACGTGAGCCACTGAACGAGCCTCTATCATAGGAATTTGAGTTGCCAAAGTCGAGGTTTTCAAAGTCACGGGTTGGCGTGTTGGTGTTTCGCGTATTGTCATAAGACCGGCTGCCGGAGAAGTTTCCGCCCCTGTCGGTTGCATCGCGTGCTCCCGACCGAGTTGAGTTCGTGCCTGTCGCATTGATACCTCTTCTTGGTCCGCTGAAGTCATCGTAACCATAGGAATACAGTCTGTCGCCCCCTCGTCTGCCGACGTCTCCATGATTGCGCGTACCCCTCACTCCACCATAATAGTAGTATCGGGGAGCATAGTAGCCGGGGTAACTCCATTCATAGTCATAATAATAGCCTCGCCATCCGTAGTCGTAGTATGGATATCTCCATCTATAGCTATACCAATAGTAAGGTCTTGGTCCGTACCAAGTGTAAGGCCATGGTCTGTAAAAGCTATAATACCCATACCAATAGGGGTCGTAATCCCAATAGTTATTATAGTAATAATCGTTCCAACCGTAATAACCGTCAAATCGTCTCATCCTCTGACTATACGTGTAATCGTCGTAGTCATCGTCGAAACGACGGTCTCTGTCTCTGCAGGCCGACCGCTTTTCTTCGGCCGGTTCGGAAGGGGTTCTGCGATTGTACTCATCGATATCGCGATAACTGCTGCGGTAAGAAGGAGCCGTTTGGGATTTATCGGTATCGGCTTTCTCTGTACTTCGCTTGGGTATGAAGTACAAATCATCGTTCTGTGCATATAAAGACAGTGGCATAATGCCTGTCCAGACTGCTAAAAGAATCATTTTCTTTATCATGATGATACTCCTTTCTGTTATTTGGTATTCTTTTTTCTATGGCAAAAATACGAATTCTCTATATGCAAATGTAAGGAAAAACCCTAAATAGCGGTAGGTTATTCCCTATTTTTTATAACTTTGTACTTAAAATTTAACGGAGAAATGAAATATTGGGAAGTAAACTTTACGATTTCCTCTATAAAGATAGACAGCAAAGGGAGACAAACGAGAGGTGTCCCGACACCCGACGACTTGCAAACTGCTCGTGATTTGGTAGCTGCTCTTGCAGGAGATGCCGGCTTTGAAGCCTTTGAAGATAGCAACGACGGAGTGAAAGGATATGTGCAAAAAACATCTTTCAGCAAGCAAGCACTGAACGAGTGTTTGCAGTCTTTTCCCATGCCGCATATCGTCGTTTCCTATACCGTGCAGGAAGCAGAAGACAGAGATTGGAACGAAGTATGGGAACAGGAAGGTTTTGAACCTATAGTGATAGCTGGAAAATGCGTGATTCACGATGGGAAACATGAGAAAGTTTTGAGCGGAAGCACGCCAATGATGGAGATACGGATTGATGCCCGACAGGCTTTCGGTACGGGAACGCATCCCACAACTCATATGATTGTCTCAATTTTGATGGACATGGGGAAAACGTTAGAAACGACGATGAAAGGAAAACGAGTTCTCGATTGCGGGTGTGGCACCGGCATTCTTTCTATTATTGCTTCCCAATGCGGAGCTTCGTCCATTACGAGTTACGACATTGATGAATGGAGTGTGGAAAACACTCGTCATAATGCCGTGCTCAATCAAGTGGACAATATTGAGGTACTCCATGGTACAGTGGATGTGCTTTCCCATGTAGACGGCGTATTTGATATAGTGTTGGCCAATATCAACCGTAATATCTTATTGGCCGACATGCCTCAATTTAAGGAGGTGATGTCCGCAGGTGGTATCCTTATCATCAGTGGCTTTTATGAGGAAGATTGTCGCTTGATAACAGAGAAGGCCGAGATGCTGCGACTTCATGAGGTGCGACGGGATGCGATGGATGGCTGGTGCTGCATGGTGCTACAATAGGAAGGAAATGAAATCGTTTGGGTAAACGACATAAAAACGAAACGCTCTCTCTTCACAGAGGGAGCGTTTCAATCTCAATAGGTATTAGCTTTTTTTTAAGGTAAAAAGATTGTATTCAGGATAACGATTGCAAAATTAAAGGATATTTTACTACCATGCAAATCTTTTTATATGTTAGAAAACATGTTTTCCCCTTTTGTTGATAGGATTTCCTCTTATGTGTTACAAAATAAATATCATACAACGATGCGTGTTTTCTTTTACAATATAGATAAATGCAGATGGTAAAATATCCGTAAACTTCTGATATACAGAAAAATCTATGGACATACTTTCATATCAGCATATCCATAGATTCATGGCCGGAATATCATCTTCGGCGGGCATTCTGCATCATATCTGCCGCCTTATCTTTATCGCTGTCAAAAGTAAAAACTCGATAGATGGAATACGCATTTTCCGGATCGACGATGTGGCGGGACATGAGTTTCAGTGCCTTCAATCGCTCATCGGAGAATGAGAAAAGCTCCATAAGGCGGGCGCATTGGTTGCATGTATAATAACAACCCAAGGTGGCGACTTCCAGCAGACTGTATTTGTCGGAATCGAAGCTGGCCTTTTTCACCTTATTATACAGCCATGAGAAATCAGTCTCGTTCAGACAGAAAATGTCATAAGGGTAAGGCATTACATCGCCGACCATTCCCCCATCATAGGGACGCATAGGATGTCGGCCTGCATCTTTTGCCTCGTCGGACGAAGGCAAGTCGACAGTCCGGTACCTCACCACCCTATCGTTTCGATTGAAATCTACGAGAATCTTCGAGACCCGACTGTCAAGCAACCCTCCTATCACCTTGCGGTATTCCCATTGTTCGCCGTATTCATCAAAGCTCGTTGCGCTCGGTTTTCCCAAAATCTCTGTCACTTCCTGTTTGCTCATGCCGCGCGTCACTACGCGCTTATCCTTTGCTGAAGCGGTGACGCTGCCCGCCATCAACAGCAGAACGAGCCATATAGCCGCCACTTTGTTTCTTTTCTTCCCGCTTTTTATCCACAGGTAGATGGCCAACGCGACGAACACTAAAAGCGTAAGGCACATTTCAAGGGCATAACGCTCAGGTTGCAACCATATCTCTGTGAAGAAATTGATACGGCCGAGTATCTCGACAGGTGTCCAGAAGATGATAACCGTGGCGATGGCCATGCGTATGTTGGCACCCCATGAGGCAAGTTTGAGTTGCCGGCGAAACATAAACAACGCTCCGATAAAGCAACCCAACCCCACAAGGAACGTCACGGGATGGTGGTCGCCAAGGAAATGCTTGTCGTAACAGAACATCAGCAGCAGATACAAAGCCCAGAGCATCATGTTGAGTTCCATGAATGTGACGATAGACGTGTGGCGCGTCATGGGTTGGACAACGATTTTCGGTCGATGACTGCGAAAGCATACTTTCTGAATCCATGTGATGAAATCGCAGCCGTTTTTAGTGCTGAATATATACATGGTCATGACCATCATCCATAGCCCGAAGGTTGCCGGCATGATGAGGTATTCGGGTTTGGTCACCACCACACCGTTTTCCATCTCGGGCTGTACGCCGTAACGGCGGGCATAGTAGAGGAAGAGAAATTCCACCCAACCTGTCCAGAAGAGCAGACCGCCGAAGAGTCCCCAGAGGGTTTGGCGTGTATCACCTTTCACCACCACGCCTACAATGACCATCACAAGGCCTACAAAGCCCATGATAAAACCGGCCGAGTGGACGGCAGAGGCCGAAAGCGTGCGCTCCATGATAATCATGAGAGCATGCCCCAGCGGCATGGCGAAGAGTACGAGGAAGAACGAGGCTAACGTGCGCCCCCAATAGTTTGGTTTTGTACCGCGCGATGCTTCACCGGCGGTAGCAGATGGTTGCAATGGTTTGTTCATTTTTATTCTTATTTTAATTCTTGATAGTCGTTGTATAGTCGGTAGCATGTCACCGATGCCGGCGAAGTGTCCGACGAGGTAGTCTGAGTGTCAAGCGGTGCCAGCATCATTGAAATCGGGACGAAAGAGTGCCAAGCAGCCCCGGCATCATTGAAATCGGGACGAAAGAGTGCCAAGCGGTGCCGGCATCATTGAAATCGGGACGAAAGAGTGCCAAGTGGTGCCGGCATCATTGAAATCGAGACAAAAGAGTGCCAAGCGGCCCCGGCATCATTGAAATCGAGAGCAAAGAGCGCCAAGCAGTCCCAAAATCATTGAAATCGGGACAAAAGAGTGCCAAACGGTGTCGGCATCATTGATACCGAGCGCGGCGGAGGGTCAGGGCGCAGCAAGTTCTTCGATGTAGTAACTCATCTGTCCGCCAACGTCGCCGATTTCCACATCGCCCTTATACCAACTGATGATTTGCAGTTTGTAGTAGTGTTTGCCATCAGCAGAGCGCACCGCGTAGGTGTGGAACGACGGGGTATGAACGGGTGGAGGGCCAGAGAACGTCATGGCGCGAGCCAGCGTCGGGTTGGCACTGGTATTCGTTGTGGCCGGCCCGCGATTGGGGTCGAACCACGGGTTCTGGTCGAAGTCGAGATGATGGGCGATGAGGTATTGGTTCCAATCTTTGCGCGACATGGTTATGACCACAGTGCTGTCGTCTACCGCCCACTCCAACGATGCCGGCAATTGGCTCACACTCGTCCATCGGTCGTAGTCTCCATAACCTAAATCGGCTGCCCCGCCTTTGCCTATACCACTGGTTCCGCTGTTGGTACGCAGGCGATACCCACAGAAAGCGATGTCCCAATCGGTGCGCGCGGTCTGCTCGCCTTCGCGGATGTCTTGATTAGGTGCCGAGAGATTGAATGCTTTGCCCGTGCGCAGGTTGAAGTACAGCCAATCGTTGGTTACGCCCGTGGCATATCCTGTTACACGGGGTAGAGTCTTGCCCGTGAAAGGTTCGGCCTCGTAGGCGACGCAACCTGCAAGCGATGCCACAGCCACGGCGAGCATGACGGCATGGTATAAGAGGTGAGTTGCTCGTATCATTTCCGTTTCTTCTTTAGCGTGTTGATGATGTTGTCTAATAGAATTTCGGCTTGCAGCCATGCGCGGGCACCGGTGGTGGCGGGTATGTTGAACATCGTAATGCCCGAACCCAGCGTGCGGGGCACGTAGTTGAAGAGGTTGTCCACCCCAAGTGTGAGCTTCGCTTTGTTGTAGAACGTCTGCGAGAGCGAAAGATTGCAGAGCACATAGGCGGGCAACGTACAGCGAAAATAGGCATCGTAACTCTTGGCGTGCTCGTCTACCCACAGACGGTCTTGCACGTCGAACTGTTTCCGCCCCATAAACGATGCGCTCAATACCACGCCGAGGCGGTAGTTTCTGCGGTCGAGCCTATAGTCGATACTTCCCGTTGCGGCATGCGGCGAGGTGGTGTTTACCTGTATGCCGTGCTGTTTGCTCACGTTCACAAAGCTGTAGGTTGCGTTCATGGTGAGACCGTCGAGTATCTTCCATTTCATCAATGCCTCCACGCCCAACATGCGTTGACGACTTAGGTTGGTGTATTCAAAGTTGTATTGCATATCGTAAACACGCCACACTCCTTCTATTTTCTTGCGGAAGAAGTTGCCGTAGAGGTTCACATTCATGAAGAATCGCCGGCTGCTATATTCGGTTCCTACTGCAAAATAGTTGTTTTTCTCGGGGTTCAGATATTCGTTGCCGCGAATTTGAAACATGCCTAAATGGTCCCAATTGAAGAAGAGTTCCTTGATGCTCGGTGCGCGATACCCCATGGAATAGTTAGCTCGGAAAGACCATTGGTCGTCGGGTGAGAACTTCATGGCCAGCTTCGGCATCCACATGAAGCCGAATACTTCGGAGAAATTGGTACGCACGCCGGCCGACAACATCCATCGGTCGTTGACAGTCCACTCGTCTTGCGCAAAATATTCGGTTTCTTTCAATGCGCGGGTAGTCATCGTTCTGCGCACGAAACGGTCGCTTGTCAGTTCGTCGCTCGTATGCTCCACGCCGAGAATCATCGCATGTCCCTTCAAATAATGGCTCGTAATGGAAAAGCGCGGCTCCCATATCGTACTCTCATACACCTTCTTTCGATAGTCGATACGTTCGTGTCGTTTGAAGCGATTGTAGAAATCGCCGTGCAAGGAGAGGTGCATGGCAAACCAATCCTTGACTTTATAGTTGGCCTTAAAGCCCGTCATAAAGTCGCGCGACTGTGTGAAATTCATGTCTTGTATCAGGTCGTAGGTGTTCATATAGAAGAGTGCACCGTAGGCTTCCATGCTTAGGTTCTTGCAAGGTTCGAAATATAACTTCTGCGATGCTGAAATATGCTCAGTCCCTTCGATGCCCATGGGTGGACGCGGGGTCTCGCTTGTCATCGTGATATCGTGGGGAAGAAAGGGATTGGCCTCCTTTGTGTACACCTTTTTATCGTGTTCTGATTGGTACAGGTAAAAGGCATCACACTCGCTGTACCAAACGTCGGTCTGCGAAGTAACCATGCCCATTCTCGCACCTGCCGAGACCCACGCCTGCAAATTGGGGCGGTCGCTGTTTTTCTCAAACATATACAGAAAGTCTTTCTTTGAAGGGTTGCGGAAGTTGCGCTCGTTCATCTGCCCGTAGCGCAGCCCTGCCTGTATGTCGAGAGGTTTGAGTGTCTTCTTCGATATGAGGTTGATGACCGCTCCGGAAGCCCTGCTTCCGTAAAGAGTGCTGCTGGCTCCTTTCACGATTTCTATGCGGTCGATAGCGTGCAGGTTGAATCGTTCGTAATCTAAGTTGCCTGCCATATCGCCTGTCATGCGTTCTCCGTCGTGCAAAAAGAGTACATGGCGCGCGTCAAGCCCCTGCATGGAGATGTCGTTACCAAAGCCTACTTTCTGTATATTCAATCCGGGTGTCTCCTGTTGCAAGGCATGTTTCAGGTCTCCATAGCCTGCATCTACCAACGCTTTACCGCCAATCACCTGCGTGGTGATGGCCGAGAGTTTGATGGGACGCTCTGTTCGCGAACCTGTTACCACAATGTCGCTCAGGTGCATCACGTCTTCGCGCATGTAGATATTTACCTCTTGCATCGTGGGTTCCACAGCTCCGCTCACAACGGCGTAACCATTCGACGCCACCTTATAATATATAATGCCTCTTTCAGGAAAGGAAATCACAGCATGTCCCTCTACGTCTGTCAGCACACTCGTCGGTTTTTGCATCTGACGGTCGGCAGCATACGTGATAACAGCGGCCACCATGGGCTGTTCCGTTCCTTTCTCTTTCACTGTGAACTTGACAACATGCTGTGCTTGTACGCCGGCATAACCTGCGCACAAAAGCCATAAAAAAAACATGAGTCTGATTCCTTTCATTGATTTGTCAGGCATCTTTTATCTGCTAAAAAGAGGGGATGGGAGTACTTGCGTTCTCTCATTCCCTCTTTTCCCGTTTACTTTTCAAAGCTGCGAACAATGGAAGCACACCTTACAGGCCGTGATTTTTCTTCCATTCCGCCAAGTCTTTTTCGTATTTGGCAAGTTCCTGTTCAAAGTTCTTGATACGGTTTTTATCGATGGTTTGCAAGAAACATTCCGAACGAGCACCCATGAAATTGTAATCAACGGCAAATTCTATTTCACCGGTATTTATGTTCAAATAACCCTTTACACCGGCTCCGCTACCTGTTTTTTTAGTCTCCGTATCGCTCGCCGATGTGGAAACGTTTCCGTCCGTGCCTTCAAACTTGACCCAGCCGCTGCCTTTATGTTCGTCTTTTTCCCATGTTCCTAATTGTAAGAACTTGGTTTCGCACCTGAATGTAACGCTGAATGGCATCTTTCCTACTTTGAAGTTGGGCAATGACAATACCATGATGTCATTCTCTTTCCATGTAAAATTAAACTTTGTAGGACAGCCCGTCGGCAGCAACGTATTATCCACTCCTTTCAAATAGGCCTTGGTAGACAATACAATATCACCGTTCAACAGTCCTTTTGCCTTAGCGATGTCAGCCTCGGGAAGTGCCTTTTTCGTGTTTTCATTATCGCTGGAGCAACTTGAAACAGCAAAAGAAAACATCATTATGAGACAAATGAATAAATAAAAATTCTGTTTTTGTTTCATCTTCGTTCTTTTTTCTTGTTTTAAAATTATGCGCCAAAGTTATCATATATTTTTGAATATTGCAATATTCATTCATCGTTATTTTCTGTTTTTTCGTTTTTTGCGCCGTAAGATATGCATCCGGCAAGTCTAAAAGTAACTCATCCTACCTTTGGAAAAATACTTCAAAACCACACAGCATAAGTCATTTCATATCTCGTTTATTATCAAATAGTTCTCGCTCGATACGCCGCAGACATCTCATCTCTTAGCTTTTACACGCTTGAAGCTATGCTTTTACGAACTAATAGCTTAGCTCTTACAGTGTCAGAGCTATGCTTTCAGGAATTGATTGGAAACCAGCATCCGTCTTCCGGTACAATTTTCCTGTTTTATTGGGCATGCAATCCCCTTATCATACGCGAAAAAACACCGTATATTCCGTCAGATTTATTCCTTTGAAAGAAAAATTTATAAATATTGAGAGGTTATAAGAATTAATTTACTATCTTTGCCACCGCTTAGCAAAACAGATGACACTTTCAAACCCTTGGGAGTGTTTTTTATATGCAAGGCCTACCTATAGCGTAAAAGATTTTTAAAGCATATTATTGAAGAACTTATGTATTTTATCTTGTTCATCACCGTTTTAATAACGGCTGTTTTCTTAGTTGTGGCGGCATACGCCATCGCTAAGTGGATAGGTCCGCGCTCTTATAACAAGGTAAAAGGAGAACCGTTTGAATGTGGCATACCTACACGGGGGTCGGCATGGATACCTGTGCATATAGGCTACTATCTTTTCGCCATCCTTTTCCTTATGTTCGACGTGGAAACTGTCTTCCTTTACCCGTGGGCAGTAGTTGTTAAAGAATTCGGAAGCATGGCTCTTGTCAGCATCGGCTTCTTTATGTTGGTACTGGTATTTGGCCTTGCATACGCATGGCGGAAAGGAGCACTCGAATGGGAATGAAGAAACCGAACATCAAGAGTATTCCGTACAAGGAATTTAAAGACAACGAATCGCTGGAGAAAATTGCCCAAGAGTTGCATGAAGGCGGAACAAACGTGGTCTTGGGAACGCTCGACGACCTCATTAACTGGGGGCGGTCGAACTCTCTGTGGTCATTGACATTTGCCACAAGTTGCTGCGGTATAGAATTCATGTCTGTGGGTTGTGCCCGCTACGACTTTGCCCGCTTCGGCTTCGAGGTGACCCGTAACTCGCCAAGACAGGCCGATCTCATTATGTGTGCAGGCACTATTACCAACAAAATGGCACCTGTGTTCAAGAGATTGTATGACGAGATGGCCGAACCAAAATACGTTATCGCTGTCGGCGGCTGTGCCATTTCGGGCGGACCGTTCAAGTCCAGCTATCATGTAGTAAGAGGTATCAATGAGATAGTTCCCGTTGATGTGTACATTCCCGGATGTCCGCCACGACCGGAAGCCATCCTTTACGGCATGATGCAGCTTCAGCGCAAGATAAAAGTTGAGAAGTTCTTCGGTGGAGCCAATCATAAAGAAAAGAAACCGATTATCGTTAATGACGTGCCGGCCGACTTTAAAATAAATAAGGAGTAACCGATATGAAGCTGGAAAATAAGATATTTGAGCTGAATGCGTTCCCCACGGAAATGGAGAAACTCAGGAACGAGCAGCATTTTGACTTCCTTGTAACCATCATCGGCGAAGACTTCGGCGAAGAAGGCTTAGGGTGTATCTATCTGTTGGAAAACACCGAAACACACGAACGTATCAGCGTGAAACTCATCGCTAAGGAACGAGACAACGCTTACTTACCCTCCGTATGTCATTTGTGGAAAGGTGCAGAGCTGTTGGAACGCGAAGTGTACGACTTCTACGGCATCCGATTCATCGGGAACCCAGACATGCGCCGCTTATTCCTGCGCTCCGATTTCCAAGGCTATCCTTTCCGAAAGGATTATGACATGGATCCGGAGAAGAACAAGTTTCCTTTGGAGGATGATTTGGAGCCTGATTATACGCTGCAATACGAGTTAGATCATCATGGGAACGTTTTAGAAAAGAAAGTACCGCTATTTACTGACGACGAATACGTTATCAACATCGGCCCTCAACACCCTGCAACACATGGCGTGTTACGGCTTCAAACCGTACTCGACGGTGAGGTTATCAAACGTATTTATCCGCATTGTGGCTATATACACCGTGCTGTGGAAAAGATATCGGAAAGCTATTTGTACCCGCAGATACTTCCTTTTACAGACCGTTTAGACTACCTTAGCGCAATGATGAACCGCCATGCATTGGTGGGTGTCATAGAGGAGGCAATGGGCATAGAGCTCTCCGACCGTATCAAATATATCCGTACCATCATGGATGAATTGCAACGCTTGGACAGCCATCTGCTGTTCTACAGTTGCTGCGGACAGGACTTGGGTGCCCTGACAGCATTTATCTATGGCATGCGCGACAGAGAAGAGGTGCTCAACGTCATGGAAGAGACCACCGGCGGACGCTTGATACAGAACTATTATAAAATAGGTGGACTGTTGGATGATATTGATCCGAACTTCGCAAGAAATGTGAAGAAACTTTGCGAGTATATCAAACCGAAGTTCAGAGAATATCAGGATATCCTTACCGGCAATGTGATTTTGCAGAACCGGTTTAAGAATGTCGGCGTATTGTCAAAGGAAGAGGTGATTTCTTATGGATGTACGGGAGGTACAGGGCGTGCTGCCGGATGGGCTAACGATGTGAGAAAGAACCATCCTTACGACCTTTACAACCAAGTAGACTTCAAAGAAATCGTGTATAACAACGGCGACAGCTTCGACCGTTACATGGTACGTATGAAAGAAATGGAGCAGAGTGTTCACATTCTCGAACAACTGATAGACAATATTCCCGAAGGCGACTTCTATATCAAGCAGAAACCTGTCATCAAAGTTCCCGAGGGACAATGGTACTTCTCCTGTGAGGGAAGCCGTGGCGAGATTGGCGTTTATCTCGACTCCAGAGGCGACAAGATGCCGTATCGACTGAAATTCCGGCCTATGGGACTACCTTTGGTTGCTGCCCTTGATACGGCCTGCAGAGGCGAAAAGATAGGAGACCTTATTGCTGTAGGCGCTTCGATGGACTATGTCATACCCGACATTGACCGTTAAACATTCATCATCAACTATAAAAAATTAACTGAAGTGTTTGATTTTTCTATTATAACGACATGGTTTGACGGTCTTCTCCGAAACACATTAGGGCTCGGAGACCTCGCGTCAATTCTCATAGAATGCGTAGTAGTGGGGCTACTGATACTATTATCTTACGCCGTCTTCGCTATCATTCTTATTTTTATGGAGCGCAAAGTGTGTGCATACTTCCAATGCCGCTTAGGCCCGATGCGTGTCGGACCTTGGGGATTACTGCAAGTTTTGGCAGATGTGCTCAAGATGTTGATAAAAGAAATCTTTCCTGTCGATAAGGCAGATAAGTTTCTTTACACACTCGCACCGTTTTTGGTGCTTATCGGTTCAGTAGGCGCTTATTCGTTCCTGCCATGGAACAAAGGAGCTTCTATTCTCGATTTCAATGTAGGCATCTTCTTAGTAACAGCCGTTTCCAGCATCGGTGTGTTAGGAATATTCATGGCTGGATGGAGCTCCAACAATAAATTCGGTGTGGTTTCAGCCATGCGTGGAGCCGTTCAGATGATTTCTTACGAGATGTCGCTTGGACTATGTCTTATCACCGCAGTCATTCTGACGGGAACCATGCAGATGTCGGGAATTGTAGAAAGTCAGGCAGATGGCTGGCTTATCTTCAAAGGGCACATACCTGCGCTTATTGCGTTCTTCGTCTTCCTGATTGCCGGAAATGCCGAAGCGAACCGCGGTCCCTTTGACCTTGCCGAAGCAGAGAGCGAATTAACGGCCGGCTATCATACGGAATATTCAGGCATGGGCTTCGGTTTCTTCTATTTGGCAGAATACTTGAACCTCTTTATCGTTGCCGGATTGGCTGCCACTGTCTTCCTCGGAGGATGGATGCCTTTACATATCGGAGGCTGGGAGGGCTTCAATGCTATCATGGACTATATCCCCGGCATCGTATGGTTCTTAGGAAAGACCTTTATGCTGATATGGGTTCTACTTTGGATTAAGTGGACATATCCACGCCTGCGCATAGACCAGATATTGAAGTTGGAATGGAAGTATCTGATGCCTCTATCGTTGTTGAATCTGGTTTTAATGACTATCGTGGTAGCTTTCGGGCTTCACTTCTAATGAAAGGGAAAGATGAAAGACAAGAAAAAATCATATTTCGGCGAAATAAAGGATGGCATGAGCTCCCTGCTTACGGGACTCGGCGTTACATGGAAAGAATATTTCACAAAGAAAGTAACGGAGCAATATCCTGAAAATCGTAAGACCGAACACATTTCTGAACGGCATAGAGCCATATTGACAATGCCCCACGACGAGAACGGAGTTAATAAATGTGTGGCTTGCGAGTTATGCCAGAAAGCATGTCCGAATGGCACCATCACCGTATTAAGTCAGATGGTAGTTAAAGAAGACGGGAAGAAGAAGAAGTTATTGACCGACTATGTGTACGACTTAGGTGACTGCATGTTTTGTAATCTCTGTGTAGATGCCTGTCCGCATGATGCAATCCGCTTCTCAAATAACTTTGAAAACTCAGTATTTGACAGAAATGTATTGGTGCAGCATCTCAATATTCCTCCTACCAAGGAAGCTATGGAACAGTATGAGGCCAATGCTAAGAGAATAGAAGAGGAAAAAGCCGCTGCAGCTGCAGCTAAGGCAGCAGAGGATGCTTCAACAGAAAAAACGGAGGAAACGAAATAATGGCAAACCTAATTATCTTTGGAATTTTAGCTGCAATCATTTTGATTTCAGCCGTATTTTGCGTCATGACAAAGCGTATCATGCGCGCTGCCACATTCTTGCTGTTTGTACTCTTTGGAATCGCAGGCATCTATTTCCTGCTCGACTACACTTTCTTAGGGGCAGCACAGCTCAGCATCTATGCCGGTGGCATTACGATGATATACATCTTTGCCATACAGCTGGTATCGAAAAGAACGCTGCAAGGACTGACCGAACACGTGAAAGGAGGCCAATTGGTGTTAGGCATTTTGCTCTCATTGGCGGGATTGGTCACAGTTGTGGTTGTATTGTTGAAGAACGAATTCATAAACAAAGCGATGGAAATGGCAGATAGCGAAGTGCCGATGAAGACTATCGGAACAGCACTCATGGGGTCTGAGAAGTACCAATATGTGCTACCTTTTGAATTTATCTCCATATTCCTTTTGGCTTGTATCATTGGCGGCCTGATGGTTTCGCATAAAAAGAAGGAGGAACAATAAATGACAATACCTGTAGAATACTTCTTTGTGCTTAGTGCACTTTTGTTTTTTATCGGTGTCTTCGGATTCATTACGCGGCGCAACCTCATTGCCATGCTGATTTCCGTAGAACTGATTCTGAATGCCGTAGATATTAATTTCGCTGCATTCAACCGAATTCTTTACCCGGGAGAGTTTGAAGGCTTCTTCTTCACTCTTTTCTCTATCGGAGTCAGTGCGGCAGAGTCGGCAGTGGCCGTAGCCATCATTCTGAATGTTTACCGCCACTTCAAGAGCGATCAGGTGAACAGTATTGAAAACATGAAATTATAAAATTGCGATTATGGATTACAGTTATGTATTTTTAATACTACTTCTACCTGCATTGTCTTTCCTTGTGGTGGGACTTTTAGGTATGAAGATGAGCCACAAGGTAGCAGGCCTCATAGGAACCTGTTCCTTAGCTGCGGTAACGATACTGTGCTATTATACAGCTATCGAATACTTCCTGATAGCAGGGCGCGAGGGGCAGTTGTACCCCACGGTAACAGCTTTCGACATGACATGGCTTAGGTTTACCGACCTACTGACCTTTCATATAGGATTCCGCCTGACACCTATCTCGGTGATGATGCTCATCGTTATTTCGACGGTCAGCCTCATGGTACATATTTATTCCTTTGGTTACATGCACGGGGAGAAAGGTTTCCAACGTTATTATGCTTTCCTTTCACTCTTCACCATGTCGATGCTCGGGCTCGTTGTGGCTACGAACATCTTCCAAATGTATCTGTTCTGGGAACTTGTAGGTGTATCTTCCTATCTGCTCATCGGCTTCTATTATTCCACAAAGGCAGCTGTTGCCGCCTCAAAAAAGGCATTTATTGTAACACGATTTGCCGACTTGTTCTTCCTGATAGGTATCTTAATTTACAGTTTCTATGTAGGAACATTCAATTACGACCTATCACAGATGAATCCTGAAAACATGGAAGCACTCCACCAAAACGCATGGATTATTCCCACAGCACTCTTCCTTATGTTTATCGGAGGTGCCGGAAAGAGTGCCATGTTCCCACTTCATATATGGTTACCCGATGCCATGGAGGGTCCGACACCTGTCTCCGCACTCATTCATGCAGCCACAATGGTCGTTGCAGGCGTATATCTTGTAGCGAGCTTGTTCCCTCTCTTTATCGAATTTGCTCCGCAAGCATTACATTGGATAGCCTATATTGCAGCCTTTACGGCATTCTATGCGGCAGCTGTAGCTTGCTGTCAGAGCGATATAAAACGAGTATTGGCATTCTCAACCATTTCCCAAATCGGCTTCATGCTTGTAGCTTTAGGTGTTTGCATGCCCGACCCTGAGACAAACGTCGTGGCACAAACGAGCGAAGAATTTGCCGATATAAATGGTCTTGGTTATATGGCCGGCATGTTCCACCTCTTTACCCATGCCATGTTTAAGGCCTGTTTATTCTTAGGAGCAGGATGTATCATCCATGCAGTGCATTCCAATGAAAAAGCATATATGGGTGGTTTACGCAAATATATGAAAGTTACTCACATCACGTTCCTTATCTGCTGTTTGGCTATTGCCGGCATTTTCCCGTTCAGCGGTTTCTTCTCAAAGGATGAAATCTTAGTGGCATGCTACAACTTCCATCCTGCAATGGGCATGATTATGAGTGCTATTGCCGCAATGACAGCTTTCTATATGTTCCGTCTCTATTATGTGATATTCTGGGGAAAGAGCTATTACGAGACCCATCAAGAGCAGGGAGCAAAGAAACCTCATGAGGCACCGGTCACGATGACGACACCACTCATTGTCTTGTCTGCCATTACGATTCTCTGCGGATGGATTCCATTCGGTCATTTTGTATCGGCCAATGGATTGAGTTTTGACACTCATGTGAATTGGACGGTAGCCATCTCATCCACAATATTGGCGATTTGTGGCATTGCCCTTGCCACCTTTATGTATAAGGGAGAAGAAACGCCGGTGGCCGATGCCCTTGCCAGAAGATTCTCTACACTCCATCAAGCAGCCTACAAGCGTTTCTATATGGATGAAATCTGGCAATTTGTTACCCACCGCATCATCTTCCGCTGCATAAGTACACCCATTGCATGGTTTGACCGCCATGTCATCGACGGTACATTCAACTTCCTTGCATGGAGCTCCAACGAGGCCGGTGAGAGTATCAGAGGCTGGCAGAGCGGCGATGTACGCCATTATGTAGCATGGTTGCTGGCAGGTTCCATAGCCCTTACTTTAGTATTGTTATGTATTTTATAATGTAAGTTAGAAAAATGAATATATTAACATTATTCGTCTTAATACCTTCACTGATGTTGTTGGGTCTTTGGATTTCCCGCAACACCCATCAGGTACGTAGTGTGATGGTGGCAGGTGCATCATGTTTGCTTGCACTTTCCATATGGCTCACTATCATATTCATTCAGATGCGCCAAGCAGGAGACACGGCTCCCATGCTCTTTACTTACAGTTCCGTTTGGTTCGCACCACTCAATATCTGTTATTCGGTAGGTGTCGATGGCATCTCTGTTGTGATGTTACTTCTGACAAGTATCATTGTTTTCACAGGAACATTTGCCTCATGGCAACTCAAACCCATGACGAAAGAATACTTCCTTTGGTTCACACTCTTGTCGATAGGTGTATATGGATTCTTCATCTCCATCGACATGTTTACCATGTTCATGTTCTATGAGGTGGCGTTGATTCCCATGTATCTGCTTATCGGCGTATGGGGTAGTGGTAATAAGGAGTATGCAGCCATGAAACTTACCCTGATGTTAATGGGCGGTTCTGCGCTTCTCATCATCGGTATTCTCGGTATTTACTTCTTCAGCGGGGCAACAACCATGAATGTGATTGAGATTGCGGCCATGCACAACATTCCCGTTTCTATACAGAAGGTATTCTTTCCTTTTGTCTTCATCGGTTTCGGAGTGCTCGGTGCATTGTTTCCATTCCATACTTGGAGCCCCGACGGTCATGCCTCTGCGCCCACAGCCGTTTCCATGTTACATGCCGGAGTGTTGATGAAATTAGGAGGATACGGTTGCTTCCGCATTGCCATGTTCCTGCTTCCTGAAGCTGCACACGACCTTGCATGGATATTCTTGATACTCACGACCATCTCCGTTGTTTACGGAGCATTCTCCGCATGTGTACAGACAGACTTGAAATACATCAATGCCTACTCTTCCGTGTCTCACTGCGGATTGGTACTTTTCGCACTCCTGATGATGACACAGACATCTTGTACAGGTGCCATCCTTCAGATGTTGTCTCACGGATTGATGACTGCACTTTTCTTCGCGCTCATCGGTATGATTTACGGACGTACACACACACGTGATATCCGTCAGTTGAGCGGTCTCATGAAGATTATGCCTTTCCTCGGAGTAGGTTATGTCGTAGCCGGTTTGGCCAACCTCGGATTACCGGGTTTCTCGGGTTTCGTGGCTGAAATGACCATCTTCGTCGGCTCATTTCAAAACGCCGACACGTTCCATCGTGCTGCAACCATCATTGCCTGCACAAGTATCGTCGTTACGGCGGTCTACATCTTGCGCACGGTAGGCTTCATTCTGTTCAACAAAGTGGAGAACCCGCACTACGAAACCTTAACAGATGCAACTTGGGATGAAAGAGTTGTCGTTTGCGGACTTATCGTTTGTGTGGCCGGACTGGGTCTTGCTCCCCTTTGGGCGAGCCAAGTCATCAGCGATACCATAGGCCCCATGATTGAACACATCAACAGCATATCTGTCATCGCATCACTTTAATAAACAGAATAGATAATGGATTACAGTCAATTTCTAAATATGATTCCCGAAGCCACATTGATGGCTGTGCTTGTTATCGTCTTTTTAGCCGATTTCATATCATCCGGCAAGACGATACGTAAATGGTTTAATCCGCTGGTATGCATACTGATGCTTGCACAAGTACTTATCAACATTTGTCCGCAAGAACCTGTCTCGACATTCGGAGGCCTGTATGTTACGTCCCACTCGGTAAACATCATGAAAACCATACTTGCTGCGGGAACACTCATTGTCTTCATACAAAGCCGGCAATGGCTGTCGCGTGAAGACACAAGACGTTACGAGGGAGAGTTCTACATGCTCACCATCTCCACCCTGCTGGGTATGTTCATGATGATGAGTTCGGGCAGTTTCCTCATGTTCTTCTTAGGATTGGAGATGGCTTCCGTGCCCTTGGCCTGCCTTGTGGCTATGGATAAATACCGTTCCAACTCGGCAGAAGGTGCAGCCAAGTTCATCCTTACAGCCACATTCTCCAGCGGAGTAATGCTCTATGGAATATCTTTCATCTATGGCTCGGTAGGCACCTTATACTTTGAAGATGTCGTTGAAAAGCTAACGGTCACACCCATGAACATCATGGGATTGGTATTCTTCTTTACCGGACTTGGCTTTAAAATAAGTTTAGTACCGTTTCATTTCTGGACAGCAGACACCTATCAAGGCGCACCCACTACCGTTACGGGCTATCTAAGCGTAATTTCCAAAGGTGCGGCAGCCTTTACTTTGATGACTATACTCATGAAAGTATTCGCTCCGATGACTGTTTATTGGGAATACCTGCTTTACATCGTCATCGTGTTGAGTATCACCGTAGCCAACCTCTTTGCCATCCGTCAAAGCGAACTGAAACGTTTCATGGCATTCAGTTCCATCTCTCAAGCCGGCTACATCATGTTGGCCGTAGTGGGTAACAGCAGTATGGGTGTTGCCGCACTCATTTACTACGTGCTTATCTATATCGTAGCAAATATGAGTGTCTTTTCCATCATCAGCGTGATAGAGCAAAACAATCACGGCAATACGCAGATGGATGCCTACAACGGACTGTACACCACCAATCCCAAGCTGTCGCTCCTCATGACACTTGCCCTCTTCTCGCTCGGTGGTATTCCCCCGTTTGCAGGCATGTTCAGCAAGTTCTTCGTCTTTATGGCTGCTGCCCAGCAAGGCAGTACATGGGCGTATGAAGTATTGTTCTTGGCTTTGATTAACACGGTTATCAGCCTGTACTACTATCTGCTCATCGTGAAAGCCATGTATATCAACAAGAACGAGAACCCGTTGCCCGCCTTCAAGAGCGATTTCAATACCAAACTTGCACTTGCCATCTGTACGTTCGGCATCTTACTCTTCGGTATCGGCAGCTTCTTCTACGAGTGGATATACCAAGCAGCCTCATAAAGATGAGTGCCTTTTGAAAGTTCCGCGGGGAAACGATGAGAGCTTTCATCTTCCATTACCTAATCATATAGCCCGCACGGTTTGAGCCTTTTCTCAACCGTGCGGCCTTTCGTATGGGATGAAACAAAACCTTTGTGCAAATAAGCATTCTATTGCAGTCTTCGCTTAGTTATATCATCAAGTCGATGAAACAGGGTTTATCATCGTCTTTACAATAGGCAATACAAACTCCCATCATGATGGGAATTTAATATTGCTTATTATTGCTGTCCGGTAAATATTTTTGTTATATAAAAGTTAAGGGCTAAAATCCTCTTTTGGATTTCAGCCCTTTTTGTTACTTTTGTTTCTGCTATTAAACTTC
>ERZ772960.972-NODE-972-length-23932-cov-5.021695_pt1 | contig 23932 bp, 19 predicted proteins | sample MGYA00580678_ERZ772960 | MGnify/ENA primary metagenome ERZ772960 (study PRJEB29015, sample SAMEA2737930) | human oral metagenome | biome: human oral; feature: human-associated habitat; material: dental | place: China | collected 2059 ... | reverse complement strand
TAGAGCGTCAGATTGTGGTTCTGAATGTCGTGGGTTCGAGTCCCACCCTCCACCCGAAGCAGGAATTCTTATTTAAGAGTTCCCGCTTTTTATTTTAATCCACCTGTTGAGACGACTTACCGTTTAGTGTTTCTTACGCTTGTTGTTTTATATCGTTTTATAAGGTATATGAAATCGGTTTTCAACATGAACCATTTTACCATGCAACAGGGTAGAGGCGGTGATGTAGGGACGCACGGCTCGTGCGTCCGTTCAAGTGGAATTGCAAGCGTAGGCGCAGGGTTGTTGGAGTGGACGCACGAGTCGTGAGTCCCTACATTATTCACGTTGATAACCAACGAATTGCACCTTGCGTTGCAATCTCGGCCATTTCACCGCGCAATATGGGCCATATTGGGTGGTGAAATCAGTCATATTGTGCGGTGATATGGCTGATATCGGAAAGCCGTATGATTAGGCCTTTTTATCGAACTTGATGAGCAATAGGCCTATTCCCGTCCAAAGCAATTCGCGAAGTCTGACAATCAATGCGACAAAGATACCAGCATTGGCTGATATGCCCAATGCCGTCGTCGACATCAGGAAGCCGCCTTCACGCCCTCCCAACTGCAAAGGAATGAAGAAAAGCAGGTTGGCAAAAAGACTGGTAAAGGCAAGAACCAACACGCATTGCAGGAAGTTTGCACTCGGCATGAGTACCAAAAGAATAAAAAACAGCTCCAATGCGGAGCAGAAACGGCACGAAAGCTCTAACAATACGGCCGAAACAAAAGTCTTGGGACTCTGTTTGTGGAGGGCCGATATCTGCCGGTCAATGGTGTCAAGTTGCTCCCTATGACTTTCAATGAAAGGCAAAGCCCATCGCTTCAAGAGTGGAATATGTCCTAAGAATTTCATCACACGGTTGGCCAATCCCTTGCGGTAGCCGGAGATAAAGAACCATATTCCCAACACGCAAAAGGCTCCCGTGACAGTCAAGAGCACAGCCATTGGCATGCTGACACGCTGTGTGAAGATAAACAAGAACAAGGAGAGAAGCCAGAACCAAAAGTGACTGAAGATGTGAGTCATGGCATATAAGATGACCGAAGACGAAGCCCTTTCTGGTCCGATCCTTGGAGACAGCGACATGATGCGATAGGGTTCGCCACCCATCAAGCCGCCCGGCGTGGCATAGTTGAGGGCAAATCCCGATACGGTCAGCTTATACAACCATGCAAAAGATACTTTCTTCTGTCCCTCTTTGCGGTCTTGTGAGTTGATGATGATATACCATGCCGACGTATTAAAGAGGTAAAGGAAAGCCCAAAGCACTACTACTGCGATGAACCAATAGCCTGCATGCCGCAGTCCCTCCCACACTTGATGGAAGTCGAGCTGCGTAATCATGATGCCGAGAACGATGATTCCGAAGATGAAAAAACCGTTCTGATATTTCTTATTCATGTTTTTTCTTTGAAACGGAGAAGCGCACTTTCTCCCCGTCATCATGCTTTTCGTGATAAAGCTTTTGCAGAGGATGCTGTAAAGGTTCATCATATCGGGCACGGTTGCGATGAATATCGATGGCCATATAAATGGCATGACGGAAAGAACGCTCGTCGGCCACACACTGACCGGCGATGTCGAAACGCACATGACAGTCGGGCTCGGTCGTAATGATGGGAAGATTGGCGTTGAATTTCACGACGCCTTCCGTGGCAAGTGCTTTGATCGAGGGGACTCCTTGGTCGTAAAACATGGCAAGAATGCCGTCGAATTCATTATAATAGTCATTCTCAAAGAATTCGGCTGCCGTATAAGGACCGAATGCCTGCACCCCCGTTTCTATCAGTTCTTTGATGGCCGGCGCAATTATCTCTTGTTCTTCTTTGCCTTGGTTAGGGTTCAGGGCCAGAATGGCAAGGCGTGGATTAGAAATATTAAAGTCTCTGCGAATGGTTTTGAAGAACAATGTAGCCTTGTCTTTCACCAATTCTTTGGTCAATACGCTTGCTATGTCTTTGACAGAAGCGCCTTCTGTCGCCACCATCAAGCGCATCTTGTCGCTGACAAACAAGGTTGCGGCCTTGCTTCCTTCGCCCAAACTGGCTTCTATATACTTGCCGGTGTTGCTGAACCGATAGCCGCCAATATGTATATTCCCGTCATCCATGGGGCAGTTGACCAGCACATCGTAGGCATTTTCTCGGTAATCTGTCATGGCTTTGTCGAGAACTTTCAGGGCAGCCATACCGCTTTCAGGCGATGCCACGCCCATTTCCACTTTCACATCTTCGTCAAAGCAGGCGAGCAGATTGACGCGTCCGTCTGTGGCTTCTGCCACATTGTTGATGATGCTGAAGTTTCCTTGAATGTCAAGAGCCTTGCGATGGTAGGCCGCAATCTTGGGAGACCCATAGATAATCGGCGTGCATAGTTCCAATATTTCAGGCTCGGCAAAGGTCTTGAAGATGAGTTCATATCCGATACCGTTGGTATCACCGTGCGTAATAGCGACACGAATTTTTCTATTTTCCATTGTTTATGATATTTATTGAACCCAGTATGGCACGAAGCTGACTGAGAAGTGTATTCTTTTCGTTTGTTTCGGGCGCATAGAGGAAGCCTTCCGCGATGATGAGCCCGCGTCTGTCAGGCCGTTCATATACGTCGCTGACGAATGGACCACCCATGGCATCGCCTTTCATTTCCCATAATCCTTCATAGCGACATCGCCTGCTTTGCGGGTAGAAGCGCCCTTTGACGGAGGCCTTGACCGTGGCGACGTACATGCTGTCTTCCTCTCCTTTGATATTTATCTTCATCACACTGTCGCGCAACTCGCAGAACCTTTCCACGCTCAACGGCAGTGTGTCGCAGCTGCGAATGCGGTAGATGACAACGTTCTTCATGCCCGAAGCAGCATTGTTCGACAGCCAAAAGAAGTCTTTTCCCTGCTTGCTCGACTGCATGTCGGCCGGCAACGCAATGGCAAGGTCGAAAGACTTGCGCACCTTTTCCTGCATTTCAGGATTGTCCGCATAGGGACGGTCGAGCCTTTGTATCCGCCTACACGCACTCAGCATGAGCAGTGCGGCCAAAATAAAACCTATCGTCTTACCGTTCATGCCTTATCTCGCCTATCTTTTTTGAGGTGGAAAGCAGGCCGCAGGCCGCGAATATGTCCTCTCCACGACTGGCCCGAATGGTTGTGAACACGCCATGAGCCGTCAGATAGTCGCGCAGTTCCTCCATCTTTTTCTCGTCGGCACCATGTAGCGGCACATCGGGAATCTGATGAAAACGAATCAGATTGACGCGGCAGTCCAATCCCTTCAGTAGCTTTACGATTTCCCGGGCATGAGCCGCAGAGTCGTTGACGCCACCGAAGACAATGTATTCAAACGACAGCCGACGCTGCCGGGAGAAGTCATAGTTGCGCAGAAGCTCCACGATTTCCGCGATACTCATACTCTTTTGAGCCGGCATCAATTCGGCCCTTTGCTCAGCAATCGGCGAATGCAGGCTGATAGCCACGTGGCAGTCGCTCTCTTCGAGGAAGCGCTTCAGCTTGTTCTTCACGCCCACGCTACTCACCGTGATACGTTTCGGGCTCCATGCCAGGCCGTAGTCGGCCGTCAGGATTTCCGTTGCTCTCAGAACGTTGTCGAGATTATCCATCGGCTCTCCCTGTCCCATGAACACGATATTCGTCAGCTTGTCCGCCTCGGGCAGCGCATAAATCTGGTTCAGTATGTCGCAGGCATCGAGACTCCCCTCGAACCCCTGCTTGCCCGTCTGACAGAAAAGACAGTTCATCTTGCAGCCCACTTGGCACGAAACGCACAGCGTGGCGCGGTCGTTCTCGGGGAGATACACCGTCTCGACGAACTTCCCGCCCGCCACGGGAAACAGATATTTGATGGTCCCGTCCGCGGAGTGCTGCGCGTCGACAGGCGCATGGCAGCCCACGGTGTAGCTCTCAGACAGCCGCGCACGATTGGCCTTGGAGATGTCCGTCATCTCGTCAATCTCTTTCACGCGATGCACATACAGCCACTTCGCCATCTGCCCGCCCGTGAAAGCCGGCATGCCGAGTTCCTTGCAAACCTGCCGGAGTTCGTCCAAGGTCATGCCCAAAAGTGTCTTCTGCTGAGAAATCATAGTGCAAAGGTAATAAATTAATGTCGAACGGCTTCACGCTCCGTCTTGTTTTTTGATGCGAAGACACATGAAACTGCCCGTCCGCGTTTCCGTATGATACTATGGAAATAGGACATTATCGTATGGAAACGTCAGCGCAATAGCACGAAATACATTCTCATACCGCACGGAATGGTCAGCGCAATAGGATGGTTTTTGTTTATCACCATGGAGATAACACCTTATCACCGTGGAGATAAGACTTTATCACCATGGTGATAAGACCTTATCTCCATGGTGATAATCCAAAAGGAACTATTGCAAAAACCATTCCGTGCGGTATGTGTATAGTTTCTCTCCTATAGCAATTATGGTTCTTTCGAGTTGCAATTATGGTTTTTTCCTATAACAATAATAAATCTCTCTTATGGCAGTTGCATTTTTCACCTAAAGCGAGCCGAACCGGCCGCTTATTCAGGATAATTTAGTATCTTTGCACGAAACAAAGCTCCGCCACGGTTTTCCGGCCCTTTGGTCGGCTACTGCACGCAGGGCGTCGGAATACAAGCTAAAAAACATATAGTATGACAGGAAATACAGACTGCTTTCTGTCTTGCGAGAGCCCGGAGGAATTCGGGGAACTCGTCGGGACATTGAGACAGAATAAGGCCGTAGGGCAGATATGCCTTGTGGTCGATTCGAGTAGGGAAACTGACCGTGCGCCCGGCGGCTGTTCGCTGCTCGCCATGGAAAGGCGGTTTTCGACCGATGCAATTTGCAAGATCGGCACGACGGCCAAGGGCGACTACGTGCTTCTTGGTCTGAAATCCACGCCGGTAGTCTTAGGGCAGCACGCTATCGACCGAATGCTGCGCGTGGCTGACGATACTGGCGCGGCTATGGTTTATGCTGATTTTTATTCGGTTGCCGACGGAAAGCGTGAGCCACATCCTGTCATCGATTATCAGGAAGGCAGCCTGCGCGACGATTTCGACTTCGGCGCTCTGCTGCTCATACGTACCCGTTTGTTGCACGAATACGCAGCCACTTGCGGACACGACCCGCGTCATCGCTTCGACTTCGCCGGGCTCTACGACTTGCGCCTCTTTTTAAGCCGTAAGGGTGAACTGTTCCACGTTAACGAATATCTTTATACCGAGCAGGAATACGACACGCGGAAGAGCGGCGAGCGGCAATTCGACTACGTCAATCCGCGTAACCGTATGGTGCAGGCAGAGATGGAAAAGGCTGTGACGTTGCATCTTGAGGCTGTGGGTGCGCTGGTTGACACGCGCTGCTATCGTGAGCCCGACTTCACCGAAGGCAGTTTTGATTGCGAAGCCAGCGTGGTTATTCCCGTGTACAACCGTGAGCGGACCATCGCCGATGCCGTAAAGAGCGCGTTGGCGCAGCAGACGGAGTTTAAGTACAATGTCATCGTTGTTGATAACCACAGTACCGATCGCACGGGAGCTATCTTGTGCGAATTGCACGAAGAGCGGCTCGTTGTCATCAAGCCTGAGCGTACCGATTTGAGCATTGGCGGCTGTTGGAATGTGGCCGTTGACGACGAACGTTGCGGTCGGTTTGCTGTTCAGTTGGATAGCGACGACCTCTATTCTTCGCCGCATACGTTGCAGAAGATTATCGATGCGTTTCATGAGCAGAAGGCTGCCATGATCATCGGGGCTTATCGTATGTGTGACTTCGAACTGAACACGCTGCCGCCGGGGCTTATCGACCATAGAGAGTGGACCGAAGACAATGGCTGTAACAATGCCTTGCGCATCAACGGGCTGGGGGCTCCGCGTGCGTTCTTCACCCCGCTTTTACGCCAGCTCCGCTTCCCCAATACTGGCTATGGTGAAGACTATGCCGTGGGCTTGGCCTTTAGTCGCCATTATCGTATCGGCAGAATCTACGACGAACTCTATCTTTGTCGGCGTTGGGGTGGCAACAGCGACGCCGCTTTGAGCATCGAAAAGCAGAACGCTAACAATCTCTATAAAGACCGTCTGCGCACGGTTGAGCTTATGGCCCGCCGCCGTTTGAATGCCGAGAAGGCCGGGGGCGCAATGGATAACGAGCTGAACGACTTCTTCTGTCAACAGCTGGAGCAGTGGGAAGAAGTCCGACAACGCTATCAGGGGCTGCAGGATGTAAAGGTGAAGCAAACGGGGCGACTGCGTGTGCAGTTCAATCCGGCACGCATGGTGAGCACGGGGGCAAAGATTGACAAGCAGACTTTGGAGAAGCGTCCATGCTTCCTCTGCGAGGCAAACAGGCCCGAAGTGCAGCTCACGGAGCACTTCGACGAAGGCTTCGACCTCTTGGTTAATCCGTTTCCCATACTTCCTGCCCACTTCACGCTCCCTTCCCGTAAGCATCGGCCGCAGGCTATCAAGGCAGATTACGGCGAAATGCATAAAGTATTGTCACGCTATGGTAGCCTCATGGTGTTCTACAACGGGCCGAAGTGCGGCGCAAGTGCACCTGACCACATGCACCTGCAAGCGGGAACGAGCGGCTTGGTGCCGTTGCAATGCGAGTGGCGGCGCATGAGTCGCAGTCTTGAGCCTATCTTCGCTTTAGACCACGATAATGATATCTGCGTGCTTCATGGCTTTGTAGTGCCGGCTCTTGTCATTCGAAGTAAGGACGAGACGGCCGACCGGACGCTCTTTAACCTTGTTTACGAGGCCCTGCCGCAACGCGACGGAGAAACTGAACCAATGATGAACATTGTGAGCTGGCGGGAAGAAGCGTATTATATCTCCGTGATTATCCCACGCGAAAAGCATCGTCCCGATTGCTACTATGCCGAGGGCGAAGAGCAGTTGCTGGTGAGTCCCGGAGCCTTGGATATGTCGGGATTGCTGATAGTCCCACGTGAAGAAGACTTTAACCGGCTGACAGAGATGCAAGCAGAAGCCATTCTGAAAGAGTGCGGCATCACCGAAGAGGCCATGCAGCGGGTGGTTGAAAAGCTGAGTGCACACCATTGCGGGCCAAAGATAAAGGGAACGGCCGACGTGTCGGTAGGTATTGTCAGTGGAAAGCAACTCAAGTTCCGACTCAATGCGCCTTATATTGTAGATAATAATAAGGTAGAAGGCGAGCAGGAGGTTTCCTTTGCTAACGGGACCGTGCTATGGAAGGGCAAGTCTTATAGCGGGCTGACTTTCATACCGCAAGCGAATGGTGCCTCTTTCTCGCTTTCCGATGTCACTATCGGAGTTGATTTCCATTGGGAACGCAAAGAGACGCAGACGTTCCTCGGTGCGTTGAAGCTCATTGTTGCGAGCGATAGGATATATGCCGTCAACGAGTTGCCCGTAGAACAATATTTGGAGAGTGTCATTTCGAGCGAGATGAGTGCTACGTCGAGCCTTGAACTGCTTAAAGCTCACGCCGTTATCTCACGCAGTTGGCTGCTGGCACAGATAGAAAAGCGAAAGACCGCGCATGAAAGAAGCAATAAACCTTCTTCGTTCATCAGGAATGACAACGAACTGATGCGCTGGTATGACCGCGAAGACCACACGATATTTGATGTTTGTGCCGACGACCATTGCCAGCGTTATCAAGGCATCACAAAAGCGACAAGTAAACAAGTGGCCGAGGCAATCAGGCAAACCAAAGGGCAAATCCTGACGTATGATGGTGAGATTTGCGATGCCCGTTTCTCCAAATGTTGCGGTGGCGAGACCGAAGAGTTTCGATATTGCTGGGAGAACATTCGCAAGCCTTATCTCGTTGCCTTGCGAGATACGCCACACGACGAGGCGCTCGACTTGACCATTGAGGCAAATGCCGACCGCTGGATACGCTCCAATCCGGAGAGTTTCTGCAACACGCACGACGCAAAAGTGCTTTCCCAAGTGCTTAACGACTATGACCAAGAGACGGCAGACTTCTACCGTTGGCGCGTTGAATACACGCAGGAAGCACTCTCCCGCTTGATAAATGAGAAGCTGGAAACGGACTTCGGGCGCATCATCGACCTTGTTCCGGTAGAGCGTGGCACGAGTGGGCGTCTCTCCAAACTCAAGATAGTGGGCGAGAAGAAGACGCTTACCATCGGCAAAGAACTTGAAATCCGCCGTGCTTTAAGCAAGAGCCATCTCTACAGTTCGGCTTTCGTCGTCGATGCGTTCGACCGCGATGCGCAGGGCGTCCCACAGCGCTTTGTCCTCACGGGAGCAGGGTGGGGACATGGAGTAGGCCTCTGTCAGATTGGGGCAGCGGTCATGGGAGCGCGCGGATATGCCTATGATGCCATCTTGCTCCATTATTATAAAGGTGCAACCATTCAAAAAATCTACTAAAAACTATGAAGACTTCAAAACCTTGGACATGGGTTCCATCGCTCTATTTTGCGGAGGGACTTCCCTATATTGCCGTAACCGTGCTGGCCATCGAAATCTACATGCAATTAGGATTGACCGACGCCGAAGTAACATTCTACACCTCTTGGCTCTATTTGCCGTGGGTCATCAAACCTTTTTGGAGCCCTTTTCTCGACCTATACAAGACGAAACGCTGGTGGATAACGGCCATGCAGTTGCTGTTGGGAGCTGCCTTTGCGGGCGTGGCTTTCACCATTCAGGCCTCGTGGTGGCTGCAGGGAAGCATCTGTTTCTTTTGGATGATGGCCTTTTCGAGTGCCACACACGATGTAGCGGCCGACGGGTTCTATATGATGGGACTCAATCAGCACGACCAAGCTTTCTTCGTAGGCATACGAAGCACATTCTATCGCCTTTCGATGATTGTCGGAAAGGGAGTCTTGATTATGATAGCCGGAGTGCTTCAGGTGATGTTCCGCTATCAGATCAAGTTCTCTTGGAGCCTTATTTTCTATGGTCTTACCGGGCTTTTCATGGCTTTTTATCTCTATCACAACTACATCTTGCCGCGGCCGAAAGAAGATATCGACCATAAAGAGAAGCGGCAGGCCAAGGCGATATTGTATGAGTTCTTGATGACATTCGACACGTTTTTCAAGAAAAAGCAACGATTTGCGGCAATCGCCTTCATGCTCTTCTTCCGTCTTCCCGAAGCTTTGCTGAACCCCGTCTCGCAACTCTTTCTGCAAGCTCGGCCGGGTAAGGGAGGATTAGGGCTGTCGCCGCAGGAGTTCGGACTGGTCAACGGAACTGTCGGTGTGGTCGGACTGTTGGCGGGAGGCGTCATCGGCGGACTGCTTGCAAGCCGCGACGGACTGAAACGCTGGTTGTGGCCGATGACCTGCGCCATCACCATTCCCAACATCGCCTATGTGTATCTGGCTTATGCGATGCCCGAGAACCTGATGACCATCAATGCGTGCGTGTTCTTCGAGAATTTCGGCTACGGTTTCGGTTTCAGTGCCTACATGCTCTTTATGATTTATTTCAGTCAAGGGCAGCACAAAACCTCGCACTATGCTTTGTGCACGGGCTTCATGGCCCTTTCGATGATGCTTCCCGGACTCTTTGCGGGCGCTTTGGCGCAGGCCGTGGGCTACCGAATGTTCTTTATCATCGTCATGTTGAGTTGTCTGCTGCCCTTCGCCGTGGCTTCTTTCCTCGATATCGACCCCCATTTTGGAAAGAAAGACGTAGAAGAAGACGTTTGATTTCAACATTTTCCTTCTTCCAAGTCCTTGGCCGTTTGGAAACAAGATGCTTGGTAATGTGTTTTATTCCAGCCACATAACGACGCTATTTGGCTGTGAAGAAGTAGGGATGCACGAGCCGTGCGTCCGTTCAAGGCGAATTTCCAAGTGCATGCACACGTTTGTTTGAGCGGACGCACGGGCCGTGCGTCCCTACATGCCTTGCAACAATCAACTTATTCACCCGTTTACTCGCCAACTGTCAACAGAAGGAGGAACGGACGCACGAGCCGTGCGTCCCTACTTCCAGTCAAGCGGTTGCCCGTATTCGTCGACCAATTATTGTGAATCGTAAATTTTTATACGGGAAGAAATTTATTTTCTCCCGTATGCCCGTAAATTTTCTCCCGCAAAGAAATTTATTTTCTCCCGTATGAAAATTTATTTCTTCCCGTATGCCCGTAAATTTCCTCCCGCAAGGAAATTTATTTCCTCCCGTATGAAAATTTATTTTCAACCGTATGAAACTTGAGTTTCAACCGTATGAAACTCGAATTCCATCCGTATGAAACTTTATTTCAATGCGATTTCAGCAATATTGCAACACGATATCAGCTGTTTTGGCGCGCAATATCAGTCATTTTGCACGCTAATATGGCTGAAATTGCGTCGTAAAATGGCTGGAATTAGAAGCCGGAGTGCATGTTGCGGGAATTTATCCTCATGGATTGGCGGCTGTTGCTCATAAATTACGGCCAAAGTTTGCATATCTCGGAAAAAATAACGAATATTGCATGGCAAACAAACTTGCAGAAACAATATTCAAATCTGATTGAAAACATGAAATATCTATTGGTATCCGACATTCACGGCTCGCTCCCTGCGCTGGAGAAAGTGATTGACTTCTATCGCCAACAGCATTGCGATATGATGTGCATCATGGGCGATATCTTGAATTACGGGCCCCGGAACGGTCTGCCGGAAGGGCTCAATCCCAAGGCCATAGCCGAGCGGCTGAATGCCATGGCCGACGAAATTGTGGCTGTCAGAGGGAATTGCGACTCGGAGGTAGACCAGATGTTGCTCGACTTTCCCATTCTTCAAGACTATGTGTTGCTCGTCGATAACGGCCGTAAGTTGCTGCTTACACACGGCCATATCTTCCATAAAGACCACCTGCCGCACGGCCGTTTCGATGCCGTTGTCTATGGGCACACGCATCTTTGGGAGCTTCAACGGACCGAAGAAACGGTGATATGCAACACGGGGTCGGTCACTTTTCCGAAAGGAGGGAACCCGCCTACATTGGGAACCTATGAGGACGGGCGCATAAGAATGTTCCGGCTCGACGGCAATCTGCTAAAGGAAATCGACCTTTAGCATCGGGAAAACTCCCCGAAAGGGCTTTGAAAGCAAAGCCTTTATCCTTTCAAGGCGATGTTGTAGTTGTAATATTCCGATACGCCCGTGATGTCTTTGACGACCTTGATGAACGGGGGAAAGTTCACAGACTCTTGCTCTGTGATGCCTTTTGTCTCTAAAATCATCAGCCCGCTGACCGGTTTCAGAAAGTTGTCCAGCTCGAAATACTGCCCTTTCCAGATGAAACTCTTGCGCGTTTTCTGTATCGTCTTACGGTAAGGGTCGGCCTGCTGTAACAACGACGTGTAGAGGTTGCTGCTGATTTGGCGTTCGGTTTCGAGCTGTTCTGAGTTTGAAATGTTCTTTTTCGTGGTGTGCACATAGACATATTTGCCCTGCCAGCCACGGCGACGTAAGCGTACTTCGCACCCCGGTTCAGCCACCAAATAGGTCTGCGTGATTTCGCTCTCGATGCAATTCGGGATTTCTCCCGTCAGTTCGACAATGTATTTCCGTTCTTCAACGATAGGCTGGGGTATGCCCAAGACGCTCGATATCTCTTTCAACACGCGATGCAACTTGTTGTTGAAGTCTTCATGATTGTTGATTACACGCAAATGAGGATGCCCGGTCCAGGCGTCAATCACCTTTTTGTCAAGCAGCCGGGCCATTTCCAAGCCCTCCGTGCGTTGCTTGTTATTGGTTGTTGTATAGAATTTCTCGGCACCGTCTGCCGCCGAAACAAGATGCAGCACGGCATCGTAACGCTGGTCTCGCAATGCCGTCGTGTTGGTTCCCACAGCCTTTGTGATGGTATCCCACGTTTCTGGGGACATATAGGCCGAGATATCCATAGCCCCGCGGTCGCAGATAATTATAACCGGTTCCTCACATTGCTCTGCCATGCGCTGAAACTTGTCTTCCAAAGACAGCTGTACTTCAAGCGTTGCTTTTTCGCCTTCATAGAAGAGCTTGCGGTTTGTTGTCAGATAGTCCATACCCGACTGGCTGAACATCGTCGGAACCTCGGGAATAGTGAATACCTTATAGCCGAGACTTGAGAAATGCTCGATAACCTTGACTAAAGCCGTTGTCTTTCCGGCACAAGGGCCACCTGTGAGGACGATTTTCTTAATGCTGTTTATCATGTTTCGCTGTATCAAATTTGGGAACAAGGCCTGAGAAAGCCCGCTTAAAGCAGGTCTTCAGGCTGTTCTGCGCGAACGATTGCGTACCTCTTTGGCTTTGATAAGCTCCGGGTGACTGTCTATGTAATGCTGACGATACTGTCGTGGAGTCATGCCTTTGAAGCGAAAGAATGCCCCATAGAAACTCTGACGATTGGCAAACCCCACCATTGCACCGATATCAGCAACGCGTAACTTCAGATAACGTGGGTCTACGAGCATCGACATAGCCTCGTTGATACGCTGTGCATTGACTAAACCGCAGTAGTTCGTGTGGAAACGCTCTGCACAAACTGCCGAAATGTAGCGCACATTGGTTCCTAAATCCTCGGCCATCTGCTTGGCAGAGTAATCTTTATCCTTGTATTTCTGCTCGATAATGATTTTCCTGCTGATTTCCTCTTGCAACGTATCCTTGACGTTTGCACTCATCATGACACGATAAACGGTTGACCGTTTCTGCTTTTCTGTTATGTTATACTTAGCCATCTTCTGTATATGTTTTGTAGATTAATGCTATTCTGACATACAATCCGTATATCAATTTTATTATAAATCTTGTTTCGCGTCGCAAAATTAATAAGAAAAAAAGAAAAACAGGCAAGATAGGATACAAAAAAACTGAAAGATGGTCAATCTTTCAGTTCTTTATATGATGTAAGACGGTAAGGAAATGCTTAGTCTGCCGTGTTGGTATCTTCTTTCTTCTTACGGATACTGCGCTTTGCACGCTTCGGTTTTTCTTCCGAAACCGACTTTTCTGACTTGATACCGGCTAACTCCGGATCAACCATAATACGCCCACAATATTCGCAAACGATGATTTTCTTATGCATTTTAATGTCTAATTGACGCTGTGGGGGTATCTTATTGAAACAACCGCCGCATGCATCACGCTGAACGTAGACAATACCGAGACCATTGCGGGCGTTCTTACGAATTCGCTTGAAGCTGGTCAGTAACCGGGGCTCTATCTTTGTCTCCAGTTCCTTGGCCTTTTCCTTTAGTTTTTCTTCTTCTTCACGAGTCTCCTGCATGATTTCATCCAGTTCATCGCGCTTTTCGCTGAGGGCTTCTTCGCGTTCCTTGATAGCCTGTTGCGTCTGCTCTAAATCGCTCTTGCATTCTTCTATCTTGATAGCAGCCTCTTTAATCTTCTTGTTGCAAAGTTCGATTTCCAGCGATTGAAACTCGATTTCTTTTGTCAGTGTGTCGTATTCGCGATTGTTCTTCACGTCGTCCAACTGGCTTTTATAGCGTTCAACGCTGGCTTGTGCTTCAGCAATATCTCGTTGTTTCTGCGTAACGGCGTTTTGAAAATCAGTTATTTCATTCTGTATTTTTTCCATACGTATGTTCAACCCCTCGAGTTCGTCTTCTAAATCCTGAACCTCCAAGGGGAGCTCGCCACGTAATGCTTTCTTTTCGTCAATGCTACTCAACGTTGTTTGCAATTGATAGAGTGTCTTCAACTTCTCTTCAACGGATAAATCTGTAGGGTTTTTTCTTGCCATATTCTGTTATAAATAAATGATGGGATTGGTATTGATTTCCGTGAGAATGCATTTCGCACCGGAACACCGCTCCTCTATGATTGATTTAAATATTTCGTTTGTAAACTGTTCACTCTGATAATGCCCGATAACAGCTATCTGTATTTCCTGATCGTGACCAAAGAACTCATGATAGTGCATCTCTCCTGTTATGAAAGCATCTGCGCCAGTCTCGATAGCATCATGCAGTAAGAACGAACCAGCACCACCACATATCGCAATTGTACGAATAGGTCGACAAAGAAGTTGATTACATTGAATGCATTCCGCATCAAAACGCTTCTTCAACATCATTACAAAGTCATCAGCCGCCAATTCTTCATGGACTTCACCCACGACACCATCGCCCCCTTCGATGCCATTGACGAGAACTTGTTTGCCAAAGAAACGCAGATTCCTTAGTCCAAGTTTCTCGGCTATCTTATAGTTTACACCACCCTTGGCACTATCCATATTCGTATGCATGGACACAATGGTGATGTGATGCTCTATCGCTTGACGTACCGTAATCTGCACTTCGTTTTCATCAGCAATGCGTTCCAGCTTATGAAAGATAAGCGGATGATGGGAAACAATAAGATTGCATCCCTTTGCAATCGCTTCATCAACGACTTTAGGGGTCACATCAAGACACAATAAAGCCCCTGAGAGTTCCACATCTGTTAACCCAATTTGCAGACCGGCATTGTCATAGTCTGCCTGCAATGGCAGAGGTGCGAATTGTTCAAGGGCACCAATTACTTCCTTTATCTTCATGCTATGCACAAAATATGGTTACAAAGATAGTGATTTTATCAGATTTTATAAAGGTAGCACGATATTGTTTAACGTTTTTTACCAGTCCGATAAATCCTCCCCCAGCCCCTCCAAAGGAGGGGAGCCCGAGCTCGCGGGTCATTTCTGAGTTTTTCTCAAGTTAGGGCCTCCCTCCCTTTGGGACGGAGGAGGTTGATATTACTTGTTATTTTTTACTTTTCCCACACATTATAGCTTCACTCCCCTCTCTTTTCGGAGAGGGGATGGGGGAGGCATTCTCTCTCTTAGGGAGGACTGGGGTAGATGTTAAGGCGGGTGTTATAGCAGCGGACTCAGCAATCTGACAATACTCTCCCAAAGCCTAAGGAGGAACGAGCGGTGGGTGAAGTCGCGTATCTCTTCGATATCGACACAGTTCTGTTCGTCACGCAGATAAATGGCTTTGATGCGCAAGGCCATGTCTTCATCGTAAAAGAAGATGTTGCACTCGAAGTTGTTCTCAAAGCTGCGGAAGTCGATGTTGGTGCTACCGCAAGTGCACAAATGGTCGTCGCTGACCATCAGTTTCGAGTGATTGAACCCGGCCTTATAGAGGAATACCTTGGCTCCGGCCTCTACAATTTCACCCAAATACGATTTACATGCCCATTCCACAAGTTTGGCATCGCCGTGCATCGGTATCATCAACCGCACATCGACACCCGACAATGCCGCCGTACGAATGGCAAAGAGAATGGGTTCGGTCGGCAGGAAATAAGGGCTCTCCATATATACATAGTGCTTTGCCTCGAGCAGGATACGCACATAGCCCTGCATGATGTCGGGCCAAGGCTGGATAGGACTGCTCGTGACAATTTGGGCAAGGCAATTGTTTTCCTTGACGTGAGTGTTCTCCGGATAATAACGAGGGTCGGACAGCAGGGTACGGTCAACAAAATACCAGTCGATGAGGAATGCACGTTGCAAGGAATAGACCACCCCACCCGTGATGCGCATGTGAGTGTCGCGCCACGGCCGACCTTTCACACCTTTTATATAACGCATGGCGATATTCATGCCGCCGATGAAACCCGTCTCTCCGTCGATGATACAAAGCTTCCGATGATTGCGATAGTTCACTTTGCCCGTCAATGCCGGGAACCGTACAGGAATGAAGGGCCTGACTTCGACACCCTCGTGTTTCATTCGGTTGAAGAACTTATCGCGGACATTCCAGCAACCCACGTCGTCATAGATGACTCTCACTTCAACGCCTTGCCTCACCTTGTCTATCAAGGCATCGGCAATGAGCATTCCGAGTGCGTCGTCATCAATGATGTAGGTGTCGATATGAATATGATGCCGTGCACTTCCGATGGCATGGAGTAGCGCAAGGAAGAAATCACTTCCCTCGGTATAGATTTCAACGTCGTTGTCCTTGAACGGCAACGCCATGCTCTGATTGGCAAAGAGGTGCATCAGCTGACGGCCCTTCTCGGGCAGGTGCAGATTGCGTTGTTCGGCAAATTCGAGCATGCTTCGCTTGGTCAGTTCGTCTAGACTACGTTGACTAATGAAGCGTTCCTTACGGAAATTCTGCCCGAAGAAAAAGTAGACGATAATGCCAATGACCGGAATAAAGCACAGCACCATAACCCAAGCAACCGTCTTTGCCGGCTGCCTGTTGTCCATCAGTACGGCTATCATCGCCAGTACAACAGTGGCAATATAGAACGTTATTATGATCCAATGAATGTAAAACATCTACTTGAAGCCTATCATTTTGTGGGTTTGAAAACTCAAACACCATTTGGGGTGTGATATAATATAATGTATACAAGCCTGCGTAACGGCTTTATTCTGTACATCGTCGCCCGTGTCGCAAGGTTGTAGGTAATAATAGTCGGCCTCGATACCGAAGTCGTCTACGGGCTTTCGGCCGTCAAAGATACATTTCAATTCATTGCACCTTGTCACGACCGGCCGTACTTTTGGCGACACGGTGAGCCAATCGAGACCGGGTGGCGGCTGCTTAGTCCCATTGCTTTCCATAGCCACGCAGAAGCCTTCTGCATGCAAACTATCGATGAGCTTTTTGTCTGCTTGCAATGCAGGTTCACCGCCTGTGAGCACGACAAAAGCAGCCTGTTTCCATTGACGGATAGCAGCAACGATATCTTCAACCGACATTTCGCGGTATGCATCGAAGTCGGTATCGCAGAAAGAGCACTTCAGGTTACAACCGCTGAAACGGATAAACACTGCGGCCCGACCGGTATTCCTACCCTCCCCTTGCAATGAATAGAATATTTCGTTGACTCTATACATCTTCCTCATATGTAGCGATATTACCGTCGCTTTCCTGCACCGTCGCCTTGTAACAAGTTGGTATCTGCTCGGTAATCCAGCGCGCGATGTTCTCGGCCGTGGGGTTAAATGGCAGTACTTTGTTGAGGTCTGCATGGTCGAGCCGCCCATGTATGAGCCACTTCACCTCCGAAAAGTCGGCCACCATGCCGTCTTCATTCAGCTCACGTGCTTTGCAGTACACCGTAATGTGCCAGTTGTGCCCATGCACATTCGTGCATTTGCTCTTATAGGAGAGCTTCAGATGATGTGAGGCCGATACCTCGAAACTCTTTTGTATGTAATACATATCCAAATCTTTCAAGTGGTTTATACGATAATATTATTGCCCAACCGCTTTGCCAAGTCGTTGCGCATGGCCGTCATTTCCTTGTATTCGGCCATGAGTTGCAGTAAATCGTCGGGCGAGGCCTTGGCTATCTGTTGCTTCAACAAGCGTAGATGCTTCTCGGCATATTCCATTTTGAAGTCGAGCATCAGGTGTTCGATGCGGTTGCGCAGACTTTCGTCGTCGTTCGTCATTTGCTGACTCTCCGAAAGTTTGAACCTTTCTTCCGTCATATTGACAGCTAATTGACTAATATGAATATCTTGATGGTGCACGAAGTAAGGCTCAGCGCGGAACGAGCGGTCGCGCCCTCGTTCCACAGCCTCCTGCAAGATCTGATTATAGACTGGAGTCTCAAATGCCAAACCATCGGCCGAGAGGAAGTAATCGATATATTCGGCAATCGACAGATGAATGGGTTCCCCGCCGTCGTTGCTGATATGGTTAAAGACAACACGGTCGCCGTATTTGATGACCATCTGCACCATGAGATGCTCGACCTTTGATTCCACATGGGCTTGCCCTGCAGGCCGACCGACTTGATGCGCCTGTTGATTCGGGACGACCTGCTGAGGCGACATTGAGCCAGTGGCCTTCCTTTCGCGTATCATCGTGTTCATTTGATTGATGAGCGTGGCTTCGTTGATACCGATGCGTTGCGAACAATCGTGCAAATAGGTGTCGCGCAGAATAGGGTTCTGCACCATCGAAATACTCGTGACAATCGAATTGATAGCCTCCGAGCGCTTCAGCGGGTCGGTCTCGTTGTCGAGCAACAAAGCCGTCTTGAAGCGAATAAAATCGGTGGCATGTTCTTCGATGTAGCTTTTGAACGCTTCTGCCGTGTGTTTACGGGCGAAGCTATCAGGGTCGTCATTATCGGGCAGGAGCAACACTTTCAGGTTCATGCCCTCCATGAGCAGCATGTCCGTTCCGCGAAGGGCGGCATGAATGCCCGCAGCATCGCCGTCGTAGATCAGGGTGATGTTGCCGGTGAAACGGTGGAGCGTATGGATTTGGTGAATACTCAAGGCTGTCCCAGAGTTGGCCACCACGTTCTCGATACCGCACTGGTGCATGGAAATCACGTCAGTGTAGCCCTCGACCATATAGACGCGATCTTCCTTCGCAATGGCCTTCTTGGCCTGATAGATGCCATAAAGCTCGTGGTCCTTGTGATAGATATCGCTGTCGGGCGAGTTGACATACTTCTGATTGACGCCTTTCGTGCGCGAATCGAGCACCCGACCACCGAAGCCCACCACCTTACCGCTGATACCAATCCACGGAAAAATGACGCGCCCCGAATAGCGGTCTATCATTTCCCCGCGGTCGTTTCGATAGCAAATTCCGGTTTTGAGCAAGAATTCATCCTGATAACCCTTCTGCCGGGCCGTACGACCGAGGGCGAGGCGGTCGGTCAGATCGAAGCCCAATCGGAATTTGCGGATAATATCGTCGCGGAAACCACGCGTACGGAAATACTGCATTCCCACCGCCACACCGTCGACGTGATGATGCAACACGTCCTCGAAATAGCTCGCGGCCCACTCGTTCACGATGAACATACTCTCGCGCAGGCTCTGCTCCTGCTTTTCTTCATCGGTCAACTCGCGCTCTTTTATCTCTATATGATACTTGCCGGCCAGCCACCGCAGCGCCTCGGGATAAGTCATCTGCTCGTGCTCCATGATGAAACCTACAGGATTTCCGCCCTTTCCGCACCCAAAACAATGGCACGTGCCACGGGCCGGAGACACATAAAACGACGGCGTTTTCTCGTTGTGGAACGGACACAAGCCCTTATAGTTGCTGCCGCTCTTGCGCAGCGTAACAAACTCCGACACCACATCAACGATGTTCGCAGCCTCCTTGATTCGTTCAACTGTCAATCTGTCTATCATAGATAGGGCAAAAGTAATAAAAATCGGCGAAACAACAAAGCACACCCGCATAAAAATGCTTCCGTCCATTCCACTCGCTCGGCAGTACAAGACACTCGTCGGAAACGCAGCGGAATAAAAAACTGCCGGACGTTCCGCTCGCCGGGCTGTATAAGACGCTCCACCCGACAGTACAGGACGCCCATCGGGAACGGAGCGAAATTAAAAAACTCTCGGACGTTCCGCCAACTCGCGCACGCTCGGCTCATGCACGCAACCGCTCTTTCTGATAACATTTCTTTTACAAAAACGCTCTCGTAGCTCGCTTTTTCTCAACCGAGGCCTACTTTGGCCCGAAATACGCGAGTTTTGTGGCCCTTTTTGCAAGTTATTGTGAGCCAAAAGGTTGTGTCATTTTTACTGAAAAGTATAATCGTTTTCCTCGGAAAGTACTATCATTTTTAGTAAAAAGTACGTATGTTTCATCTAAAAAGTACGTACCTTTTATAAAAAAAGTATATACCTTTTGTCTAAAACATATATACTTTTTGCCTAAAACGTATATACTTTTTACTAAAAACCACTATTCCTTATGAAAAAAATCGGCGAAACGGCCAAAAAAAAGGTCATTTTCCGCTTTCTGTTTTTCTATTTGGCGACACCCAAAAGTGTTAAAATCAGGGAAGAAAAATGGACAAATAACATTTGTTACCAACAAAGACTTAGGCACGATTTTTGCGACACAATGGACGAAAGCAACGAATGGTTGACGAATGAATGGCAACGAATGAACTAAAATGATAAACAAATGAGAGCAAATATCAAGCGCAACGGACAGCGAAGGGTGGTTATCGTAGGTGGCGGACTGGGTGGTTTGAAGTTGGCCTCGAGCCTTCGCGATACCGATTATCAGGTGGTTTTGGTGGACAAGAACAACTATAACCAGTTTCCGCCTCTGATTTATCAGGTGGCATCTGCGGGTTTGGAACCGAGCAACATCGCGTTTCCTTTCAGAAGATTGTTCCAAGATCGGAAGAATTTCTTCTTCAGAATGGCCGAGGTTCAGCGTATCGATACCGAGGAAAAGGCCATCCTTACGTCGATCGGGACCATTCATTACGACGACTTGGTGCTGGCCGCCGGTGCCACGACGAACTTCTTTGGCAATAAAAATATCGAGGCAGCGGCACTCTCGATGAAGACTGTCGGCGAGGCCATGCGGCTGCGTAACACGATTCTCCAAAATCTCGAACGCGCCGAGACCGAAGACGACGAAGTGAAGCGGCAGAGGCTATTGACCATAGCTATCGTCGGGGGCGGCCCGTCGGGGGTGGAAATCGCCGGAGCCTTGGCAGAAATGAGGCGCACGATTATTCCGCACGACTATCCCGACCTGAATGCTTCCGAAATGCATATCTATCTCATCAATGCCGGTCCACGCCTGTTGGGTGCGATGGACGAGAAATCGTCCCGTAAGGCCGAGAAAGCTTTGAAAGAACTTGGCGTGGAAATCATAGCCGACTGCAGAGTGACGGACTATCAAAACCATAGCCTGATATTGGAAGACGGGGATTTTATTCATGCAGAGACCGTGATATGGGTCAGCGGAATAAAGGCAAACCGGATAGAGGGCATTCCCGTCGAGAGTATCGGGCACGGTGGGCGTATCTTAACCGACAGTTTTAATCGCGTCAAGGGCATGACAAACGTGTATGCCATAGGCGACCAATGTTTGGTTGAGGGTGATGAAGCCTACCCGCAGGGACATCCGCAGTTGGCGCAGGTGGCCTTGCAGCAGGCCGCAAATGTGGCAAGAAACCTGATTGCAGCCGAGCAGGGTCGTTCAGCGCGTCCGTTCGTTTATCGTAATCCGGGCACAATGGCCACAATCGGACGCAAGAAAGCTGTCGTAGAAATCGGGAAATTGAAGTTTGGCGGTTTCTTCGCATGGCTTCTTTGGCTGGTCGTTCATCTTCGCTCTATCCTTGGGGTAAGAAACAAGACGGTTGTTTTCCTGAATTGGATGTGGAACTATTTTAACTACAAGCAGAGTCTCCGCCTGATATTAAAGGCCAAGAGTTGAACTTTCCAATTTGCTTGCTCTTAAAAAGGAAGAAAATACAAACAGACCTTGCGAACACTTTGGTTCACAAGGTCTGTTTTTTTACCCTTTCACTCTCTTACTCTTTTTTACGCTTCTACCCTTTTACGCTTTTACGCTTTCAAACTCGCAGCTCCTTTCCCTCGGGAGAGGCCACGAGCGGGCTTTCTATTTCTTCTCCTCGGGTGCCTTATCAATCAGGTCCATGAACTGGTCGAGCTTGGGCGTGATGATGATTTGGGTGCGGCGGTTGCGCTGTTTACCCACTTCCGTGTTGTTGGAAGCTACAGGATTATACTCTCCACGGCCCCCGGCAGTGAGGCGTTTCGGGGCAACGCCGAAGCGGTCTTGCAGATACTGAACAACCGAAGAGGCGCGCAGAGCCGAGAGGTCCCAGTTGTTGCGAATGTTCTTCATCGACGGCGCGGCGGTATTGACGGGCACATTGTCGGTGTTGCCCTCGATGAGCACGTCGTAATCCTTGTAGTCCATAATGATCTTGGCAATCTTGCGGAGCGTCTCTTCGGCGCGGTCGTTGATTTCGTAACTGCCACTCTTGTAGAGCATGTTATCGGCCAGCGAGATGTAGACAACGCCCTTGAGCACCCGCACGTCAACCTCTTTCATCTCCTCTCGGCTCAACGAGCGCGTGAGGTTGTTGGTCAAGACCATGTTCAGCGAGTCGCTCTTGCTCTTCACCTCCACCAGATGACGGATATACTGGTTGCTCTCGTTGATTTGGTCGACCAGTTTCGAGATGTTGACATTATTGGCATTAGCGTTCGAGAGACTCTTGTCGAGCGAGCGTTGTAGGGCAGCCGCATTCCTTTTTTGCTGTGCAAGCTGGTCTTCGAGGCTGGCCACACGCGCCTTGCTGGCAGCAAGCTGTTCCTTAACGTTCTGATAGTTGGCCGTCAGTTCGCGGTTCTCGTTCTGGCAGTTCTCCAAATCCTTCTTGCTGGCGCAACCGCTCATCAGCAGCGTGCCGGCAACCATTGTTAGCAAAAATACGTTTTTCTTCATATTCTTTCCGTTTTAGTGTTGTTGACAATGTGATAATTGATGCAAATATACACCATAGACGGTGAAAAGCGAAATATGTTGAGTGGCTTTAGTGTTATTTAACTGACATTATCACGTCTGTCTCAGAGGTTTAATCCAAAACAATTTCATTGAGAAACGCAACGATTTGAAATTAATTTGCTACTTTTGCAAACAATCAAATAGTTTGAAGTATGGAAAGAATCAAGATGACAACTCCCTTGGTGGAGATGGACGGCGACGAGATGACGCGTATTCTGTGGAAGATGATCAAAGATGAACTGATTGTTCCATTCGTTGACCTGAAGACCGAATACTACGATCTTGGCCTACCCAACCGCAATAAGACCGAGGACCGCGTAACCACCGACTCGGCCTTGGCAGCCATGAAGTACGGTGTGGCCGTGAAATGCGCCACGATTACGCCCAATGCCCAACGCATGGACGAATATCGGCTGCACAAGATGTGGAAAAGTCCGAACGGGACAATCCGCAGTATTATGGACGGCACGGTGTTCCGCACGCCTATCACCATTCCGAGCATCAAGCCCGCCGTGAGGAACTGGCAGGTGCCCATCACTATCGCCCGCCATGCCTACGGCGACGTTTATAAGGGCGTGGAAATGAAAGTGGACGAGCCAGGAAAGGCCAAACTCGTTTTCGAAGGACAAAGCGGCAGCACGAAGGAGATAGAAATACACGACTTCAACGGCGCGGGTATCATTCAAGGCATGCACAACACCGACAAGAGCATCCGTTCGTTCGCCCACAGCTGCTTCAAATATGCCTTGGACAGTCGACAAGACCTGTGGTTCGCCACCAAAGATACCATCAGCAAAACCTACGACGCAACATTCCGCCAAATCTTCGAAGACATCTATGAGAATGAATATCGCGCTGCCTTCGAACAGGTTGGCATTACCTATTTCTACACACTCATCGACGATGCCGTGGCCCGTGTCATTCGCAGTAAGGGTGGCTTTGTCTGGGCCTGCAAGAACTACGACGGCGATGTCATGAGCGATATGCTCAGCACGGCCTTCGGTTCACTGGCCATGATGACCTCGGTACTGGTCAGTCCCGACGGCAAATACGAATATGAGGCGGCCCATGGCACCGTGACGCGCCACTACTATAAATACCTCCGAGGCGAAGAGACGAGTACCAACCCTATGGCCACTATTTTTGCATGGAGCGGGGCACTGCGCAAGCGCGGCGAACTCGACGGGAACGCTGCCCTGCAACAATTCGCTGACCGGTTGGAGCAAGCCTGCCTCGGCACACTCAACGACGGCATTGCTACCAAAGACCTCACGGGCCTCATGGAAGGTGTAGAGCCGCAATCGGTGAACAGCCTTGCATTCATTCGCGAAATCAGACGCCGCTTGGAGCAAGCATAACTCCCACTCCCCCACTCTTTTAATTTACTTCCCCTCTCACGTGCCAGACATTCCCCTCTCTCATTTAACCCAAATTGACGAGGGGAGGGCGGGGCTGCGGGGGCGGGGCTCTTTAGTTTAGTTAAAAAGTATCAAAGAGTAGCTCTTTTTCTTTGTTTTATTTGGAAGTATGCAAACTATCATATATCTTTGCACTGTGTTTTTCATGGTATTAGATTATTAAGGTTAAGAAGATTGGTTGTCGTGAGACA
>ERZ772960.968-NODE-968-length-23963-cov-6.320646_pt1 | contig 23963 bp, 17 predicted proteins | sample MGYA00580678_ERZ772960 | MGnify/ENA primary metagenome ERZ772960 (study PRJEB29015, sample SAMEA2737930) | human oral metagenome | biome: human oral; feature: human-associated habitat; material: dental | place: China | collected 2059 ... | reverse complement strand
CCATGAGCTCCAGGATCAGCTCGACGACCTCCTTGTTGTTCTTCTCGCCGTCGGCCCCGATGAGGTAGGTCTCGCCGATGCGGCCCTTCTCTATGATCTCCCAGACGGCGGTGTTGTGGTCCCGCACGTGGATCCAGTCGCGGACCTGCTCGCCGGTGCCGTAGACGCGGGGGCGCACGCCGTCGATGAGGTTGGTGATCGTGCGGGGGATGAACTTCTCGACGTGCTGGTAGGGGCCGTAGTTGTTCGAGCAGTTCGAGATCGTCGCGGGGACGCCGAAGGACCGGACCCAGGCGCGGACCAGGAGGTCGGACGCCCCCTTGGAGGAAGAGTACGGGGAGGAGGGGTTGTAGGCGTCGCCCGCCTGGAAGCGCCTGGGCTCGCCGATCTCGAGGTCGCCGTAGACCTCGTCGGTGGAGATGTGGTGGAAGCGCGTCCCGTGGCGGCGCACCGCCTCCAGAAGCTGGAAGGTCCCCTCGATGTTCGTGCGGATGAACGGGCTCGGGTCGTTCAGCGAGTTGTCGTTGTGGGACTCGGCTGCGAAGTTGACCACGACGTCGGCGTCTGCGACGAGCGGGTCGACTGTGTCGGCGTCCGCGATGTCGCCCACCACCAGTTCGACGCGGTCCAGGCCCTCGATGGATTCGGGGTTGCCGGCGTAGGTGAGCTTGTCGAGGACGACGACGCGGGCGTCGGGCATCGACTCGACGGTGGAGTGGACGAAATTGGCGCCGATGAAGCCGGCACCGCCGGTGATGAGAACGCGCATGCGCTTCCTTTCTGTGGTTGGCGGACAAGCCGTGACGGGGGACAGCCTATCGCCCCGCGTCCGCCGCATGCGAGGGGGCCCGGCCGGACGGCTCGCCGCCCGTGGAACGCGGGCGCCGGCCCCCCGCCTCCAGCCGCACCTCGGGGAAGGCCTTGACGAAGCCGACGGTCGTGCCGTCCGAGCGGACTGCCATGAAGGCGGCGTGGCGGAGGTTGTCGATCTCGAAGCCGTCCTCGTTGAGGACGACGGCGTTGAAGCTGAAGTCCCCCTCTCCGAGGTAGAGGCGCGGAAGGGTGACGAGGATCCGCGCGGATCCCCGGAAACTCGGGAGTTCGAGGTCGAGCTTGCGGCTGTCCACCCCCAGGACGTGTTGCCCGCGGTCCGTCTCGACGTTCAGGAGGACAGCGTACTCGTCGAGCCGGTCGGGCGCCTGGAGGTCGATGCCCACCGTGAGCGAGGACCCCGGTTCGAAGATCTTGAATCCGTCCGGATGATCCGTCAGCCCGTCGAGGAGCTCGACGCCGTCGATCGTGCACGGCCGGGGCGGCGGCGCCCCGCCGGGAGCGGCCTTCGCGGCCTCCGAGGCGTCCAGGAGCTGCTGCTGGTACCACTGGTGGAGCATGCTCATAGCATCGGGGGCCTTGCCGGTGGCGATGATCGCGCCGCGGTCCAGGACCACGGCGCGGTCGCACACGTCGACGATCTGCTCGGCGGAGTGCGAGACGAGGATGATCGAGCGCCCTTCCTCCTGGAAGTCGCGGATCTTGTCGATGCACTTGCGCTGGAAGGGCTCGTCGCCCACCGCCAGGACCTCGTCGACGAGGAGGATGTCCGGGTCCGAGTGCACGGCCACGGCGAAGGCGAGGCGGACGTACATGCCCGAGGAGTAGAACTTCACCTGGGTGTCGAGGAAGTCCCCGATCCCCGAGAAGTCGACGATGGAGTCGAACTGCCGGTCGATCTCCCGCTCGGACAGGCCCAGGACCGATCCGTTCAGGTAGACGTTCTCCCGGCCGGTCAGGTCCGGGTGGAACCCGGCGCCCAGCTCCAGAAGCGCGGCGATGCGTCCCCGGATGTGGACCTTCCCCCGGTCGGGCGTGAGGATGCCGCCGATGATCTTCAGGAGGGTGGACTTGCCCGAGCCGTTGGCGCCGGCCAGCCCGATCGACTCGCCCGCGTCGATCGAGAACGAGACGTCCTGCAAGGCCCAGTACTCCTCCGCGTGGAGGCGGGAGCGGCCGGAGTTGACCACCCGCTCCTTGAGCGACTTGTCCTTGTGGACCGTGAATTTCTTGGAGACACCGTCGATTCGGATGACCTCGGGACGTGACATTAAAGCTCCTGGGCGAAGTTGCGCTGAAGACGGTCGAAGAATCGCTGGGCGATGAAGACGAGGACGATGCCGATGAGGAACATGATCCCGAGCTTGGTCAGCAGGTGGACGGGCCACTGGGCGTATTGCCCCTGAACCCAGAAGGCCTTCTGGAAGCCCATGACGGCCAGGGCCATCGGATTGTACAGGTAGACGTCCGTGATGAACTGGGGCGCCTGGCCGGCGAGCTGGGCGTACGAGTACACGCAAGGGGTCAGCCAGAAGCCTATGAGCACGCCGACTTCCACGAGGTACTGGACGTCCCTGAGGTAGACGTTGACGGCCGAGAGGATCAGCCCGATCGCGACCCCCCAGGCCAGGACGACGCACAGGGAGATGGGCGCGTAGAGGAACATCGCGGTGGTGTCGATGCCGCGGATCAGGAGGGCGCCGCAGAAGAGGATGACGAGCTGGGAGAGGAAGTCGATGACGGCCGACCCGGTTGCGGCCAGCGGGAAGATCTCGCGCGGCAGGTAGACCTTCTTGACGATTCCCGCGTTGGCGAGGATCGAGGAGGTGGCGCTCGTGATCGTCTGGGAGAAGAGCGTCCACGCCGTCAGCCCGGCGAACACGTAGACGGCGAAGTCCGGGATCGCGCGCTCGGCCGCGAGGACCTTGCCGATGGCCAGATAGTAGATGAGCAGATTGACGAGCGGGCGGATGAGCGTCCACACGTAGCCGAGCACAGAGTCCTTGTACCTGGCCTTCAGCTCGCGCCGCGTGAGCCTCCACCACAATTGGCGATGCGCCCAGATGTCCCTGATCGACGTCCAGGACCCCGAGAGGAACCCTCCGCTGGGCGTCACCTCCCGCATCGGCTGCTCGCCAAGCCACGCGAACCGCTCGTCCGCCGTCGCGAGGTCCGGTCGCTCGTCTGTCACGCTGGCCATGCTACCCCTCATGCTCATAGATGGTCTTGTGTCCGCCATAGATCTTAGCGCCTGGGGCGGCCTTCGCCGATACCCGTCAAACCGGGGATCCAGCCCATGGATCATGGATCGTGACGTCGCTAACCCCTCCCGGGCGGAGGAGGATGGCGACGACGCGGTGCGATTCTCGGGTACGCTTCTCGCGTAAGCCGAAGTGCGCCCGATGCGCCGCGCACAGTTGCGGACAGCCAACAGCCAAAGTCAATCGACGAGCTCTCGGCCGCCGGGCCGGGTGGGGAACGTGAGGAGCGCTCTTGTCCAAGAAGATGATCAGTGTCGTCATTCCCAGCTACAACGAGGAGAAGAGCGTGCGGGAAATGTACGATCGCCTGGTCGCGGTCTTCCGCGACAGCCTCCCCGCCTACGATTACGAGATCATCTTCGTCGACGACTATTCGACGGACCAGACCCGCCCCCTGATCCGGCAGCTGGCCTCCGAGGACCCCCGCGTCAAGGCGATCTTCAACGCCCGCAACTTCGGCTTCCACCGCAACGTGTTCTCCGCGCTATCCTACGGCAGGGGCGACGCCACCTTCATGCTGTTCGGCGATCTGCAGGACCCGCCCGAGAACCTCCCCGAATTCGTGCGACGATGGGAGTCCGGGAGGAAAGTGGTCGTCGGCCAGCGACGGTCCAGCGACGAGGGCTGGCTGATGACCTTCTCCCGCTTCCTCTACTACAAGCTCATCGACTGGTTCGCCGACTCCTCGCAGATCGCCCGCTTCACCGGCTACGGGCTCTACGACCGCGAGTTCGTCGACATCCTCAAGGATATCGGCGACATCCAGCCCTTCTTCAAGGCGGTGGTCTCCGAATACGGGATCGACCTCGACATCGTCCAATACGACCAGGCCCAGAGCGTGCGCGGAAAGTCCAATTTCAATTTCCGCCGCAACTACGACTTCGCCATGCAGGGGATCACGTCGTCGACGAAGCTCCTCATGCGCCTGGCCACCTACATCGCGGCCCTCGTGGGCGTCGTCTGCCTGGGGATAGCGATCTTCGTCTTCGTCAACAAGATCGTCAACTGGAACAACTACGGCGTGGGCGAGGCCTCGACGGCGATCGGCATCTTCTTCCTGGGGTCCATCCAGCTCTTCTTCATCGGGATCCTGGGCGAGTACATCCTCAGCATCAACGGGAGGATCACCCGCAAGCCCCGGGTCGTCGTGGGGGAGCGGATCAACTTCGCCGACGAATCACACGGAAACGCGCAGCGCGGAGATGAACGTGAGTGACCGGGCGGCGCCGGCGGGCATGCGCCCGCTCGTGGCCCAGTTCGCGAAGTTCCTGGTAGTCGGGGGCATCTCCTTCTCCTTGGACTACGGCCTCTTCGTATTCCTGTACAACGTCTTCGGGGTCTACTACATCCTCTCCAGCACGATCTCCTTCGCGACCTCGGTGGTCCTCAACTACGTCCTGAGCAGGAAATACGTGTTCGAGATCCGGGAGGACCGAAGCGTCGCCCGCGAATTCGCCTTCTACGCCGTCCTCAACGTCATCGCCCTCTTCCTCAACCAGGCCATCCTCTACGCGAGCGTGGACTATCTCTCGCTCAGCCCGCCCGTCGGCAAGATCATCGCCACGGCGGTGGTGCTGGTGTACAACTTCGTCTCGCGCAAACTACTCTTGGAGAGGCCCCCCTCCACGGGACGAGACGCCGCCCAGCCTCCCGACGGCCGACGATCAGAAAACGGCCAACGATCAGAAACAGGTGTGAACCCGATGTCCACAGAGCGCCCTCTCAGGTTCGGCAAGCGGCTTCTCGTCCGGGCGAAGGAAGCCTGGGACGCGGCCGTCGCCAAGGCGTGCGAGAGCAGGCTGGCGGCGTGGTGGACGGGCACGTCCAGGCCCGGGCGCGTCGACTGGGCCCTGCTTGCAGCGCTTCTGGCGGTTTCCTTCGTCACCTTCCTCTACGGCGACGTCCGGGCGACCTTCGAGCACTCCTTCAACTTCATGGACGCCCTGTTCTCGGGCAGGGTGGCCGACTTCTACACGATCGCCATCGAGCACACGAGCAGCGGACATCCGGCCGTCTACGACATCCCCCTCTACTTCCTGTTCGGGGTGTGGAACCTGCCGACCTACCTGTTCTACAAGTTCGCGGGCTACGACTACCTGAACGCCACCCCGGCCCAGCTCTGGCTGAAGACGATGATGCTCGTATTCGTCCTTTTGGCCGCGAGGATCCTCATGAGGATCGCCCGCACGATGGGGATGGACGCCGACCGGGCCAAATGGGTCGCCTTCTACTTCCTCTCGGCCATGAGCGTCGTCCTGCCCGTGTTCGTCATCGTCCAGTACGACATCGTCCTCGTGGCGGTCATGCTGCTGGGCCTGCACGCCTACATGAAGGGAAACCAGCGCGGCTTCCTCCTGTGGTTCATGCTGGCCAACACTCTCAAGCTGTTCGCGGTCTTCGTCTTCATACCCCTCGTCCTCCTCAAGGAGAAGAGGCTCCGCCGCGTCGCCGGGCAAGCCGTCGTCGGACTGGCCGGCCTGGCGTTCTGCCGCCTCCTCTATAGCGGGAGCGTCACGTACAAGGCGTCGACCGGCGGGTTCACCGACTCCATGCTCGAACGCCTCACGGCGACGGGCTTCCAATGGGAGACCCCCGGGCGGACGGTCGGCCTGTTCGTCGTCTGCATGGTCGGCCTGATGATCTTCTGCTACGCGAAGAGAGTCGAGACGGACAAGGAGATCCAGGCGTACTCCGTCTACGTCTGCCTGGCGGCGTTCCTGGCGTTCTGCGCACTCGTCCCCCTCAATCCGTACTGGATCGTCCTGCTGTCCCCCTTCGCTGTCCTCATAGTCTTCGCCAACCCCAGATACGCCGTCCTCAACAGTCTGCTCGAATTGAGCATCGGGTCCTCGCTGCTCGTCCTCGACGTCGTCCTGGGATACCCCATCTACAACCGCGGGATATTCACCAACCTCCTCGTCGGCCAGTTCTTCGACGGATCCAGCAATCCGCGTTTCGCCACCCTCGGCGAGATGTTCATGAAGACGGGCGTCAAGGACAATGCCAATTTCATCATCGCGTTCATGCTCGCCTGCGCCCTCGCCGTTCTCGTCCTCAACTATCCGAAGAGGGACTTCGTCGAGGGCATGCCGAACCGCGAGAGGATACCCCGGAGCATCGCATGGGTGCGGCTGGGCGCTCCCGTGTGCTTCGTGGCCGCGCTGTTCGCCATGTACCTGATGCCGGCGACCCGGGTCGTCTACTCCGCCCTGACGGACACACCGGCCCAGGGAAGCGCCAATCTCCTGGCACGAGGGGCGACCGTCCAGGAGAGGCTCACCTTCGACAGGAAGCTCACGGTGGACAAGCTCCGGATCGGTTTCTCGGCGAGCCAGGTGACATGGATCGACTCGGCCGTCGTCAACGTGAGCATCAAGGAGGCCTCGACCGGGAAGGTCGTCTGGCATGACAGAGTTCCGGCGAACGCGATCGGCGAAGGCGTGCACACCTTCGACGCCGACGGGACTGTCCTGGAGGCGAAGAAGCCCTACACGCTGACGATCGACAGCTCGTACACGGAGAACGAGCCCGCCCACGTTCAGATGAACCCGGCGGTCGATCAGTTCCCGACCACCGAGAACGGGAAGAAGGTCTCCGGGGACATCGTCATGAGCATCACCGGGAAGGCCGAGTAGAGGCTGCCGATCCCGGCGCTCCGCCCGTCTCCTTGGCCGATGCGCCGATTCTTGCCGACGCGCCGGCCCGGACCGCCGAGTCCCCGCGCCGCGACGGAGGAGCAGCGGCTGCGTTCTCCCCGTGTACCGGCGCACTGTGGCCGAGTCCCGCGCTGACGGGGAGCGAGCGGTCTGCAGCTCGTCAAACCCGTGCCGGCGCCGGGCAGCGGAGCAAGGTTCAGGCGAGGCGAACGAGTGCCGCCGCCCGCAATCCGCGCGATCGGCGTGCGGCGGGTTCGCAGATAGATCGGTGGACGACCACCCCGACGGTCAAGGACGACCCGAACGACTTCACAAGATCACCAGCGTCAAGCGCGCGATCGGGGCCGTCGGGATGAGCGCGTCGCGGATCCTAGCTGAGCGTCTGGTCCTTGGCCGGCGGCGTCTCCTCCGGTGCCTTTCGGCGGCGGGGCAGGAGCGTCACCCCGTCGAAGGCGCGGGTGAAGAAGGCGACGACGTTGGCGTTCAACCTGTGCAGTCCCACCGACAGGCCGAAGACGATGACGCTCATCGCCGCGAAGAGCATGTACAGCTGAAGGGTGGAGAACGCCCTCGTGTCGGTGGACTCGAAGATCTTGGAGATGACCACGTGGTGGACCAGGAAGATCGGATACGAGTACTTGGCTATCAGCGCGACCGGCTCGCGTACGGGCCCCGCGTCGAGGTATCGGGCGACCATCGCGAGGATGAAGAAACAGGCGACCCCGACGAAGGGCGTGGCGAAATCCTCGTTGAGCATGGGCCGCTTGGCCGACATGATGAGAATGCCCGCGCACGGGAGCACCCACGGAAGGACGGCCCAAGTGGGCATGCGGCGGACGTACCGGACGAAGTACATGCCGAAGGCCAGTTCGGGGAGCCTGAGCGGCAGGACGATCTGGTTGGGGAAGCTGTGGGGTATCTTGTTGAGGAGGACGAAGGTGACGGCGTAGATCGCGAAGATCGCCGCCGCCGTCGTCTTCGGGTACGTCATCACGGCCCAGCGCAGCAGCGGGAAGACGATGTAGAAGAGCACGATGAAGCCCAGGAACCACTCCCCGAGCAGGTACATGGTCTGGATGTGGAAATTGGCGACCATGCCGTCCATGCCGAAGAGCGTGAAGAGGAACGCCCGGGTGGGCGCGTGGTTCCTGGCGACCCCCTGATTGGCGAGGAAGAAGTAGAGGGTTCCGAGGATCCACGCGGTCCAGAACATCGGATAGATGCCCTTGAACCGCTTCCAGTAGAAGACCCGCAGGTCCAGGCGGGGCCCCCCGTAGGTCATCATCAGCGCCGCACCCGAGATGATCAGGAAGAGCGAGACGCCCAGGTTCCCGATGTAGATGCCGAAGGGCTCGTAGGCGAAGACATGCCGCTTCTGAGCCTGGTGGAGATACGGATTGTTGAAGTGGGTGATGACGACGAGGACGGCGGCCAGAGCCCGGACGAGATCCAGATAGAAGACCCGTTTGCGTGGTTTCGTCGACGGCGCTGCGGTCATTTCTTCACTATACGCCGGGTACGGTCGTAGAGGTGGCGCAGCGGCGAGTGCAGCCTGTCCGGGATCGTGTGGCGCAGGATCTCCTTGACGTGCCGCCTCAGCCCGTTGTCCTCCTTCAGGGTGTGCACCATCCGCATCTCGGTGTCGGCGGGCCAGTGGTAGCCGATTGCCCGAGTCAGCTCCTGGACGTAGAAGCTGAGGTTCGTCAGCTCGATGCGGGCGAACTTATCCGAGTAGAGCCATCCGGCGAAGTACCCGCTGCCCTGGGCCACATAGCCGTAGGCCCGCTCCACGGCGTGGAGGAGCGTGCCGTCGTTGTCGTTCGGCTCGCCGGGGAAGTCCTCGTACGTCCAGTCCATGTCGAACAGCGGCTTGAGGGCCGCGGGCCGGAACCAGAACATCGTTCCCAGAGGAGCGATGACGTCCTTCTCGGGGCTGAGGGGGACGTTGAGCTTCATCTCCCGCAGCAGCCTGCTGGTGCGCACGAAATTCTGGCTCCACCCGTAGGAGTAGATCGGGAAGTACTCGGCGTGGTTCGGAGGCGTGGGGGTCAGGAGGCCCAGGCGGGGCTCCTTCTCGAACTGCTCGATGACGTTCGCCACGAACTCGCGCGAGGCCAGGATGTTCTCGAAGCACTTGACGGCGAAGCCCTCGCCCTTGGAGTAGGGCTCGAGCTGCGTCACCTTCTTGTCGTGGGCGAAGCAGACGTAGTCGTAGTCGGCGATGACGTCCTTGACGCCCACCAGGAGGGCGCTGACGTCGCGGCCGCGGTTCTCGATCACCCGCACGTCGACCCGGTAGGGCAGGCCCTCGCAGGCCTCCCTCACGGCCTCGGCCTTCTCCTGCGAGCCGACCGTGACGATGATGTCGCACCCCTCGGGCATCGACCGGGCGTAGCCGAGCGTCTGCTCGAGCAGGTCGAGATAGTAGACGTGCAGGACGAGCGCGACCTTCGCCCCGGAGGGATCGCAGTCGGTGACGTCCGTGGGCAGCACGTAGGTCAGCTGGAGGTTCTTGACGAGGTCCGCCATGTGCATGCTGCGCAGGGCGTTGTTCCAGATGAGGTCCGTGTCGAAGTCCGTGTGGTCTCGCAGATAGGCGTAGAGGTCCGCCGTCGCGTTGCCCACCGACTGGTCGAGCACGTCGTCGTAGGGGTGGAAGAAGGAACGGCGCTTGAAGATCGGGCAGCGCTTCTCCTCGATGAGCTTCTTGGGGGCGAAGAGGATCGGCTGGTAGGTGAATCCCTCCATGTCCTCGGTGTTGACGTAGACGTCGGACGTGAACCCCAGCCTTTCGAAGCGCCGGGTGAACGGAGCTTCGTGGCGCCCGACCGAGTCGATGTAGCTGTGCATCTCCGGCAGGTTCTCCCAGTACTCCTGGAATTCTCTGCTCGACACTAGCGACTTGCGGTAGGCCATGAAGTGCGACTGGATGTGCCGGGGGATGAACCCCTCCTCGATCGTCCCGAAGGGGTCGACGGGGAACTCGTGGAACCAGGTGATCCCCCAGAAGTCGACGTCGCGCTCGCCCATCTCCGAGAACATCTCGGAGAAGGGGTAGACGGGGCCCATGATGGTTGCGTTGAACAGGACGACTTCGTCGAATTCGCAGAGCCGGGCCCATCCCACCCTCTCCAGCGCGGTCTTGTAGGCCCACGCGTCCAGGCCCACGTTGTCGCGCAGGATCACGGTGTCGGAGAAGGCGTGGAGCTTGGCGTAGCTCTTGGCCGCGAGGTCCCCGTTGACGACGATCACCAGCTCGGAGAGGTTCTCGACCATGCCGGCGAGCAGGGTCTCGACGTAGTCGTCCACGACTCCGTCGGCGTCGTAGAAGAAGAAGATTCCAAGGCGTTTCGAGATGTTCCCCTGATCGGGCATGGACGGGTCCTTCTGGTTCGATGTGCTGATCGCTGACTGGCTGTGCTGGGAGGCCGGGTGAGCCGCGGGCGTCATCGCGCGGCGGCCATGATCGCGCGGATCTTCGTCGCGTCCCCCCACACGCCGGGGGAGTCGTAGGGCCGATCGGGGAAGGCTCCGTATTCGAGTTCGAGGTCCAGTCCGTGTTCGCGGATGTAGGCTTCCACCCGGTCCGCCAGGGAGAGCGGCTCTCCCGAGCACGCGTTGACGATCCCCGCCACCTCGTCCTGGCAGACGATGGCGGCGATCTGGCGCGCCAGATCGGAGACCGAGATGAAATCGTACTTGTTCTTTCCGCTGGTGAAGGGGAATGTCCGGCGGCCCTCTTCCGCCGCCGCGAGGAGCTTGGAGAAGATCGAGTTGCCGAACTTGTCGTCCCCCACGATGTAGTAGGCGCGGATCCACTGCAGGAGGGCGTCGTGCTGGCCAGCCAGGAGGGCCGCCGTCTCGCGCAGGGCGTTCTTGGAGATCCCGTAGAGCGAGGCCGGGCGGCACGGGGAGGTCTCGTCGATGGGGCCCTCCCAGTAGCCGACCTCGTGCATGGTTCCCATGACCGCGAGATGCTTCAGGCCGCCGGCCAGGAGGTTCTCGATGAGGTGGAAGTGCGCGGGCAGGTCGTCCAGATGCGCGGGGGAATTGTGCTTGAACCCGTCTCGCCACGCCATGTGGAGGACGACGTCCGGCCGCCCGAGCCGGTCGTAGATCTCCGGGTCCGCCGAGAACAGGTCAGCCGCCACGCGTTCGGCGCGGGGGTCGACCCCGTCCAGGCGGAGGTCGAGGGCCTTGACGTGCACGCCCCTCTCGAGCAGCGCGAGAACCACGTGACGCCCGATGTAACCGCCAGCACCGGTGACGAGAACAGTCCCATTCATAGCCTCCGATACTAGCAGGAGAACCCGACTCGGGGCCGTTCGCCGCCCAAACCGAGATGAGCTCCACCTCCGGCCCGGAGGGGCGCGACGGCCGTCCTTCCGGGTGACTGTGACAGAATGAGGGAATCGGCACGAAAGGATCCGGATGCACCCCACCATTGCGGTCATAACCAGAACGCACAACCGCCCCATGTTCCTCGCGAGGGCCCTCGACGCCGTCTCCCGGCAGACGTACGCGGACATCGCGCACATCGTGGTCAACGACGCCGGGGACCCGGAGCCCGTGAGCAGGGCGATCGACGCCCTGCCGCAGGAGGCGCGCGCCAGGATCGTGCGGATCGACAACGAGACCTCGTCGGGGCGCGAGGCCGCCGTCAACCCCGGCTTCGCGAAGGCGCGCGAACTCGGGTGCCGGTACGCCGTCGTCCTCGACGACGACGACACCTGGGCCCCCGACTTCCTCGAGAAGGTCTCCGCGCGGCTGGACGGGCACCCCGAGGAGGTGGCGGCCGTCGGCGCGGCCGAAGTCGTCCACGAGCGGATCGAGGGGGACTCCATCGTCGAGGTCTCCCGCGAGCCCCTGGCCTCGCATCTGCGGCAGGTCGTGTTCAGCGAGCTGCTCGTGCGCAACTACATCCCGACCGTCTCCCTCCTGTTCCGCACGTCCGTCCTCGACGTGCTGGGCGGATGGCGAAGCGACCTGCCCGTCCTCGCCGACTGGGACTTCAACCTCCGCCTGTGCATGCTCGGACCGATCGGCTTCGTCGACGAGCCCCTGGCCCGGTGGCACCACCGGACCACGACGGACCCGGACCTCGGGAACTCGTTCGTCGTGGCCTCAGGAGACCATCGCCAATACGAAGGCCTCATCCGCGACGCGTACCTGCGCCGCGAAGCCGTGCGGTCCGCCGACCGAGAGCCCGGCGAGCAGGCGGAGGCCGTGGAGTCCTCCCTCGCCGTGCCGCTCCTGTTCGGCGGGTACGCGGCCAGACTGAACGCGGGCGTCGAATCCGTCCGCGACGCCCAGAGCAAGCACCTGGAAGTCGTCAAGTTGGAGCTGTACTCGGCCCTGGACCGCGCGAAGGAGTCCAGCGAAGCCCGGCTCGACGCCATCATTGAACGCCAGAACGACATCGACCGCCACCTGAGCGCGCTGGGGGAGCAGAACGCGCTCATCGTGGCGCAGAACGAACTCATCCTGGACCGGCTGGCGAGACTGCGCGAGGCCGTGGACTCCCTCCACCCCAGGGCCATGCTTCGGCGGCTGGGCAGGCGCGGGGGCGACCGGCCCTGACCCGGCCCGGCGGTCAGCGTCCCTAGCCCGGACTCGAGCCGCCTTGGCTTGGGCCGAGGCGCTTAGCCTGCCTTAGTCCGGGTCGGCTCGCCCCAGCCCGGACCGAGCCGGTCGCCGGCGGCCGGGGGCGCGAGGGGAGACGGCGCGCAGGCCGGCCGGATGCGCGTAGGTCGCGCCGCGCGCCGGCTTCGGCTGCCGGCGGAGCGGCTAGAGGCCGGGCTTCCCGCTCCTGCCGCGAAGGGCGTCCCACACGGCGCGGCGCCTGATCGAGGCCTGCGGCCCGAGCGCCGCGCGCACGAGGCTCTTGGCCCACGCCCGCGCACGCACGGGCAGCGGGAGCCGACGCGCCAGCAGAAGCCTGTTGCGCGTATTGCAGTAGGCGAAGAGCGGGCTCTCGATTCCCGACGAGCCGGAGTGCCCGTGCCACGCCAAGGCCGTCTCGACGTACCGGATGGTCCACCCGGCTTCGCGCAGCCGCAGCGAGAGCTCGGTGTCCTCGTAGTACATGAACAGGTCCTCGCGGAAGAGGCCGACTTCGTCGAGGGCGGCGCGGCGGAGCATGGCGGCCCCGCCGCCGAACCCCTCCACCTGCGGAGGGGCGCTCCAGGACCCGAGGGGACGCCGCCAGTCCCGGTCCATCCCGTTGCCCGAGGAGTCCAGGACGTTGCCCGTCGAATTGACGAGGATCTCGCCTCCGGGACCCCGCTCCTCCAAGAGCAGGAGGGCCGTCGCCGCACCCACGGACGGGTCGTCGAAGGCGCGGGCGAGCTCGGCGAGGAACGGTTCCTCGACGACGGCGTCCGAGTTGACCAGGGCGACGAGGTCCTCGTGGCCGAGGGCGACGCCCGCGTTGACGCCCGCGCCGAATCCCGGGTTGCCGCGTGTGGGGACCACCTCGCATCCGGGGCACAGCTCCGCGAGGTCGGCGGTGCGGCCGTCGTCCGAGTTGTCGACGACGGTCACCGTGGCCTTCCCGCAGGCGGTTTCTTCGTAGGCGCGCGCGGAGGCCAGGGCGCTCACCGCGGCGCGGGCTGTCAGCTCGGGGGTGCGGTAGTTGACGATGACGACCCGGACCGATCTCATCTCAGTCGCTCTCTTCTCATCCCAGTCGCTCTCTCGTGCTCATGCTTCTCATCCGTTCAGGCCCCATCCCGGTCCCTCTTCCCTCATTTCCCTGCATTTCGGTTCCCGGAAGGCGGACTTTCACGCCAGCCCCTCGAAGACGGCGGCGTGTGCGGCGGCGGAGGCCTCCCACGTGTAGCGGGGGGCCAGCCGGAGAGCGCGGGCGGCATAGGCGTCGCGATGCGCGGCGACCTCCGCCACGCCCGCGGCGATCTGCGCTGGGGACGTCCCCGTGAAGGCGCCCGCGCCTGCCGCGACCTCCTCCATCGGGGAGCCCGCGGTCGACACGACCGGCGTCCCGTAGGCCATGGCCTCCAACACGGGCAGGCCGAAGCCCTCCCGATGCGAGGGGAAGAGGAAAGCGTACGCCCCCGCGTAGGCGGCGGCGAGGTCCGCGTCGGACAGACGCCCGGCCATATGCACGCGTTCGCGCGCCTGACCGGGGAGGGCGTCGAGGGCCGCCAGGCCAGCGTCGCCCCAGCCCGTCGGGCCCGCCAGGACGAGGTGGAAGTCACGGTCCACGCGGCCGAATGCGCCGATGACGCCCGCGAGGTTCTTGCGCGGCTCGAATGTGCCGCACCACAGGAGGTAGGGGGCCTCGCCCAGCCCGTGGCGCGCGCGGAATTCCGCCACAGCGCCGTCGGCCAGGGGGAGCCTGGCGACGCCGTGCGGGATGACGTGCAGGACGCCGGGCCGGATCCCCTCCCGGACGCAGGCTTCGGCCGTGGCCGTCGAGGGCACGACCACGGCGTCGGCGCGGGCCTTCACGCGCGCGAGGGCGCGGCGGAAGAACCGATTGCCCCGCGGAGTGAATTGGCCGGGGTCGTCGAGGAAGGCGAGGTCGTGGACCGTGACCGCCAGGGGGAGCCCGGTCGGCGGCACGGCCCACGTCGTGGCGTGGACGACCTGGGCTCCCGGAGCGACGGCCTCGGGGCGCGGCCCCAGCCCCGCATTCCACAGGGGGTAGAGCAGGCGGCGCGGAACGCGGGCCGGACGCAGCGGCAGGCCGGGCAACGCGCCGGACGCCGTCGCCGTGATCCCGACCGCGTGGACCCGCGGAGGCAGAGCCGGGGCGAGCCCCTCGATGTAGCGTCCCGAACCTCCCGGCACCGGTTGGAAGAGCTGCTCGGCGACCATCGCCACGCGTATAGCCATGCGGCAAGCCTAGCGCAAGAGGTTTAGCGTGGTGCCGGGCCTTGCGGAGGGGTGTGGGGCTGGCGGAACGCGTGGGGCTGGCGTAGCGATCCGCGTCGGGTTTGGGCGGTGAAACTTCGGTTGGCATCGACTCGGCCGGTGAGACCTCGGTGACGCAGTGGGTCTGTCCGGTGAAACCCAGGTCGTCGACGGATTTCACCGGCGAATCGACCGGAGAAGCCTCAAAAACCGAAGTTCCACCGGGATGGAATGGTCGCCACCCGAAGTCTCACCGCAGCTTGGACAAGCACGGCAAGAGAACGGCGGGGGTGGCTGAGAAGGCGACGGGGGATGGTCAGCAGAAGTCCGGCGGGAACCATGGAAACGGTTCAACGGTAGACTTCCTCCATGCACGTGCTTGTGGACGCCACCGCGATACCCGCCAACCTCGCCGGGGTCGGACGCTACGTCGACGATCTCCTGCCCGCCCTCGCGGACGAGGGAGTGAGACTGAGCGTCGTCGCCCGCGCCGACCACGCCGCGCACTTCGCCGCGACCGTCCCCGGGGCCCGCGTCCTGGACGTCGGCACGTCCATCGACCGTCGCGCTGCCCGCATGGCCTGGGAGCAGATCCGACTGCCCGCGATCGCCAGGGCCAGCGGCTGCGACGTCCAGCTCTCCCCTCATTACACGATGCCCGTCAGCCACCCGCTGCCCACGGCCGTCACCCTCCACGACGCCACGTTCTTCACCATGCCGGAGGTCCACGAGCCCGCCAAGAGGCATTTCTTCCGCGCCGCCACGCGTTACGCCGTCCGCCACGCGGAGGCGCTCGTCGTCCCCTCCGTCGCCACCCGGAACGAGGTCCTCGCCCACGCGGGAGGGGAGGCGGACCGCTTCGTCGTCGCCTACCACGGCGTGGACACCCGGCGCTTCCACCGGGTCGGCCAGTCCGAAGCCCGGCGGGTCGCCGAGAGCCTGGACGTGCCCGCAGGCGGGTACATCGCCTTCCTCGGCACGCTCGAACCGCGCAAGAACGTGCCCGCGCTCGTACGCGGGTGGATTCAGGCCTTCGGCGACAGCCCCGACGCCCCGCCGCTCGTACTGGCCGGAATGAAGGGATGGGACGAGACGATCGAGGCGATCGTCGCCTCCGCTCCGGGCCACATGCGCGTCGTGGCCCCCGGATACCTGCCGTTGGAGGACCTCCCGGGATTCCTCTCGGGGGCGATGGTCCTGGCCTATCCGAGCTTGGGAGAGGGGTTCGGCCTGCCCGTGCTGGAAGCCATGGCCTGCGGCGCCTGCGCGCTGACCACTCCGGTCCTCTCGCTGCCGGAGGTGGGCGGGGACGCAGTCGCCTACTGCGGCACCTCGCCCGGGCAGATCGCGCAGGCTCTGCGGAACCTCGCAGCGGACCCGGAACGACGCGGCGAGCTCGGAGCCGCCGCCGCCGAACGAGCCTCGCGTTTCACATGGCGGCGTTCGGCCGCCGCGCACGTCCAAGCCTTCGAGGACGCCCTGCGACGCCGAAGGGGATGAGCGGAGGGGACGGGCGGCCTCGTGCGTCGATGGCCGGCTGCCTGCCGGCGGTTTGCTGCGTTCGTCCAGCGGCCTGCCGCGGTCAGTCGGGCATTCGGTCAGTCTGGCGTCTGGCCGTCGATCCAGGCCGCCAGGCGGGGCAGGCCAACCTCGGGCGGGACCTCGGCGGTGAAGCCGAGCTGCCGGAGGGCGGGCTCGGGGTCCGCCCATGCGTGCCGGACGTCGCCGTGACGCCACCGTCCCGTCACCACGGGCTCGGGGGCGCCGTAGACGTCGGCGATGATCCGGGCGGCCTCGGCGATGGTCGTGTACCGTCCCGATCCGATGTCGACGGGGGTCGGCGGCACGTTCGCTGCGCCGACGACGGCGAGGATCGCCTCGGCGACGTCGTCGATGATGACGAAGTCCCTGCGGACCTGCCCGTCCTCGTAGAGGGGGATCGCCTGGCCGGCCCTCGCCAGGCGGCAGAAGAGCGACATGATCCCCGTGTAGGGGTTCGACGGCGTCTGCCCCGGCCCGTAGACGTTCTGCAGGCGCAGGATCGCGACGTCCGCCCCGAAGGCGTCGCCCCACAGGCGCAGCAGGTCCTCCTGAGCGGATTTGGTGACGCCGTAGACCGAGGCCGGGTGCCGCTCGAGCGTTGCGCCGTTCATCGCCACCGGCTCGGCGCCGGGGAAGTCCCACTGGCCGGCTTCGAACATCCGCGCCGGGCGCATCCCGGGGTAGAAGAGCTCGCCGGCGCCTTCGCCCGACGTGCGGCGCCACGCGCCCTCGCCGTAGACGGCGCGCGACGAGGCCAGGACGATGCGCCCGGGGATCGCGTCGTTGCGGTGCAGGGCGTCGAGCATGGTCGAGGTGCCCACCACGTTGACCGTCGTGTGGCGGGTCGACTCCGTCAGGGACTGGCCCGTGCCCGTCTCCGCCGCCAGATGGACGACGACGTCCGGCCCTCCCCCGGCGAGGAGGCGATCCCACGCCGCGGGGTCGGTCACGTCGGCCTCGAACAGTTCGACGCGGGGGTCGAAGCCCTCGGATGGCGTGTGGTCCGGGTGGATCTGGGGGTGCAGGTTGTCGAAGGCGACGACCCGGCCGAACGCGTCGGCCAGGCGAGAGGAGATCGCCGCACCGATGAAGCCCGCGCCGCCGGTGACGATCGCGAGACGCCTGGAGGGCAGTGAGCGCTTGTCGATTGGTGGAGCCACACGGGAATTCTATGACGCGGCCGGTGCGGTGCGCGAAATCCGCGGCGGCCCGCCCTCCAGCGCCTCCCTCTTTCCCCGCCGTCTCTTTCCGCCGGCACTTTCAGATCTTCCCCCGCCGGCCCTCCGGGCCTTCCGCCGCCGGTCTCTCAGCGCCTGCCGACCGCCCACAACGCCTCTCTGCGCCCGCCATCCTCCTGCCTACGCCGGTCTCTCCGGGCTTTTCCGCTACCTGCCGCCTACTCCCGATGCCCAGCGCTTCTCGTCGCACGCGCCTCAGCGCCTGCCGACGCCGCGATACGTCCACCCCGCCGCCTTCCACCTGGCCGGGTCGAGGGCGTTGCGGCCGTCGAAGACCACCCGTCGGCGGACGAGCCCGGCCAGCCGGGCCGGATCGAGCCGCCGGTACTCCTCCCACTCGGTCGCCAGCAGAACGGCGTCCGCGCCGACGACGGCGTCCTGAACGCCGGCGACGAACTCGCCCGCGTGCCCGCCGTGCGCCTTGAGCGCCGGCCCCGCGGCCGGGTCGGTGACCGCGACCGACGCCCCGCCCGCCTCGAGCTCTGCGGCGATCAGCAGCCCGGGGGAGGTGCGCACGTCGTCGGAGTCCGGTTTGAAGGCTGCGCCGAGGACCGCTATCCGCCTGCCGGCGAGCCCGCCGAGGAGGTCCCGCACGGTGCGGACCGCCCGCGTGCGCTGGGAGTCGTTGACGGCGTCGACGTCGGCCAGGAAGTCGAGCGCCTCGCCGACCCCGAGGTCAGCGGCCCGGTCGCGGAACGCCCGGATGTCCTTGGGCAGGCATCCGCCGCCGAAGCCGACGCCGGCGCGCAGGAAGCGCCGCCCGATCCTCTCATCCAGGCCGATCGCCTCGGCCAGGAGCGTCACGTCGGCGCCGGCCGCGTCGCAGACCTGGGACACGGCGTTGATGAAGCTGATCTTGGTGGCGAGGAAGGCGTTCGCCGCGACCTTGATGAGCTCGGCGGTGGCGAAGTCCATGATCAGGCGCGGGCATGCGGACAGCATCGGGGCGTAGCACTCGTCCAAGCGGGCGAGCGCTACGCCGGCCCGCCCGGCGTCCGCCGACAGTCCGTAGACGATGCGGTCCGGCTTCAGCGTGTCGCGGACGGCGAAGCCCTCCCGCAGGAATTCGGGATTCCAGGCCAGCACCCCGCCCGCCCCGACGACCCTCCCCTCCAGATCCGAGGCCGTGCCGACCGGGACCGTCGACTTGCCCGCCACGACGGCGCCCGGCCGGATGTGCGGCAGAAGGGAGCCGACGGCCGCGTAGACGTGGGTGAGGTCCGCGGCGTGGGAGTCCGGGCGCTGAGGGGTACCCACCGCGATGAAGTGGAGGCCGGCTTCGGCGACGTCCCGATAGTCGGCGGTGAAGTGCAGCCGTCCCGAGTCGAGGGTTTGCCGGAGGAGGCCGTCGAAGCCCGGCTCGACGAAGGGCGCCGTGCCGGAGGCCAGCGCCGCGACCCTCCCTTCGTCGCTGTCCACCGCCACGACGTCGTGCCCGACGGATGCCATCGTGGCGGCGTGGACCGCGCCGAGGTACCCCACGCCGATAACGCTCAGCTTCATAGGGTGTACTGTAGCGTCTTCCCCGCGGGGCGCCCGGCGCTCGCGGGGGTGTCCGTACGGAGCGTCCGGCTCCCGCGGGGCGCCGTCCCGGGGCCGGAAGCCGGCCGGAAGCCGGGCCGCCGGCGGGCGGCCTGCGTGTAGGATGAGGCGGGCCGCATTCCGGATCATTCGAGGTTGCCATGCTCGTGTTCGTCCAAATCCCCTGTCTGAACGAGGAAGAGACTCTGCCGCTCGTCCTCGAGTCGATCCCGCGGAGCGTCCCGGGGGCGGACCGGGTCGAGGTCCTCGTGATCGACGACGGCTCCACGGACCGCACCGCCGAGGTCGCCCGCGGCATGGGCGTCCGGCACATCGTCCGCCACAGCCGCACCCAGGGGCTCGCCCGCTCCTTCCGCGACGGCGTCGACTACGCCCTCGCCCACGGCGCCGACGTGGTCGTCAACACCGACGGAGACAACCAGTACCCCCAAGAGCGCATCCCGGACCTCGTGGCGCCCCTCCTCGCCGGGGAGGCCGACGTCGTCATCGCCGACCGGCAGACCTCCACGATCGAGCACTTCTCGTGGTTCAAGAAGCGCATGCAGGGATTCGGCTCGCGCATCGTCAACGCCGCGGCCGGCACCCGGCTGCCCGACGCGGCCTCCGGCTTCCGCGCCTACTCCAAGCGGGCGCTCCTCCGCCTGAACGTCGTGACCCAGTTCTCCTACTGCATGGAGACGATCATCCAGGCCGGCAACAAGCGCCTGCGCGTCGCCTCCGTGCCGGTCGAGACCAACCCGAAGACCCGAGAGTCGCGCCTGTTCTCCAACGTCTTCCAGCACATGGCCAAGTCGGGCATGGCGATCGTCCGCTCCTTCCTCATGTTCAAGCCCCACGTGCCGCTGGGCTGGCTCGCCGCGGTCACCGGGGTGCTCGGGCTCATCCCCTTCGTGCGCTTCCTCGTCTTCGAACTCCGGGGCGACGGAGGCGGCCACGTCCAGTCGCTCGTCTTCGGTTCGGCGATGATCGTCGCCAGCCTGCTCGCCGTCGCCCTGCTCGTCATCGCCGACCTCCAGCGCACGAACCGCGTGCTCGTCGAGGAGACGCTCGAACGCGTCAAGGCCCTCCAGTACGCGGCCCCGCGCGCCCCGGCGGACGGCGCCGGATCCGGAGCGCGCGAACCGGAGGCGCCGGCGGGAGGCCGCATGCCGTCCGCAGACCGGACGGGCCCTCAGACTCTCACGGGCCCTCAGGCGCCCGCGGAGGGGGAGGGCGAGCCGTGAGGGTCCTGGGCCTGGGAACCTACGACGTGCGCGTCCATCCGCGCCCGGGAGTGATCCTCTCGGGGCTGAGGAGACGGGGGCACGCCGTGCGAGAGCTGAACGAACCGCTCGGCGTCGGCACCGCCGACCGCATCAGGGCGCTGAAGGACCCCCGGGCCGCGGCGCGATTCGCGGGCAGGCTCGCGGCCGCGTGGGGGCGCATCGCCGCGGGGAGCCGGGCCTATCGCGGCGAGCGCTCGCCAGACGCGATCCTCGTCGGCTACCTCGGGCACTTCGACGTGCTCCTGGCCCGCGCGCTCTACCCCCGTGCGCGCATCCTCCTCGACCACCTCGTCTTCGCCTCCGACACCGCCGCCGACCGCGGCCTCGCGGGCGGCGGGCCGACGGGGCGCGTCAAGGGCCTCCTCCTGCGCGGGCTCGACGCGTCGGCCCTGGCCGCGGCCGACGTCGTCATCGTCGACACCCCCGAGCATCTTGCGATGATCCCCGACCGGCACCGGGGCAAGGGAATCGTGGTCCCCGTGGGGGCGCCGCCGGCCTGGCCAGCCGCCGCGGCACGGCGGCGCGCCGCAGACGCGCAGGAGGCGTCCGGACGGTCGGTCGGACAGGCGGCGTTCGAATGGTCGGACGCGCAGGCGGACGGGCGCGGCCAGCGGGCCGACGGGGTCGGCCGGGGGCGGGGCCGGGGCGTCGAGGAGGGTGTCGGGGTCGGCGGGGTCTGCGGAGGAGCCGGCGGCGGGGTCGGATACGGGGGCGCGGTCGGGCGCGTGAGTGGGCATGGATGTCTCCGGATCGTCGTTGAACCGTTTCACAAACGGGTTGCTTTCAGGCTACGATCACTTCGGCCGTGGCGTCAACGGGTGCCGGCGGGCGGACAGGCCCTCGGCGCCCCGCCCCGATCGGGCGACCCGCGGGCGCGGGGGCTTCGGCCGGGCCCGAGCCGAGTCCGGCGATGCCGTACAGGGCGATCCGCGGGCGCGGGGCTTCGGGCCATGGGGGTCGGCCGCGACTCGGCGGGCCGCACCGCTGGGCGTCAGCGCGCCCGGAGCTGCTCGACGAGGGCGCGCACGACGGCGGCCATGTCGATGCCCCGGTCCAGGAGCCATTCACTCTGGAGCCCCTCGATGAGGCAGGCCAGGTGCGTCGTCGTCAGATCGAGGTCGAGGTCCGCCCGGAGGCGGCCGGCCGCCCGCTCGGCGTCCAGATCGGCCCGCAGCCGGGAGCGGAAGCGGCGGGAGAGCCCGACGGCGTAGTCGTGGGCGGGGTGGTCGGGGTTGACGGCCTCGGCGCGCAGCACGGCGTCGAGCTGGATGAGGCCCGGAATGGCGGCGTTGTGCTCCATGATGAGCGGGAGGGCGTCGAGCAGGCCGCGCTCGGCGACCAGCGCGGCGCGCCATCCGGCCTCCGTCTCCTCGCGGCGGGTCAGGACGGCCTGGAGGATGGCGTCCTTCGTGCCGAAGTGGTGGCGCAGGAGGGTGTGGCTGACCCCGACGGCCTCGGCGATCTGCCGCATGGACAGGTTGTGGAAGCCCCGGGTGGCGAAGACGGTCATGGCCTCGTCGACGATGGCGGCCCGCCGCCGCTCGCCGTTGGCGTAGCGGGTGCGCCCATCGGGCGGGGCGACGGCGCCGGCCGGGCGGTGGGCGGGCGGATGGGAGCTGGCCGGGCGGGAGTCGGGGCGGTCCTCGTTCGGCACGGTCTGCCGCCCCCTCCCGGCGTCATCGGTTGCGATTCCGAGGTCAGCCTACCGGGGGAGAAGGGTCGACGGCGATTGTTTAAGTGATATAGATCTCTTCCAGTCTGGATAATGTTTTCGGTACAGTGAACCGTGTCAACAGGTTCGGGCACTTCCGCCCGGCCGCCGCCGTCGGCGCTGACGCCGACCTCATCTCAAGGACGAACGATGAGCAACCCCACCGACACCCGGCTCCGGGACGAAGACGAGCCGTCCGCGATCGCGGCGGGCGAGAGCCCCGGGCGCGACGAGATCGCGGCCGGCGAGCCCGGGACAGGCGAGCCCGAGGACGACACCGAGGCCATCACCCGCACCTACGGCAAGCCCTCGCGCACCATCCCGCTGGTCCTCCTGGCCGCCGTGGGCGGCTACATCATGATGCTCACCCTGGGCACGGCCCTCCAGCTGCGCCTGTCCGCCATGAACGAGGCCACCGCCACCACCGTCTACTCGCGCATCACCTCCGTGTCGGGCATCCTCATGCTCGTCGCCATTCCGCTGATCGGGGCCCTGTCCGACCGCACCACCAGCCGCTTCGGGCGTCGCCGTCCCTGGATCCTCGGCGGCTATCTCGTCAGCCTCGTCTGCATGGCCGCCATCGGCACCATGACGAGCCACATCGTCATCGGCATCGCCTACGTCGTGGGCATCACCGCGGCGCAGGCGGGCTTCAACGCCTACGCCGTCATCCCCGTCGAGGGCGTGCCCAACAGGATGCGGGCCCGGGTCATGGGCTTCATGGGCATGATGGGTGCGCTCGCCATGAGCGCCGGCGCGGCTATCGCCGGCCGGCTCGTCGGCACGCCCGCCCTCATGATGACCGTGCCCGTCCTGCTGGCCCTGGCCACCACCTTCCCGCTCATCCTGCTCTACAAGGACCCTCAGCGCGACAAGGCCGACGTCCCGGCCCTGGACCTGGGCGGCCTGTTCTCCGGCTTCTTCGTCAACCCCCGCAAGCACCCGAACTTCGGGTGGGTCTGGCTCTCCCGCTTCCTGGCCGGCATCGCCATGACCGCCTTCCTGTCCTTCTTCGTCCTCTACCTCATCACCAACCTCCACTTCACCCCGGCCGAGGCCGGGGCCAGGGCCAGTCTGCTCTCCCTGTACTCCGCGCCCGTGTCGATCGCCCTGTTCACCGGGTCGGGCTGGCTGTCCGACAAACTCGGCAGGCGCAAGCCCTTCGTCATCGGCTCGGCCCTCGTCATGGCGCTCGCCCTGATCATCGGCGGCCGGGCGGCCAGCTTCAACCAGTTCATCATCGCCTGGATGGTCTTCGCCGTCGGCCAGGCCATGTACCTCACCGTCGACCTGGCCCTGTGCGCCCAGGTCCTGCCCAACGAGGCGGACACCGGCAAGGACATGGCCGTCTTCGGCCTGGCCCTCAACCTGCCCGCCATCCTCGTGCCCGCCGCGGCTCCCGCCATTCTGGGGGCGGGGAACAACTACACGCTTCTGTGGGGCATCGCGGCCGTCCTGTGCGCACTGGGCGCCGTCGTCATCCCCCTGGTCAAGGGCGTGAAGTAGCCCGACGGCGGGACTCGGCCGGGTCGCCCGGGGCCGGCCCGGTCCCGCCGCCGTCGAGGAGCGTCGTGGCGCGCCGGGTCCCGACGCGCCACGGGCCGCCAGGGCCCCCGATACCGTAAGACCGAGCCGACCCGAGGAGACACCCATGACCGTCGCCGCCACTCCCGCCGCCACTCCCTTCCCCGAGGACTTCCTGTGGGGGACCGCCACCGCCTCCCACCAGGTCGAGGGCGGCAACACCAACAACGACGTGTGGCTCTACGAGCACGTCCCGAACACCATGTACGCCGAGTCCTCCGGCGACGCCTGCGACCACTACAACCGCTACCGCTCCGACATCGCGCTGCTGGCCTCCCTGGGGCTCAACGCCTACCGCTTCTCCCTGGAGTGGAGCCGCATCGAGCCGGCCCCCGGCGAGTTCTCCGCCGTCGCCATCGCCCACTACCGCGACATGCTGCGCGCCTGTCACGAGCACGGGCTCACCCCGATCGTCACCTACCACCACTTCACCTCCCCGACCTGGCTCATCGCCCGCG
>ERZ772960.967-NODE-967-length-23968-cov-3.728767_pt1 | contig 23968 bp, 26 predicted proteins | sample MGYA00580678_ERZ772960 | MGnify/ENA primary metagenome ERZ772960 (study PRJEB29015, sample SAMEA2737930) | human oral metagenome | biome: human oral; feature: human-associated habitat; material: dental | place: China | collected 2059 ... | reverse complement strand
TGGTTATGTACTCACCTTTAGTAACATACGGCTTATCGGCCAGTCTACCAGTTAGTCGAAAAGGTATTCTGACCTCCATCGAGCCTTCTTCGATGTAGCGATCATAGAACTCAACAAAGGCCTGGAAGGCTGTCTCAAGCTGTTCTGAACTCTGCCCCTCTATGGGAGCAAAATTCCATTCATCAAGGCGTGGCAGATAGGTCGGCTCATTGGTGCCTCTGTATTTCGGAACTTTACGGAAATCTGGATCAAACATGTGGTTCCTCCTTTAAGGAAATCAATTGAAATTTGAGCATAGAAGTTCTAGCTCATGGACCATGAAACAGCGGGTGATCAAAACGATAATCCGTTTTGGTTGTTAGAAACCTCCTTTCCTGGTAATGAACTACAAAATTGTGTGTTTGTATAGCTTTACAATTTTGTATGTTTGAGCAAAGCTCAATGCTTAGTTTATAGCATAAATGGTATGATTTGTCAAGAAAAAAGCCCCGACTGGCTGCCGAGGACTTTAAAGAGTAGAGAGTATAAAATCAGAGATAACCTCTGTGCTGCATGGAAGGACCGAGGTAATATCCGGGATTGACATTGAGTCCACCGTGTGCTCTGATATCAGAGAATAGCCTACTCATCTCATCGCTCAGTTCTTTTGCGTAAAAGCGATAGAATTTGCCAGTGCTGGTGGTGATTAGGAACGGATCGGACCAATTGTGCTTGTTGTTTGGTTGCTTGATGCGGCTGAACGAAACGACGTCTTCGATATTTAATCTGTAGCCCTCGCGGTGGCCAGTGTAGCCATAGACGATGCCAGAGAAGATGAACTTGCCGCTGGTTTTAATGTAAAAACCTCTTTCTTGATCGGGAAGTCGCTCTTGAACGTGAGCGTCCTGATCAATGATGAGCTTACTAATGCGATTATCGCTCCAGAAATCGTAGAACAGGCGAACCGCTTTGCGACGATTCTCGTAGCCGTCTTCCAGACGAAAAAGCAGGTTCCAGTTCTCGATGAGTGGTTTATTAGTGACGATGGTGCAATTAAACATGTTTCCCCTCCTTGATTTTTGCACTGAAATTGACATCGTAATTACCTTTTGAAGTTCTCTTTAGCCTCTCTGTTAGACTCTCCTTTCTAGGTGCATTTTTTATGATACTAATTATAAAAAACCTTTCTTTTATAACATGTATGCTTTAATTTGTCAAAGGTCCTGGATCTTAACGGTCATATTGACATAACGCATAAAATATTGTATAATAAGTATGTTGCTATCTGCAAGGTACTTTAAAACTCATGCTTGCAGACAAATTGTTCTCGAAGGGGGAAGAAAATGAAGAACCTGAATGTCACGAAGGAAGTTGTTGAGCGTTTTGCTGAGGCGGCTGAGGCTATTATCGTCGCAAAATTCAAACTCAGTAAAGAGCTGACCGGATTCATCCAGGGTTATCGACTGATGATCGAGGCCGACGTAAGAGAGCAGAATCCTTGCGCAGTTGAAAAACTGGAGACCACTATTGACTATGTGGAGTTCTACCAGTCAAACCTTGACTATCTTGTTGATGTTTTATCAAACGAGGACGGGGTGTATAAGATCACGATTCCAGACACCGAGAAAGGCTTGGACGCTCAGATTAAGTATATCGACGGTACCTTCAGGGAGTTTTTTGAGGAGTACGAGTCATATATTCATTTGGTTAGAGCTTTGATCGCTCAACATGTGGTATCTAAGCTCTTCAAGGAGAAGATCAAAAAGTCTCCAGAATGGCGAAGACGGCTGGACGGGCTCTATTCTGAAATTAACCAGTCCGCGCTTGGCTTGGTCAATTTGTCGAGCAAAAATCGGTTCAACATTGAACCTCTTGAACGGAGTGTTAATCTTTGCTTAAGGACGGAAGAATTGGACATCTTGACATCTGGGAGTGAAAAATATTTAACAATATCCCAGGCGAAAAAGATGACGTTCACCGACCTGCTGCTGCAGTACCTTTCGCGTTTTGCATGAGTTCCAAGGAAGAGGGAGATTTTTCTCCCTCTTTTGCTTTTCTTGACTTTATTACTACTTCTCCTTCTCTTGATAAACAGAGAAAATATCGTATCTATCTTGTATTTGATGCGCCGTTCCGCGGTATTTGACAAAACACAAGCACAATGGTATAATATAGTAGTCACTTCGCATGAGTGATGCACCTTAAAACACTCATGCTAACTCACCATCACATTTGTGATGACCATTTTCTCAAAGGAGGGAAATATGGGAAAGGTTACACGTTCTAAGGCAGCACAGAAGGCACTTGAGTCGAGAGTACAGCTGTTCCTCAGCTTGATTACTATTAATACCAAGCGCCTGGTGGACAACAGCATCGAGATTCTGAGCGGTATGCAGACCTATTACAAGGATGTATACTTCAGCCTTGCAACCTGTGGTTGCACGGAAACTCGACTGGCTATTGATCCGCACGATTCATCCGAGCAGCACGATCGCTTCGGGCAGCTCGAACAGAAGCTCATAGAGCTTCGCCACTCGTTGGGATTATTGAGGGACTGGAAACAGACTCTCGATCTAGTCGGCAACGGCTATGAATCTCCGCAAATCGTGGCTGGATTCAGCTGCATGTCTAAGACATACTGCAACTTCCTGAAGTACGAAAAGGAAACTTGCAAGATTGTCTTAGATATCTGGGACCTGGTTCAGGTACTCGATGCGTTCAGCCTGGTCGACCATGACGATTATTTTACCTACATGTCGAAGCTTTACGATAAAATCGATGAGGGGATCAATCTCCACACCGATTTCTCTGAAGATGACTTGTATGTGAAATTAAAATCGCTGGCCGAAAACGGCAGCTATAAGGCAGCCTATCTTTGTGAAGGGCTTAGAAAAGTCTCTCACGAACCGGTTACGCCGCGCGAGCTGATTGAACGTGTTGACTATGCTTTAAAGATAGCCTAACGTTCAAGACGATTTGAGTCGCATGAGTTCCAAGAAAGGAGGAGTTTTTACTCCTCCTTTTTCTATGTAATGTTATTAGTATAATTGTAGAATCTGCCTATTTTTATCGGCAAGGCTTTTCTGTATTTTATGTTACAGAAATTGTGAATGTCGTATGTTTTTTATATCTAAAAATCCATTCTGATCTCTTTTTGGATAGAGGCATTTTATTATGTTATTTAACATCTGTAAGTTAATACGGTTTGATTGACAAAACACTTGAGATATATTATAATAGCTAGTGCTATTTTTGTGTTTTTTGTTGATGCAAACTGATGTGTACCTTAAGGAAGGGGGATAAAAATGAAAAATGATTTGGAGAAAGATTATCTCGTGCAGGGTGATATTTCTTTTGTGCAGGGCGATGGTTCTATGCAAAGCGTTGACTTTGTGCAGAGCGATGATTCTATACAAGGTGTTGATCTCGTGCAGGGTAATGATTCTATGCAGATCGACGTTCTCATGCGGGGCGATGATTCTGTGCAAGAAAGCGTTTTTACACAGGACGAAAAACCGGCTCAATCTACTTCACGCAGAACGGCTTCAAGTATTAAGGAATTCACGGATAATTGGAACTTGACTTGTCGAAATCTGAAATTGGTGACGATTGATGACGTGACGACAGGGAGACCGGTTCAAATTGACGTAAGATTTTCGCGCTCGAAGTTTAAACATCTTTGTGATGTGCCGAATTTTGTTCGGTTTTGCCAGGAAGTTGAACGACGTTCACGTACGACGATGTTTGTGTCGGATGCGGAACGATTATTCGAGAATGGCATTATCGAAATCAAGATTGCCGCGATGGCTAGCAACTATGATGCCAATGTTATTCATGGCGTATTAAGATGGATTACTTTAGATTTTTTTAAGTAATAACTTCTGTGTAATATTGAGGGGATCATTGAGTTGGTGGTTAAAACGAACTATAACATTGAGAGAAAATGTCTATTTGATGGTTAAACCGAACCATAGTGTTAAGCTAATGTTCTGTTGAGCTGAACTGTGGTGCTGAGAGAGGCATTGAGGCAATGGTTGATTAAACCGAATCACATTTGCTCGCCGAGAGGCGGGCTTTTTTATGATATAATTTTGGTATATTTAGAATGGAGGCAAAATTGATGGCGGGCCCGAACAGACTGACGCACTACGAGAGAATGGAAGCAACGTTGAATAAAATGACGCCGAATCCAGCAACGTTTAATACGATATATCCCCTTGAAGAAATTCGAGCGGATCAGAAGTTGTTACAGGCGGTAAAAAGTACGCCAGATTATCGGATTAAAGGCGAAAGGGCGGACGATAAGGTTCTTGAGGTGACGTTTACTACGATGGTGGAAGCGGGTGATTGGTTTTTAGAGGAGGAGCGGTTTGCTGAGAGTGAAAATTATAGTTCTTTGAAAACATTTCCAACTGCCGAGATTGATGACGTGTTTAATCATATTGATTTAGTGGGAATGATTCAGAATGATGACACAGGGGGAGAGGTAATTCCCTTTGCGGTAGATTTAACTTATTGTTCGGTTCATGAAGGAATGAACAAAAAGCTGTCTTGGGAACATGAATATGGAAAACCGGGGAATACTGACAAATCCCAATCAGAATTTGGTACAATAGCAATGAAGAAAAAACCGAACGGTGAACAGTATGCAAGAACCTATAGTTTACCTGAAAGTCAGCGAGATGGTTTGAAAATTCCAGGGTTTGCGTCAGCTAAATATTTTGAAGATACAGACAATCCTTGGATGCCGATGCATAAAAAGGGGCGAATCCCAGTAATGCCACGTTTTGTGGTGGGATATTCACCGGATTTGGCAGATGTGTTGGCACAGGGGAGTCCGACGAATGAATATTATGAAAAATATGGTGAGCGGGAGTACTTGAAGAAAAGAAAAGCATATCTGACGGCGGAAAAGCGAGCGAAATGGTGTACATTGATTGAATGTGCGGAACAGGCGGAGCTGATTTCACAGATGGTGGAAAGATTGCCGGAATCGATGACGCAAATTATGAACACCAAAGAGCTGGCAGAGGCGAAAAAACAGATCGCGGCGATGAGAAAATATTTTACGGGGGCATTGGAGGCGGCGAGGCGTGAGGCGGAAAATAACGAGTCAGAGTGTGACGCGATGGATTATGCGTATGGAGATAAGATACGCAAGGTGATTTCATCTGAAAGTGAAGTGGTTTATAATAGACCTCTTTGATATATTTTGATTTTATTGTATAATATTGAGGCGTTAGTTCAATAGCGAACTAGGCTGGGGCTCTGTCTGGAGCGGTTCTTTGAGAGAAAGGGGATTCGTATGGGTGTCAGTAAGCTGAATAAGGCTAAGTTGAAATCGTCGAGATTGATGAACTCTGGCAATGGCATGTATAACATTGTTGAGGGACCGAATTGTGAAGTATTGTTTGAGGCTTGCCGGTGGGTGCTTGAGCCGGAGATGAAAAAGGAGGTGGTGTTTCGTGTACAACTTGAGAGCGCGGTATCTTACGATACAACTAAAATTCGGGTTGATGACGTACCGATCTGTGATTGGCGAGTACTGGGGATCAACCATGTGGCTGACTCAAAAGACGTGCTGCTAATCGAAGGCGATTGCATGGCGGATTTGCAATTTATGACACATCAAAATCCGATTTACCGAAAGCAGCGCTTCCGTGCGCAATATGATACCAAGTTATTTAGGGGGATGATTGTGTTTTTCGAGGCGGAAAGCTCATCGGAAGATGGATGGATGAGCCCGATCGATTTGGCGCAGGACACTTACGATTAACCTGAAAAAGGCACCCGAGGGGGTGCCTTTTATGATCAGTTGAATCGGTTGAGTCGGTTGCGGAGATATCGGAAGAGTTTGGGCTGCCTGACTGGAGTTGTAAGTGAGGTGAGAATACGTTGCCAGAGACTGGTATTTCTGACTAGACCACGATATTCTGGTGGGAAGTTAAAATTAGTTTCTCCTTCTCGGTAGCGAATTAAGGAGCCGATGGCGTATGTCTTATATCTCAGCTCTTTGACCTTTAGCTGTTCTTTTTCGATGTAGTCTTTGTACTGAAGATACTCGGGGGAATTAGTAGATGGATCGTAGTACTTGTCTAATTCTTCGGAAAAATCATAGAGGTCATGTAGCTTAGCCTCAGTAGATTTTCTGAGGCTTTTGTAGGTGCGGTGCAGTTCATGAACAGAGAGGTCGATGTATTCATCGTAATCGCAGATGTATTTGTGCGAGTTGATCCAGATGATACTTTCAGGAATGGTGTAGGCACAGCGAAAGTCAAACTCATCGCGTCTGTCGCATAGGACGATGGCTTGAGTGGGGTTGGTGGAGAAGGTTTCATAGATGAAACTTCTTGGGAGATCTTTGAGATCGTGAATGAGGTGCAGGACGTCGTACTTCTGTAGATAGAGAGTGCCGTTAATCATGATTTTCATGGTTGCCTCCTTTTTGGATTCAGCTGAATTTACAAGGTACAAGATTGACTATATGGATATTTTAACATGAAATTTATGAAAAGCAAGAACGGGGGTGGTGTTGGGATATGAGTAAAAACATAAAGATGAGGTGTGATGGAGTATGAGTGAGAACGTAAGGATGAGGGTCGCGGAATATGAGCGAGAATATAAAAAAGAAGAGTCCCCGACTTTTTAGTCGGGGACTGGTAAGATACTACGTGTCAATGAACTTAATGTTGCCTGAGCTGTGATTGTGTTAATTGCTGTTGATTAGCAGCAGGCGCGAAGGTCCCAGACCCAAAGGTCCAGCCCATATTCGGCATCTGTAATCACAACTGTAAAGTTGCTCTCTGCAGCTACAATCAATTCAGGATTGTCACATCTGCCCATGACTTTTTGGATATCGAGCACACTTTGCGTGTTCGAAGCACCGTTGTGGAGCTGATGAACCAGAATCTTATCCGCATTTGGGTTTTTCTTCACAATTGCGGAAAGCAGATTATAGGAAATTGGATCAAAGCCGAAGATTTCATCACATTTCCCTGTATCCGGGGTACAACCTCGTTCATCAGTTTTTGCGTAAACAACAGATGGTCCAACTAGGTTCCATAACCCATTAACCCTTGGGTCTGTACTTTCGTTCCACATCATTGGAGCCCATATTAACGGACAATATCCATCTCTTTCAAATTTTGCCATTTTGTTCCCTCCTTGCGTGTTTTTGCCCGCCGGCGTATATTCCACGGGTAATTCCGCGGTTTGAACTGGCTATTTCATTTTTCTCTAGATTTTTGAATTTTTGGCTAAAATTTCTATAAGAACTAGAGCTTGTTTAGATATAACCGGGTCAAACCGCGAAATACGTAAGAAGTTTGTAGTATCTTAAGGTACAGAGTTTGGATATACCAAGCTGTGGTTATTATATAACATTATTACGTTTGTGTCAATAACAGCTCTAAATTAACAACTCAAGGTGTTGTGTTTGAGGGGGCGGAGTAGAAGAAAAATGGACTGTAATAATCGATAGTGTTATTTTTGTCTGTGAGCTGTTTTTCTGAACTTTAGTTCTAGAACATAGATTCCAAGTTTTTCTTTCTCTTTTGGATAAATTTTTTGTAGATTATGGAGAGCGGTATTGTAAGTCATGCCAGGGAGAACTTTGTCAACTCCTTCGATGTTTAGCATTTCTGAAATCATGTTATAAATTCGGATCTGTATTACATCGAACTCATTAAAGCCATAATTTTCAAAGATGATAATATCGCCTTTTTGGGCCTTTTTGATTTGTGGGTATCCGGCTCGAATTTCTAGCGTTTTGTTCCCGCTTTTTAGTTGTTCGAAATATATTCTTTTGATTCTCCAGAGGTGCCTTTTTGCCATTCTGAAATTAACTCCTTGTATCCGTCGTATTAGACGAATAATATTTTTGAAATTATAACATAATTGAGTCTTGTGGAACTTTACGGAATAAATTTATAATTTAGTGACTTGAGAAATATTATTGGATAAAATTAATCCTTAAATACTTTCTTTGACAGTTTTTATTTTGTGTACTATAATTGCCAGCAACCTAGCGGGGAGAGTAATTTTCTCTTATGGCCAGGTTGCAGGATGTGCTGTAAGCACTTCGATCTTCGCATGATGCCACATATCGGCGCGATTCAGGACAAGTATGGTTGCTTACGTCATGAGGTTTGCATCAGAAAAACGCCTGAGTCGCGTTGAGCCAGACGGCAGTCACTTTGTTTTGAACGTGGCTGAATTAGCCACATTAAAGCTTGCAAGCTTCCCCGTTTGCAGCTTCATCGTACTACGACCCCTATTGTATTTTTCCAACAATGTACCTTATTATCTCCTTGCGAAGATCGAAATTCCTGCTGCCCCGGACTTGTGCCGGGGCTTTTCTATGATTTTTGGAAAATTTTCTATATATTTTTGTCTATGATGATTTTCTGTGTTTTTATGTGACGATTCTTTTAAAGCTCTGAGTGCTCTTAATAATTTGTCTCGTGGGAGATTTAGCTAGATTTTTTAGCGGTGACACGATAATAAGCATGGATTTGTTCGCCGTCAAAAGTGAGGTCCATAAGAAAACCGGCGACACTATTGATCGTCACATCTTCTGGGAGAAGAATTTTAAGAATTTTAACGAGAATAGGGTGAGTGTAATAGAGTTTGGAAATTTTAGCGAGACGTTTTAAGTTTGGTACGATGTTTTGAGTGAGATTGACTGCTTCAATATTTTTTGCGCCTAGAATTTTTAAATAATTTTTAAAATCACCAATATACTGATCTTTATCAGTGACACGCATGCCCGCCAGGGTAATGCTAGAAACGGTTTTTTCAAAATCGGACATTTTTGATCTTGGTTTTGGTTCATATACATCGAAAGAAATGAAAGTGCCACTAGGTTTAAGTTTTTTCATGAGTTCACTTATGACGAGCTGCTTGTTTGGGCTGTGGCAGATAGTCTCAATACCAAATACTACATCAAATGAGCCATCCTCTAATTGATTGAGGTTATGATAATCACCCTCGATAAGAGTAATATTTTTCGGAACTTTGTTTTTGAGAAAATTGCGGTTTGGGATATCGAGCGCGGTGAATTCGACATCTTTAAAACGTTCAGCGAGGTATTTTGAGTTGCTAACCTGACCAGCCCCAACTTCAAGAACTTTGTCCCCTTTTTTGATAAAATTTGCGACATATTCGGCTTGTTTTGTGAAATCAGCCCTATCAAAAGTATTGTTGCTGGAGAGTGCCATATGGATGTTGCCGCCACCACCGGAATGGATGTGATTGTAGAAGAAATCAGATTTTTTGTAATATTTTGCAATGTCTTTCTGTTTGGTGCCATGGGCGAGGAGATTGTCGAGATTGTAATATTTCTTGATAAGGGAGAGGCGTTGGTTAATTCTGACTTGGTTTTGACTATTTTCCGAATTGAAGCTTTTAATATTTTTATGGTTATTTTTAGCTTGCTGTCCAGGTTTATCTTTATTCATGCATCTATTATATAATAGAAATACTTATGAAATCTAATACGTCGGAACTATAATGGAGATATGAGCAGATTTGATGAAAAATAATTAAATTTTATGAAGGTAAAATACGGAGGTAATATGGGTAAAATTAATCTGCTGCTGACTAATGCTAATGGTAATCTTAATACATTTTTAGAATTGATTTCTGAAGTAGCGAAAGAGGCTGAAGAATATACCTTTTTAAAATTGAAAATTGATTGGGATATTGATATGATAGTGACTAATCATATGCCTTTTATGCTAATTCCGGAGGATGGAGTTGGTGGGCGCACGTATTGGCATGATTTGATTACAGTTTGTGTCAATGAGAAAAAACTGGATAAGGCGTTTATTCTTGAGACATTTGTGCATGAGTTATGTCATGCTGGGCGTTGGGGGAAGAATAATGAATGGGCAAATTCTTTATTCGACGGCATGATTTGCGAGGGGATTGCGACTTATTTTGAGGCGGAATTTGCGAAAACACGTCCGTCCAAGCAGTATTTTATTGAAACAATTCTGGCGCGAAAAGAGTCGGAAAACGAGAGGATTTTGAAAAAGTTGCGCGGGCAGCTTGATTCGAGTGAATATGATTACGAAACAATTTTCTTCAATGGGAATAATGAGCTGCCGCGTTGGTCTGGCTATTCACTGGGGTACTATTTTGTAAAGAAATACCTCGAGAAAACTGGTAAAACGATTGATGAAGCATTTTCTGATAAATATGCGGATTTTCGGTCGGTACTATTTGCTTAATAAATATTCTACTAGTTGTTGCTTTGTATTGACCTAGTATTTGTTTGCTTTTTTACTAAAAACACCCCTCCTAAGAGGGGTGTAGTGAATAGTTATTTGCATTTTTGAAACTACCCGGTGTGTTGGGTCTGCTTGCGTTTCTTTGAAACTACCAGGGGTGTTGGGGTCTGCTTGCGTTTTTAGCCGTTCTGTGTTTCTTGTGTTTGCTTACGTTTTTGTTCTGATTATGGTCGGGTTCACGGTACCAAATGATGCCTGATTTTTCTGATGCCGGAAGCATATAATCCGTTTTCTTGAAATCTTTATATGTCCATACGTGCCATTCAATCGGCGTCTTGAGATCTTCCGCGAGTGAAGCACTGACAAACCAGACAAGCTGGCCGAATTCCCCATCGTTGGCAATGATGCCGATGAAATTTTTGTCATCATTTACGCATTGCCATGATGGCCACTCACTTTTAGATACTTTCTGCCAACCGTTGAATTCGAGGACCTCATCCCAGTGTTTAGCATCAAAGTTGTGTTCTCCGGGTTTACGTTCGCCGGGAGCGGGCAACTTTGGCCAGCCACCGCAATGTTGTTTCATCATCCAAGCGATATAGCTAGTACTCCGACGAATGACAAAATTACTTGAATCGGTAATTAGAGTGTAAAAATCCCCGTCAGATTCTGGCCAATTGGCAAAATCGGGATCCGCGTACGGATAATTTGTGGCACCGGTTTCCATGATGAGACGATAGGTGTTGCGACAGATTTTTCGAATAATTCTGTTAGATTGCCAGGCAGAACAGGACTGTTTTGCAAAGAAATTCGCTATTCTAATCTTTAAAGAACTCATAATACCCCTCCTTTATGTTGTGGGAAAATACCCGATATCTACATTATGTCATGAAAAACGTGAATTGTCAATTGGAGTGTCATATCAGGGTTTTAATGTTTTTTATGGAATTTGATTAGAGCTATGGAATATGATTAGAACAATATATAATAATAAAGAATAATACTTGTGTGAGAATTTTGAAAATGGATGATAAAGTTATTTACGAAAACTACAACAATCTTGTTCTTAGAGGGTTTAGTGAGAAATGGCCACGAGAGGCTTCTCGAGGAGTAATAAGATTTTCCGATGGTGATATATTGGTTTTTCTAAAAGAAAAAATTGGTCAGTATAAACTACCGGGCGGCGGCAAAGAGGCTGATGAAACTCCGGTAGAGACTTTTCTTCGTGAGGTTCACGAAGAAACTGGCTATAAGGTTAAGAATATACGAAAAATCGGAGTGACGAAAGGGTTTACTCAGATATCGTATGTTTTTATGGCCGAGCCAGATGGTGAAGCGGAAGATTTTCATCCAGATGAGGATGAGATTGAGCAGGGTGCAAAATGCCTCAAAATGGATCCGGCAATCGTTCTGAAATATATGAAAGCCTTTATTGAAGAACGTGAAGATAAAACTGATAATGAATCGTTGATTCAGTATCATATTTCTCTGAGAGATTACAAAATCTTGAAGTATATTATGGATGAAGATATGCGAATTGATAAATAAATTTAAGTAGGTTCAGTGTGATAAGTATGTATAATAAGATTTTAGAAAAAGAAATAAATAAGATATAATTAAATTGAATACTGCAGGAATGAGACTTAGAGCAGTTCATGGAGAGTGTTCTACTTGTCTATGCGAGTATCGTTATAATATAAGTGAGGTAATACATGCAAAACGGAGAAACTTTCCCAACTAGAAATAGCGAAATAAATCCGACCGCTGGAAGCGAAAGTCAGTGGTCTAAAATGGCCGAAAATGCTCCACCGTTTGGCGGTAGAGAAAAGCAATCTACTAATGCTTCTGGAAATAGTGAGAAAAGTAAGACAGAATCAGATGACTACTATTCTATTGAGGGTGTCGAATATAGAAATATTGATAAAATCGACATTTCTACAGAACAGGGCAAATTTGAATGGCTAGACAGCCTAGTTGATAATGCTAGTACGAGACTTGAGAGCGAACAAGAAAATATTATATCGGAAGAAGGCCTCCGTGGTATGGACAGAAAAGAGCGGGAAAAATATCTCGAATATAATGATGCGTGGCAAGAAAATAAACGAGAATCTGATTCTGCTCGTCGCGAAGAGAGAATTCTAGAAAATTTAGACATTGATGGTGATGGTGGTGTACTCGGCGCACTGGAACGTAATCGAAATGCCTCTGGTAAAGTTATGCGTAACCCTAATGCTTCACAACAATCTCGGGAAGCAGCCATGCAAAACTGGAATGCTGCCTCGAACTTGTATATGCTTTTAGCTGGCGAGATGGCTAGACGCGACCCAAATTATTTCGGTCAAGTAGAAATGGAGTCAACGCTTAAATCTGAAATACGAAGCGCTGAGCGTAGAGTCGAACAGACTATGGTTGATGGATATTTTGGCGAAGATGGCTTCATCCATAAAGCGCCAAACGGAGAGAAAATGCCTAGTCTAGCAACCGAGGATGCAGAAATTGACTTAAAAAATGTGAAGCAAGACGCTGAAACTTTTGATTTGCTTATGAGTAATTATCAAGCTGAGAATGATTATTCGGTTCCGCGCGCTATTAAAAAAGAGGACTTTGCGCCTACGATCGACAAATTTATAGAAGATCATACAAGCCAAATTATTCAATTGATTGCCGAATCAAAATCCTTGATTAAGGGTACGGTTGAGTATGGGAAAAATGAGGCAAAACGAAGGCAATTAGCGAAAGAGCGTAGTTCCGCAAGAAGATTAAGTGCTAGATATTTTAATGTTCCAAAAGCGGAAACTCCAATTAGCGCAGCTACTCCAGAAACTTCGGCGGCTGAATCTGGTGGTTCCGACGATGACGGAATAAATATGGAGCAAATGCCAGCTGGTAAAACCAAAGAACAAATCGAAGCTGAGGAATCTAAAAAACGACGAGAACAATACGAAGAGACACAAAGGCGCATGCGTGAATCTTGGGAGCAAAAACAACAAGCAGAACAACGACAGCGCGAAGAAAACGAGCGCCAACAGCAGGCTAGACAAAAAGCCGAAGAAGAACGTCAGAAGCGTATTCAAGAAGAACGAGAACGAGTTATAAATGCGCAAAGGCAAGCTGCTGCTAATCAAGCAAATGAAAAAGGGTACGAAAATGAAAATGAAAATGAAATGTCAATGTAATTAAAGGCAATTTTATGGTTGATTTCAAAATAAAATCAGAAGAAATTAAATATCTAACCGATATTAAGGGAGGATGTTTGGCATCTAATATAATTACAGTTGATGGCGAAAAAGTTGGTTATGCATACCGAGAAAAACCGGATAAAGATTTCCCTAATGATTCTGGATGGCGTTTCTTTGCAGGGACCGAAGATGATGCTTACTTAAAAAACTCTAATAACTTCAATGTATTCGAATTGAATACAATTTGTAATTATGACGAGATAATATTGCCTATTTTGGAGTCGGAAATAGGCACATCATTTATAAGGGCTGGTGATATAATGATAAAGGATGAAAATAAAAGATAGGCTGACATGGAACGGCTAAACGAACGTCATGAGGATATAACGCAATTGCCAGATAACAATGTCGGCACTAAATATATGGAGGATGAGGTAACCGAGGATTTTAAACCGATTTGGATTAAGTTAGAAGATTTTATTGTCGAGCAAGAGAGTAATGAAGATAAAATAGAGAATTATAGCGGATGTTTTTCGAATAAACGGGACTTAGAAATTGCGAGATATTTTTCTAGAATTTTTAAGTAAAAGGTAGATGTACTAAAGAGTGCAAGAGGATTTTTGCGACAGGTTGCGATGCTAGATCACAAGATCAAGGCGGAAGCATCGATCGGAAATAGACAGAAGCTAGTAAAGGAGAAGTATCGACTTAGGTGGTCATTATAAAAAATGTCTAAATATGAGCATTTTTTATTTTTGATGGTTTTTACCATTATTATGAATGTGATAGCTATTGATAAGGCTATAATCGACGAGGTCATGTCGATTTAATTTAATAATAAGGAGTAAAATGAACAAAAATATCATTTTGGCGGTTTGGTTAAAAGGTAATCCTATTTATGGGTTGCCGGCTAATGAATGGCGTTTAGACTGTAATGGGAATACCATCCGTTGGAGCGAATATGGAAAAACCACTCGATATGGCTGGGAAATTGACCATTCAATTCCAAAATCTCGTTTTGGTTCAAATAATATCTCTAATCTATTTCCAATGAGATGGAAAGAAAATAGAGAGAAGTTTGATAAGACGCAATCAGAGTACGAAATTGATGCCTTCATCAAGAACCTTCGAAAAGTTATGGGCAGATACTGGATTAAATAAGAAGACTGGCACTCGGAAGGAGTGCCGGTCTTATGCTATACTTATTATAAGGAGTTTTATTCTAAATTGTGGAGAAAATCTTATGATGGATAATATTGAAAATGTCGATTTGAGTCAGGTGGACTGGAAAAGTAGTCGAGAATTCTTTGAATCGCTAGGTGATGCACTTAAAAAACTGGACGAAAAAGACGAGTCATATAATTTCACTTGGGTTGGGAAACGAAAAGCTATTATCGAGGCTGGAAGACCAATCGAGAAGATTCTCCGCCCGGACGTTGAGGCTTCAAAAGATTTTGATAAGACAAAGAATATGTTGATTGTGGGAGATAATCTCGATGCATTGAAACTTCTCCAAGAATCCTACCTCGGCAAAATCAAAATGATTTACATTGATCCGCCATATAATACTGGGCATGATTTTGTGTATCATGATAACTTCACTATCAAAAAAGTTGATTTTGAGGACGGTTCTACGGATTCGGAGGGTAATGTGGTTGTCTCGGAGGATGAGTTCGCGGAGAATTCTAAGGCGAATGGCAGGTTTCATTCGGATTGGCTATCGATGATGTATCCGAGATTGAAGTTGGCGAGGAATTTACTTACGGATGATGGTGCAATTTTTATCTCAATTGATGATAACGAGCAGGCGAACTTAAAGAAACTTTGTGATGAGATTTTTGGGGAAGATAATTTTGTTTGTGATTTTATCTGGAAGTCTAAACCCCAGGGTGGTAATGATAATCCTTATATTGTGCCAGAACACGAATATATATTAGTATATGCTAAAAATATCGCTGATCTAACAGTTCATGGCAGACCAATTAATCCTGAAAAATATAAAAATAGAGATGAGTATTATAACGAGCGTGGCGGTTACTCATTAGGCAAGCTAGACTTAGCAACTTTGGGGTATAGGCAGAATCTTGATTATCCGATAGATGCTCCGGACGGTACCAAAATATATCCGGGTGGTGTTGATTATGATGAATGGCAAAAAAGGCAAAAGACAAACACAAACCATACTAATGACTGGCAATGGCGTTGGTCAAAAGATCGGCTTAATGTAGGAATTAAAAATGGCTTTATTGAAATAGTGAAGAATAAATCTGGAAAATGGAGTGTTTATGCTAAAGAATACCAGAATGTGGATCGTGATGGAAATAAAATCCATAGAGAACTGAAAAATAGAACTATAATCGATGGTTTTACAAGTGTAGATGGTACAAAAGAGGTTGCTGATAGCGTCGGAAAACGTGTTTTTTCGTTTCCGAAGCCTATAAAGCTAATGCAACGTTTTGTTGAAATAGGCGCTGACTCAGATTCTCTAATTCTTGATTTCTTTGCTGGGTCTGGATCTATTGGAGAGAGTATTATGTCCGCAAATGCGATTAATGGTGATAATAAAAAATTTATTCTTGTTCAATTAGATGAATCAACTCCAGAAATTTCAGACGCAAGAAAGAATGGTTTTGAGAAAGTTGACCAGATTACAGTGGAACGCCTCCGTCGCGCTGGAGATAAGATTAAAACTGATCATCCAGAAGCGGATATTGACACTGGTTTTCGTGTGTTTCGTGTTGATAATAGTAATGAGAAAGAAGATACTCGTAAGTCCTTGAGTGAGATCAATCAGTTGGAATTATCTAAGTTGATTGATAATATTAAAGGAGATCGCACGCCGCTTGATTTATTATTCGGTATCGTTTATGCTTCCGCTCTGCCATTTGATCTTAAACTTGAGATACGCAAGATTGGCGATAATACCGTTTATCTCTATGGATACTTGGACGAAGGTACTGGTCTGGTTGCTTGCTTCGATGAAAAAATTCCTGAAGAAACTGTTAGAAGAATCGCTAAATTAAAAGCATTGACTGCAGTGTTTCGAGATTCGTCTTTTGCGAATTCTGCTGAGAAGATTAATCTTTCCGAGCATTTCCGTATTATTTGTCCTGATACGAAAGTCAAGGTGATCTAATATGAAAAAACCTGTGGGAGATAAAGGAATTATTTTCTATGAGGGGAATGATAATGGACTTAGAATTAAGACTTTTATTGAAGATGATACTATTTGGCTTACGCAATTGCAGATAGTGGAATTATTTCAATCTTCACGATCTAATGTTGCTGAACACATTAAACATATTTATGAAGAGGAAGAATTGAGAATGGATGCAACTTGTCGGAATTTCCGACAAGTTCAAATTGAAGGTGGGCGTGAAGTTTCTCGGGATCTGCCGCACTATAATTTGGATATGGTTATTTCTCTTGGATATCGTATTAATTCGAAAATTGCTACAACTTTTCGTCGTTGGGCGACAGATAGATTAAAAGAATATATCATTAAGGGATTTACCTTAGATGATGAACGTCTAAAACAGAATGGTGGACGATATTTTAAAGAACTTCTTGAGAGAATTCGGGACATACGTAGTTCCGAACGAAATCTCTGGCAACAAGTGACGGATATTTATGCAACTTCAATTGATTACGACAAGAATAATAAATTAACAAAAGAATTTTTTGCAACCGTCCAGAATAAAATGCATTATGCTGTTCATCAGCAAACTGCTGCCGAGGTGATATTTAATCGTGTCTGCGCTGAAAAGCCAATGATTGGGATGACGAATTTCAAGGGTGATTACATTACAAGAGATGATACTCATATTGCGAAAAATTATTTAATGGAGGATGAACTTAAAAAATTGAATCTTCTTGTTGAACAGTATCTTAGTTTTGCCGAACTTCAGGCACTTGAGGAGAGGCCAATGAGAATGATTGACTGGAAGAATGAGCTTGATCGTCAACTTAAACACTTGAATCGTGAGATTTTAACTGGTAGTGGCAAAATGTCACATGACAAAGCGATGCGGAAAGCCAATATGGAATATGATAAATATCGCAAAAAGGAGCTTGAAAAATTTGAAAGTGATTTTGATCGCGCGGTTAAAGATTTAACAAATGAGGTTAAACGTATCCAGGGAGGCAAAAATGAAGCTTAGGTTCAAACATCAAAAATTTCAGGAAGATGCCGTAAGAGCGACTTGTGATATTTTTACTGGTCAAATTAATTCGATCCATAAATTTCTTATTGATCAGGGTATAGATGATGATCAAATTAAAGATTTTGAACAATCCGGTTTCGGTAATGCGGATATTTCCTTGCAGGATGCACAACTGATCAAGAACTTGCACGAGGTGCAGGGGTTGCAGAATATTGCTCGCAGTACTAAGATTGAAAGGCTAGAAAATAGACCAGTGTTTACTATTGAGATGGAGACCGGTACTGGTAAGACTTATACTTATATCAAAACAATATTTGAATTAAACAAACAATATGGCTGGTCGAAGTTTATTGTTGTGGTGCCGAGTATTGCGATTCGTGAAGGTGTTTATAAAAGTTTCCAGGCTACGGCAGATCATTTTGCAGAGGACTATAATAAGCGAATTCGTTTCTTTATCTATAATTCAAAGAAGCTAAATGAGATTGAACAGTTTGCGAACAGTTCAAATATCAATGTGATGATTATCAATACGCAGGCTTTTAATGCCCGCGGTGAGGATGCGCGACGAATCTATATGCAACTTGATTCGTTCCGTTCACGTCGTCCGATTGATGTGGTGGCGGCAACCAAGCCGATCATTATTGTTGATGAGCCACAGAGTGTGCTTGGGACTGATAAAAGTGCCAACATTACAAGGTCTAGTATTGCTAAGTTTAACCCTCTCTTCTTCCTGACTTATTCCGCGACGCACCGTGAGGATTTTAATAAAGTTTATCGACTAGACGCGATTGATGCTTATCAGAAACAACTCGTGAAGAAGATTACGGTCAAGGGTATCTCTGTGCGAGGCGGTACCGCGACGAATGGCTATTTATATCTTCAGAAAATCAATACTTATCCAAATAAAAAACCAACGGCAACCGTGGTATTTGAATTTAATGCAAAAACCGGCGGCGGAATTACTCGCAAGACTAAGACTTTGGTTCTCGGGGATGATGTTTACGTGCATTCCGGGGAACTTGAGGCATATCGTAATGGATATAAGATTTCGGAGATTAACGCACGAGACGATGAAAGGTATGTGGATTTTGTGAATGGAATCCGTATCCACGAAGGTGAAGTGATTGGTGAGACTAATCCTGATGATGTTCGCCGTATCCAGATTCGTGAAACGATTATGTCGCATCTTGAAACGGAAAGAAAGCTCTTTAAGAAAGGCATTAAAGTCTTATCCCTATTCTTCATCGATGAGGTTGCTAAGTATAAGTATTACGATGAAAACGGTGAGCAAAAAGGGGATTATGCTAAGATTTTTGAAGATGAATTTCAGAAAGCCATCAGTATTTACTTGGATCAGCGACCTCAGTTCGAAGAAGATGCAGGCTTCCGCAAGTATCTTGAAAAGTTCACTCCGTCAGAAATTCACGCCGGTTATTTTTCAATCGATAAAAAGGGGCATGCGATCAATAGTAAGGATCGTAAAGAAGGTGGGTCTGATGATGTTTCGGCGTATGATCTTATCATGAAGAATAAGGAGCGTTTGCTTGATTTTAAGGAACCAGTGCGATTTATTTTTTCACATTCGGCACTGCGTGAAGGTTGGGATAATCCGAATGTATTCCAGATCTGTACATTGCGCGAATCGAATGCCGAGATTAAGAAGCGACAAGAGATCGGCCGAGGCCTTCGTCTCTGTGTAGACCAGAACGGCATTCGTCAGGATGCAGAAGTTCTCGGTGAAAACCTGGTGCATGATACAAATGTCTTGACGGTGATTGCTAATGAAAGTTATGAAAGCTTTGCTAACAGTTTACAGAGTGAGTTTAACGAGATTATTGCGAAACGCCCTAAAGATGCTTCCGCTTCCCTATTCAATGGAAGAATTCTTCAAGACGCGAGTGGCGCCAGGTCTACTGTTATTGACGACAACGCAGCGGCAGATATCTATACTGGACTAGTGATGGCTGGGCTTGTTGACCGGAATTCTAAGCAATTAACGGAAGATTATCACGCGCTAAATGATGAGACGAAGATACAGAAAATTCGCGAGGCGGTTGGTGAGTTATTTGCGCCATATGCTGAAAATATTGAGAATATCCTTGCTTCTATTTATGATTCGAAGAGGGGTCAACTTGTGACAAACGCACGTCGCGCGGTAAAACTAAATCTTGATGCGGAAAAGTTTGCGTCAAAGAAGTTTAAGGAGCTATGGGAGCATATTAATGAGAAGACTTATTATACGGTTGAATTTGACGAGAGTGAACTTGTTGAGAGATGTATTAATTCCCTGAATAGGAATTTACGAGTGACTAAGACTGAGGTTATTGTTACTGAAGGTTTGTTGAAGACTGTTGGTAAAGATAGGCTTGAGATGGTTCGAAAAAGAATTGGTATGCCAATTGCTATCTCTGAGATCATGGGTGATAATATCAAATATGATATAATTTCTGAAATTTCAAAATCACAGAATGATGGCGGTACGAGCCTGACACGCAAGACTGTGTCTGAGATATTGTCTGGAATTGAGGCTGCAACATTTGCTAAGTTTAAGATGAATCCTGAAGAGTTTATTTATAATGCGATTCAACTAATTAATGAACAGAAAGCTTCAACGGTGATTGAGCACATTCAGTATGATAAGTTGAACGAAAAGTGGGATGGTGGTGAGATTTTTATTAATAGTGATATTATGGGCGAATATGGAAATAATTTGATCGATACGCCAAATCATCATCTATATGATAAGCTTCGTTATGATTCGGATGTCGAGAAGAATTTTGCGGAGGAGCTGGATAAAAGTGAAGCGGTGGAGGTGTATGTGAAGTTGCCAAGAAAGTTCTATATCGATACACCGATGGGACATTATAATCCGGACTGGGCAATTGCGTTCAAGGACGAAGCTGGCGTGAAGCATATCTATTTTGTTGCGGAAACAAAGGGGGTGAACGATGGGCAGCTAGATGTCGGAGTTAAGGGGATTGAGAAGGCGAAGATTGAGTGTGCGAGGAAACATTTTGCTAAAATTAGCAATGGTGACTGTATTTATGGTGTATGCAATTCTTATGAAAAGTTGCTGGAGCTTGTGAGGTTATAACTTTTACTTTTTATGTGGTAAGTCACTATGATATATAAAAAGAATGAGCTGAGAAATAAATAAAGCGATAAAGCTTATAGATATAACTAAAAGTTAAGAAAGGACTATCTTGGAAAAATATTCAATCAATAACGAAAAAGTAAATATTCTGCTCGGCTGGGTTCAGTCTGGTATTGTAGCGATTCCAGAAATACAACGTCCTTTCGTCTGGAAGAAGGCTCAAGTGCGTGACCTAATTGACTCACTCTATAACGGTTATCCTGTGGGGTACATTATTACTTGGCAGAATCCATCAGTAAGGCTCAAGGATGGCACTTCTTCTCATGGCAAGCAGATTCTGATTGATGGTCAACAACGCATTACTGCACTTCGCGCGGCAATTAAAGGTCTTCCGATTATAAATGATAAGTACAAAGAGGAGAAAATAGGTATTTCTTTTAATCCCTGTACCGAAGAATTTAAAGTTCAAGATAGCAGTACTCGCCGCGGCTCTGAGTGGATTGCAGATATTTCGGAAGTTATGGGCGAGGATTTCAGTAGCCGTCGCTTCATTGCTGCATATGACGAGAAAAATAAAGTCGAAATTGATGGAGAAAAGAAGAGCCGCTTTAATGACGCCGAACTAGATTTAATTGATCGTAATCTAACTAATTTGCGGCAAATCAGAAACAAAGAAATTGGTAATATCGTTCTTTCATCTGAACTCCCAATCGATATCGTAAATGATATTTTTATTAGAATTAACCAGAAAGGCACGAAACTTTCTAATGCAGACTTCGTCATGAGTAAGATTGCCGTATATGAACGCGATAAGGGTGATGAGTATGGTATGAATCTACGCAAGTTCCTCGACTACTTCTGTAATTTAGCCGTCGAGCCGATGCAATATAAAGATATTGAGAAAAACGATTCTAAATTTACTTCTACCAAATATTATCAGCATATTGCGTGGCTCAAGAACGAAACTTCTGATTTATATGATCCAGATTATAATGATATTTTACAAACAGTTCTCGCACTTCAATTCGACCGCAATAAGTTAGGCGAACTGGTCTCGCTTCTATCTGGGCGCGACTTTGAGCAGAGGATAGATCTCAAAGAAATTGCCGATGATTCATTTGCTAAACTTGAGGAGGGGATTTTTAAATACACTCGTGAACATAATTTTAAGCACTTCATCGAAGATATTTTAATGGCAAGTGGTTATAGCGATAAGTCGATTCTTACTGCGAAAGCCGCAATTAACTATATTTATGGTATTTACTTAAGGCTTCGTGATATTGACGATATCAATACCGAGACGCTAAGAAAAATGCGAAGGCTGTTTGTGATATCACTTCTTAAATCACGCTTAACAGGTTCATCGTTGGCATTTAGTGAAGATTTTAAGAGAATTAAACAACCTGGTGATTTAGCAAAATTTGTTGATACTATGGAAATGCAAGAGCTTACAGAAGTTTACTGGACGTCAACTTTGCCGGATGAATTTGACAAGACTAACACTAGTAATCAGTTTTGGAATGTGTTTGTGGCAGCGCAAAGAAAACTTAATTATCATGGATTTTTGACCCCACAGTTAAAAGTAGCTGACATGACAACGCCAAATATTCATCATATTTTTCCGAAAAGTTATCTTATTGCCCAAGGTAAGGATAAAGACGAATATAACAAGATTGCAAACTTCGTATATCTTCGTGATGATGTAAATAAGAAATTAGACGACGGTGCCCCAAAAGTTTATCTCGAGAAAGTCATGAAGTTTGATGGTGCTTTTAATAACGAGATAACCGATAATGAGGTGTTAATGCAAAATTTCAAAGAAAATGCTATTCCAAAAGAAGTGGTGGAATATGATTTTTTGAATTACGCAGAATTTCTTGAGAAACGCAGAATTGAGATGGCGAAGCTAGTAAAAGATTATTACTACTCACTTTAAATAGGAGACCATCTCTTACTGGGTGGCTCTTAACGAAAATGTTATATTATCAGATAATGTGAATGAGACAAAAATATAGTGAACAATTTAAATAAAAAGGTTAATCCAGAGGGTATACTGATCTGAGGGGATTGGATGTGTTAAATATTTACCTAGATATTGATGGAGTGATTCGAGGTTGCGCATCCCCGAAAGAAGATATCGAGAAATTTTTGAATTACTGTCTCGCGAAATATCCTAATTCGGTTTATTGGCTGACGACTCATTGTAATCATGGTATTAATCGTGCGCCGGAAGCTTTGCAGGGTGTATTGTCGGCAGAGTTAGTGGATAGGTTGGCAGGCATTGTGAAGTCTACTGAGTGGGAGGTTTTAAAAACTGATGCGATAGATAAAGATCAGGATTTTGTCTGGTTTGATGATAACTTATTCGAGAGCGAAAAACGTGTATTAGATGCATATAATGTTGTGGACGGATTCTTCCGAATGGATCCAAAAGATCCTGAAATGGCCAAGAAAGCAATTAATTACCTAAGAAGGCTAGAATAATAAAAGAAATCGACCAGATTCGTGGCGGTGCCATTTGTCAAGTATAAAAAATAAACCCCTTCGGGAGTGTTAGATGTCTAGTACACTTCGTGTATAGGTGTCTGATTCGTTGAGATTTGAACTCGAGATTTTTTCTTTCTTGGGTTATGATGGTCAGATCTTTTGTTTTGAATATGATCTAAAAATATATCTTAAAGTGAAAAAATATAGTATATTTAAGAAATATGAATAGCTTCCGAGGAAAAATTATTGTTCCAGCAAATGTTAGCCCTTGGCCGCACGAACAACGTGTCGCCAGGATTTTTGCTCTTGCTGGTTATGCCGTTGAATTTATCCTCGAGTCGACTACAAGAACAGCAGATATACTACTTGATGGAGTTGAATTTGAAATAAAATCTCCAAGATCTGGTAACGCAAATTCACTCGAACATATTTTAAAGAAAGCCACTAAACAATCCTGTAATATCATCATCGATACTTCAAGAATGAAAAATGTTAGAGACGATAATACGCGAAGATTTTTAATAAATCAAGTTCGTATTAGGAAGCAGATTAAGAAATTAATAATGATTACCAAACAAGGTCAAATTATTGAAATTTCCGCTCTCGTTTGATATAATAGGAGTATCGAAGCACTCGCACGGCGCCGAAGGTACCTACCGCGAGAGCTTCTTTTTTAAAATAAAAGTGACTGAAAACTAATTTCTGGAACGATTTTTGTTATGCGATTTGTTGAAGCAATAACAAAAAAATAACCCCCTCCGGGTTTTATTTTATTATCTTTTCCTCATGGAGCCGCCTTCGAGATTTGAACTCGAGACCCCTTCCTTACCATGG
>ERZ772960.966-NODE-966-length-23969-cov-2.401606_pt1 | contig 23969 bp, 18 predicted proteins | sample MGYA00580678_ERZ772960 | MGnify/ENA primary metagenome ERZ772960 (study PRJEB29015, sample SAMEA2737930) | human oral metagenome | biome: human oral; feature: human-associated habitat; material: dental | place: China | collected 2059 ... | reverse complement strand
TGTGAAGGTCCGACACGCGCAGCAGGAAGTCCGAAGGGTTCTTGGCGTTCATGCGATCGATCATCGTTCTCCCTCCCCTACTTTCTCAGGCGCGGGTCCAGCGCGTCGCGGAGGCCGTCACCAAGGAAGTTGAAGGCCAGGATGGTGACGGAGATCGCCGCAGCCGGAAAAAAGAGCTGCCACGGGTAGATGGCCAGCGCGCCGATCGCGTCGTTGCACAGCACGCCCCAGCTCGCCATCGGAGCGCTGACCCCCAGGCCGACGAAGCTCAGGAACGCCTCGGTGAAGATGGCCTGCGGGATGGAGAAGGTGAGCGTCACCAGGATGGGCCCCATCGCGTTGGGGATGAGGTGCCGCAACAGCATCCGGGCGCCGGAGGCCCCCAGGACCCGGGCGGCCAGCACGAACTCCTCGTTCTTGATCCGCATGACCTCGGACCTCACGATGCGGGCCATGGAGGCCCAGTAGGAGATGCCGAGCGTCAGGAAGATGCTCTTCAGCCCCGGCCCCACGACGACCATCAGAAGGATGACGTAGATCATCAGCGGCACGCTGTAGATGGTGTCGACGACGCGCATCATGAAGTTGTCCGTCCGCCCCCCGACGAAGCCGGAGACGCCGCCGTAGATCACGCCGATCGTCAGGTTGATGAGGCTCGCGACGAACCCGACCGCCAGGGATATCCGCGCCCCGTAGAGCACGCGGACGAGGAGGTCGCGCCCGAACATGTCCGTCCCGAACCAGTGCTTCAGGCTGGGCAGCTCGTTGGACTCCAGGAAGTCCTGCGTGTCGTAGGCGTAGGGCGAGAGCCACGGCCCGACGACGGCCAGAAACAGAATGAGCAGGATCGCCGCCCCGCCCAGCAGGGCCAGCCGGTCCCGCTTCAGGCGACGCCAGGCGTCCTGCCAATAGCTCTGCGAGGGGCGCACGAACTCCGAGCCCTGCTTCTCCGCGTCACCGACCGGCTCGAACAGGGCGGGGTCGCTCAGGTCCGGGACCGCCGGCAGAGTGGTGGTGGCGCCTTTTTTAAAGGAGTTTATCGTATTTTCCCCCCTTATTCAATCAACATTTTAACATGATGATTTGAGCGACGGCCGACGGCAGCAATGTGAATTCATGGCCCAACCCCGCCGCACCATGCGTTAGTGCAGCTTGATCCTCGGGTCGACGAACCCGAGGCAGATGTCCACGACCAGGTTCAGGAAGACCAGCAGCGCGCTGTAGAAGATCGTGACCCCCATGATGGTGGTGTAGTCGCGGTTGGAGATGCTGGTGACGAAGAACGTCCCCAGCCCCGGCACGCCGAAGACCTGCTCCACGACGAAGCTGCCGGTGAGGATCCCTGCGGCGAGCGGCCCCAGGTAGGTGATCACCGGGATGATGGCGTTGCGCAGCGCGTGGATGTAGACGACCGTGCGCTCCCGGAGCCCCTTGGAATGTGCGGTGCGGATGTAGTCCTGCTGGATGACCTCCAGCATGCTGGACCGCGTCAGGCGTGAGATGAAGGCCATGGGGTACCCCGCCAGGGTCAGGGCGGGGAGGACGGCCGTGGGCAGCCCCTCCCAGAAGCCCACCGTCACCCAGCCCCATCGGTAGGCGAAGAGGTAGACCAGGGTCGTGGCGATGACGAAGTTGGGGATGGTGATGCCCAGCGTCGCCAGGACCATCGCGCTGCGGTCCTGCCACCGCCCGCGCCGCAGCGCGGAGACGATGCCCGCCGGGATGCCGACCGCCAGGGCCAGGGCCAGGGCCAGGGAGCCCACCATCAGGGACACGGGGAAACTGCCGCGGATGATCTCGTTGACCGTCATGCCCTCGTACCGATAGGAGGGCCCCAGGTCGAAGCGGAGGACATCCCAGAGATAGCGCCCGTACTGCAGGTAAAGCGGGTCGCTCAGCCGATAGCGCTCCATGATCTTGGCCAGGATGTGCGGCGGAATGCCCTTCTCGCCCGTGAAGGGACCGCCGGGGATGGCCCGCATCATGAAGAAGGTGAGGGTTATGACGACAAACAACGTCAACAAACTGGTCCAGATCCTCTGGAAGATGTACTTTCGCATCGTCCGAGACCCTCCCCATCCTTAACTAGGGTAAAGATAAAAAAATGAGAGGGGCCTTCAAGACGTCTCTCCCGCAAACGCATGAAGGCCCGGTCAGGAGAAATTCCTCAATGATTATATCATCAATGATGGTATAATCATTCATTCTCGGAAAATCCCGAAAAATGCGGCCGATCGCCCTCGCCGCAAGGTGTCTGGTCGGGAAGGCGGCTACTTGCCCACGCAGAAGCGGCTGAAGACGGAGTCGAGCAGCGCGTCGTCGCAGGCGATGCCCAGAAGCCGCTCCAGGGCGTTGCGCGCCCCCCCCAGGAGTCCCGCCACGACGTCCTGCCCCATTCCATCCAGGATCGCCGTCTCCGCCTCCACCATGGCGCCCAGGGCCTGGCGGATCTCATCCAGCTGACGGGCCGTGACGTTGAGCCCGGCGTCCAGGGACCCGTTGCCCGTGGCGATCGCGAGGATCTCCTCCTTCAGGAGCTCCAGCCCCTCGCCCGTCTTGGCCGAGAGGGAGATGACCGAGCTCTCCGGCACGATCTCCCGGATGTCGTCCTCCGTCACCGCATGGCCCTTGTCCGCCTTGTTCAGCAGGACAATATGCTCCCGAACGCTCAGGGAGCGCAGATACTCCAGGTCCTCGCCGTCCAGGGGAACGGAGCAGTCCAGAAGCCAGAGGCAGATATCCGCCTGCTTCAGCTCCCGTCTCGTCCGCTCGATGCCGCTGGCCTCGATCTCGTCGACCGGCGTGCGCAGCCCCGCGGTGTCCACCAGACGAATAGGGACACCCCGGTAGGTGATGGCCTCCTCGATGACGTCCCGCGTCGTCCCCGGCAGCGCCGTGACGATGGCCCGGGACTGCTTCAGGAGCGCGTTCAGCAGGGACGACTTTCCCACGTTCGGCCGGCCCGACAGCACGACGCGGATCCCCTCCCGCAGCAGAAGCCCCAGGGAGCAGCGGTCCAGCAGGTCCTGCAGGGTCAGCTTCAGCGTCGCGGCCGCGTCGCGCAGCGACGCCTCGTCGAGGAAGGGCGCCTCTCCCTCCGGAAAGTCCAGCCCCACCTCCAGTCTGCCCTGCAGCTCCAGGAGCTCCTCCCGGACCTCCCGGACGAACTCCGAGAGCTCACCCGAGAGCGTCCGGGCCGCCGCGCGCAGGGCCTCGGTGCTGCGCGACCGGATGATGCCCAGCACCCCCTCCGACTGGGAGAGGTCGATGCGCCCGTTGAGGAAGGCGCGCCGCGTGAACTCCCCGGGCTCCGCGAGGCGCGCCCCGCGGCGGATCAGGGCCTCCAGGCAGAGCTGCGCCACCAGGGTGCCCCCGTGCGTGTGGATCTCCACGACGTCCTCGCCCGTGTAGCTGCGTGGGGCCGCGAAGTGCACCACCAGCACCCGATCGATGGGGCTCTCCGCGTCGTCCAGCAGGGATGCCAGCCTCATCTCGCGGGGCGGCGGAAAGCCGTTCGGACCAAAGCGCAGCGTCGTCCTCGCGAGGGGTACGGCGTCGGGCCCGGACAGGCGCACGATGGCTACGCCCGCCTCACCCCAGGCCGTGGCGATCGCCGCTATGGAATCAGAAAGCGCTCCCACGGCGCAGCACCCAGGCTTCGGCCTCGGACCGGCTGGAGACCCGGCCGGTCCCGACCGCCATATCCAGCCCGTCCAGGATCTCCCCGACCTTCCGTCCCGGGGTCAGCTTCAGCAGGTCCATCACCTCGCCGCCCGTGAGGAAGCGGTCCGCACCGTCCATCTGCCGAGCCGTCGACGCGAAGCGCCGCAGCACCTGCTCCAGCCGCCAGCGGTTCCCCTTCACGATGTCGATACTCGGGAAACGTTCCGCCAGCGCGCTGCACGACGCGAACTCGAGCGTCATACTCACGGCCTCCCGGCCGTACCGCAGCACGTCCCTGCAGAGCTCCTCCTCGGTCCGGGGCGCATGGAGCGAACGGTAGTTCATGATGATCGCGGACACCCTGTCGGCCGTGTCCGCCGGGATGTTCCAGCGCCTGAGGTATCGGGACGCGAGGTCCGCCACAGGACGGGGGTCCTCGACGTCGAGCGATTTCGTCCCGACGCGGCAGAACAGCCCCGCCAGTGCGAAAGCGTCGTTCTCCCTGATCTTGCGGACCCGGAGACGTTCCTGGACGACCCGCAGCGTCGCCAGGGCGTGCTCGAAAAGGGTCAGGCCCGTCCTGGGCTCGACGATGTCCTTGAGCTCCTCGAGCTCGGGCAGGAAGAGCGGGAACAGGTGGTAGCCGTCGCACAGGTGGACGAAGTCGTGGGGACAGCTGCGCATCCCCCCCAGGATCTCGCGCCCCCAGCGTTCGGGGGCCGTGCTGCGGATGAGGCCGGGGTTCGCCTCGATGAAGACCCGGACGTCCGTCTCGGTCTTCCAGAAGATGTCCAGGGACAGCTCCGCGGCGAAGCGAAGCATTCGGACGATGCGCAGGGGGTCCCGGCGCACCAGCTCGATGTCGTCCCCCGTCAGGCGGATGACCCGATTGCGGATGTCGTGGCGGCCGCCGAAGGGGTCGACCACACCCCAGTCGCTGCGGAACGCGATGGCGTTCATACTGAAGTCCCTGCGGGCCAGGTCCTCCTCGATCGACCCGCCCTGCAGAAGGGCGACCTCGACCGGCATGTCCAGCACCTCCGCGCGAAGCACGGGAAAGCCGCCCACGGCGCCGACCGTCCCGTTCCCCAGCCGGGCGGCCAGGGCCTCGGGGCCACAGGACTCCGTGACCATGGACAGGACGTCCGGCTGGAGATCCATCGCGATCATCCGCGCCGTATCCCCCACGAGCCAGGTCTTTCCCCCAGCCTCCTCCACCGCCTTCAGAGCGCTCATATAGCTTCTCATTACGCACCTCCCGGAATGCCGACGACTCGAATACCGCACGAGATCCGTCTTCCCTCCGCTTAAGTTTAACCCAAAAGGAGCCGGATATCCATTCGGAAAGGAGCATTCGGAGAGGACCGATCAAAAAGATATACGGAACGGTCCGGCCCGTCCCGCCGGAACTACAGGAGGGCGGACCAGAGACGCCCCACGGCGGCCTGCACCTTTTGGATGAGGGGCCTGCTCCTCCGGCCCGACAGGGACTCCTCCTCGCAGAGCTCCTGGTCGTCCAGGAAGGCGGTCTCCAGCTGGGCCGCCAGCTCCCTCGAGCGCATGAAGGCCTGCACCTCGTAGTTGATCTCCAGGCTGCGCACGTCCAGGTTCGCGGTTCCGACCGAGGCGACCTCCGAGTCCGCGACCATCGTCTTGGCGTGGACGAATCCCCCCTTGTAGCTGAAGACGCGGACGCCGTTCCTCAGCAGCGTGTCGACGTTGAACTGCGAGGCCCAGAACACCAGGGTGTGGTCCGCCTTCGAGGGGATGATGACGCGCACGTCGACGCCGCTCCGGGCGGCGATGGACAGCGCGTTGGACAGCGCCTCGCCCGGGACGAGGTAGGGCGTCGTGATCCAGACGCGCCGCCGCGCCGAGGCGATCATCTGGAAATAGCCGTCCGCTATGGCCCGGAAGGCGGGACCGGGTCCGCTGGACGCGATCTGGACCGGGACCCCTTCCACGACGTCCTTCTTCCCGTCCTCCCCTCCGTTCTCCCCGCTCTCCGGCCCTCCACACTCCGCTTCGTCCGTTTTCCCGCCGGTCTTGTCGGCCCCGCCGACGCACTGCCCCCAAAGCTCCAGGAAGACGCGTTCCAGCTCGCGGACCGCCGGCCCCTCGAGGCGCAGGTGGGTGTCGCGCCACCGGCCCATCCTGGGGTCCCCGCCCAGGTACATGTCCCCGACGTTCAGCCCCCCGACGAAGCCGACTCCGCCGTCGACCACGACGATCTTGCGGTGGTCCCGATGGTTCAGACCGCTGCGGAACCGCGCGAAGGCCACCGGCATGAAGGCCCGGACCTTCACCCCGGCGGCCCGGAGCTCGCCGACGTACTCGCGCCCGATGTGCCAGCTCCCGACCGCGTCGTAGAGAAAACGGACCTCCACGCCCGCCCTCGATCGATCGATCAGCAGGTCTTTTATCCGGGTCCCCAGCCCGTCGTGGGCCACGGAGAAGTACTCCAGGTGGATGGCACGGCGGGCCGAGGCCAGGGCCTCCTCGATGGCGGAGAAGGTCTGTTCCCCGTCCAGCAGGATTCGGACCGAGTTGCCGTGGGTCGGGACGGCGCCGCTCGAGACCTCCAGCAGGCGTTCCAGGCCGTTCGCCGCCTCGGGCGCAGCCCGGCCGCAGCCGTTCTTCAAACGCCGGCGGGAGCTTCGGAACACGCGCCAGCGGTGCGGGACGCTCTGCACGTTGGGGCCGAAGAACAGATAGGCCGCGAGCCCGACGTAGGGGAAGAGCAGGAGCGTGAAGAGCCACAGGTTCGCGCGGTCCGGGTTGCTCTCCTCGAAGAAGACCGTGAGCGCGGCCACGACGACGTAAGCGCCCAGGATCCAGTAGACGTAGCGCCGCACCGCATCCCACAGGGAACGAAGCTGCCCCCAGACCTCCTCCGAGAGCGCGAGGCCCCCCTCGACCCATTGGACCGGGGACTCCCTGAGGGACACAAGATAGCGCCAGCAGACGAACGCCGCAAACAGAAGGAGCGTACACCCAATGACGGCCCTGAGGGAGATGCGCATGGCCGCCCGCCTCAGCCCTCCGCGGCCTGCTGGACGGCCACCGTCCCGGCGCGCCCCGGGATCTCACGCATGACGACCTCGGACACGGGCAGCGGTGCGGCCCCGCCGTCCGCCGTCGCCGCGGCCTCGGCCTCGACCAAAACCTCGCGCAGCGTCACGAAGGCCATCTCGCCCTCCAGACAGGCGTCCAGCAGCGCCTCGAAGACCCCGCACATCGCGCCGCCCTCCATCTCCGTATGGATGGTGTGGACGTTCACCCCCGGCTCCAGCAAGTCCAGGTACCGGTCGTTCACGGTGTCCGCGTCCAGGCCGTCCGTCCCCCAGAGCTCGTCCAGGGTCGGGAGCGTCGAGGGGATCTGCGGGGTGCGGAACGTCGTCCCGCCCATCCGGGGCAAAAACACCCGTGGTAAGGACGGCCCCATCCCGCGGACGTCACTGCAATAGGCAAAGCCCAGCTCGTCCTGGACGGCCAGGGCGTCCGGCGTCGTCTGCCAGCCCGGCGCGGCGCAGCAGGCCGGGGCCGTTCCCGCCACGCGCTCGAAGAGCTCCATCGAGCGCGTGAACTGCTCGCGGACGGCCTCCCGGGAGAGCGACGGCAGCCGGTCCTGCCAGAAAACGTGGTCCCACGCGTGGACGCCGCAGTCGTGCCCCTCGTCCACCGCCCGGCGCAGCAGGCCGGGGTCGGACTCCACGATCATCGGCGCGGGCAGCAGCGTCCCGTAGAGGAGGGTCTTCAGCCCATAGGTCGAGGGCGCCCGCGTGCGCAGCATCTTGGAGAGGAAGCCCCTTCGGAAGATGCGCCGCACGGCCTTGCCGGAGTTGTCCGGCCCCATGGAAAAGAAGATCGAGGCCCGGATGCCCCGGCGCCCCAGCATGTCCAGGAGCCGCGGCAGCCCCTCTCGATACCCCTTCAGCGTGTCGATGTCGATCTTCAGCGCCAACGCGCAGTTGTCCGTCATCTTGCAGGAACTCCCCCCAAAACGGTCCCCACGGGAAGGAACGGAACCGCTCCGCCCCTCCCGACGTCCCTTTCATCGTCCGCCCCGTCGTCCTCCCATCGGGCCTCCGTCACGACCAGCGGCCCCGAGTCCGTCGCAATGGTCAGAGGCTCCGAGCTCAGGACCGTCCCCGGCGCCGCCCCGCAGGACGCATCGGCCCCCTCCGGGACGCGGGTCCTCCACACGAAGAGCTTTCGCCCCTCCCAAAAGGTGAACGCCCCCGGAAAGGGCGGAGCGACCGCCCGGACCAGGTCGTGCAGGGAGCGCGCGCTCTTCGCCCAGTCCATCAGGCCGTCCGACGGCCGACGTCGCCCGAAGGTCGTCGCCCGCGACTCGTCCTGCTCCACGCCCTCCGCGCGGCCCGCCAGAATGGCCGGCAGGCTGCGCCGCAGCACCGTGCCCGCGAGGGGGATCAGCTTCAAAAAGACGTCGTGCGCCGTGTCGTCGGGCCCTATGGGGACGGACGCCTGATCGACGATACGGCCTCGGTCCGCCCGCGCGGTCATGTGGTGCAGCGTCACCCCGGTCTCCGTCTCGCCGTTCAGGACGGCCCAGTTTACGCAGGCCCGGCCCCGGTAGCGGGGCAGCAGCGAACCGTGCATGTTGAAGGCCCCGAGCGGCGCCAGGCGCAGGACTCGCTCCGGGATGAGGGAGCGGTAGTAGAACGAGAAGATCAGGTCGGGCGCGAGCGCGCGGATACGTTCCTCCTCCGCCCCGTCCAGGCGCTCCGGGGTGAGGACGGCGAGGCCGCGGGCCCGGGCGAGGTCGGCGACGGAGTCGAACCAGCGCTCCTCCCCGGGGTCGTCCTCATGGGTATAGACCGCGGCGACCTCGACGCCCGCCTCCAGCAGCGTCCGGAGGCAGACGCAGCCGACGGAGCTGTAGGCGAAGACCACGGCGCGGCGCGGCGCGCTCATCGCTTCGCCTCCCCCTTGCCGTCGTTCCCGTCACTGTCGTCCCCGTCCCCGGCGTCTCCGAAGCCGTAGGTCCTGCGGACCGCGTAGCGCGGGCGGCGGCGCACCTCCAGGTAGACGCGCCCTACGTACTCCCCCGCGATGCCCACGCAGAAGATCGTGACGCCCATCAGCAGGAAGTTCAGCGCCAGCAGCGTGAACACCCCCTCGGCCTCGGGCCCTATCCAGAGCCTTCGGGCGAACATGTAGACGGCGAAGAGCAGGCTCAGCACGGACAGGAGCATCCCCGTCATGGTGACGGCCTGGAGCGGGACGAGCGAGAACCCCGTCATCAGGTCGAAGTTCAGACGGATCAGGCGGAACAGGCTGTACTTGGACTTTCCGCGCTCCCGCTCGCTGTGACCCACGTCAATCTCCACGGGGTTGACCGCGAACTTCTGGGCCAGCGCGGGGATGAAGGTCGTGCTCTCCGCGGCCTCGTTGATGATGTCGATGACGTCCCGCCGGTAGCCCCGCAGCATGCAGCCGTAGTCGTGCAGCGACAGCCCCGTTATGCGGTTCGTGATCCGGTTGACGATCCGGGAGGCCGCCTTGCGGAAAAAGCCGTCCCGGCGCTGGACGCGCACCGTCCCCACGACGTCGTGCCCCTCGTCGATGGCGGCCACGATGCGGGGGATCTCCTCCGGGGGGTTCTGGAGGTCCGCGTCGAGCGTGACGACGATCTCCCCCCGGGACGCCTCGAAGCCCGCCATGATCGCCATGTGCTGCCCGAAATTGCCGTTGAAGTCGATGATGCGGATCACGTCGGGCCTCAGGGCGCGCTGGCGCAGCAGGAGGGGCAGCGACGCGTCCCGGCTGCCGTCGTTGATGAGGATGACCTCGTAGGGGCGCCCCATCCCGTCCAGGACGGGGAGGAGGCGCGCGAAGAGGTCGGGGAGGCTCTCCTCCTCGTTGTAGACGGGGACGATCACCGAGACGTCCGTCCTTTCGCCGCGCGACACGCGCGGCACATCCGTATTCGGGTCCTCGTTCGATTTCATATTCAAGTTCATATTCATGTTCAACAAATCCGTGTTCAAGTCGCGATACCTCTGCAGGTCCCCGAAAAGCGCGCCGGGGGTCGATGGCCGAAAAGAGGGGGCCGGGGGGAAGGTTGACAAAAATCAATAAGGGTCAATAGTTGGAGAAGAGGATGCTGCCCGGGGTCTCGCCCAGGCGCACCGGCTCCCGGCCGAGGTCCGACGTCAGCCTCTCCTCGTGCTTCCGCTCCGCCACCAGAAACACCCGGTCCGGCCCGTTCCAGAGCCTCCGAAGCCGTCCGGCGTCGAGGAACCATTGGGGGTCCTCCTCCTGCGCGGCCCCGAACTCCAGCTCGTTCAGGTCCTCCGCGACGACGATGCGGCGGCCCAGATAGAAGGACAGCCCCTGCATCAGCGACCGGTAGGCGACGACCCGTTCCGTCCCGACGGCCCTCTCCCGGATCAGCTCCGCGACCTCCCGGGGCGAATCCAGCCGCGCCTTCGCCTCGAACCCCCGCGAGAAGACGAAGGCGTTGAGCAGCGCCAGGACGCACAGGACCGCGGGCATCGGGGAGAACAGCCTCCGGCGGTGCATCACCAGCGACGCGCCCCAGAAGAGCAGGAGGGAGACCGAGGCGGGCAACGTGTAGACGAACAGCTCCCCCGCCTCGGGCCGGGAGCTAAGAGCCGGATAGAGGAGGCCGGCGGCCGCAAGCGGCAGGAGGAGGGCCCCGTTCAGGACCACGAAGCGGCGGGACATCGACATGGCCCCGGAACGGCCCCGGCTCAGGATCTCGAGCGCCGTCCCGATCAGGATCGCCAGCGGCGGCATGCAGGGCGCGATGTAGGGGATCAGCTTGGAGCTCGAGAGCGAGAAGAAGAGGAACGGAACCGCGAACCAGACCCCCAGGAAGAGCCCGGAGGAGCGAGGGAGCAGGCCCCACTTCCCGCGCGCCACGTGCAGGGCCTCCAGCAGCATCCCCGTCCAGGGGACGAGGGCGGCCGGCAGCACGGGGACGAAGAACCAGAACGGCTCGTGGCGGCCGTGTACCCTGGTCAGGTACCGCAGCAGGTGCTCCCGGACGAAGAAGAAGTCGAAGAAGTCGGGGTTGGCGCGGCAGACCGCCCAGAACCACGGCGCCGTGAGGACGAGGTAGAGGGCTATCCCCAGCGGGGGAAAGATCCTCGGCAGGTCCCGCCAACGCCGGGCGAAGAGCAGGTGCAGGACGGCGATCCCGCCCGGCAGCACCACGCCGATCAGCCCCTTGGAGAGGGTCGCCAGGGCCATCCCCGCGTAGAAGAGGAGCAGCCAGGGGCTCCCACTGGGCCGTTCCCCGTCCGAGAGCCACATTCCGTAGCCGAACAGCGCCGCCGTGAAGAAGAACGACAGCGTCATGTCGATGATGTTGAGGCGGGACACGCCGAACCACAGCAGGGTCCCCGCCAGGACCAGGGCGGAGTACCCTCCGGCCCGGGCGCTGCCCGTCATCCGCCGGGCGAGGAAGAACGTGAGGAGGCACCCGCCCAGCCCGAAGAGCGTCGGGACCAGCCGCGCGGCGAACTCGCCCTGCCCCAGGAGGGAAAAGGCCCCCGCGGTCAGCCAGTAGTGCAGCACGGGCTTCTCGAAGTACTTGACGTAGTTGAGCCTGGGGGTCACGAAGTCCCCCGACTCCAGCATCTCACGCGGGATCTCCGAGTAGCGCCCCTCGTCCGGGTCGATCAGGCTGTAGGAACCCAGGTTCCAGAAGTATACGAACAGCACCAGCAGCGCCATCGGGACCGAAAGGGCCCACAAGCGCCGCCCCTCCGGAGCCGTCATCGTTCCTCGAAGCCCTCCAGGGTCCTGCGGACGGACTCCTCCAGGGAGACCCTGGGGGTCCAGCCCAGCAGGTTCCGTATCTTGTCCACGCAAGGCACCCGGTTGCGCATGTCGTCGTACCCGTTGCGGTAGTAGCTCTCCGCCGGGACGGAGACGACCCGGACCCCGTCCGTCCGGGACGCGAAGCGGGGCATCTCCCGCATCGTGCCGAGGATCGTCTCCGCCAGCTCGCGGATCGAGACGTTGTTGGACGGGTTGCCGATGTTGAAGATCTGCCCGTCGGCACGCCCGCCCTCGTTGCGCAGGATGGCGGCGAGGGCGTCCGTCCCGTCGCCGACCCAGGTGAAGCTGCGGCGCTGTTCCCCTCCGCCGACGAGCGTCACCTCGCCACGGTACAGGATGTCGTGGACGATTTGCGTGATGGAGCGGGCCCGTCGCGCGCGCGCGTCCTCCAAGGTGTCCAGCCGGGGCCCGACCCAGTTGAACGGGCGGAATATCGTGTAGCGCAGCCCCCGCTCCTGCCCGTAGGCCGCGATGACGCGGTCGAGCATCTGCTTGCCGCAGCTGTAGATCCAGCGCATCTTGCCGATGGGCCCCACGATCAGGGGGCTCTCGTCCTCCAGAAGCAGGTTGTCGCTGGACAGCCCGTAGACCTCGGAGGTCGAGGGGAAGACCACGCGCTTACCGTGCTTCACGCAGAGCCGGACGACCTTGAGGTTCTGCTCGAAGTCCAGCTCGAAGGTCCAGAGCGGGTGGCTGAGGTAGTAGGCGGGCTTCGCCACCCCCGCGAACGGCAGGACGACGTCGCAGGCCGCCACCTGCTCCTCCAGCCACGCGTCGTCCTCGAAGATGTCGCCCCGGCGGAACGAAAACCGCTCCCGCCCGGAGAAGCATTCCAGGTTGCCCCCCTCTATGTCGAACGCAACGATCTCATCGTCCGAGTCGTCCAGAATCTTTTCGGTCAGGTGGCTCCCGATGAAGCCGTTCGCCCCCAGCAAAAGTATCCGCATTAGCGCTTGACCTCCAAAGCATTCGGGCACTTGTGCCCGTGCGCATTCCGCATTTTACGAGACATTATACAGCACGCCGCAGAACCCTTCTTCGCCCTTCCCGTCCTCAGCGTGCCTCCCGGATCAGGGCCAGCATCTCCTCGGCCGACAGCCTGACCGCCGCGTCCGACTCCTCCAGCAGGCTCTCGGCCAGGTCCCGCTTCCAGGCGTGAAGGTCGACGATCCGCTCCTCGACGGTGTTCTTCGCCACGATGCGGTAGACCGTGACCGGCCGCTCCTGTCCGATGCGGTGCGCCCGGTCCGAGGCTTGCTCCTCCACCGCGGGGTTCCACCACGGGTCCATGTGGACGACGTAGTCCGCCGCCGTCAGGTTCAGCCCGGTCCCTCCCGCCTTGAGGCTGATCAGGAAACAGTCCCCCTCGCCAGCCTGAAACGCCGCGACGCGCCGGCGCCTCTCGTCGGGCGGCGTCGACCCGTCCAGGTACTGGTAGGGCACCCCCTCCCGCTCCAGGCAGTCCCGCAGAATGGCGAGGTGCCCGACGAACTGGCTGAACACCAGCGCCTTGTGCCCGCCCGCCCGCAGCTCCGCCAGGATGTCCAGAAACGCCTCCTGCTTGGCCGAGGGCAGACGCAGCTCCGGGTCCACCAGCGAGGCGTTGCAGCAGGCCCGGCGCAGCTTCATCAGCTCCGCGAATATCTGGAGCCGACGGTCCCCGGCCGCGCCCCCGTCCGCAAACGTGTCCACGGCCGCCCGGCGCAGGGCCTCGTAGAAGGCGAACTCCTCCTCCCGCATCTCCACCCTCAGGGTGATCTCCGTCTTGGAGGGCAGCTCCTCCAGGACCTGCTCCTTGGTGCGCCGCAAGATGAAGGGCTGGATCATCCTCCTGAGGCGCTGACGGGCCCCGCGGTCCCCGTCCCGCTCGATGGGGATCGCGAAGCGGCGGTTGAAGCTCTCGAACGAGCCCAGGTAGTGCGGGTTCAGGAACCGGAAGAGGCTCCAGAGCTCGCTCAGGCGGTTCTCCACGGGGGTGCCCGTCGTCGCCATCCGGAAGGCCGCGCTCAGCTTCATCACCGCGCTGGACCGCTTCGTCCCCATGTTCTTGATCGCCTGCGCCTCGTCCAGGACGACGGTGCTCCACCGCACCTCCGCGAAGCGCTCCACCTCGTTCTGGAGGATACCGTAGCTCGTGACGACGAGGTCCATCGGGCCCAGCTCCGCGAGCATCCGCTCCCGGTCTCCGTGGCGCAGCTCCCGGACCTCCAGGGTCGGGGCGAAGCGCGCGGACTCCGCCAGCCAGTTGGCGCAGACCGACGTGGGGGCGACCACCAGGGCGGGTCCCTCCGCTCCCCGGGCGACCAGCAGGGCCAGCGTCTGGATCGTCTTGCCCAGGCCCATGTCGTCCGCCAGGCAGGCGCCGGCGCCCCAGTGCGCCAGGCGCGAGAGCCACGCGAACCCCTCCGCCTGATACTCCCGGAGCTCCCCCCGGAAGGTCGGGGGCAGGACCGGGACGATGCGCTCCGCCTCCGCGACGCGGTCGAGCAGCGCCCGCCATTCGGGCCCCGCATCGACGCGGCCGGCCCCCTCGACCAGCTCCGCGGCCAGCCCGGCGGCCAGCGGCGCGACGCGGATCTCCTCCCCCCTCGCGTCGCCGAGCGACCCCAGGGCCTCCAGCCTGCGGCGGAACTCCCGCGTCAGCGCGAGGAACTCCCCCTCGCCCAGCGGTATGAAGCGCCCGAGCCCGGACCTCATCCGCTCCAGGAGGGTCCTCATGTTCAGCACCAGGTCCTCCCGGACGCGGAGCTCCCCCGAGACCCCGAACCAGTCCCCCGCCTCGCGCACGGAGACGTTCAGGCTCCCCTCCGAGACGACGGCGGCCACCCTCATGCTCTGGCCCTTGGGCCACTCCACCGTCACGGCGTCCCCCATCTCCCCGAGCTGCACCAGGAATTCCAGGGCCAGCTCGGCGTCCGGAAGCCGCCACTTCTCGTCCGCCGCCTGCTCCCCCTCCGCCAGGGCGGGGCACCGCTCCCGCAGGAGCTGCAGCCCCTCCCGCTCCTCGTCCAGGTCGCGCTGCGCCTGCACGCGCCGCCCGTCCTGGGAGCCGAAGAGGTTGGCCCCGCCGCGGCCCGGCCGGCACGGGGTGCTCCCGGGCCCCAGGGGACGCACGACGGCGTCCACGTCCAGGCCGTCCTGCGCGGGCTGGATCTGGACGCAGAGCCTGCTGTCGGCCTTCACCATCTGAGCGTCCGTCTCCAGCCCCTCGAGGTCGGAGTGGATCGTCACGATGGAGGCCAGGCTTCCCAGGGTCCTCAGCAGTGCGTCCCGTGCCGTCTTGGGGATCTTCAGCCCGGACCGGCCCACGATCTGCGCCATGCGGAGGTGACGGTCCTCGAAGCGCGTCACCCGCAGCCGGTTGGGCCCGTCCGGGGAGAAGGTGAAGGACGTCGGCGCGTCCGGGTCGGGGAAGGGGGAGACGCTCAGCTCGTACCCCTCCCTGGCGTCCCGCACCGAGAGACGCGGCTCGTCCTGGAACACCTCGACCCGCTCCCCCGTGCCGGCTCGGACCAGGAGCGGGTGTCCGGCCAGGGCGAAGACCGCCTGGGGCGCGTCCAGGAAGTATTCGGTGCCGTAGTAGTCGTGCGACTCCCGGATCGCCGACGTGACGCGGTGGTCCTGGTCCGTCAGGCTCAGGACCGTGTCCGCCTTGCGGTAAAGGCGCCTCAGGGCGACGTGCCGGCCCTTGCTCCAGCCCCTCTTCTGGAGCGTCTGCTCCAGGGGCGTCACGGTCAGGGCACAGACCCTGCCCCTGGAGACGTCCCAGTCGATCTCCCAGACCAGGCGTCTGTTCGAGCCCGTCCGGGCACGCTCGGACACGCCGCCGATCCCCTGCAGCTCGGAGAGGGAGCGCTCCCATTCGTCCTTCTTCTCCAGAAGCGCCCCCAGCGGATGGGGCAGCCCGGGCCGTTCACCCTTTCCCCCGTAGATCTCCAGCAGCTCCCGCCTGAAGTAGTCCAGCCCCAGGTCGCCCAGGAGGCCGGCCACCGTCCCCGCGGTATCGGCCAGGGCGCGGTCGTCCTCCACGGGAAGGGTCCAGTGGGAGAAGAGCAGGGCGAAGAACGATATAGGGCTCCAGGCGTGCCCCGGATTCTCGACGTACGGCGTGTCCAGGAGCGAGTTATCGTACTCGTCGGTCCCCTCCCTGCCGAGGGACAGGGCCCTCCACAGCAGGGACAGGATCACCTCCATGCCGCCCTCGGACCATTCGTAGGCCTTTTTGACATAGGCGGCGACCTTCTTCCGTGCCTCCCCCGCCTTGAAGAGGAGCACCGGATAGAGGATGGACGGCCAGGACACGAAGGCGGCCAAACGCTTGCCCGTGAGCCCGCGAAGCACCTTCAGGCCGGCCTCGTAGATCGCGATCACCTCCGCCTCGTCGCCGCGCTCGGTGAAGGCGATGAAGGCCCTGAGGGCGTAGGCATCGGGGTCCTCCTGACCCGAGAGCACGGCCTGGGCCTCCTCCGCCCTCCCGTGCATGAACAGGCGCTCGGCGAAGCGGAACCTCATCCTCGGGGGGATCTCCCTCCCCCGGCAGTAGGCGAAGAAGGCGTCCGCCACCCTGCGGTAGACCTCCGGTTCCCCCATCGTATTGCGGAGGAGCCCGAAAAACACGTGCTCGCCGACCGCGGGCTCCAGCCCCATCAGAAAGTTCGTGTCCAGCGGGTTCGCCACGATGTCCGTCAGGGGATCAAAGGGGTGGTCCGGCCCGTAGCAATCCCCCATGCCCCCGTATTTTCGACCTGCGAGACTTCGATAGCGTTCGACATCGCCCTCGTAGATGGCGTTCCGGTAGGACCGATAAACGCGGGACAGGGGGGGCATGTAAAAATAACTGGCATCCTCGCGGGAAAAGCTCATCGTCTCGTCGATGGTTTGGTCGAAGGCCCGGAACTCCCCGAGGGCCCAGGCCTCCCGGGCGAGGGGCTCGGCCAGCAGGCGGTCGAGGTACCAGTACACCGTGTTCCGAACCGGAACGGTATCGGTCAGCCCCGCGTCCCGCCACTGCTCCAGAAAGGGGAGGATGGATGCCTTGGCGCCCCATTGAATTCCCTGGGGCGTGTAAATGGCGGACGCGTTGAGGCACTTCTTCAGGTTGCTTACGGCAATGGGAGCGTAGAGCACGGCCAGAAAGCGGCAGAGCTTCCGTTCCGGGTCCGGAAGAGCCCTGTAGGCCGCCAGCAGCCGGGAGCGTCTTTCCTCGTCGAACACGCGCAACACCCTTTGTCTGAAAAGTCTCGCGGCGTTTCTGCCGCCTTCGGTCTTTTATTATAGAGGATAGCATGCCGGCTGTGAAAAGCGGATATCGGCGGATATGAAAGGCCCATCCATCTCGAGGAAGAAGGGCTCGGTGGAGAAGGGCTCGATGGAAAGGAGAAGGCATAAGACCGACTTCGGTTGATACGCAAAACCTTCGATCCAGCTGCCTTTGTCGATCTTAGGGAAGCGCTGATTAAAACAAAAACACATATTTAGTCCCCCGGGCAAGGGACCCAGGCCACCTTCCTGCAGCCCTCCTGTGGGACCTCGGCTCCCTATATCCAGGGTGCTACCGGGCGGGCGGCCTCCAGGAGCACCCAGCTTCTTCCTTGTGTCATAAGTACGATAAAATAGAAGATAGGAGAGGCGCTCAGAACATAGAGCGAAGCTGTTTGGGGCATCCCCCCGAAAGGGGGTGATAGCGTGGAGAGAATAACAAAGCTCGTAAGAGCGCTAGCAACACTCTTACGAGCCCTCGCCGAACTTCTTCGGCTTTTCAAAGCGTAATCCCTCACGTCAGGGCGTAAGTCCGAGGTGGGGAAATCGGCCCCGCTTCGGCAGCCCAGGAAACAACCCCGTCCAACCTCTCCTGGGCGGGACTTCTTGGTTATTATATCATTTATCGTTTACGGCCGAAAAACACAAAATTGCGGTGTCTTTATTGATCTTTTCGGCAAAACTTTCCTTGCTTTTGGCAATATCACAGGCTGCATAGGCAGCCTTGAGGATATGGGTCTTTCCGGTCCCGTTTTCCCCGGTAAAAACATTGATCCCTGGGGAGAACCTGATATCCAACTTTTCAAAGGCGGTAAACTTATCGAACGTAATCCTCTCCAACATGCCCGCCCCTCCTATCATCACGCTCATTATTATATATGCTAGATTGTCAAGCCAAAAGCAACAGGTAAATTGAAAAAGGCCTCTTGGATTTACAATCCAAATGCAACATTAGGGGCAAGAGGAGATATCTGATGTCAACGCTGCCCGTCCGCCTCCGAGAGCCGTTCCAGCAGGCTCTGGAGCCCCAGCGCCTTGGCCCAGGAGGCCTCCTGGAACTTGCCGTCCACCTTGCGGTACGGTGCGTCCGGATCGGCCACGTTCAGGAGCTCGGTCGTCAGGCGCCCCTTCAGGCACAGGGGCCGTCCGGGCCCGGGCGGCTGGGCCTTCACCGCAACGCCCTTCCCATTCCTCTTCAACACCTCGAACGAGCAGCCGTAGTCGCACACGCGGCAGCGTTTGACCTCCTTGGTCAGGTCCCAGGCCCTGCCCTTGCGCGTGGCACGCCGGTCCGTCAGGGCCCCGACGGGGCAGACGGAGACGCAGCGGTTGCAGGAGACGCACTTCGACTCCTCCAGCGTCCGATCGTCGTCCGCGACGATGCGCGTTCCGTACCCACGCCCGGCGAAGGCCAGGACCTGACGCTCCTCCTCCACCTGATAACAGACCCGGACGCACTTGCCGCAGAGGATGCACTTGCTGTCGTCCTTGGCGATGTAGGGACTGGACAGATCGAGGTGTTCCGGCCTGCGGGTGCCCTCGTGCTCGCGGAAGCGGACCCCGTAGCGCCAGGCGTACTTCTGGAGGAGGCACTCCCCGGCCTTGTCGCAGGTCAGACAGTCGTTGGGATGGCTGTCCAGCAGGAGCTGCAGGATTGCCCGGCGGTACCGGACGATCCGATCCGTCTCGGTCCGGACGTCCATGCCATCCCGGGCCAGCAGCGAGCAGGAGGTCTGGAGCTTGCGGCCTCCCCCCACCTCGACGATGCACAGCCGACAGGCGGAGACCACCGGCAGGCTTTTGTCCTGGCACAGGGCCGGAATCTCGATTCCGAGCTCCCAGGCCGCATCCATGACGGTCGTCCCGGACGGGACGGAGACGGCCTGTCCGTCTATCTTCAATGTGATGTTTGCCATGGTAGCCGCCTCCCCGTCAGCGTTTCACGATGGCGCCCACCGGGCAGGCTGCAGCGCAGGCTCCGCACTTGACGCATCGGGCGGGGTCGATGACGTGCCGCTCCTTGGGCTTGCCGGCGATGCAGGAGGCGGGACACCCGCGCGCACATCGGGTACAGCCGATGCACTTCTCCGTGACGAAGTAGGAGAGCAGCGCCTTGCAGGCGTGCGCGGGGCACGTTTTCTCCCCGACGTGCGCCTCGTACTCGCCGCGGAAGTAGTGGAGCGTGCTGAGCACCGGGGTCGCGGCGGTCTGCCCCAGGCCGCAGAGCGAGGTGGCGGTGATCACGTCGCCCAGATCCTCCAGGACGGCGAGGTCCTCCGCCTCGCCCCGCCCGCCGGTGATCTTCTCAAGGGTCTCGAGCATCCGCTTGGTCCCCTCGCGGCAGGGCACGCACTTGCCGCAGGACTCCTCGACGGTGAACTCCAGGAAGAAGCGCGCGATGTCCACCATGCAGTCGGTGTCGTCCATCACGACCATGCCGCCCGACCCCATGATGGAGCCGATCCTCGCGAGGGAGGCGAAGTCCACGGGGGTATCGAACAACTCCCGCGGGATGCAGCCGCCCGAGGGCCCGCCGGTCTGGACGGCCTTCACCTCGTGCCCCTCCGCGGCGCCCCCGCCGATCCCGTAGACGATCTCCTCGATCGTGGTCCCCATGGGGACCTCCACGAGCCCGGCGTTGCACACCTTGCCCACGAGCGAGAACACCTTGGTGCCCGGCGAGTCCTCCGTCCCGATCCCCAGGAACCAGTCCGCACCCCTGTCCATGATCAGGGGGACGTTCGCGAAGGTCTCCACGTTGTTGATGATCGTGGGACAGTCCCAAAGCCCCCTGTGGGACGTGCGGTAGACCTTGGTCCGCGGCATCCCCCGCTTGCCCTCGATGGACTCGATCAGCGCCGTTCCCTCGCCGCAGACGAAGGCGCCCGAGCCGAGCCGGAGCTCGATGTCGAAGCCGAAGTCCGAGCCCAGGATCCCGCGCCCCAGAAGGCCCCGTTCCCGGGCCTGGGCGATGGCGATTTCCAGGTGCTCCACCGCCAGCGGGTACTCGGCGCGGACGTAGATGAAGCCCATATTCGCGCCGACCGCATAGCCGGCGATGGCCATGCCCTCCAGGACGGCGTGGGGATCGTTCTCCAGGACGGAGCGGTCCATGAAGGCCCCGGGGTCGCCCTCGTCCGCGTTGCAGACGATATACTTCTGAGGCACGTCGTGACGGAGGGCCTCCGCCCACTTCTTTCCCGTCGGGAACCCCGCTCCGCCCCGGCCCCTGAGGTTGGAGCGCGTCATCTCCCCGACGACCTCGTCCGGGGTCATCTCCGTCAGGATCCTGGACAGGGCGGCATATCCGCCGATCGCCACGTAATCCTCCACATTTTTGGGATCGATGATGAAGCAGTTGCGCAACACGAGCCGAAGCTGCTTCTCGTAGAAGCTCCCGGTCAGGCGGTACTCCCCGTCGACGAGAGCGACGTCCGTCCTCTCCCTCAGACGTTCGTCCAGACGGGCACGAGCCTGCTCTCTCAGGCTCACGAGCGCCTCCGCGTCAAGCCCCCTCATCATCTCCGCAATCGCAGTTGTCATCGCCATTCCCCTCCCCTGTATTCCGCGATGAACCGATAGAACCCAAGGAAACCCCCTCCAGCGGGCCTATCGGTATTTGTCCAGAGTGGCCTTGACCTTCTCCGGCGTCAGGTTGCCGTGCTGTTCCCCATCGATGGCGATCACCGGCGCGATGCCGCAGGCCCCGAGGCACCGCGTCGGCGTGATGGAAAACTGGAGGTCCGGGGTCGTCTCCCCGGCCTTAATCCCAAGCTCGCGCTCGAGGGCCTGCATGACGGTCTCGGCGCCCTTGACGTAGCAGGCCGTGCCCAGACAGACGCTGATGTCGTGCCGTCCCTTCGGAATGAAGGTGAACTGGGAATAGAAGGTCGCCACGCCGTAGACCTCCGACATCGGGACCCTGAGCTCCTTCGACACGATCTCCAGTACCTCCCTGGGGAGATACCCGAAGCGGGACTGCGCATTCTGCAACACGGGCATCAGCACTCCCCTGCGGGACCTGTTGTCCTCTATGAAGTTGCGGAACGCCTGGATCTTCTCGCGATTTGCCTCCAGATCGAACGTGAAAACAGCCATTTTTGGAAACCCCCTCCGTTTTGGCCCTCGGAGTTGGGGACACGACCCCCTTCCCCGACGCCCGGTTATGGTACAATCTACAGCAGGTTGACTAGTTGAATATTTCACTCAATTTTGGGCTGACCCTATTGTAGCGTCAAAGCGCCGAATTGACTACCCGAGAGACATTGACCATCATCGAAAATCGGGATAGCTCCGAAAAAGCGTCTTTTCCGGGCGCGTCACTGAAGAAGCCCGAGTGTGGCGAAAAGGGGGTTGCGGACTTGGTTAAATTGAATATCGACGGACACGGCGTCGAGGTCGCTCCGGGGACGACGATCATCGAGGCGGCCCGGTCGGTGGGCGTGGAGATCCCCAATCTCTGTTATGACAAGCACCTGACCGCGTTCTCGGGGTGCCGGATGTGCGTGGTCGAGCTCGAGGGGTCGAAGAAGCTCGTGACCTCCTGCTCGACCCTGGTCAAGGAGGGCATGGTCGTCAAGACAAAGACGGAGCGGATCGTCCGCTACCGCAAGAGCCTCCTGGACCTCATCCTGGGGAACCACCCGCAGGACTGCCTGACCTGCGAGAAGGTCGGGAACTGCAAGCTGCAGGACCTGTGCTACGAGTACGGGGTCCAGAAGAGCCGCTGGCCGCGCACGAACACCGTCTTTCCCCTGGACGAGGCCAACCCCGTCATGATCCGAGACCAGAACAAGTGCATCAAGTGCGGTAAGTGCGTCCGGGTCTGCCGCGAGATCCAGGTGACCGGGACCGTCGACTTCGTGGGGCGCGGGGTGAACTCGACGGTCACGACGTCCTTCGACCGCCCCATCGACCGCGAGATCTGCCGGATGTGCGGGCAGTGCGTCGCCGCCTGTCCCACGGGCGCCCTGATCAACAAGCACTTCGTCGGGACCCGCCCGTGGGAGGTCACGAAGGTGCGGACCACCTGTCCCTTCTGCGGCACGGGCTGCAACTTCGACCTGAACGTCAAGAACGGACGCGTCGTGGGCGTGACGCCCGCGGAGGACGCCCCTATCAACGGCACGCAGCTCTGCGTCAAGGGCCGGTTCCACACCGACCTGATCCACAGCCTGGACCGGCTGACCCACCCCCTGATCAAGGTGGACGGCAAGTTCGAGCGGACGACGTGGGACAGGGCCATCCGGTTCGCCGCCGACCGTTTTTCCCAAATCGTGGAGCGGTACGGGCCGGACTCGGTCGCGGGGCTCTCCTCGGCCCGCTGCACCAACGAGGATAATTTCGTGTTCCAGAAGTTCATGCGCGCGGCGATCGGCACCAACAACGTCGATCACTGCGCCCGGACCTGACACGCTCCCACGGTCGCAGGTCTTGCGACCTCGTTGGGAAGCGGCGCCATGACGAACTCGGTGAACGAGATCCTGGACGAGGACCTGCTCTTCGTCATCGGGTCCAACACCACCGAGGCGCATCCCGTCATCGGCATCAAGATGAAACAGGCCGTGCGCCGGGGCACGAAGCTGATCGTCGTGGACCCGCGCCGCACGGAGCTCGCGGGGATGGCGCACCTGTGGCTGCCCCTGCGCTCGGGCACCGACATCGCCCTGATCAACGGGATGATGCGCATCATCGTCAAGGAGGGCTGGCAGGACGAGGCCTACATCAAAGAGCGCTGCGAGGGGTACGAGGCCCTGCTGGCGTGCATCGAGTCCTACACTCCCGAGCGGGTCGAGGCCATCACGGGCATTTCGCGCGAGCAGCTGTACGAGGCCGCGCGCCTCTACGCCACGACCCGGAAGGCGGGCATCTTCTACACGCTCGGGATCACGGAGCACATCTGCGGGACGAACAACGTCAAGAACCTCGCCAACCTGGGGCTCCTGACGGGGCATATCGGGTTTCCGAGCGCGGGGATCAACCCCCTGCGCGGGCAGAACAACGTCCAGGGCGCCTGTGACATGGCCGCGCTGCCCTCGGACTTCCCGGGCTACCAGAAGGTGACGGACCCGGAGAAGCTGGCCTTCTTCGAGAAGCTCTGGGGGCGGAAGCTCTCCGGCAAGCCGGGCTACAAGATCCCCGAGATGTTCGACGCCGCCCACGCGGGGACCCTCAAGGCGATGTTCGTCATGGGCGAGGACCCCGTCATGAGCGACCCCGACGCCAACCACGTCAAGAAGGGGTTCGAGGCTATGGAGTTCGTCGCGGTGCAGGAGATCTTCATGTCCGAGACGGCGAAGTTCGCCGACGTGATCTTCCCCGCGACCTGCTACGCCGAGAAGGAGGGGACCTTCACCGCCTCCGAGCGGCGGGTGCAGCGTGTCCGGAAGGCCGTGGAGCCGCCGGGGGAGGCCCGCGTCGACTGGCAGATCGTCGCATCCATCGCCCAAGCGATGGGCGCGAAGGGGTTCGACTGGCGGACGTCGGAGGACGTCTTCGAGGAGATGCGCGCCGCCATGCCCACCTATCGGGGCATGACCTACGAGCGCCTGGGGACGACGGGGCTGCAGTGGCCCTGCCCGACGGTGGACCACCCCGGGACCCCGTACCTCCACAAGGACACCTTCTCCATCGGAAAGGGCAAAATGGTCCCGATCGAGCATGTGGAGCCGGCCGAGCCGCCCTGCGAGGAGTACCCCTTCCTGCTCATCACGGGGCGCAGGCTGGAGCACTACAACGTCACGACGCGCTTCTCCCCGACGCTCGACGCCATCGTGCCCTGCGAGATGGCGGAGCTGAACCCCGAGGACGCCCGCAGGCTGGGGCTCGCCGAGGGACAGCTGGCCCGCGTGACCTCGCGGCGCGGACAGGTGGTCACGCGCGTGACGGTCACCGACAGGGTCAAGCCCGGCTCGGTCTTCATGACGTTCCACTTCAAGGAGTCCCCGGTGAACGAGCTGACCATCGGCGCCTACGACCCCATAACGCTCACCGCGGAGTACAAGGTCTGTGCTGTGCATATCGAGAAGGTCGCGAGCGGCTACGACCCCGCAAAGATCGAGCGGTTCGTCAACCTGCGCCATGCCGTCGGCTTCGACAAAGACTGAAAGACCGGAGAAGATCCCGGGGGCTTCGCCCCCAGACCCCCAGCAGGGGAACGTGTTCCCCTGCACCCCTTATGACCTTTCCCGTCAGGGGGCAACGCCCCCTGA
>ERZ772960.965-NODE-965-length-23986-cov-3.338097_pt1 | contig 23986 bp, 18 predicted proteins | sample MGYA00580678_ERZ772960 | MGnify/ENA primary metagenome ERZ772960 (study PRJEB29015, sample SAMEA2737930) | human oral metagenome | biome: human oral; feature: human-associated habitat; material: dental | place: China | collected 2059 ... | reverse complement strand
TCATATAGTAGTCGTTGAAGATAACTTTTCTTTCTTCTTCTCTTATCTTTTGTAAGATAACGTTCTTTGCCACTCCTGCCGCTATTCTTCCGAATTCTTTTGAAATCCCGTTTATGCAAAGTTTACGCCCCTCAGATGTGCGGTAAACGATGAACCATGCGGCAATGCACAAAACAGGTGCGGCAAATGCGGCGGAGCTCAACAACGACGGCGGAAGAATATGAGGAATCCGCATATTCTCCGGCACATACTGCGTTGCAAGAAGATTGCCGCCGTCTCTGAATGTCCCCGCAATAAGAGAATTTATTACCGGAATTGCCGCCGAAGAAATTAAAAACGAAGTAAGAAGAATGCTCGCCCCCTTATAATAGCGCAACGCGGCGGAAAACAGCATCATTGCGGCGGAGAGCGTTGCGGCGGATAAAAATGCAATGCACAAAGCGAGTATCGGATTTACGCTTTTTAGAGATGCGCATACGACGGCGGAAATAAAACCGCCTGCATAAATCTGTCCCTCGCCGCCTAAATTGTATTCTCCGTTTAATAATGCGGCGGATACGCCCAATGCCGCATTCGCAAGCAAAAATGCCGTATTTAAAAACGAACCTACATAAAAACGGGAAGAAAACACGCCGGTAAAAAATCCCGCAAAATCTGCGGAATGCGGCTTTGAAAATACGACGGAAAGTGCGGCACAAAGCAATGCTCCCAAAATCATAGCAGTTGCCGAATAAAAAATATTTTTTACTTTTGCGGCGTTTTTTATTTTATCAATGTGCATTTTCCGTCCCTCAAACGATAAATTTTAGAACACAAATCATCGGGAAAATCCGCCGCCGCAATTACGAGAACGGCTTTTCCCGCCGCACTTGAGCCTGATAAAAGCTCGCACATTCTTTGCGCCGCATTCGAATCGAGTCCTTGAAGCGGCTCGCACATAATTACAAGCTCGGGATCGCTTTCAAGCTCGCGGCGAAGTAAAAGCTGTTGGAGCATTCCGCCGGAAAGAGAAGAAACTTTTTCATCCGGTCTTATATTTATTTCCGCTTTATCAATAAGATTTTGCGCATAACCCGTATAGTCTTTACCGCAATACATTGCGGTAAGCATTTGCTCAACCGTAAGATTCGGATTGGAAGAGCGGAAATTTCTGTCGGAAGAAAGAATTGCGCCTTTCTGCTTATAACGTAAAACGGCGGGCGTAAAACATCGTGTTCCTATTTTTGCGCTGAACTTATTCGCTCCGTTTACAACTTCAAACATTCCCGAACAGGGAAAGTCCGCCATACCGGTTATAACGTCTTCCAGCGTCTCAAGACCGCTTACTTTTTCGCCTTTTATGCAAGTAATCCGCCCGTAAGGTGCTTCTATGCTCACGTTAAAAAGCGGCGGACGGTTTTGAGGATTTGCAGATATGTTTTTAAACGCAATATGACTTTCTCCGGATTTACGTCCGCCTGTAAAATCGCTTTTTTCGGCTGTCATAAAACCGTACGACGGAGTATTTTCATCTTCCGAGAGAATTTTGCGATATTCTTCCGGCGTAAAATCTTTTGCATCGGAAAATATTTTTGCGCTCTTACCTTTTTTCATCATGATTATAGTGTCCGCATACAAAGCTGCGTCTTCCGGACTATGCGTGATTATGATAACGGTTTTCGCTTGGGAGTTTTCATGCACAAAACTGCGTATTTTGGGATAAAACTCAGCTTTTTCTTCGGCATCAAGGAGAGAAGCAGGCTCGTCAAGAATTAGAACGGACGGCTCTTTGAGCAATGCGCAAATAAACGCGGTAAAAAAATGCGCGCTTCGTCCCGCCTGCCAGACATAAGAATCAAGTTTTAATCCCGGCGACCAAATGCGCACAAGTTCGCTTATTTTTTTTGCGAGAGAGGCTTTCATCGTAAAACGGACAAAGCGTTCCGCGCCGAGTATTATATTTTCAAAAACCGTCAACGAATCGGCAAGCAGCGGGCGTTGGTGCACACACACGATTTTTGCGGATACCGCTTCGCCCGCATTCTTAAACGTCCGGCTTTTATTTTCCAGAAATATCTTTCCCGATGTCGGTTGAATGTCTCCGCTCAAAATCGAAGCGATTGTGGACTTTCCGGCACCGTTTTCACCCAGCACCGCATAGACTTTTCTTTCGGGAAAATCCAGAGACACTTTATTAAGTGCGGTTTTCAAAGCAAATTTCTTTGTAATGCGGCGCAAAAAGATATTCATTTACGGTCGGTGCAATTAAAATTCTTGCGGCAGTGAAAGTCTACCGTCTTTTATGCTTTCGATAATGCCGTTCATTTTCTGCCGCACATCTTCGGGGACGTTTTGAATATAAAGCGGATCGTCCTGCACAAAATCCACAAATCCTTCTTTTACCCCGACCGTAGTCGAAGTCCCCCATTCGATTTCCGAATTGAGATAGCGCAGAGTCATTTCCTCCGCCATTTTATGTTGATTTGTCAGAGCACTGCCGATAACGTTTTTCGGCGCGCGGGAAAAACCGTTGCTGTCGAACCATACGAGATAAAAATCGTTCGCAACGGCAGAAGCGATTACTCCTTGCGCAGCTCCTCCGCATATCGGCAGAATCACATCGATTTTATTTTTTGACATCGCATCGGCAAGTTCCCCGCCTTTTGCCGCGCTGTACCAATTTCCTACGATTCTAAAATCAACCGACGCATCCTTACGTGCAGACTTTGCCCCTTCTTCAAATCCCGGAAGAATGACATTGTTCATCACGGGATATTCCTGACCCGCAATAAGCCCTAATTTTCCGGTTTTTGTCATAAGCCCTGCAATGTACCCTGCAAGATAGGACTGTTCGTGCTGATTATAACGTACCGTTGCAATACTTTTATTTCCGGATTTTGCCGCATCCAGAATCAAAAACTTTTGTTCGGGAAACTGAAGCGTTACGGGTTCCGCAATATCGGGCATAGACGGATTTGACGTTACGATTAAGTCGTAATTTTCCGAAGCCGCAACGGCGGTCAATTTCGTACTCCATTCCGCCTGATTCGTTCCGGCTTCGATAATATCCAGTTTGACTTTTTCATCATCGGGTTTTCCCGCATTGTAAGAATCCGTTGCACTTTTTACCCCGTCGGCAAGCATACGGTATGTTGCACTGTCCGCAAGAATTCCCGGCGCGAACACCGCAATTGATTTTGAAGCGGATTTTTTTGCCGCACAAGATGTAAAACTTAGTCCTAAAGCAAATACCGCAACGGCGGCACACAATATTTTTTTCATTTTTGCTCCCATAATAAATAAAATTTATAATTCAAAATACAATATTTGTGCGGATTGTAGTGCTGCCGGAAAATAGCGTCAATGTTACCGATCGCAATGCGGATTGCCGAATGCCGCGCTTGTTTTGGCAGCCGCAAACATTTCTTTCATTGTGCGCCAGCCTAAAACCGCGCATTTAACGCGCGCAGGCATTTTTGAAATATCCTGCAATGCGGCCGCTTCGTCCAATTCCTCGAGGGATTCGGACGCGGCAGTTCCCTTGATCATGCTCATAAAAATTTCTCCGAGCCGGAGCGCTTCGTCTTGTGTTTTCCCGATGACTAAATCGAGCATCATGTCCGCGCTTGCCTGCGAAACTGCGCAGCCCGTTCCCGTAAACCAGCCGTCCGTGATGATTCCATTGTCGATTTTGAAATTGAGCGTAATATTGTCGCCGCAGCTCGGATTTACGCCGTTTAAGCTGAGCGTCGCTCCGTCTGCATCCTTTTTGTGTGCAGGATTCAAATTGTGTTCGTTTAATATTTCGCGGTACAGTTCTTTAGTTTCCATAGCCCATCCATTTTCTGACTGAAGCAAGTTTTTCTGCAAAGCGGCGCACTTCATCTTCCGTGTTGTAAAAATAAAGGCTTGCCCGCGCCGTTGACGGCAACCCTAAGTGCGCGCCGAGCGGCTGTGCGCAATGATGTCCCGCGCGGATTGCGATATGCTCCTCGTCAAGGACGGTCGCTATGTCGTGCGGATGAACGCCGTCAACCGTAAACGTAACAATTCCTGAATGTTGAAGCGGATCGGGATGCCCGACAACGTGTACGTGCGGAATGCGACGCATTTCTTCCATTAGAAGAGTTGTAAGTTCATGGTCGCGGCGGACAATTTCATCAAAACCGATTGAATTTATGTAATCGATTGCCGCTCCAAGTCCCGCAGCCCCTGCGGCGTTTACGGTTCCCGCTTCAAACTTGTGCGGCAGTTCCGCCCATGTTGCACCCTCTTTGGTAACATATTCAATCATTTCACCGCCGCGCAAAAACGGCGGCATCGCTTCAAGCAATTTCCGTCTGCCGTACAGAACGCCGATACCCATAGGCGCACACATCTTGTGTCCGCTGAATGCAAAAAAATCGGCTCCGATAGCCTGTACATCAACCTTAAAATGCGGAACCGCCTGCGCGCCGTCAACAACGACGACCGCTCCGTTCTTATGCGCCGCCTCTGCAATCTCTTTGACGGGATTCGTAATACCGAGCACGTTGCTCACGTATGTTACGGCGACAAGTTTTGTGCGCTCGTTGATTTTGTCCAATTCCGAACGGGGAATTTCGCCGGTCGTCTTGTCGCAGTCCAAAAATACGAGTTTTGCATTTTTTGCGGCGCACACCATTTGCCACGGCAGAATGTTTGAGTGATGCTCCATAACGGTAACGGCAATTTCGTCGCCCTCGCGCATGTTCTGCATTCCCCATGTGTAGGCGACGAGGTTTAAGGACTCGGAAGCGTTCCGCGTAAAAATTATTTCTTCCGCGGCGGCGTTTATAAAAGATGCAACCGTGCCGCGTGCATTCTCGTACAGTTCCGTCGCTTGAGAGGAAAGTCCGTACAATCCGCGCAAAGGATTTGCGTTCGATTTTTCATAAAAGTTTTTTACCGCGTCGATAACGTGGCGCGGACGCTGTGTCGTCGCCGCATTGTCAAAATAGATTAAATCTTTGTTTTCGGGAGCATTAAAAATTGGAAAATCGGAGCGGAAGTCAGCATTCATCGTTTAAAACTCCGTCAAGATAGTCTGCAATTTCTTCTTGGACTTTTTTATCGGGAACGGACGCGATCGCCGCCGCAACTTTTGAACGCGCAACGGTGTTTTCCGCTTCCCGTTTTGAAAATCCGCGCGACTGCATATAAAACAGCACATCGTCTCCGAGCCGCCCGATTGTCGCGCCGTGCTCGCCTGCAACGTCTTCTTCGCCGCATAAAATCATCGGAATGGATTTATTGACGACGGCTGGCGACAAGAGCAGCGTTTCTTCCTGTTCTTCGCCGTCGGAGCCTGCACAGCCTTTTTTTAAGTCGATTGTACCGCGATAGGTTTTATGCGCGCTGCCGTACAAGGCGCCTGTCGCGTGCATAAAACTGTTCGTGCTGCGCCCCACGTGTCGGACGACAAAGTTCATGTCGAGTTTTTGCGCACCCATGCAAAGGTAAGCCGCGTCCGACTTAATGTCCGCTTTATAGCCGTCGAGAGCCGCCGCAAGTCCCGTAAACGTTTCGCCGCCGCCTAAAATAATATGGCTCACCGTTACGGAGGCGTTTTCTTCTGCGCGGATGCCCGTATCGTCAACGTTCGCGGTGTTTTTTCCGAGCAGCTGCGCTTTTACCAAGCGGACAACTGCATTTTTTTCGGCAAAAACAAGCGTCCGAAGCGCGAACATTCCTGCCGTACCTTCGTCCGAGCGGCTTACGATTATCACCGTAATTTCCGAGTCCTCTTTTGCATAAATAATTTGCGAGCACACCGCAGAATCTTTTTTGCCGCAGTCATAATGCAAGATGACGGGAGATGCGATTTTCTTTCCCTTTGGCGCGGTTATTACAAGCGGGGACGCTTCTTTTGAGGCAAAGAGAATGTCGGAATTCGTGCCGCAGCCCGTTTCAATTTTTTCAAAACCGTCGGCATTATAGGAAAAAACAACGTTGTCCGCGTTTTCAATTCGCGGCTCAAGCCGCTCAGCGCATACGGACTTTAGCGTCATCTCCGCCGAATTCATTTTCAGCCAATTCCATGTGGGGACGGGAAGCGGATTTATTTTAATCGTTCTGTTTTCTTCCATAATTACATCGTGCCTTTCATTTCAAGACGGATAAGGTTGTTCATTTCCACCGCGTACTCAAGCGGCAATTCCTTGCTGACAGGGTTTGCGAACCCCGACACAATCATGCTTCGCGCTTCGTCTTCGCTGATGCCGCGGCTCATAAGATAAAAAATCGCGTCGCTGCTTATGCGCCCGATTTTCGCTTCGTGTCCAACGTCTACATTGTCGTTTAGGATTTCCATCGCGGGAATCGTATCGCTTCTCGACTCGCTGTCGAGCATGAGCGAAGCGCACGAAACGGACGTTTTGCTCCGTTCGGCCTCTTTTGCGATATAAATCGCCGAGCGGAAATAGCCTTCGCCGCCGCCTTTGGAAACGGATTTTGTCGTGATGAGACTTGTCGTATCGGGCGCAAGGTGAACCATTTTTGCACCGGTATCAAGGCTCTGCCCCGAACCTGCAAATGTAATTCCCGTAAACTCCGCGCGTGCGCCGCGCCCGACAAGGTCGCTTTCCGGATACAAATACGATACGTGCGAGCCGAACGAGCCTGAAATCCACTCGATAACGCCGTTTTCTTCAACGCGTGCGCGTTTCGTATTCAAATTGTACATATTTTTTGACCAGTTTTCGATTGTCGAATAACGAAGCCGCGCATTTTTCGCGACGAACAATTCGACACAGCCGGCATGAAGATTTGCAACATTGTATTTTGGCGCGGAACAGCCTTCGATAAAATGCAAGTCCGCCCCCTCATCCACAATGATGAGCGTGTGCTCAAACTGCCCCGCGCCCTTTGCGTTTAAGCGGAAATATGATTGCAGCGGAAACGACAAATGCACACATTTGGGAACATAGACGAACGAGCCGCCCGACCAAACCGCTCCGTGGAGGGCTGCAAATTTGTGGTCTTTGGGCGGCACAAGCGTCATAAAATGCTCTTTTATCATGCCGCCCCACTCATCGCTTTTAAGCGCACTTTCAAAATCGCTGTAGACAACGCCCTGCTTGGCAACTTCGTCGCGCACATTGTGATACACCAATTCCGAATCGAACTGCGCTCCGACACCGGCAAGCGATTTCCGCTCCGCTTCGGGAATACCGAGTTTTTCAAACGTGTCTTTAATGTCCTGCGGAACATTCTCCCAGTCGCCCTGCATTTTCACGTTCGGGCGGACATACGTTGCAATGTTTTCTATATTAAGTCCGTCAATTGAAGGTCCCCATTCGGGAACACGAAGTTGATTGTATATTTCAAGCGACTTGAGCCGAAAATCTCGCATCCATTCGGGGTCGCCTTTTTCTTTGGAAAGTTTTTTTACAATGTCCGCCGTAAGCCCGTTTTCGATTCGATAATAATCGTTTTCGTTTTCTTCGTAACGGAAATCGTAAAAAGAATGATTTATGTCGCCGACCAGCGTTTTTTCATCGTTCATTGTCTGCTCTCCAAATCGGCGTTCTCTTCAAACTCTTCAAATCCGCCTTCGTTTATCCGCTTGACGAGCGATGCGTCGCCCGATTCGACAATCTTACCCTTTACCATGACATGAGTGCGGTCAACGGCAAGATTATCAAGAATGCGCGTCGAATGCGTTATGATTAAAAGAGAGCCGCCCCAATTTTTTTGATACTCTTCAATGCCTTTGGAAACTGTGCGAACCGCGTCTACATCAAGCCCCGAATCCGTCTCATCGAGAATTGCAAGTTCCGGATGCAGCATAAGCAGTTGAAGGATTTCCGCCTTTTTGCGCTCGCCGCCTGAAAAACCGACGTTTAAGTCGCGAGAGGCATAAGATGTGCCCATATTTAGCAGTTCCATGCGGTTTTTGAGTTCTTTTTGGAACTGAAAGAGTTTTACGCGCTCGCCTGACCGCTGTTGAATTGCACTTCTGATAAATGCTTCGAGAGAAATACCGGGCACTTCCAGCGGATTTTGAAACGACAAAAAAATCCCCGCTTTCGCGCGTTTATCCGCGCTTTCTGCCGTCAAGTCCTGTCCGTTAAAAAAAATATGCCCGCCGTCAATCGCATACAGCGGATTTCCCATAATTGCATTGCCGAGTGTGGATTTTCCAGCCCCGTTCGGCCCCATAAGGACATGGGTTTCACCCTTTTTTATTTGAAGGTTTACGTCGCGTAAAACCTTTTTTGAATCTATGCAGACCGAAATATTCCGGACGTCAAGAAGCAAATCCGACATATCAAACCTCTGTGCAGTAAGTCTTGATAACAAAATCCTATTTATTTAGTAGGTAATTCCGTTTCATTTAATGTAACAATAATAGCCCAAAAATGCAAAGCCTACAATAACAGGAAAAATGTAATCGCACAAAACAAGTTTTGCCGTGCGGTGGACGGAAGAACCGGATATGAAAGACATAATCACTTCCCCGTCAGCTGCAATTTTGCACGGCAAAATTGCGTAAAAATATCCGCTGGTGCCCAAGTGAAAAACCAGCGGGATACGACCGATTTAAGCAAGTTTCGAGTACTCGAAACTTGAAGCGGACGGCGAACTTGTTGTGTCTTTCATGATCCGTTTTACCGTCCGCCACTCCCTTGAAATAACGGTTTAAGGCTTGCCTTAAAAGAGTATCCGTCCGGCTTCATAAAATTCGAAATTAAGTCTATTAGCCCTAAAATCGAGTTATTTTATTTTTTATAAATACCGCACACAACTTACCTAAAAAATTAAAATGTATGAAAGAATTGGGATTCCAAAGGGCGCAAGTCCTTTGGTCGTGCCCAAGGAAGGTGGGTCAAGGGAGGAAAACTGCGGGCGGCGGACGGTAGGAGTGGATATGAAAGACATAACGGGTTTACCGTCCGCTGTAATTTTGCACGGCAAAATTGCGTAAAAATATCCACTGGTTTCCTCCCTTGAAAAAAAAGCTTAAGGCTTGCCTTAGAAAAATATAAGCTTTGAGTTTCCAAAATTCGAAATTAAGTCTATTAACTTTACTATAAATAAAAAAACATTTATATTTGGAACATGTTAGATAAAGTCTTGACTTTGATTTTCGGTTCACAAAATGAACGCGATGTAAAAAAATTGCGCCCTTTGCTTGCGCAGGTAAATGCAAAAGAAGAGTGGGCAAAATCTCTTTCAGCAGAAGATTTTCCTAAACAGACTGCGGAATTAAAAAATCGGCTTAAAAACGGCGAAACGCTTGACGATATAATGCCTGAAGCCTTTGCGTTGGCACGTGAAGCTGCTTCCCGCGTTCTTGGTGAGCGCGCTTACGACGTTCAAATAATGGGTTCGCTCGTCTTGAACTCCGGGCGTATCACCGAAATGAAAACCGGTGAAGGTAAAACGCTCATGTGCGTAGCTGCTGCCTATCTAAACAGTCTTTCGGAAAAGGGCGTGCACATTGTAACTGTCAACGACTACCTTGCCGAACGCGACGCGGCGTGGATGCGCCCCGTATATGCGTATTTGGGTCAAACTGTCGGTTCGATTCTTTCCAATATGGATAATGATGCGCGCAAAGCCGCCTACAACTGCGATATAACCTACGGAACCAATAACGAGTTCGGTTTTGATTACCTGCGCGACAATATGCAGATAGATTTGGAACGCAAAGTTCAGCGCGGATTCAACTTTTGTATCGTTGACGAAATCGACTCCATTCTCATCGACGAAGCACGTACTCCGCTTATCATCAGCGGACAGGGCGAAGACGACACATACAAATATCACGAAGTCGATAAATACGTCGGCGAATTGACGGAAGTTGAAAAAGATCTCGCGACCGGCGATTATCCTGATGAAGTCGAAATGGAAGCGGAAGCCCGTAAAAATATTAAGGGCGACTTTAAACTCGACGAAAAATCAAAGCGCGTTTCTTTTACCGATGCGGGCATCAATCACATCGACGAAATTTTACACAAGCACAATCTTATTACCGGCTCCGTTGTTGACGAAGAAAACTTTGAATTCGTGCATTATTTCACGCAGGCTGTCCGCGCCCATTATTTGTATAAAAACGAAGTAGATTATCTTGTAAAAGACGGACAGGTGCAGATTGTCGATGAGTTTACGGGGCGTATTCTTGAAGGCAGACGTTACGGAGACGGATTGCATCAAGCGATTGAAGCAAAAGAGCACTTGCGCATTGCGCAGCGCAACCGCACACTTGCAACGATTACCTTCCAGAACTTTTTCAGAATGTATAAAAAATTGTCCGGCATGACCGGAACTGCGGCAACGGAAGCTGTTGAATTCAACAAAATATATAAACTTGATGTTGTTGCTATCCCCACGAATAAGCCTGTTGCGCGTGTCGATGAAAACGATGAAGTCTACTTAAATGAACAGGACAAATGGGAAGCGATTTGTAAGGAAATCGGCGAAGCTCACAAAAAAGGTCAACCGGTTTTGGTTGGTACCGTGTCCGTTGAAAAGTCCGAACACCTTTCGGCAATGCTTACGCGCAAAGGAATTCGGCATGAGGTTTTGAATGCGAAAAACCATGCACGGGAAGCGGTGATTATCGCGGAAGCCGGCGCGAAAGGTGCCGTAACGATTGCGACGAACATGGCGGGACGCGGTACGGATATTAAGCTCGGCGGCAATCCCGAATTCCGCGCAAGAAAGCGCGCAGGCACGAATGCAACTCCCGAACAGTATGATGCCGCTTATAAAATCGAAAAGGAGCAGTGGCTCAAAGATTGCGAAGAAGTAAAACAGGCAGGCGGACTTTATGTTATCGGTTCTGAGCGCCATGAAAGCCGCCGTATCGACAATCAGCTTCGCGGCCGTTCCGGTCGTCAAGGAGATCCCGGACGCAGTAAGTTCTTTATTTCGATGGACGACGATTTAATGCGGCTTTTCGGCGGCGAGCGCATGAAAAATCTTATGAAGCGCATAGGAATGCAGCCCGGCGAGCCCATCGACCATCCTTGGCTCAACAAGGGGATTAAAAAAGCGCAGGAAAAAGTTGAAGACCGCAACTTTGAGATTCGTAAACATTTGCTTGACTATGACGATGTTTTGAACGAACAGCGGACTGTCGTATACGGTCAGCGCGACGCTATCCTTGCAGATGACGATTTGTCTGCCCGCGTTATGAATAATGCCCGAGACACGATAGAAGACATTTTTTACGACTATGAAATGTCCGCAAAATCCAAGACCAAACACGACGCGGCATTGTATGAATTAAACGAAACGATAAAAAATATGTTCGGGCTCCAGCTTCCGCAAGACCGCCTAACGGAAGAATCTCTTGAAGCCGCGCTTCAAAACGATATTACTGAAAAGGAAACTCTTGTCGGCAAAGAGAATCTGAATATGTTTATCCGCTACCAGTATATTCAGATAATCGATAAAAAATGGCTCGACCAGCTTGAAACTCTTGAGAGCCTACGCGACGCGGTTGCTCTGCGCTCTTACGGTTCCAAAAATCCGCTTACCGAATATAAAAACGACGGATTCGATATTTTCGATGAAATGCTCAATTCCATTAGGACGAGCGTTATGTCTCGCGTGTTCAAAGTACATATCCAACTGAGTCCTCAAGCACAGGAACAAAGGCGTCTTGCAATGCAGCACAACCGCTCGCAAATGAACGCAACTCACAGCGAAGCCGATTCGGGGTTCGGTGCATCCGGCTCGTCTATGGGCGACACTGCGCGGCGGCAGGCAGCAAAAGGAGTTATGCAGCGGCATACTACGGGAGAATCCGTAACGGTACGCCGTACTTCTCCGAAAATCGGGAGAAACGATCCGTGTCCGTGCGGCAGCGGCAAAAAATATAAAAACTGCTGCGGACGAAACGCATAAATCGCTTCGGATAAGAACGGATGCAGACGGATAAACGGGATTTGAAAGATGTTACCATACAAGTTTTCCTGACGGAAAACTTGAGGCGGCGAAAAAAAGTAAAAGTCCGTAAAACCCGTTTTTACCGCCGCCTAATTACAAAAAATCGCTTTTCTAATCGCGCAAATTACGGAGTTTGCTAATATACGCCCAGCACAACGGGATCCGCCCAATACGAGCCGTATTTTATATTTTTTCCCAAAGCTTCTTCCCAAATTCCCTGAAGCGCAAAAGTTCTCCTGCGGGTTACCGTTTTATTTTGCGGCGATGACGGCTTAATCTCGTTCCAGCCGCGTGAAAATAAAATATGCTGTGCGTCAAGATTCCCGAAATAATATTTTTTAACATCCGTATCTTTTCGCCATGGCTGATAATCAAGCCCTGCGCCTAATGCGGGATCTGCCGGAACCCATCCGAATTCCGAAAGATAAAATTCACACCACCAGTGATTTTGCGCTTTCATGTCCGCATCGACAAGAATTCCGCTGTCCGGCAACGCAGGAATTCCTGCAGCCCTCAAAAGAGCCGTAAAAATTATCGCAAAATCGTAAGCGTCTCCGGTTTTCGTTTTAATCAAATCCAATGAAGAAATTTTTCCTCTGCGTACATCGTTAAGAACTGTAAAATTCTCTACCATGTAATTATAGGTAAGAGCCGCAATATTATACGCATTTTTTTCATTACCGATAATTTTCTTGAGCAAATCATGAACGGCTTCGTCATCGGAAGGAACACACTCGTCCGCACGCGTTGCATATTCATATAATTCCGGGTTTATTCCATCCCTTTTTCCCAATTTCGCAGCGGAAATTTCAGTACGCATTTCATAAACATAAATCATAAAATCTTCGGAAAAACGCTTTTTTTCCTCTTTTGCATTATCTTTGCGCACTTGATAAATTGTAGAATGCTGATAATTTTCAATAACGGGTTCGTATTTTGAATTTGTAAGCTGAACAAGCGGCTGCGCCGCCGTTATGTACGGGCGCGGACAACGCAGAATTATAGACGAATCCTTATCGTTTGCCGTATCGTCAATATCTACTGTGGTTTGAATAAGATATGTTTTCGGAGATATAAAAGCTTTTACTCCGGCTTTTCCGGTAATTTTTACGAATACTTCGGGCGATTTTCCTTTAGCGGTTTGAATATACGCTTCCCCTGCGACGGCTCCGTCGGGAATTCTTACGCGTATTTCGTTGTCGCTCCAATATTCATAGTCAAAATCGTCTTCGTTACAAGGAATGAAACGCAAATTTTCTTTATTTTCTTCACGTATGCCGGAGTTTTCGCTTTCATTTCTCTGTGTGCGGGTTTCGCCCCTTTGAATGGAAAAAAACACTTGTGATTTGTCGCGTATCGTGCCGAAATTCATGCCGTATATTATAAATTCCCCGCCCACAACAGGCGTTTCGGGAGAAAAACTTGTTACGGTAGGAAGAATTGAAGCTTTATCCGGCATTATTGCGACGGGAGCCGCATTTTTATTTGCAAAGAAAGCGGGATTCGAGCGTCCGTTTTTTGTTTTTACGGTAACAAGTCCGTCCTGAACATCGGGCGGCAATACGATTTTTATTTGCTCGTCCGACCATAAAATATAAGAGCTTGCCGTAAGAGTGCTTCCGCCGAAGTCGACATAACCCGAATCTTTAGAGTTTCCGAATCCATGTCCGTTTATAACTACAATATCGCCCGGAGAACCGATAGGCGGTTTTAATTCTTTTATTTCCGGCAGAATTTTTAATTTTTTGCTTACGAATAATGAAATTACAGTAAATAAAACGGCAAACAGTATCCACAATAAAGCGCGAAGAAGCGGCGACTTGCGGAAAAAATAATTAAAAGCGGAAGACGAGTTCACTTTAGAGTATCCGGCATTTCATTTATATTTGAAATATTTATCGGAAGTTTCATTTCATTCATTTCGGAGTTACCCGCATTAAAAACAATGCGCGGATCGGAAATCCTTATATAAAGCCGTTTGTCGCCGCTGAATGCGGGACGAAAAACGTCGCCTTGCGTAATATCAGAGATTCTGCCGGTACTTACATTTTGCGAAAAATCTTGCGCGATATTGCCGTTTATTACGACATTTTGTTCCGGGATGGAAACCTGCGGTCTTACCAATGCGGCAACTTCCTGCGCCGGTACATTTGAATTTTTATTTCCCTTAAACGGCAATAAAATAACAAATACCGCAGCTGCTGCGGCAGCCATACTTCCCAATAATGCATTTTTAGAAAATTTATAAACGTGCGAAGTATTTTTTGAATAATGCAGCTTCGTATTCAGCCTTTTAAAACTCTCTTCCATGGCGATTTTATCCGGCGTAAGCATTCTGCTGTCGCTTTTAAATAGATTTTGCAGCGTTTGCAGCTTTTGCAATTTTTTTTCGCACTCGCTGCAAATTTTAATATGCGCTTCATATTCTTTGCGATAAATATCCGGTAATTCACCGTCCAAATAAATTGAATGAATATCATCAGTTGGGCAAGTATACATCGTCAGCTCCTAACATTTCTTCCAGCAATTTACGCGCTCGGAATACACGGACTTTTACATTGCCTTCCGTGATTCCTACTACTTTGCCGATTTCTTTATAGTTCATATCGCCGTATTCTTTTAATACGATGACCTCTTTCAGTTTTGGAGGCAGTTTACTCAATGCCTGCTGTGCACTTTTTATCGATTCCGCTTGAAGAACTTCAGTTTCTCCCGAAAGAACTTTTCTCCGATCTTCATAAAGAGCTTTTTGAAAAGCCTTGCGCTCCCTCGTTCTTTTTTTGATGTAATTCAGCGATGCATTTTTTACAACGCGAATCAGCCAATACTTTGCATCGTTTATCGATGGAAATTCAAGCCGTTTTTCATTCGCCTTTATCAAAGAATCGTGAGCAAGATCTTCGGCAGCTTCTTCATCATTTACGATTCGATATGCGATTTTGTAAAGCATTTGCATAGTTTCATCATAAATGCGCTTAAAATCGGCAGCATCGGCTGCGCAAAGCGGCTTTAAGAAATCCGTCTGACCGTCCATAGATGTATTAAACACAATTTTATCCGAAAGTTACAGTCGAATTCATATAACAAGTCCGTAAAACAGATAGCCTCTCATATCCAAAAGAATATACGCTTATTTTCGTTTCCACACGACACCTTGCGGCGTATCCGTAACAATTATTCCGCGTGCGTTTAATTCTTCTCTGATTTTATCAGCCGCCGCAAAATCTTTATTTTTTTTGGCTTCGTTACGCTTTGCAATAAGCGCATTTATTTCATCAGCTTCAGGATCGTCCGCATTTCCGCTCGTAAGCGAAACCGCATTTCCTTTAATTTTTTTCGCTTCGTCTTCACATTTAAGCCCTAAAACGCTGTCCATGCGGCGGATAAGCGCAAGCGTTTCTTCCGGTTTTAACTCATCGTCTTTCATTGCAATTTGAAGGCAGCTCAGTGCTTGCGGAGTGGAAAGATCGTTTTCAAGCGCAGCGGTAAATCCTGCAAGATGTAAAGCGGCTTTTTCGGAAAGCGAAGTCAAATCCGCCGCATTACCTTTTGCACTTTCTACAATTTTTGCAACACGCTGGCATAACGCTTTGCGTGCATTTTTTGCTCCGTCCATCGCAGCCCAGCTGAACATAGCCTGACTCCGATAATGCGAATTCAATAAAAAAAAGCGGTAATCAAGAGGAGAACAGCCTTTGTCAATCAAGGATTGCAGTGTAAGAAAGTTTCCGGCGGATTTTGACATTTTATCCGCATTTCCGTCTTCTTTTTTATCTTTTTGAATGACTAAAAATTCATTGTGAAGCCAGTAGTTTACCCATTTCTTACCGGTCGCCCCTTCACTCTGTGCAATTTCATTTGTATGGTGAATGGGAATATGGTCGATTCCGCCCGTATGAATATCAAACTGCTCGCCTAAATATTTCATACTCATTGCGGAGCATTCAACATGCCAGCCCGGATAACCTTTTCCCCATGGAGAATCCCATACCAACGCCTGATTTTCAAACTTTGATTTTGTAAACCACAGCACAAAGTCATAAGGATTGCGTTTATTTTTATCCACGCCGACCCGCGCGCCCGCCTTTAAATCTTCCAGCTTGAGGTTAGCAAGTTTGCCGTAGTCGGGATATGTAGAAACATCGAAATATAAATTGCCGCCGGACATATATGTGTGTCCGTTCGCTTCAATACGCTTTATTAAATCAATCATGTCCGGAATATGCTCTGTCGCTTTGCAAATAATATCAGGGCGGACGATGTTGAGGCGATCAATATCTTTAAAGAACGCATCCGTATAAAAATCGGCAATTTCAAGAACACTCATGCTGCGCTCCCGTGCGGTTTTAAGCATTTTATCTTCACCGTCGTCGCTGTCTCCTGAAAGATGACCTATATCCGTAATGTTCATTACGTGCTTTTTTTTGAATCCGAGAAAAGTTAGAGTGCGATCAAGCATATCAAGAAAAACATACGCACGAAGGTTTCCGATATGCGCATAGTTGTAAACTGTAGGTCCGCAGCCGTAAAATCCTGCAAAATTTTCCTTAATCGGAATGAATTCCTGCAGCGTCCGCCCCATCGTATTAAAAAGCCTTAATGCCATGAAAATCTCCTTGTATCTCTTAAATCCCGTTTATTCGTGTTGAGTGTCCAATATCCCGACGCTATGCTTCGAGTTTTTTTTTATTTCGTCCGCCCCTGCCCGCTCCGGTGTGCATGTCCCACTCGAACGAGTGGGCAGGTGCCACCCGAGCGAGTGTGTATGTCCCACTCGCTCGGATCAGAGGTACCGATCCGCCCGGATCAGGGGTACCGTTCCGCTCGGATCAGAGTCGGTGCTTCGTTCGGATCGGAGGTACCGTTCTGTCTATCCTTTATATTTTTTAATGATTACGCAGGCATTATGTCCGCCGAATCCCAGTGAACAAGACATCGCCGCATCAACATTCATCTTTATTCCTTTATTTGGAACATAATCCAAATCGCAGCCGTTTTCTAAATCGGGATTATCAAGATTTATTGTAGGAGGTATAAAACCGTCTTCTATGGCTTTTACACAGAATAACGCTTCCATTGTGCCCGCAGCTCCTATCATGTGTCCGGTTTCGCTCTTTGTAGAAGAAATCTTGAGAGTTTTTGCATATTCCTTAAAGGCTTGTTTTATAAGAATCGTTTCGCATTTATCGTTTGCAGGAGTGGAAGTTCCGTGCGCATTGTAATATTGAATATCTGACGGGCGCATTCCGGCATCGGCGAACGCTTTTTCTACCGCAATAAGTCCGCCCGCAGCATCCGGCAGAGGGGCGGTTATGTGATAGGCATCACTTGATGAACCGAATCCCGCAACTTCGGCGTAAATATGCGCATTTCTTGCTTTAGCGTGTTCAAGTTCTTCAAGTACAAGGACGGCAGCTCCTTCACCCATGACGAATCCGCTTCGGTCTTTATCAAAAGGTCGGCTTGCTTTTTGGGGTGCAGCATTAAAATTTGAGGTAAGAGCTTGAATCATCTGAAAACACCCTATGTTATAGCCTGTTATGTTTGCATCCGTTCCGCTTGCAAGACAAATATCAAGCCTGCCGCTTCGTATCATATCAAGTGAAAGTCCTATTGAATCCGTACCGGAAGCGCAGGCTGTAGAAAGCGTCCATGCAGGTCCGTGAAGCTGATAATACATACTGACATTTGCAGCAGCTTCATTGGAAAGCATTAACGGTGCCGTAAGCGGCGGCAAGCGGGTTACACCTGCGTTCGGGTCAAAATATTTTCGATAAGCGGTTTCTACAACATCGGAAATCCCTATTCCGACGCCGGTTATAATACCTGCATTTTGTTCGGAAAAATTATCCTGCGAAAATCCCGCGTCAGAAACGGCTTCTATGCTTGCGCCAAGCAAAAAACGTGTAAAGCGTGAGGTTTTTCTGGAAAGCTTGTGATCGATATTGTATGCGTCAAGAGAAAAATCTTTGACTTCGGCGGCAATTTTTACTGTAAAGTTAGACGTGTCGAAAAGCGAGATATTTCCTATTCCGCTCTTACCGAGCTTTACGGATTCCCACGAATCTTTTACGGAATTACCCACCGGCGACACCGCTCCAAGTCCGGTTATAACAACACGCCGCATCATAAAAACTCCTGTCCGGGAAAATACTGAATATATTGCCGGAACTTTTTAATTTTCGCGGATTATAACACATATCAAAAGGCGTTGAAAGTGAGACGATTTTTAGTAAATCTGAACGACAGCGAAATTATTGAGCGATTTTATTTTTCCGACAGAGATTATATCTTTATTTCCGATTGGGACGATTTGAGATAAGCGGGATTGCGTAGTACGAGAGGAGGGACTTGAACCCTCACGCCTAAGGCACTAGATCCTAAGTCTAGCGTGTCTGCCATTTCACCACTCTCGCAAAATGTTTTAGCCTTTTACCGACCGCACAAGCAATAAGTGGAATTTGAGCCATGAAGGGATCGAACCTTCGACCCACAGATTAAGAGTCTGTTGCTCTACCAGCTGAGCTAATGGCCCGTGTAATATGCCTTGCGTCCGACAGGATTCGAACCTGCTACCGCCGGATTCGAAGTCCGGAGCTCTATCCAGATGAGCTACGAACGCATATCCTTGACTTGGCGTCAGGATCGGGTGCCTGGTGGGGATTGAACCCACGACAACCAGATCCACAATCTGGCGCTCTACCACTGAACTACAGGCACCAAGCACTGATAGAGCGGACTATATCAAAATGCATTTGTATTAGTCAATAGAAAAATAACGATTTATCGACAGCAGGAGTTTCTCTTTTCCTAATGCAATAATTTTTTTATAATGAAAACATGAGTAAAGAAATCTTACCGGTTGAAAACGTAATCAAGAATGTTTGTAAAATAAAGAAAAACGAGCGTGTACTTATAATTGCAAATCCCGAAACTGGCAGCATTGCGCAAGATTTATATACGGCGGCTGCAAATGCCGGTGCAAAAGTTGTACTTGTATTTCAAAATGCAAAATCTTCATTTGATAATGCGGAAGCGGAAGTTTTAGCCGCAATTGCTTCAAATCCGGATGTATGTTTTTCCGTTTCGGCAATAAAGCTGGGCAAAGACCCTAACGGCAGAGAAAAACCTTACAAAACGGATGACGGTAGAGAGTTCGACCATATTTTTGATTTTTTGCTTGAAGGTAAAAAATCAATGCGGGCAGTATGGGCTCCGGGAATAACGCAGGATATATTCAACAGGGCTGTAAATATCGATTATGCACAACTTAAAGAACGCTGCGTAAAAATGGGAAAACTGTTTGAAGGAGCTGTAAAAGTCCACGTTACGGCTCCGGGCGGCACTGATATAATTGTTCCCGTACAAGGCAGAAAACTTCTTTTTGATGATGGAGATTTTTCAGTCGCAGGACAAGGCGGCAATATTCCTGCCGGAGAAGTATTTATCAGTCCTGTAGTCGGCAGCGGAAACAGACAAAAACAACGCAATACCATTGAAACGTTGAAGAATACGTTATTAGGTGCAGCAGAGGAAACACAGGCTGAACTTCCTGTCAAAGAGGGTGCGGAAGGCGTTATTGTTTATGACGGTTCAATGACTTTCAGCGACGGAGATTCAATTTTGGAAGAACCAATCGTGTGCAAAGTGTCGGAAGGATTTATAACCGAAATAAGCGGCGGTGCAGAGGCGAAACGGCTTCTTAAAACCGTTACGGAAGCGGAAAATCGTGCCATCACACTCGAAGCGGAAGGAAAGCTGCCGCAGGGGCAAGGCATAATATATAAAAGAAACGCAAGGAATATAGGAGAGCTTGGTATAGGATTAAATCCTGCGGCAACAATAACCGGAAATATGCTGGAAGATGAAAAAGCGTTCGGCACCTGCCATTTTGCCGTCGGAGAAAATTACGACAACGATGCGCCAAGTCTTATCCATCTTGACGGACTTGTAAGAAATCCCTCTATCACGGTTTTTTATTTCGACGGCTCGGAAAAAACGATTATGACGGATGGAAATCTTTCCATATAACTTTGATTTAACCGATTGACTGCGATATTCTGCGGAATAAATGCCCGTTACTATCGGGAAATATTTTGATAAAGCCTTGCCGCTTGTGCGTTGAGGCTTATTTTTTTGCCGGAACGTTTTCGGCGCATTGCATTACATTACTTATCCTCAAATGTTGACACTTTTTTCCAATACGACTATATTTCCGCAATACGTTTAATTGTTTGAACGCTTAAACATTTGAATTAAATGCCGCAAGGCATGAGGAAGTTTTATGAAAATCAAAAAAATAACGGGCTTCTGCCTTATTATGAGTCTTTTTACGGCAGGCCGGATTTTTGCACAAGATTTCGGATTTGATGAACCGGAAATTACGGGAGAAAAAAAATCCGTACTTGAGTTCGGTGGAAGCGGCGGCATTTCTGCGCGTGCTTGGATTGATACGGAGAACGGTTACAGCTCGTTCGGAGACATCGGGAGCCGCACAAAGACGGATTACTTTCCGTTTTTCAATTTGAATGCGGCTTACAGCGGAGAGCGCGCAGATTTTGAAGCAAAATTGAAATTCAACAAAAATTCTCTGGGCGACTACAAATGGGACATGCTCGACGAGCTTACCGCGCGTCTTTATGCAGGAGATTGGGTTATCGAGGGCGGCAAAATGCGCGTCGTTTGGGGAAAAGGCGACAAGTTCCACGTGATTGACAACTTCAACGCAAACGATTACACGGATTTTGTTATTCCCGACTATATTGACCGCCGCATTGGCGAACCGATGTTCCGCGTTATCTATAATTCTCCGCTTTCGGTCAACTTGAGAATAGAAGGAATAGTAACTCCGGTTATGACTGCCGACCGCTTTGCCAAAAGCGGTGAATGGAGTCCGTTTAAGATGGCGAAAATATCCGGCATTGTGCGCGATACGCTCGGCTATAATCTTACAAGGAAGTTGGTTGTTTCAGAACTTGCGACGACAAGGCTAGGTGCCGAACTTGCAAAACCCACTCCTAATCCTGTCGTTGTACAGACTTTACAGTCTGCCGCCGCTAAAGCAACGGCGGACTACACGGAATATCTTTCTTACGTAAACGGTATCAATTCCAATCCCGAAAGTCTTTATCCCGATACGGCAGCTCTTAAATATGCGCAGGCGGGACTCCGTGCCACGGCGACGTTCGGTGCAGTCGATGTGGGCGTAAGTTATTATTACGGACACAACAAGCAGCTCTCGGTCGATATGAAAAATTATCTGACAGGCTATAATCCGGCATTAAAACACAGTACAAATCTTCCCGAATTTTCTTACGATAAATTACAGGTTTTCGGAATCGAAGCGGCGGCAGCCGTTTGGCGTTTTAATGTAAGAGCGGAGGGCGCGTACAACATGACAGACGACTTTGCAGGCGACAAGCCGTGGGTGCATAATAACAGCATCGCGTGGCTTTTCGGATTCGACATTGACCTACCGATAAGCAATTTGAATTTGAACGTACAAGAATGCGGAAAACACATTTTGAAAAGCGATGCCATCGGATCTTACGGTACGTACCCTAAACGCTTTGACGTCGATTACGACAGCGACGGGATTTATGTCTCCGACAAGCTCGTTATAAATTTAAGCGACAAGTATCTCAACGATAAGTTGACGGCAGAATGTTCATGCATCGTCGGCATTGAGAATAAAGAATTCGCGATTTTCCCGAAAATCAGTTGGAACGTTTACGGCGGATTCAACTTAATTTTGAGCGGCGCGTATATTCATGCCGATGATGAAGACGGAGAATTCTACAACTTTACGGCATATAAATCCGGCGGCAGCGTAGAAACCCGCGACAAAGCCTTTGCAGAGCTCTCCGTGAAGTACGATTTTTAGGTCGAATGTCGAGTTTTTACAAAAACTCGACATTTAACCTTTTAGACTAAAAACATAAATATTTTGCAGATTCCGGCGGACGCGCAGGCGGACGGTAAAAATCAGTTTTATAGTTTTAAAAGTTTTGCCGCCCGTACGCTCGAGTTTCCACTTTTTTACCGGTTAGATTTTACATGAATCAATGCGAATGATAGCAATTGTCCGAGCAATGTATTATAGTCGTTCGTGTCCGTAATTCCTTATGTAGTATTGTTTTGCTTGCCAAACTAACTATAGCGCGAATTACAGATTTTTAACACTTCTTACTTTATCTTGTACAGATTGATAATATGATAAAAGACTGTATTTGACATGTGGTTGAATTTGAAAATAAAAAATATAGCGGTTATTGGTGCCGGTAATATAGGATTAGCTCTTGATACAAATTCCGGAAAGCGAATGTCCTCGGAAGTTGATTTTATTACAAACGATTATGCTAAAGGTTTGAGCAATGTAGAGCTTGTTTTTATAACCGTACCTTCGTGTTTAATTGAAACTGTCATAAATAAGCTCGTATTAAAGGAACCTGCTGTTATTTTTTCGTACCCGGTCTTGGCGGTAAAGAATTTTATGTAAATAATTTGTTGCAAGCAGGTAACACAATTTGCGGATTTGATAGAACTCCTTTTATTTCGAGAATATTTGATTCTGAAGTAAGGTATTCAAAAAAAGTAAAACAAGAATCGCAGTATTAAAGAATACCGATAAAGTGCATGAGATTTCCGCATATATGTCAAAACTGTTACAAATGCCGTGTGAGACTTTGAAAAATTATCTTACTATTACGTTTACGCCGTCCAATCCTATATTACATACGGCACGGTTATATACAATGTTTAAAGAGACCGTATTGGATACAAAGCTGTCTCGTCAGATTTATTTTTATAAAGAATGGACGGATGACGCTTCCGATATACTATTAAAAATGGATAAAGAACTTCAATCAATATGTTCTTGGTTTACGGGAAAAGGAATAGATCTTTCGGGAGTTATTTCATTAAAAGACCATTATGAAGCGTATTCTGTAGAAAGTATGACAACTAAAATTAAAAGTATTTCAAGTTTATCTGCCATTACGCCTACTTTATTTCATAGAGGTGAAGGTTATTTTTTGGATGCAGATTCAAGATATTTTACGAAAGATTTCCCTTTCGGTTTGTGTGTTATAAAAGCTTTTTGTCTCATTTGCGGTATTGAAACTTTTACTATTGATCAAGTATTAAAATGGTATGAAAATCTGCTTAAAAAAGAATACTATGTAAATAATCGATTTTGCGGTAATGATTTACACCGTACATCGATACCGCAGAATTTCGGTATAAACACTTTAAGCGGTGTTGCGGAATACTATACATGATAAATAATATGACTATGATGAAGAGCCCAATACATCAAGCAATTACAAAAGAGACTGAAAAGAAGTTATACAGCCGGACTTACAGATAATATTTTTACGAAAGATGAAATCGTATTTATCGTCAATATATTTAAAAAAAACGTTTTATATGCGCGGAGCGTGAGATTGCAATATTTCACGGTTTGAAACGAAAAACTTAGTCTGTCGTATCCGGTTGTTCGGTTTCGGATTTTGCACGTTTTGAAACGACATGAATTCTGCCGGTGCGTTTGATTCCGTCGTCTTTTTTCGACTCCGATTCTTTTAATCTGTATATCTTTTTTGCGTGTTCGTTTTTTTTAGCGGCTTTTATTTTTGCCCGCTGTTTTCTGTCTTTTTCAATAAAATTCAGTGAACGGTCGACACCTTGAAAAAATTTCTGCATATCGTCGGCAAAAATCGCAATCTGATGACGGTCAATATCAGCTCCGTCCTTAGTTTTACTTTCCACAATCTGGAGAAAAACATCCCCGTTTCGATTTTCTTTTACGTTAAAAAAATAAGAGCGGTTGTCAAGATAAACTTCCGTTGTGAAAAGTTCGCCGCGTGCTCCCATATTTGCCGTCCTTAAAATATTTGCGTAAAACTATCATAAAACATATTGCGCTGTCAATGAAAGGCAAATTTGCATCCAGGGTCTCAGCACGAAAGAAAAGTATAGTAAAGTAACGTTATGGTGGAAGGGATATTATTTGAACAAGTAGAAGACAGTCGTCAAGACTGGAAAGTAAAGCATTCGATAAGTGAAATACTGATGGTAGTAATGTGTG
>ERZ772960.964-NODE-964-length-24028-cov-4.410795_pt1 | contig 24028 bp, 21 predicted proteins | sample MGYA00580678_ERZ772960 | MGnify/ENA primary metagenome ERZ772960 (study PRJEB29015, sample SAMEA2737930) | human oral metagenome | biome: human oral; feature: human-associated habitat; material: dental | place: China | collected 2059 ... | reverse complement strand
TGCCCGGCGTGAAACGGATGTTGATTTTCGTCACCTTGCTGGCGTCGGCTTCTTTCTCTGTGGCCGAGGGCTTGCTCGAGATGGTGAGATGAAACGAACAAGAAAAAGGCCGAAAACTTTGCCGCAATCGATGCTGTTAAGACTTTTCCTTTCCTTATATGAAGACCATCGCATTCCATGAACACAATCAATTCCCGCAAACCATTGTTTTGCATAAAAAGACACCATATTATATATAGAGTGCTCAAAGATTAAAATCAGAAGGTTTCGTTTTGCCATTCAAGCCTTTTGCCGTACCTTTGCAGTTGCCCGCGAACAAGATGCGGAGACAAAACAATGACAAACAGATAACAAAAACAATATGACGACTTTATATCCCAAGTTGATAACCGATGCCTTGGCCACAGTGACTTATGCCGGCACGAAAAAAAATCTGATAGAAAGCGGTATGTTAGCCGATGATGTGCGGATAGACGGCATGAAGGTGTCGTTTACGCTTATCTTTCCGCGTGATACCGACCCGTTTCTGAAATCTACGGTGAAAGCGGCCGAAGCGGCTATCCATTACCATGTAGACAAAGCTGTGGAGGTGAGCATCGCTACGGAGTTTGCCTCGAAGCCCCATCCCGAAGTGGGCAAATTGCTGCCCGATGTAAAGAATATCATAGCAGTCAGCTCCGGCAAAGGCGGCGTGGGTAAGAGCACGGTGGCCGCCAATTTAGCCATCGCCTTGGCAAAGCTCGGCTATCGGGTGGGACTGCTTGATGCGGACATCTTCGGGCCATCGATGCCCAAGATGTTCGATGTGGAAGACGAACGCCCCTACGCGATAAAGAAAGATGGCAGAGACCTGATTCTGCCCGTAGAGAAATATGGTGTGAAGCTGTTGAGCATCGGATTCTTCGTCGATGCCGATACGGCCACGCTGTGGAGAGGGAGCATGGCCTCGAATGCGCTGAAGCAACTCATTGCTGATGCCGATTGGGGCGAGCTCGACTTCTTTATTCTCGACACACCACCCGGCACAAGCGACATCCATCTTACTCTGTTGCAAACGTTGGCCATCACGGGAGCCATCATCGTAAGCACGCCGCAGAACGTGGCGTTGGCCGACGCACGCAAAGGCATCGACATGTATCGAAACGACAAGGTGAATGTGCCCATCCTCGGGCTGGTAGAGAATATGGCATGGTTTACGCCCGCCGAACTGCCTGCCAACAAGTATTATCTCTTCGGGAAAGATGGGTGCAAGAATCTGGCCAAGGAAATGAACACGCCGCTGCTGGCACAGATTCCTATCGTGCAGAGCATCTGCGAGAGCGGAGATAAAGGCACACCGGCCGCTATGAGCGTGGACACGGCCACCGGTCAGGCATTCATCAATTTAGCACAGGCCGTAGTAACTGTGACCAACCGGCGAAACAAGGAGCAAGCACCGACCCAAATTGTACGAGTAAACGAATAAGTATTTTCATTCCCTAAAGAGTTATGACACAATTCGACAAAAGAAACATCAGCATGATGACCGACCTATACGAGCTGACGATGGCCAACGGTTATTTCCTCAACGGAAACGAAAACGACCGCGTGGCTTTCGACGTGTTTTATCGCCGTAATCCCGATGGAGGCGGTTTCGCCATCTTTGCCGGTCTGGAACAAGTGGTGGAACTCATCGAAGGCTTGCACTTCGACGATGAAGACATCGACTATCTGCGAAGCTTAGGCCTTTTCGACGAACGCTTCCTCGCATTCTTAAAGAATTTCCGTTTTACGGGCGACGTGTACGCATTCTGTGAGGGAAGCATCATCTATCCCAACGAACCCATACTCACAATTGTGGCACCGCTGGCGCAGTCGCAACTCATTGAGACGGCACTGCTGACGATTATCAACCATCAGTCGCTCATCGCCACGAAAGCCAACCGCATTGTCAGAGCGGCGCAAGGAAGAGTCATCTCCGACATGGGCGCGCGACGGGCACATAACCTCGACGCTGCCGTTTATGGTGCGCGAGCTGCCTACATCGGTGGCGTGGCAAATACAGCCACTGTGCTCGCGGGCAAACAGTTTGGTATTCCCGTTGTAGGCACAATGGCACACAGCTGGGTGATGTTCTACGAAAACGAATACGATGCTTTCTGCCGCTATGCCGACATCTATGGTAGCAAGAGCGTGTTTCTTGTGGACACGTATAACACGCTGGAGTCGGGTGTGCCCACAGCCATCCGAGTGGCACACGAAGTACTTCATCCGCGCGGCGAACGATTGTTGGGCATCCGTATCGATTCGGGTGATATGGCCTATCTCTCGAAGAAAGCGCGCCGCATGCTCGACGATGCCGGCATGCAAGACTGTCGGATACTCGGTTCCAACAGTCTCGATGAGTTCACGATTTCATCGATGCTCACACAAGGCGGATGTATCGACAGCTTCGGCGTTGGCGAACGACTTATCACGTCGTACAGCGATGCTATGTTCGGAGCGGTCTATAAGCTGGTGGCCGTGGAGCGCGATGGTCATTTTGTGCCGAAAATAAAATTATCTGAGAATATAGGGAAGATTACCAATCCCGGGCTAAAGAGTGTGTATCGTATCTACAGCGAAGAGGGACAGGCCGTAGCCGATTTGCTGACCTGCCGTGACGAAACACCCGATCTGTCGGTTCCCTACACTTATATTTCGCCCGACAAGCCTTGGCAACAACGGCAATTCCGCCATTGCACAGCAAAACCGTTGCAACAACTCGTTATCAGCAACGGTCAACGCACGATGACGGCTCCTTCGCTCGACGAGATACGCAGCTACGTGAGACATCAGCTCGACACAGAAATATGGAAAGAGGAGCAGCGTTTCAACAATCCTCATGCACATTATTTAGATATGAGCCCCGCCTATTATCAATTGAAGATGAACCTGATGCAGGCTTGTAAAATCTGACAAGTGACGATGATGAAAGACAAACTGATGATTGCCGTGCGCCTCGTAGCATGTGCCTTGATTATCTTTGTTGCCGCTTATCATCGCGACCATCGCATCTTAGGGCGTGAGATAAAACCGGCCACTCATGCCAAGGTTAAGAAGATTGTACCCGATACCCTACGTACACTTTCCGATGGTACGATGGTTATCAATACAGCACCATTGGCCAAAGATGTGATAGGTTATGCAGGGCATGTACCGCTGGAGATATACCTACGCGAAGGCCGTGTGGTACGCGTGGTAGCACTGAAGAATGCAGAAACACCCGATTTCTTTGATGAAGCCCGTCAATTGTTGGTGCGCTGGAACGGCAAAACACTTGCCGAGGCTGCACGAATGCACGTAGATGCCGTTTCAGGAGCCACCTTCTCATCGCATGCCATCATTATCAACGTGCAGCGTGGACTACAATATGCCACCAAGCAAGCGAAACGCCCCTCGCTGTGGCAACGCATTGATTTATCGCCAAAGACTGAGATGTGTCTCATTGTGGTACTCATGGGTGCCATCATTCCTCTATTTTATCGGCATAAACGATACCGCACATTACAACTGATACTCAACGTTGCCGTGCCGGGCTTTTGGTGCGGCACATTCATCTCCTATGCACAACTCACAGGCTACCTCGCCAATGGTATCAATCCCTTGACTGTTCTTGTATCGTTCATCATGCTCACAACTGCTTTTATCTATCCTTTCTTTGGTAAAAAGAATCATTATTGTAACCACATCTGCCCTTGCGGTTCGTTACAGGAGTTGGCAGGTAAAGCTACGCGTCGGAAGATACGTATGAGTGCGCACTTAGTGAAGCGTCTCGACATGTTGCGACGCGGATTGTGGATGACGCTGATGATGCTGATGCTTATTGGCACGGGGATGGAATGGATGGACTACGAGATATTCTCGGCTTTCATCTTTCAATCCGCTTCATGGACGGTCATTGTGTTGGGCATCGTCTTCGCAGTGTTGTCAATATGGGTTCCCCGCCCTTATTGCAGGTTTGTTTGTCCCACAGGTTCACTTTTCAAGATGGTGCAAAGCGGAAAGCAAAGCGTGTAAGATGTCAGCCAGACTGCGCACCGGACATATAGAACGTTCTCCTAAATGGAGTGCTGCAGGTGTGACAGAATCCCACAAACGATACCATTTGCCGTGAGAAAGGTTGCTGAACTTTCCCTGTACAAACGCCATCTGTACAGGGTACGAATGCCGACTTATCAATCGTAACTTTAAGACCCTTAAAACTTTCGATTTCAAACTTTTAGACATCAAATATTACAGAATCATCACAAAAACGGGGTGAAAAGTTACGAATGAAAACCACCCCTTAGACTGTTTTTGCATCTTCATCCACAATAAATATCCTCATAAATTTGCTGCATACAGATTTATTTGCTATTTTTGCCCTATCATAAAAGCGAAACTGACGTATTAAAATATAAAACAAATACAACTTATGACCCCAATAAACGGACACATCTCTCAAATCATCGGCCCTGTCATTGATGTTTACTTCGAGACAGCAGGCCAAGATGCAGAGCAGGTGTTACCCAAAATTCACGATGCGTTGAAAGTTCGCCGCACCGATGGTCGAGAATTAGTGATAGAAGTGCAGCAACACATTGGTGAAGACACCGTGAGATGCGTGGCGATGGACAACACCGACGGTCTGCAACGCGGATTAGAAGTATTGTCTACAGGTAGCCCTATCACTATGCCGGCCGGCGAACAAATTAAAGGACGTATGATGAACGTTATCGGGCAACCCATTGATGGTATGGCCTCCCTTGATATGCAAGGAGCCTATCCCATACACCGCGAGCCGCCGAAGTTTGAAGACCTCTCCACTCACAAAGAAATGCTGGCTACGGGAATCAAAGTCATCGACCTGCTCGAACCCTATATGAAAGGCGGCAAGATAGGCCTTTTCGGAGGTGCAGGCGTGGGCAAGACAGTGCTTATCATGGAGCTGATTAACAATATCGCCAAGGGACACAACGGCTATTCCGTGTTTGCCGGTGTGGGAGAGCGCACCCGCGAGGGTAACGACCTGATTCGCGACATGATAGAATCGGGCGTGATTCGCTATGGCGAGGCATTCCGGAAAGCCATGGACGAAGGCAAATGGGATTTATCCCTCGTAGACCCCGAAGAACTGAAACAATCGCAAGCCACCTTGGTCTACGGTCAGATGAACGAGCCACCCGGCGCGCGCGCTTCCGTAGCCCTATCAGGACTTACCGTGGCCGAGGAATTCCGCGACCACGGAGGAAAAGACGGTGAACCGGCCGATATCATGTTCTTTATTGACAACATTTTCCGCTTCACTCAGGCAGGATCGGAAGTGTCAGCCCTATTGGGACGTATGCCTTCTGCCGTAGGTTATCAACCTACACTTGCCTCAGAGATGGGGACAATGCAAGAACGAATCACCTCCACAAAAAGAGGGTCTATCACTTCGGTACAGGCCGTATATGTGCCGGCCGATGACTTGACCGACCCCGCACCCGCTACAACCTTTACCCACCTTGATGCCACCACGGAGTTAAGCCGTAAGATAACGGAGTTAGGCATCTATCCCGCCGTAGACCCGCTGGGTTCCACAAGCCGTATCCTCGACCCGCTGATAGTTGGCAAAGAGCACTACGACTGCGCACAACGGGTAAAACAGATACTGCAACGTTACAAAGAATTGCAGGATATCATTGCCATCTTGGGTATGGACGAATTAAGTGATGAGGACAAGCAGACGGTGAACAGAGCACGGCGCGTGCAGCGTTTCCTGTCGCAACCTTTTACTGTGGCCGAACAATTCACAGGTGTAAAAGGTGCCATGGTGAGCATTGAAGATACCATCAAAGGCTTCAACATGATACTTGACGGAGAGGTAGACAACCTGCCGGAGCAGGCTTTCCTAAACGTAGGTACCATAGAAGATGCCATAGAAAAAGGCAGGAAACTGTTAGAAGCCGCCAAGGCATAAGGCCACACCGGTCGACTGTTGATTAAAACGACGCAGAATGAGCTTGAAGTTAAGGATAGTTTCTCCCGAGAGAATCGTCTTCGATGGTGAGGTGGAAAGCGTATTGGTGCCCGGCACACTGGGCTGTTTCGAGATACTGAAAGACCATGCACCCATCATCTCATCACTGGAAGAAGGCAAAGTGGAGTACACTGCTAAAGACAGCAAAGTGCATTTCAACATCAAAGGAGGCTTCGTGGAAGTAAAAAGAAACGAGGTATCATTAGTTGTGGAAATGTAGCTTTGAATGGCTACGAGCATTTAGGAGTGCGACAAAAGGGCATACGGATGGAAAAGACAATGACAGTAGACGCAATAGGAAAGCGGTTTCGCAAATACAGCCTATGGTTGGTAGTTGCCCTGTCACTGACAGCGTTGCCTATGATGAACTATTATTGTGGCCGTGTGATGATGCCGTCGCTGCTGGTACCTGTGGTATTCTCACTATTGATGAACGAGGCATACGTATCGGCATGGACGATAACGGCAAGGAAAGCTCCCGCACGTCTGTCGCTTTTTTATATGGCGGCATCGGGTCTGCGCCTGTTTCTGTCGGCATTGGTAGTGCTGGTGTTCTGTCTGATATACAGGGGATGCCCCGAGGTGATACCCTTTGTCGTCTTGTTCCTATCCTATTATATAGCCCTGCTGGCCTTAGAGTGTATCTTCTTTGTCCGCATAGAAAAGCAGAGGAAAAACCAATGAAAATGAAATCAATCAAACATATACTATCCGTCATACTCCTTCTTGCGATTGTTCTCCCTATGAGCGCAACCAAAGAGAAGTCGCCTGTAGATGTGCAGGAAGTATTATGGGGGCATATCAAAGACTCGTATGAATGGCATGTCACTGACATCGGCCACACGCATATTACCCTACATTTGCCGGTCATTGTGAAGAGTTCCACAGGATGGCATGTATTCAGCAGCAGCAAATTTGCATATGAGAAAGATGCACGAGGCAACCGTCCGGGGCCTTACGGGCTCTATATATCAGGGGGAAAACAGTACCCGAATAAGATATGCGAGCAGGTGAACGGGACAGAGGTACGACCCTTGGACATTTCCATGACCAAGACCGTATGCACACTTTTCATAGATGCCGTGTTGCTGTTGCTGTGTATCCTCATCCCTGCACGCTGGTGCAGAAAGCACAGGGTGACGGATGAAGCCCCAAAAGGATTCATCGGACTCATGCACATGTTTGTGATGTACGTATATGACGACATCATCAAACCGACTTTAAAAGAAGATGCCGACAAGTTTGCACCCTATTTGCTTACCTGCTTCTTCTTTATCTTTACTGCCAACATCATGGGACTCATCCCGTTTCCCCCCGGTGGCGGTAACCTGACGGGTAATATCGCCTGCACATTCTTTTTAGGATGTTGCACGTTTATAGTGACCAACGTCTTCGGCACAAAGGAGTATTGGAAAGAGATTTTCTGGCCGGACGTGCCCCTTCCGCTCAAGGCTCCGCTGCCCATCATCCCGTTTATAGAGTTCTTCGGCATCTTTACGAAACCGTTTGCACTCATCGTGCGTCTCTTTGCCAATATGATGGCAGGCCATGCCATTGCCCTGACGTTTGTCTGCATCATCTTCATCATGTTCGGACTGGGTGCCATTGCTGGAACGTCGATGACGATAGTAAGCGTGGGCATGAGCATCTTCATGACGTTGCTCGAGGTACTAGTATGCTTGATCCAAGCCTTGGTTTTCACCATGTTGAGTGCCATCTTCATCTCATTGGCACGCGTAAAGCATGAACACAAAATGCCTGTGGTGACAGAATCATAAGCATTTTATCAAAGAATTAATATCAAACAAAGAATATATCAATATCATTATTAAAATTTACAGACTATGTTATCATTATTATTGGCAGATGTTGCTATTGCAAAAGTAGGTGGTGCTATCGGTGCAGGTTTGGCTGCTATCGGTGCAGGTATCGGTATCGGACGTATCGGCGGACAGGCTATGGATGCCATGGCACGCCAACCCGAGAAGATAGGAGATTTACGTTCGGGTATGATTGTGGCCGCAGCCCTCGTGGAAGGTGTGGCTCTGTTTGCCGTTATTGCCGGAATCTTGGCTATCGTCCTTTAAAGAAGTGCTTAGCGCACAAGTAAACAACGTAATTCACAGTCTATGGATTTATTGATTCCGGATAGTGGTTTGCTCTTTTGGATGGCGATAGTCTTTATCATCGTCCTCGCCGTTTTATGGAAATGGGGATTCCCCGTTATCATCAAAATGGTGAACGACCGTAAGGCCTACATCGACGATAGTCTGAGAAAAGCTCATGAAGCAAATGAGAAACTCACCAATATCCAAAAGGAAAGTGAATCCATCTTGCAGGAGGCACGTGAGAAACAAGCCGCCATACTGAAAGAGGCCGCAGAGACAAGGGAAGCCATTGTGCAGACTGCCCAAGCCAAAGCACAGGCAGAAGGCTCACGCCTTTTGGCCGAAGCGAAGGCGGAAATAGAGGGCGAGAAACAGAATGCCATACGCGACATTCGCCTACAAGTGGCTGAACTCTCTGTACAGATAGCTGAGAAAGTATTGCGTCAGAAGTTAGATACAGAACGGTCTCAAATGGATATGATTGACCGGCTGTTGGACGAGATTTCTGTTGAACACAAGAACGGGTTAGGATAGTTTATGGATACAGGTATCATATCGGTTCGCTATGCGAGGGCACTGCTAAAGTGCAGCATGGAGGCTCATGTTGAGGGGCATGTATATCATGAGATGCAGCTTCTCGCAAGCAATTATCTTGAAATGCCACTCTTGAGGCAGACGATAGGTAATCCCATGTTTGCGAAGTCTACGAAAGAGACTATTCTGCTGGCAGCTTGCGGCGAAAAAGTGACCGATATTACAAAACGTTTCATAGCCCTCGTGCTGCGTGAAGGCCGAGAGAATATCCTGCCCTTTATGGCACGTTCATATATCGCACTTTACCGACAACAGAGAAATATTACCCAAGGAAAGCTAATTACAGCGGCGACCGCTTCTCCGAAAATCAGGCAACGAATGCAGCAAATGGTGGAAGAGAGAACCAAGGGAACCGTGGAGTTTGAGACCGAAGTGAAGCCCGAAATCCTCGGAGGTTTCATATTGGAGTATGATACATATCGGTTGGATGCCAGTGTGCAACGCAACCTGCGTACCATCCTCTCGCAATTGAAACATTCGTAGACAGGTTCTCTCGTTACAAAATCCTGTGATGGATTCAAACTCGGGTATATACCTTTTATATTATAACTCAAATCTATTAAAATGTCAGATAAAATAAAACCAAGTGAAGTCTCGGAGGTATTGCTGAAACAATTGCAAGACCTTAGCGACGAAGCACAGTTCGATGAGGTGGGCACCGTGCTACAGGTTAGTGACGGTGTGGCACGTATCTACGGACTAAAGAATGCCGAGGCCAATGAATTGCTGGAGTTTGAAAACGGCACCATGGCTATCGTCATGAACTTGGAGGAGGATAACGTGGGATGTGTCTTGCTTGGAACTACCGCCGGTATCAAAGAAGGAATGGTGGTGAAGCGTACCAAACGCATTGCAAGTATCCGCGTGAACGACTATATGTTAGGACGTGTTATCAATCCATTGGGTGAAGCTATCGATGGAAAAGGAGAACTCGACTTGTCCGAATCCTTTGAAATGCCCCTTGACAGGAAAGCCCCCGGTGTTATTTTCCGACAGCCGGTAAAGGAACCTCTACAAACAGGCCTAAAAGCTGTAGACTCAATGATACCGATAGGTCGCGGTCAGCGCGAATTGATTATCGGAGACCGCCAGACAGGAAAGACGGCCATCGCCATTGATACCATCATCAATCAGAAGAGCTTTTACGAAGCAGGGAAACCCGTGTATTGTATCTATGTAGCCATCGGACAGAAGGCTTCTACCGTTGCTGCATTAGTTTCCACCTTAAAAGAACATGGTGCCATGGCTTACACTATCGTTGTGTCGGCTACAGCTGCCGACCCTGCCGCCATGCAGTATTATGCACCTTTTGCCGGAGCTGCTATCGGCGAGTATTTCCGCGACAGAGGAGAAGCTGCTCTCGTTGTGTATGACGACCTCTCGAAGCAGGCCGTGGCTTACCGCGAAGTGTCGTTGATACTTCGTCGTCCGTCGGGTCGCGAGGCTTACCCGGGCGATGTGTTCTATCTCCATAGCCGCTTGTTGGAGCGTGCCGCACGTATCAACGACCAACAGGAAGTGGCCGAACAAATGAACGATTTGCCAGCTTGTCTGAAAGGGCATGTGAAAGGCGGCGGATCGCTTACAGCCTTACCTATTATTGAAACGCAGGCAGGAGACGTTTCTGCCTACATTCCAACGAATGTAATCTCAATTACCGACGGACAGATATACTTAGAGTCCGACCTCTTCAACCAAGGTTTCCGTCCTGCCATCAACGTCGGAATCTCCGTCAGTCGTGTAGGAGGTTCGGCGCAAATCAAGAGCATGAAGAAAGTGGCCGGTACGCTGAAAATAGACATGGCGCAATATCGCGAACTTGAGGCTTTCTCTAAATTCTCCAGCGACATGGATGCCGTAACGGCCATGACACTGGACAGAGGAAGAAAAAACAACCAATTGCTCATACAACCCCAATACAGCCCCATGCCCGTAGGCGAGCAAGTGGCCATTCTGTATTGCGGAACAAAGGGATTGATGCAGGCCGTTCCCGTGGAAAAAGTGCGCGAATGTCAGGAAACGTTCTTAGACAAGATGCGCTCCACGCATCATGCAGTCATCGACCAATTGGCTTCCGGTCAAATTGATGACACAGCCATTGAGGTGATAGAGCGCACCATGGCCGACATCACCGCCACCTATAAACAGGAGTAGCCGCCTATGCCGTCGCTCAAAGAGATAAAAACAAGGATAGCCAGTGTCAATAGCACGCGCAAAATAACCAGTGCTATGAAGATGGTTGCCTCGAGCAAACTGCACCATGCTCAGGTAATGATTGAGAATATGTTGCCCTACGAATGTGAGTTGGAGCATATTCTAAAATCGTTCCTTGCCTCCGTTCCCGAGGTACAAACACCTTTCAACGTAGAACGGAAGCACATTCACAGGGTAGCACTGGTGGTTTATTCCAGCAACAGCAGCTTATGCGGAGGCTTCAATGCCAACATCTTGAAAATGCTACAGCACGCAATCGAAGACTATCGGGCACAGGGCATCAGCGATATTACCGTTTACCCTATCGGCCGCAAAGTAGCCGAACGAGTAGCCAAGATGGGGCTTCCCTCTGCCGGCGACTACCTCGAATTGGCCGAGAAGCCCAGTGCCGTCGACTGTCGGGATATAGCCAAGCGCATTGCCGAGAGGTTTGTGGAAGGTGAGTATGACAAGGTGGAGATGATTTACCACCATTTTAAGAGTGCCGGTTCGCAGATTCTGACCCGCAAGACTTTCCTACCCATCGACATCAGTACGGAACTCGGCCGCGACAACGACCGCGACCTGTCATCGAATATCGCCACAGCCAAGGCGCAGGAATACCTGAAGAAAAAGGGCAAGAGTAAGGAACGGATAGTGGAAGAGGTCGTGCCGCTGAATGACAACTTCCTCGTAGAACCCGACCTACCCACCGTCCTCACCCAGCTCATTCCCAAACAGCTGCACCTAATGTTGTACACTGCCCTGTTAGACAGTAAGGCCAGCGAGCATGCCGCACGTATGGTCGCCATGCAGACAGCAACGGATAATGCCGATGAGTTGCTGCGCGAGTTAAACCTGCAATACAACAAGAGCCGTCAGCAGGCCATCACCAACGAATTGCTCGACATTGTAGGAGGATCGGTAAACAACTAATCCCCTACCCTACACATCGTATTTCTATATGCGGCCGTTTCTCACCTCAAGAGAAGCGGCCGCATTTTCTTTCTATCGAGGAACTAACCGGACTCTATCTCATCTATCTAACCCTTATGCGAGTTCGGGATAAGAGAATCTTATTCAATAGCCCCAAAGGGGCGACAGAACACTAACCCGCCATCCTCCATCACCTCTACGGGGTTCATCTTTCCACACATGCTTATCAGGGGTTTCACTCTTTCGAGCTCCACACCCTGCCTAAGGTCTTACGCCCCCTCGGGCTTACAGTCCGATAGTCTTATCCCGAACTCGCGTATTTGCATAAGCTCTGCAAGCGCCCTTTTTTACATTTTACCATTTGCATAGGCTATGCAAGCACCATTTTTTTTATTTTGGCATTTGCATAAGCTATGCGAGCACCATTTTTTTATTTTACCATTTGCATAGGCTATGCAAGCACCCAATTTTTTATTTTGGCATTTGCATAGGCTATGCGAGCACTCCATTTTTTATTTTGGCATTTGCATAGGCTATGCAAGCACCCAATTTTTTATTTTGGCATTTGCATAAGCTATGCAAGCATTAAAATTTTTGTTTTGCTCCTTGCAGTCCAACTGCAAGCGCTACTTTTTTTATTTTGCTCCTTGCAGTTCAACTGCGAGCGTTACTTTTTTTATTTTGCTTCTTGCAGTTCAACTGCGAGCACCAAAAAATTAGAATTACTTATACGTGAGTTCGGCGAATTCACTTTAAGTTAGATTAGATTGTGATTCCGACCTTGGCAGAAATACTCAAAGAAATGCCTGCTTGGATTGAAAAGAAAACAGGAGGACTAAAAGTGTCCTCCTGTTTTGATTCACAACGGCGGGTTATTTCTTCGGCTCCCGTTCGTTGATATAGCCGTGACGGTAGGCATAAAGCAATTCCTCAAGATCCTTAATCTGTTGATTCAACTCCACCCCCTTGTCGGTATCGGCTACCAGCATGCGATGAGCGGACATCTCTACAATCTGTGTGGTACTCTTGATGTCGGTACCTCGCTTGATGGCATCGGCAGCACTGGTAAATGGTTCGTGTTGCACGAGTTGCAGTCCGCGGCTGTGGTAAACAAGGGTGTATCCGGCAATGCCTGTCTCCTGATGGTAAGCTTCGGAGAAACCGCCGTCGATGACGAGCAGTTTTCCGTTGGCCTTGATGGGATTTTCACCTTTGACCACATGCACGGGCACATGTCCGTTGATGATATGGCGGTTGGTGCCTTTCACGTCGAACGCATCAAGTATGCGGTCTACCACCTCCTCGTTGTCGCGCAGTTTGAAGTATACACCTTTCTCTTCGTGGTAGATGGCTTTGTCTTTGAAGAAATATCGCTCAAAGGTGGTCATCTTGGCCTTGTCGAAGAGAGGTGAGTCTTTGCCCAGCCAGAGGTAGAGAAAGTAGTCGATGGCATAGCGACGCTCCTTGGCATCGGAGTCGGACTGGAACGCTGTGCGTATCATGATGCCGATGTTGTGCATCAGTTCTTTTCCTTTGTATTTTCGTCCGGGATAGATTTCCACTTCTTTCAGGGAGCCATCTTCGTTGAGCGGTACGGAGGCATGGAAGAGCAGGTTGTTGTTATAGACCGAATACATGCAGCCATGGTTGAGCTGGATGCGGATATGTCGATGGAGCTTCTCACTTAACCGAAAAGAGTTTCTTAGCTTCTCGAGCAGTTCTTCTTCGCCCTTGCTGAGCACGTTCGGCCTCTTGGGGTCGATGGTGGGGAAATGGTTGCTAGACATCTTGAGGGGTTTCCCGTCGATGGTGCATTCTCCTGTCTCGTAGTTGATGAAGTTGAGCATTTCTCGGTCTTTCATGTTCCATTTGGGATGCTTCTCGAAGAGTTTGGCTTCTTCCTTGAACTGCATGATGGCAATGGCTTTGTGCATGAGTGAGGCAAGACGTATGGTTTTCTCATCGAGTCCGTCGCAGACTTTGGGAATGAACTCCGTGCAGGGGTCATCGCCGTAGGTTTCCATAGCAAAAGTGGCGAGGGGGAGGAGATTGATGCCGTAGCCGTCTTCAATGACAGAGAGGTTGCCATAGCGCAACGACAGGCGGATGACGGTGCAAATACAAGCATCATTGCCTGCACAAGCGCCCATCCAGAGTATGTCGTGGTTTCCCCATTGAATATCCCAGCTATGGTATCGTTCGAGCGTGTCCATGATGATGTGGGCTCCCGGACCGCGGTCGTAAACGTCGCCAAGAATGTGGAGTTGGTCAATGGCCAACCGTTGTATGACATGTGCGAGGGCGATGATGAAATCGTCGGCACGTCCTGTAGAGACGATGGTGTCGGTAATCACGTTCACATAGGCTGTCTTGTTGGAATCTTCTGCACGCTCGTGCAGCAACTCCTGTATGATGTAGCTGAAATCTGATGGCAACGACTTGCGTACCTTTGAGCGGGTATATTTGCTGGAAACGTCGCGACAAACTTTCACCAATTGGTGCAGCGTGATGTGATACCAGTCGTTGATATCTTCTTCTTGTGCCTTGACGAGTTCGAGCTTCTGTTCGGGATAATAGATGAGTGTACACAATTCTTTCTTTTCACTCTCTCGCAATTCGTTGCCAAAAAGGTCGTTTACTTTTCGCTTGATATTACCTGATGCGTTTTTAAGCACGTGCTGAAAGGCCTCAGATTCACCGTGTATGTCAGCCAGAAAATGTTCTGTACCCTTGGGTAAGTTGAGTATTGCTTGCAAGTTGATGATTTCCGTGCTGGCATCAGCCACTGTGGGGAATGACTGTGCGAGCAACTGTAGATAACGCATATCGCGTTCGATGTCATAAGGATGTTTCATAATATTTATTTGTTTTAGTGAGACATTTGCGTATGATATCTGCATGGCGGTTGTGTGATGGTGGAAGCGGCATGTAGCCTTCTTCTAACAAGATGTATTCGTAGAGAATTTGTAGAAGACCGGCTGTAAAGTTTATCAGTCGATGTCGGTGCAATAATGCCATGAGCTTGTCTTCATCGTATTCTGTATATCGCAGGGCAATGTATAACTCAGATAGGTGAGCAAACTTCAGCTTTTTGTCCTCTACCATTTTCTTTGTTGATGCCAATGCTTCACATAGGGTGTCTTCCTTCACCGGACTTCCTGTTGGAAACAGCGGTCGATACGTCGAAGAAGGTAGCACTGCGAGGACAGATGGGGCAAGTGCAGGCATTTGTAATCGTAGCATTTCCACACCTCTTGCTATCTGACCGGACACTCCCTCTGCTGCGGCAAAGACCTGCAGACAGTTCCATTCCTGTGAGTGAAGGGAATGCAGACGAGATAAATATTCCGTAGACAACATATTGGGAGCATCGCTTTGCCGGCATCCTGCATAAAGGAGTGCAGTAAAGGCATCCCATGCATTCAAGGTCATGAAACGGCGAATGTTACTATTTAATACTCTTGTATAAAATGCAAGATACTGTGAGTACAGTTGTGGAGTATTGGTTTCCTCCGGGGAAATTGATAAGCGAAGATGCCCTATGCGTCTGTTCCATCCTAATTCCTCTAAGTGTTTGCGTTCCGTAGCGGAAACGGCGAGCAGAGCATCAGCCTTTCTTACGGCACGAAACTGATAAGCAATAAGACGCGGCAGTTTCTTCTTCCAAAAATCAATACTGATGATAGATGGTTCTAATCCCTTGTCGGGTGAGTAGACCACGATAAAGCCTTTCTGTCGTGAATATTGTATGATTTGAGAGATAGAGTAATCCCATGCGCCATGTACATGCACGATGTCGGGTAAAACCTCGCTGAGTATCTGAAAGTAAAGGCGTTTGATAGAGAATGAGGAGATGAAAGTATGATGACCTATACCGCTAAGATAGTGGATAAAAAAATTCTTTGTTGGGATTGAAGCTGTATTATCTGTCGTGACAATGTGCTGTTCTATCGAAGAGCCGCTATGCCCTCCTAATCTTGACAGTTGAAGCATCAGGGTTTCCTCTGCCTGCATTGTCATATGCAGATAATGCAATATTCGCATCTGTGCTATATCTTGTGAGTGATAAAATTGTTTCGGTTGGTCATTAAGTACTTGACTCGGTAGTAGAGATGATGCCATATGATGGACAGCTCAAAAGGAATAATAGCCCCAAGGGATATGTTGGCGTCGAACCGTCTGAATGCCTTTTTGATGAAGATAATCCGTAACGTGAGCGTAATAACCATAGCCAAAGCCGTAGCAGAGAGGAGTATCGTGTTCATCTCTCGCAGGGCAACTCCTGTGACTATTATTATCGCAATGTAGTTAAAATATAGGACTGTCATGTCCATGTTGAATACGGCTCTCATAGCTGCAGAACGAAAGAGATGCCGGCGGGTCTCTTGATAATAAAGTTGTTTGTGTAGCCACTCTTTATGCGTGGGATTTTCTATGAGCCAACCGTCTTCGTCGGGTTCAATAGCTGTAGAGTGGTATTGTGCAAATTTGTTGATAAGAAAGTCGTATTCTCCTTTTGCAAATTTCAGATTACCTTGGAAGCCATTCTCCGCAAGGAAAGCACTCTTGCGGAACAGAATATTCCGACTGTCTGTAGTATAGGCAATAGATTGTTGTGCTTTTCTCAACAGGTATAGTTCCTTGTAGATATGGGCAAACCGAAGATATGACTTGACATCCTCTCCATAAGCCGAATAACCCATAACGATATTGATATCTTCTTTGCAGTTACGTGCCATGGTCGTTAACCATTGGTCAGTATGAGGTGTGCATGAAGTATCTATCAGCGCTACCCAATCGTTCTTCGCAGCTTTTACACCCAACGTAATAGCCAATTTGTATTTACTCATATAACGCGACGTGGTAGGAAGAAATGTAGAACGCACGCGTTTGTCTTCACAAAATCGGTTGATAACGTCTTCTGAAGCCTTATCTGCCATGTCAGTTACGATGATGACCTCGAACCCCGAAGTATATTTTTGTGATAGAATATGGGGTAGTACCAGTTTCAATTCTTCAGCATTGTTGTAGGAAGTAACAACAACCGACAGCGGAGGGCATGATGCAAAGCCTTCCTCTGATTCTTCCACACGGTTCCTAAATTTGCGGAAGCTGATACTAATCATGGGGGTAATAATGGAAAGGAAAATGAGTGCAGTACTTAAAGTGATTGTTGTCGTGTCGAGTTCTAACATGTTTTTATGCGGTTCTTATTAAATGATGGGAGCACATGTGATGAATTTTCGTACACCTTATTATATATAAGGGTTTCTTGTTTGATTTATCGGAGTACGGATGGGAATAGTACATCACGGAAACAACGACCTACTAAGGCTCTGTAAAGCCTGCGCCTTATCTTCCGCTTTTATTAAGAACGAGATATTATGGTTGCTTCCACCATAGCTAATCATACGGACGGGTATGTCTTTCATCGTGTCTGCAGCCCGTGTCTCAAATCCCACATTGTGCCAATCTAAATCGCCCACAACGCATACAATACACAATTCTGTATCCACTGTCACTGTACCGTATTTCTTCAATTCGTCTACTATTTCTGTTAAGTGGGTATCATTATCTATACTCATGGATATGGCTACTTCTGATGTACAAACCATATCGATGGGGGTCTGATAGCGTTCGAATATCTCAAATACTTTGCGAAGGAAGCCTGTTGCCAGCAGCATTCTGCTACTCTTTATCTGAATTGCAGTAATATTGTCTTTGGCTGCAACTGCCTTTATCTCTCCTTTCTTTGTTATGTTGTCAATGAGTGTTCCTTCTGCTTCCGGGGCCATGGTGTTCTTTAGTCTAACAGGGATACCCGCAAACTTAGCCGGTTGCACACATGTAGGGTGTAGTATCTTTGCTCCAAAATAAGCTAATTCTGCTGCCTCTTCAAAGTTCAGATGATGCACAGGTTCTGTCTTCTCCACTATTCTCGGGTCGTTGTTGTGCATACCGTCTATGTCTGTCCATATCTGTATTTCGTCAGCAGAGAGTGCTGCACCTACCAAAGAAGCAGTATAGTCCGAACCGCCACGTTGTAGATTGTCTACTTCTCCGTAAGCATTCCGACAGATAAAGCCTTGCGTCATATAAATTTGGTAATCGGCATTCTGCTTCATAATAGTTGTCAGATGTTCTTTGATATAAGGTAAGTCCGGTTCGGCATTTTTGTCTGTGCGCATAAAGTCAAGAGCATCTATCAGCAGGGCTTTTACTCCTTGCTCGTTTAGGTAATTGATAATCATATTCGTGCTGATGACCTCACCGCAAGCTACGATGCTCTTTTCCTCGAAGCTTGTAAAGAGCTCTTTTGTGAATGAGCGAAGATAATCGAACTGTTTACTTAGGAAAGCCCGTGTCTTCTCTTTCATTTCTGCTGTCATGTATAACTCTTCCACATGCTGCATATATTTCTTTTCGAGGTTGTTGATAACCTCGTGGGCACCTTCTGTATTCTTCTTATAAAGATAATCAGAGATTTCAACGAGTGCATTGGTAGTGCCCGACATCGCCGATAATACAACGAATGTCGACTCTCCCGATCTCGTCACGAGTGAGGCTACGTGTTTCATGCGTTCCGGAGTACCTACCGACGTTCCTCCGAATTTCATTACTTTCATGTTCTTTTTTGTTTAATGGTTATTGCCATCCCAGCTTTTGTTATTTTTCGAGGGTGGCAACTTTCTTGTATTCATGGGTTACATTCTTCAGCTCTCCATTATCACACCGATATACCGTACTGGGAAACTTATCTATCAGATGAATATTGTGCGTGGTGATGAGGACTGTAGTACCCCGTTCACTAATACTTTTCAACAATCCAACTATATGCAAAGCCGTCTCAGGGTCGAGGTTACCTGTAGGTTCATCTGCTAATATCATTTTAGGATTATTGAGTATGGCTCTGGCAATGGCGATACGTTGCTGTTCACCCCCCGATAATTCATGAGGTTTCTTGTTTTTCATTTCTGTCATGCCTACATCGGCTAACACGTTCTCTATTCGTTCATCTATCTTTGTTTTGTCTTTCCAGCCCGTAGCCTCTAAAACAAAACGAAGATTTTGATATACCGTTTTGTCATGCAGTAGCTGGAAGTCTTGGAAGATAATACCTGTCTCTCTTCGTAACGCAGGTATCTCCTTTCGCCTAAGAGTAGCCATATCTCTACCCAACACTTCGGCTTTTTCCGATGTATAAATATCAAGTTCACCATACATGGTTTTGATAAGTGAGCTTTTTCCCGACCCTACTTTCCCTATGATATACGCAAATTCGCCGTCGTTTACTTGCAAGGAAACGTTCTTTAATATCTCAACATCTTCCTGGAAGATACTTACATTCCGATAATCTATTACCATTTTTTGAATCTATAACCAATTTCTGATAGTCGGCCGATTGATTTCAACCTAAGCTTCTTGCAAAGGTATAAAAAACTTTCATAATTATCCGTGGCGCTATATAAATTAATTCCTCATAAGAAATAAAGTCTCAATAAATTTGGCTGATTGTCCTAAAATCCATACCTTTGCATCCGTTTATCATGAAATAGTTGAATGAAGAATGACAGAATGACAAATCAGTACCGTGTGAACGAACAGATTCATGTACGGGAAGTTCGTATTGTAGGAGAAGACGGTTCAACAGTTGTCCCTACACGCCAAGCTCTTGATATGGCGCGTCAGCAGGGGGTTGACCTCGTGGAAATTTCTCCGAATGCACAACCACCCGTTTGTCGCATCATTGACTATTCCAAGTTCCTCTATCAACAGAAAAAGAAAGCTAAGGAACTGAAAGCTAAGCAAGTAAAAGTAGAAGTCAAAGAGATTCGTTTCGGTCCTCAAACTGATGACCATGACTATAATTTCAAGTTAAAACATGCCAAGGAATTCCTCGAAGATGGTAATAAAGTAAGAGCATACGTATTCTTTCGTGGTCGCTCCATTCTTTTCAAAGAACAAGGTGAGGTCTTGTTACTCCGCTTTGCAAACGATTTGGAAGAATATGGCAAGGTAGAACAGATGCCGCGCTTGGAAGGTAAAAAGATGTTTCTCTTCATTGCTCCTAAGAAAGCCGGTGTTGCGAAAAAGAGCCAGCAGAAATTAGACCGTGAGAAGAGAAATGCTGAGACCATGAGTGGAGAAAATACTGTGCAAAAAGAGGGAACTTCTGACAATGGAGGACTTTTTGCTAATGCCAAGAATGGCGAAGATGTTCTGAAAAAACTACAAGGCGAATAAAAAAAAGACATGCGTAACGCTCGGTATATGCGTTGCCATGATATATAATAACAATTAAAATTTAAAACAATGCCAAAACAAAAGACAAACTCCGGTGCAAAGAAGAGATTTCATTTCACCGGTACAGGAAAAGTAAAGAGACATCGTGCTTTCCACAGTCACATTCTGACTAAGAAGACCAAGAAACAGAAAAGAAACCTGACTCACCAGACGATTGTTGATCAGGCAAACATGAAGCAGGTACGTGACTTGCTGTGTCTTCGTTAAATCCATTGTCTCACATTTTAAAGTTAGAAAATTATGCCAAGATCAGTCAATCATGTTGCTTCAAGAGCAAAGAGAAAAAGAATATTAAAGCTGACCCGTGGTTACTACGGTGCCAGAAAGAATGTTTGGACAGTAGCCAAGAATACTTGGGAGAAAGGCCTTACGTATGCTTATCGCGACAGACGTTTAAAGAAACGCAATTTCCGTGCACTTTGGATACAACGTATCAATGCTGCCGCCCGCATGGAAGACATGAGCTATTCCACGTTGATGGGTGCACTCCACAAAGCCGGCATTGAAATTAACCGTAAGGTTCTTGCCGACCTGGCCGTAAATAACCCTCAGGCCTTTAAAGCTATTGTGGATAAAGTGAAATAAGTAAACTTTTTTTTGCTTCCAAAGAGAAAAGATGAAGATGAAGTAGCTTTTACTACTGCTCATTGAATCAGTGGTATGATAAAGCCCTCTTGATAGTCGGATGTAGACTTTCAAGAGGGCTTTATCGTGGGACAGTTTTCCTAACTTATTACCCGAGTTCGGGATAAGACTATCAGACTGTAAACCTCTTTGGGGCTATTGGATGAGATTCTCTTATCCCGGACTCGTCCAACTACTTGGAAGCCGAGAAAATCCCTCAAAATGGATTTCCAACTACTTGAAAGCCGCCTGAATGCTCAAAACAGAACGATAAAGAACGTTTTACATACACATACGCGAGTTCGGGATAAGGCTATCGGACTGTAAGCCTCTTTGGAGCTATATTAGATGAGATTCTCTTATCCCGAACTCGCGTAACTCATTCTACCGATGTACAAGGCAAGTGGTGGGTGTAGAGTTTGTTGAATATCTCTTTCACTTTGTTGATTTCGAGGAACGTGGTGCCCGGTCCGTTGCCAATGGTACCGCTTAGATAGGCAATCTTGTCGTCGTTGCCCACATAACCTTTTTGTTTCAGCATGCGGACGGCAGCCACTAACATATCGTGAGAACTGAGATGAGCTTTTTGATAAACGGATATAACGCCATAGCTGAGGTTGAGTTCGCGTTGCAGCTTCTCTTTATAGCAGATGGCCAACACGGGATTGGGACCTCGGAAAGCAGCCAGGTTGCGGGCAGTACGACCCGTTTCACTGTCAGTAATGATACCTTTCACGCCCAATATCTCTGTGGCTTCGATAGCACTCTTGGCCAGGAACTCGCGTTGGTCGTCACGGTTCGTAAGCGGCACTTCTATATCGTTCTCGCGCAGCTTATCGCATTCCGCTTGTTCTGCAATGGCGGCCATGGTGCGCACAGCTTCCAATGGATATTTTCCGGAGGCCGTTTCACCGCTCAACATAAGTGCGTCGGTGCGATAATAGATAGCGTTGGCGATGTCGGTCACTTCGGCACGCGTGGGGCGCGGATTATCAATCATTGTGTGGAGCATCTGTGTAGCCACGATAACAGGCTTTTTGGCTTTTACGCACTTGCGAATGATGTTGCGTTGTATGCCCGGAATCTTTTCGATAGGCACCTCGATGCCCAAGTCGCCGCGAGCTATCATGATGCCGTAGGAGGCCTCTATGATTTCGTCGATATTGTCTACGCCTTCTTGATTTTCAATTTTCGAGATGATTTTGATATCGCTGTGATGCTCGTCGAGAATCTTCTGCACGGCCAGCACGTCGTTTTTCGAGCGTACGAATGAGTGAGCGATAAAATCGATGTCTTGGTCAATGGCCAGCAGGATGTTGCGGCGGTCTTTCTCCGTGAGTGCCGGCAGATCGATATGTTCTCCGGGCACATTCACACTCTTGTGAGCGCCGAGCACACCATCGTTTTGTACCTCGGCCACAATGCTGTCGTCTTCGAGTGCCGTAATCTTCATGTCGATGGCACCATCGTCGAAAAGTATATCGTCGCCCACCCGTACATCTTCCACAAATTGCGGATAAGATACGTTGATGACGTCGTGCTCTGTCTCGGTGTCAGGATGTCCATAGATACGCACCGTCTCACCCGTCTTGTACCGGATGGGAGCTTTCAGTCCCGTAGTTCTTACCTCAGGTCCTTTCGTGTCGATGAGTATGCCGATATGGGGCGATACGGCACGGGTGTTGCGGATGATGGTTTTCAATCCTTCTTCGGTGGCGTGCGCCGTATTCATCCTTACTACATTCATGCCGGCGAGGAAGAGACTGCGTATGAACTCTACGTCGCAGCGGCGGTCGCTGATAGACGCTACAATCTTTGTCTGTTTCATATTGAATGTTGTTTTATCCTGTTTGTTATATATATGCTGAACTGATGTCCTATCGAAAGTGTGGCAAAAGTACAGAAAAAAACTGAGACGATTGCATAATGCCTTACTTTATTCGTTCCATTGGTTAAGTTTCAACCGGTCATTAGGTTGCTCATCGATGAAAAAGGTTAAAGACAGGTCACAGAAGAGTTAGAGGACAACGACTTTTACAATAGGATTTCACCTCACAAGATATAAGGAATATCAAATTCCCTTCACGGGAGTATAACTCATTATACACGTTTTTGTATAATTCACTATACCCTTCTATATAAATACCAGCATCTACTCCTACTATAGATGCCATCTACTCCTACTATAGATGCCATCTATCCCTACTATAGATGCCACCTACTCCTACTTCAGACAACAGACAGAATGATTTTCTCCGATATGCACTGAACTGCCAGAGACAATATTTCTTAATTGTATTGAAATACTTTCATCTTCGATTCACCAATCATTAAAATATTGGAAACTATAGGGATGGGAGAGCTTTTCTTTGGTTATCTCATTCTTTTTGTGTATCTTTGCACCGGTAAAAGTATAAGGATAACGACTTACGATTGTACAGTAAGAAATATTCATTTTAGTATCTAACAGGAATCCAAAGGTTGGTATAGTTTGGTTCTTTGAGTATCAACTTTGTGAGTATTATAGATGACTTTGTGTCTGTACTCAGGTTCCATAAATCAATAAATAATGGAAAGAATAATCAAAATAGTATGTTTTTTAATTTTAGCAATGCTTCCGGGCACGGTTGATGCACAAGTTAATACGAATGACGGTTTTAACTGGAATCCTATCATTGATGCAATTATCCAGGTAGAGAGTGAGGGTAAAAGTCGTGCCGTGAGTGGAAATTCGTGTGGAGTTATGCAGATTACTCCTGTTTTGGTAAAAGATTGTAACAGGATATTGGCGAAAAGACGATCGAAGAAACGGTTTAAGTTGAGCGATAGATTTAGTGTAAAGAAATCAAAAGAAATGTTTCTTCTTTTCCAATCTTTCTATAATCCGATGAACAGTATAGAACAAGCAATTCGTTCATGGAACGGAGGAGTGCGGTATAGTGTAGAAAAGACGCAGCGTTATTTCGATAAAGTAATGAAGTTCATAGAGTGATAGTTGAGAGATTCAATCAATGTGCATTAGCAACAAAGGTTGAATCTCTTTCTTTTGGGAACAATATTGTATCGAATAAGATGAAAATGGCGACAAAGAAAAACGATAAAAAAGGCCACATTTGTTTATAGAGAAAGAGGGAATATACACAAATGGTATATTCCCTCTTTCCCGTTGTTGCGGAGATACGACTCGAACGTATGACCTCCAGGTTATGAGCCTGGCGAGCTACCAACTGCTCCACTCCGCGATGTT
>ERZ772960.963-NODE-963-length-24031-cov-5.042251_pt1 | contig 24031 bp, 19 predicted proteins | sample MGYA00580678_ERZ772960 | MGnify/ENA primary metagenome ERZ772960 (study PRJEB29015, sample SAMEA2737930) | human oral metagenome | biome: human oral; feature: human-associated habitat; material: dental | place: China | collected 2059 ... | reverse complement strand
AAAGTTCAAAGTCAAGGTCCCTACATGCATTCAAACATTCCCAAGCATCAGCCCTATTGATAATCAATGACTTATATGTTGTTTTCCAATCTCACCCATTTCATCGCGCAATATGGTTGAGATTACACGGTAAAATGGCAGAGATTAGCGTGCAATATGATTGATATTGAAGACCGCGAGGACTGATATTGAAAACCGAGATAATCAATATTGAAAACCGTGAAGACTGATGTTAAAAATCGAGATGAACAATATTGAAAACCGCGAGGACTGATATTGAAAACCGAGATGATCAATATTGAAAACCGCGAGGACTGATATTGAAAACCGAGATAATCAATATTGAAAATTGAAACGGCCATCATTGCCCGCAAGTATGCCCTCCCCTCCCTCGGGAGGGGCTGGGGGTGGGCCCCTCAAAGACTGGGGGTGGGCTCCCTCAAAGTCGGGCTTGGGCCCCCTATTTCATCAAATCGGGCGGGCAATCTTCGGGTTTACTGCCCCAATCCACATTGGGATTTGCTCCCATCGTGAACTCCAATAGGCCGTCGCCCGTCAGCATTTCGTGCGTCAGATAGTTGCGCGTGTAGGGCTTCCCGTTGTAGGTGGCCGATTGGATATAGCAGTTTTTTGGTGAAACACCATTCGCCTTGATGGTGAAACGTCCGATGCGAGCCTCGTCAAACGTGGGTGTTCCTATGACATAATAAGGCGAAGCGGGACACACCGGATAGAACCCTAAGGCCGAAAGTACGTACCATGCGCTCATTTGTCCAGCGTCGTCGTTGCCGCTAAGTCCTCCCGGAACGTCAAGATATTCGTTATCGAGAATGGCTCTCACGGCCTGTTGCGTCTTCCAAGGCTGCCCCGCGTAGGCATAAAGATAGGGAATTTGCTGGCAAGGTTCGTTGCCATGCCAATATAAACTGTCGCGGAACATGCGGTCAAGTCGGTCGGTAAAGACCTTCTTTCCGCCCATCGCGCCCATCAATCCATAGACATCATGGGGCACATACCACGTGTAATGTGCCACAGTTCCCTCGGTGATGAACTTCACACGCGTGGTCAAATCCCGGTTTTTCAGCCATTTTCCATTGGCCCATCTGCCATCTGCCCAACCCGTGGGGCCGATAACGTTGCGCCAATTGCGTGCCCGCGCCATGAGAAGTTGGTAGTCTTCGGTCTTACCCAAAGCCTTTGCAGCCTGCGCAACGGCATAATCATCGTAGGCATACTCCAAGGTTCGGCTCACTTGCTCATGGGTATGGAAGGCCTCAGGCACAGTGTCGTTCAGCGGAATGTAGCCATATTTCAGGTAACTTTGCATGGCCCTGCGTCCCTTTCCGTCCCGATATGCCTCGGCATCCGGCAGCTCAAAAGCGTTCTTTCGCATGGCTTCGTAGGCCTTTTCCTTGTCGATATTTCGTCCACCTTTCACGATTGCCTCGGCCAAAGCAGCCGAAGCGTGGTCGCCAATCATGGCCGAAGTGTAGCTATTCCAGCAAGGAAACACGGGAAGCCAGCCGCCTTCGTCGTACATGTCTACCAAACTCTGCAACATTCCGTTGGCCGCCGGCTCGATAAGCTGGTTCAACGGCAGCAAAGCGCGGTAAATGTCCCACATCGAGAAGTCCATATAAGCCCGTCGGTAAAGTGGTCTCCCACCGAGATTTCCCATGGAATGCTGCACAATCCGACTGCTTCCGGCAAACGAAGGATAGCGTCCGTCCTTGTCACTGAAGGCACGTGGCAAGAAAGCGGCACGGTATAAGGCCCCGTAGAACTTGGCAATTGCGGCCTTGTCTTTGGAGAATACGCGCACCCGATTGAGCTTTGCCTTCCATCGGTCCACCGTTCTTGCGCGCGTATCGTTGAACTCCCAGTGCGGAATCTCCTGTAGAATGTTGTTGAAAACGCCCTGCATATCGACGAAACTACAGGCCGTTTTGACCATGATTTCATCGCCTTTCGACACGTCGAAGGCTGCCCATGCCACGCCATCTTTCACGCCGTAATCTTGCAAAGGGGCTTGGAATACGACGGCAAACCAGCCACTGAAGCCTGCTTTCTCGCCCCAACCCTGATAGATTCTGTGCACGGGATTGTGGCCATAGAGGCAGTTTCGCACCGTATCGACGGCCACAAAGCCCTCTCCATAACCATTATTCGTGTTCACAACGATATAGGCTTTGCCGTCTTTTTGATAGGTGAAGCGAAGCATCGCCGCATGACTCATGCCCGTCATCTCGGCCTTTAAATGTTCGTCGGGCAGTGAAACGGCATAGTAATCCGGGTGAGAAACCTCGTCGGCATGACTGAAACGTGTGGCCCGGTCGGCCGGTTTCAGGCGCAAACTGTCCATCAATGGCATCACCGTAAACGAGCCATAATCCTGCGTACAGCCCCCAACGAGCCAGTGACTGCCACGAAATCCCTGCAGTTTTTCATCACGATAGTAATAGGGTGCCACGCATTTTTGTTCGCCGTCCCGCGTCTGTGGCGTCCAAAATGTCATGCCATTGGGTTCAAGGACGGCCGGAAGTGTCTGCCCATGTTCCTCACTTCCCTTGCCATAACGGCTCATCGCGGGCGTGACGGCATAGTCGGTACCCACGAAAGTATTGAGGATTGCCATGTGACCTTGCGCCTCGGCGTTGGCAATACGCTTCTCCACGTAGGCCAAAACGTGGTCCCAACGATAGTAATAGCCCGTCTTTCCGTCCGGTCCCACGTCCAAAGAGCGCACCTTGAAGAGCCGTATTTCGCGCTCGTTGTGCATGAATTTCACGATCACTTGCTGTGGATTGAGCGGCATTCGGGCTTTATCGGGATTGTAATAAAACACAATTTGCAAGTTGGCTGCCATGGGAATGACCTCGTCCATTTCGTCCGTTTGCTCGTCGGAAAGGTTGTCCGGACCCAGCAAAGCCAGCAAACGATAGAGCGGGGTGTCGTGACCGAAGCGCAGCGTTGCAGCCAGATTGCCTTGCAAAGCGCGCTCGGCTTGGGCCTTAATATTGTGCCATAAGCTCACGGCCGAGCGTTGAGTGACACCGTAGTTGTCAGGGGCTTGCCCATTGCAGAGCCACATTCGTAAGTTGTTTTGCTCATAAATGTCGCGCAATTCCTCCTCTGTGAACAACTGATAGAAATCGAGTTTCAGCCCCACGTCCTGCATATCCGAGGCCACGGCATGCAGTTCTGTCATCAGTTTTTCGGCATCTTGCACCCTTGAAGGGTCTTTGAAAAGGGCCGAAATGAACCGTTCATTGCCCAAACGACGCGGCGGATGGACCGTCTTCTGCCATGCTTCCAGCTCGGGACTCTTATAGGCTATCCACGTCATATCAGCCGAATCCGCATGCTGTTCGACCTTTCTTTTCCGCTGATCATCATCAAGTCCGCGGCAAAAGGCCTGCATGCTCTTCACACAACGGTCTGAAACGCTCGAGAAAGCCTCTATCTCACTCTCAGAAGAAAATAACTTTGGAAAGCGAAGTGCCATGCGTCGGGCAATCTCCTCATGCTGACGGGCACCTATCGGAGAGAGTTTTCCACCGTTGCCGCGTGCTTGTTGCCACACGATCTGCAACATTTTTGCCGTTTTCTTTCCCGCTTTCGTCAGATTATCCTCATCGGAAAACTGCTCAATAATCCATTCATAACGCGCATCAGAGGTCAACCATCGGCTGCCATGCCGCCCATAATGGCTCATATAAAACGGCACAAAACCATCGGGAACTGGCGTAAATCGCCCCACTTTATACTCGGGGTAGACATAATAAATGGCTCCCATCTGTTCACTACTCTTCTGTGCAAAGGCCGTTAAAGTAAAGCAAAAGAGGAGCAAAATAAGCTTGGCTTGTTTTCTCATATTGTTGTTATATACAAACACTAAGTATCAAAAGGCTGTCTCCAATTATTTATTTGTGGTTCATGTAGCAAGCTTTCGTCTTGCAATTCTCTTAAGTCTGCTATATGATGAATTAAATCTTCTCTCACATCGAGGTTCTCTATCTCTTCTCTTCGTGCTTGAGCCATTCTGCAAAAGTCATCTTCTTTTTCAATACCCGCATAGCGTCGGCCACATAAATTGGCTGCGATCCCCGTCGTAGAACTACCGCTAAAAGGGTCAAATATCCAATCATTCGGTTCTGTTGAAGCCAAAATGATTCTACTTAAAATGCTAAGTGGTTTTTGAGTAGGGTGCTTTCCTTGTGATTTTTCCCATCGTCCTATTGCAGGAAATCGCCATACATCTGTCATTTGTTTATCTCCATTCAGACGTTTCATCAATGAATAATTAAATTTATGTGGCTTTTTTTGACACTTTCTTGCCCATATAATAAACTCTGTTGAATACGTAAAAAATCTGCAAGATATATTTGCTGGTGGATTAGTTTTCTGCCATGTAATGACGTTTAATAGCTTATATCCCAACTCAGTCAGGCAATTAGCGACTGAAAAGATGTTATGATAAGTACCACTTATCCAAATGGTTCCATTGTCTTTTAGCTTCTCTCGGCAAAGAAATAACCATTTCCTATTGAATGACATCATGTCTGAATGGCTCTTCCCTTTATCCCATTCGCCCTTATCTACACACACCACCTTGCCACTTTGCAATGATATTCCACCATTAGAGAGGAAATATGGCGGGTCGGCAAATATCATATCAAACTTAAAATCAAACAGAGGAAGAAGCTCAAAAGCGTCTCCTTTGCCCAAAAGAAAATTATTATTGAGAGATTTGTAATAGGTAGAAATCATTATAAGAAAAAGATAATACTCATATTAACTGTTTTATAAACTCTTCTACACTTGTTAGATTATATATACAAGGAATAATGCTGTATGCCTCTTGCAATTTATTACGTGCAGCCTTCCAACCTATTCCATCTGTAATCCATACAAACTCAAAGCCCGGAATAGCATTAATTTTTGGTGCTATATCAGAATAAGAACGAGCCACTTCATTCAGTTTAGAACCACCTCTATTATAAAAATTCACCTCAATAAGATAAGTTTTATCTCTTGTTTCAATAACAAAATCAAAGCGTTTTTCATCTTCTCCGAGTGCATTCGTTATTTCTTTCCATTCACGAGAATAAACTTCTCGCCGACACTTGATATGATTCTTTTGGAATATATTGTCTACCTTGTTTTCCATAACATGTCCACTTCTATTATTACGCGCATAGTTATCAAGTCCGGTTTCTATACCAAATACATAATCAACAAGGTTCTTTATAATTCCCTTTTCGAATATTTCTCTCAAACCTGTAGACTCTAAATATTCCATTACACCATCGACGCTATCAAAGAATCTATCCAAAACAATACATTGCCCCTGTTTATTTAGCACTTTCTTTTTTCCTTCACTTCTAACTGCAATCAGTATATCCATTACGGCGAAGGCTGTTTTATCACGTTTCCATAATATTTCAACGCTATTCCTTAGCTCTCTACTGTTAATGAGACTATTAAGCATACACAGACTTAACTTAATATCGTCTACATTCTTCTTTATTTTCTTAAAGTCACAAAAGAGATCTAAGGTTTGATTCGTCTCTTGTAATTGAGACATAAACAGTTCAAAGTTCTTATCCATATATAGAATTCTATTGATTTTATGATATATAAAGACTGAAACTTAGCGGTTTCTCTACGATGGCTGTAGCTTTTGTATCGCAATAATTATGTACCAAGATTTCTGTAAGCTTACCCCTTTTGCTTGCTATTGCATTGACATTTCTTGAAGCCCATACTCTTTCTATATGATAATCAGCGTATAAAATATCAAAAAAATTATCCTTTTTATTCTTTTCCTTACAGTCAGAATTGCTTAGCATAAAGTTGAAGCCGGCTTTATCAATCTTGTCGCAGAAGTTTTTCAATCGGATTTGCGCATCATCATTGAAAGAATCTTTCGTATAATCATTAAAACTAGAGGTTTCGCTTAAAGGTCTGTATGGAGGGTCAAAATAAAATAACGTGTTGGATGCAGCAACATGAAAAGTGTTTTCAAAATCACTATTCATCACCGTGACGTGTTGTAAGAGCCTACTATCCTCTCTTATCGTCTCTGCATCACAGATTTTAGGGTTGATATACTTGCCAAACGGGACATTAAATGCCCCGGATTTATTTACACGATATAATCCATTAAAGCAGGTTCTATTCAAAAATATGAAATAGGTTGTATTGTCTATAGCATTTAGCTTCTTGGTATTATACTTCTCACGAATGCCAAGATAGAATGATTCTCTGTCATCTTTATTATCAAATGATAGATACTGTTCTTCTATATCTTTAAGAGATGCTATCAAACGCTCTGCGGAATCCCGAACAGTACAATAACATGTAATAAGATCCTCATTAATATCATTAATAAATGCATGCTTGATATTTGGATAATGCTGTAACATATAGAATAACATAGCTCCTCCTCCGACAAAAGGTTCTATGTATGTCGCACCCTCCCATCTATCAATGTCATTAGGAAGAAATGAATCCAACTGTTCCAAAAGTTGTCCTTTCCCCCCAACCCACTTGATAAAAGGTTTTGCCTTTGCCATATTTTATAACTTATAAATCAGGAAACAAATATAATTATTTTATACGGAAAATACAACTCCAAGTAGTCTTTTATTGTTAAATAAATCATCTACGGTAGCATCTTATCCTATCTCTCTCTTAAAAAAGCTTCGGTTTTAGACTACAAATATAGCGATAAAAGGGTGAAAGACAAGCAAAACAGAGAGGGAAAGACATATGTGCGGCCCTGTATCGGCTTTACAATGTGATTGTATGGACCATGTGGCGTGATTACATCGGTCACGATACGTGGCAAAAGGCGGTTCGGCAGAAATTACCGGGGCTTTATTCGTAGGTATAAAGCTTCACATGGAGCACTTTCCAGTCGCCAACGGTAATCCGGGCATGCCGTCCTTGATGGTCTTCATCGCCATTCAGTCGGCGAAGATAGCGCAGGTTGCCATCGGAAAGCACCTCTACTTCGTCTACAAAGCCTATGCCTGCGCGTTTTCCGGTAAAGGTTTTCTGCGGCTTTTTGGCCTTGTTTTCATTGCCTTTCTCGGCAAATCCGTCTTCACCGAGCTTCTTTTCTTCGTGCTGACGATGCTCCGTTTCAGTCTGAAACGACACAACAAGTCCGTTCCCGGCAATGAGATAATCGCCCTTGTCTAGTCGAATTATCATGCCACCAGCCTCAGGCCACGTGGAAGCTTTGGCACGAGGGTCCCAAGGTAGTGTGAAATAGTGGCGAGATGTGATGATGAAGTCGTCTTCATGAATGATTTTTTCATCATCAGCCGTGCCGAATAGCAGGCCATGGTGTTTGAGATTACCTGTTAATAGCGGCCGAAGTTGACGGAGAAGCGCATAACCTTGTCGGACGTTCTCTACGGTTTCGGCATCGGCATGATCGAGTGCAAAGCAGCTGAAGCCCACGGTATTGTGCGCACCAAAGGCGTAAAGGGCACGCACCCCCGTGTCTCTGCAACTGCGACTCTCGGGGATAAAGAGCGGATTATCCTTGAAATCATATTGTGCAGCCCAGCCGGCGAAGCCCGTATCATAGATGTCTGGGGCCATAAGGTCAATGTGTGGGGCAAACTTTTTCCATATTGTTTTCAGATGGGCCAGTGGTCCTGCCGACGGATATTCGCCCGGTTTACGCCCCCGACTGTTCATAGCTGCGTTCACAAAGAGGGGCAAATCGATTACTTTCTTGGCATTGACAGCCAGTCGTTCCACATATTTCGCGTAGTAGATGGCCTGAAAGGCTTCGTCTTCATATTCGTTTTCTGCGGTGAAACCAATGCTTTTGAGCTCTTTTCTCCACGCTCCTTTATCGTATTCCCGGTTCGCAAGCGGCGAATGGTCGCGTGCACTTTCAAGCATTCCAATCTCATTCTCTACCTGAATCATCAGCACTGTGCGGTCTGTATCCACTGCTTTGAGGTGGTGAATGAGGGCCATGAAGGCCTTATTGTCGGCTTGAAACACCGCTTCAGAAAAGGCTGTTGCAATCTCAAGCGGCTTACCTTCGGCTGTCATGGCGCGTGGAAATCGCTTGTCTTGCTTGAACCAAAGGGGTGCATAGCAGCTCATGGAGTTCTTCCACGCACCGAACCACAGGAGAATAACTTTCAGTTTTTCGCGTCGGGCTACGCGGATTGTTTCGTCAATCGTGCTGAAATCGAAGACTCCTTCACGTGGTTCTATGAGGTCCCATTGGGCAGGAACGAGTACCGTGTTGATGCCTGCGCGTGCTACTTTGGGGATAACGCTGTCGATGTCGGCAATGCTTGTGGAAGCAGAATTACTGAGTTCGGCACCCAAGATGAAGCTTTGTGCAAAGGCGGATAGGCTTGACAGCGTGAGCGTAAGGAGCAAAACAAGTTGTTTCATACAGCTGAAAGGGTTAGGGTTTGTCATTGATGGTCGATACAGACGGCTCGGCTGGGTAGGCAATATCGGTGTAAGCATACTTTATCGGCAACTTGGAAAACTGTTGGAAATAGCGCAGTATGGTGTCACGCCATTGTTTTGCACTCTCAAGTTGCACGCCCAAGAGCGTGTTGACATGCTCCCAACGTTCCCGATCGATTTGAGGTTGCACCTTGTTCCATAGCTTTTGATAGGAAATTACTTGTTCGATTCCTCTGTAATATAGCGCACATAGTTCGTCCCAAAGGGTGTCTCCGTTGCGTAATTTATAATCCCATGGCACGTGATGGAACCATAACAGGTATTCATCGGGACAGGTTTTAAGGTCATTATATAGGTTCCGATAGGGTTCACGATACTGCGAAACGGCATTCGTTCCCGTTGAAGAACGGTCGAAACCGATGCCATCTTTATTCGCTTTATGATAATAAACGGGACACCATTCCAACGGATATTCGGCTTTAAAACCGTTGGGTTCGGGACCGTAATGGTGGTCGAAAGCGAAGAGATGGTGCAGCCCTAACGGCATCATATAGTTCACGCAAGCCTCTCGACTCGTTGTCATCATGTCGGCAAGTGCATAGCTGTCGACCTCGTTTCCGAAGGTTTGGCCAATCCATTCCTGTGCGATGAAATCGGAAGAAAGCGAAGGATTCCATGCCAAACGGCCGAAAGCGTACCAGTTAGCCTGTGAAAACGGGTGGCCACACCAATTGGTGTCGTCGCCCACATTGCTCACTCCGGCAATTGCTTTGAGGCTGTCGGGGGAGACAAAGTAAAAGAATTCTTTCCACATTGGGGCCAAATAGACGAGGTGTTTGCTCTGTCCTGTGTACTCTTGTGTGATTTGGAACTCCACAGCTTGAGGCGTTTTGTTCATGTTATCGAAGATTGGAGCGTAGGGTTCTCGTGGCTGGAAGTCGAGAGGTCCGTTCTTACTTTGCAGAATTACATTGCTGCGGAACAGTCCATCAAGGTCTTTAAACTCGCTGACGGCCTGCTTTACACGGTCTTCACCCTTATGTTTTGCACCGTAAACAAAGCTACGCCACATCACGATTCCGCCGTGGGGGGCTAGTGCATCGGCCAACATATTGGCACCATCTGCATGGGTTCGACCGTAATCAAAAGGGCCCGGCTGACCCTCGGAATTGGCTTTTACGAGGAAACCACCGAAGTCTGGTATGCGTTTATAGATTTCATTGGCCTTCTCCCTCCACCATTTTATGACGCTTTTATCAAGCGGGTCGGCCGTCTTCGTGTAGCCTAAGGCCTTCGGACTGCCGAAGTTTACGGAGAGATATACCTTGATTCCGTAAGGCCGAAGCACGTTGGCTATCATGCAAACCGTGTCGATATATTCGGCAGTTAAGACCTTCGGAGCGGCATTTACGTTGTTTAATACGCTGCCATTAAGGCCGATAGAGGCGTTTGCCCGGGCGTACTCTTTGATGCGATTTGCCCAAGCTTGGCCTTTCAAGTGGGCCGAAAAGAAGATGCTTCGCCCTGCATATCCGCGTTCGATTGTGCCATCGAGGTTGTCCCAATGGTCGAGAATGCGTCGCGGAAACTTGGGAGCTGTGTAGCCACCAAGGCCGGGGTCGGCCTCTTGAGCCTGTATGCGCAAGGCTTCGTAAGCCCCGTAGAGTAGGCCTATCTCGGAATGTGCGCAGATGGAATCACCGTCATAGATGAAGCCATCGTCGTCTTTCAGGTTCGGATTGAGGATAAGTTTCAGGGCAGGACCTTGCCAATAGCGTTGCAATTCGTCAACGGCAAGTTGTAAAGTCGGTCCGCCTTGGGGTGCAATGATATTGGCTTTGTTGCAGGGTTTGTATCTCAACCAGAGCGCATGGCCGTCTTCTGCCTGCGAAAGCAACGGACTGAAAGCTATTAAAAGGGATAGGATTATTTGCTTCATAAGTAAACGAAGTTTATGAGGTTTGTCAGGATTGGTTCTTGATTTATCCTTACAAAAATAGTGAAAACCTGTTCATTCTGAAAATGTTTCGCTGATAAAAAGGGAAAATCAAGCAAAAATGATACAAAAGGAAATGTTCTCGTTACATCTGATGAAGTTTAATAAGAAGGATTTTATTACTTTTGCAGGTATCAAGACTTCAAATAACATGAAAAAGATTTGGGCGATATTTACGTTGATGATGACCTTCGTTTTGGTTCAACCGATTGCTGTGCAGGCGCAGAATTGGGTGGGAACGTGGGCGACGGCCGTTGAGTTTACGAGCCCCGGCGATATGCCGGCAAGCAGTCTTTCCAACCGTTCTGTGCGTAATATCATTCGTGTTTCTCTTGGAGGAAGCTTGCTGCGACTGAAGCTTTCCAATGAGTTTAGTACGCAACCTGTGGAGATTACATCGGTGATGATAGCCGATGTGTTAGGTGAAAGCTGGCAGACGGATGTCCGAACGACCAAATATTTGAAGTTTAGCGGTAAGCAAAGAACGACGATCCCTTCGGAAAAAGCCTTGTGGTCTGACCCAATCAAATATACATTGAAAGTGGGACAACGACTTGCTATCACGATCAGTTACGGGGCACAAACACCCGAACATGCTACTTCGCACCGTGGTTCTCGCACCACTTCCTATATTATAAAAGGTGAAGCCCGACCCAAATCGGATTTCGATGATAGTGAGAAAGTGGACCATTGGTATAATCTTTCGGCCTTAGACGTGCAGGCAACAGATGTACCGGTGGTTGCCGTTCTGGGTAATTCCATTACTGATGGGCGTGGAACAACTACCAACAAACAGAACCGTTGGACAGATTTCATGGCAGAAAGTCTTAATACCAATAAATCATATGGCGTGCTGAACCTTGGTATTGGTGGCAATTGTGTTGTCAGGGGTGGGCTTAGCGAACCGGCTTTGAAGCGTTTCGACCGCGATATTCTTGGACAAAGCGGTGTGAAGATACTTATCCTTTTCGAAGGAACCAATGACATTGGGCTCAGCAAAGACAGTGAGCAGATAGTAAAAGAACTCATCGAGGCCTATCAAATGCTAAGCTTGAAAGCTAAAAATAAAGGTATCAAGGTATATGGAGCCACAATAACGCCTTTCAAAGGCAGTGATTGGTACAGCTATTTCCATGAGGCTGCCCGACAAACTGTCAACGAATGGATTCGTAATATCGATTGTTTCGATGGGATTATTGACTTTGATAAATTGGTACGTAACCCGCAAGATACAGAAAAACTCAAGTCGGAATATTCTGATGATTGGCTTCATCTGAACCCCAAAGGCTATGAAGCGATGGGAAGGTATGCCGCAACAATTCTTGGAAATAAACCATAAAATAAACAAGATGAGCACAGAAGTGACCATACAGGAGGCTAAAGGCTTCTACAAACTGAATTGGCTGCAACGCATCGGCTTTGGTTCGGGCGACTTAGCACAGAACCTTATCTATCAAACAATCTGTATGTATCTGTTGTTTTTTTATACGGATATCTACGGATTGCAGGCCGGAGAAGTGGCAACAATGTTCTTGGTTGTCAGATTGGTTGACGTGCTTTGGGACCCATTGGTGGGCACATTCGTCGACAAGTATCACCCCAAACTTGGTAAATACCGTTCGTATCTTGTCTTAGCAGGTATCCCCTTGACGGGTTTGGCTATTCTTTGTTTTTGGAATGGCTTTAGTGGTTCGTTGCTCTATGCCTACATCACATACGTCGGTATGAGCATGCTCTACACCTTGGTCAATGTGCCTTACGGTGCATTGAACTCCTCGTTGACTCGTGATACCAATGAAATTACGATTCTGACTTCTGTTCGTATGTTCATGGCCAACGTCGGCGGACTCGCCGTTTCTGCCGGCGTTCCCATCCTTGTTGCAGTCTTTGCCTGCCAAAAACTGCCACTTGAAATGGCATTGTTCATGGGGCTGGGTTCGCTCCCTTCATTCATTTTCATGCCAATGGTACCGGCCATCAAACGCAAGGTGGGCAAGAAAAATATGTTCTACATTTTCCTTTCAGTGGCCATTATCGGCATGTTGGCACTCTATGTCATCAGTAAAATATCGTCGGTCGAAGATAATATCACGCTTATTTATATTGCACAATTCATCAAATCCACAGGTGTTATTGTGGCTACGGGATACATGTGGGCCCTCATTCCAGAAGTGATTTCTTATGCAGAATACACTTCCGGGAAACGTATTTCGGGTATTGTGAATGCACTTACAGGCATATTCTTCAAAGCAGGCATGGCACTTGGAGGCGTCATTCCGGGTCTTGTTTTGGCCTATACCCACTATCAGGCGACCGCCGAAGCCAATACTTTGCCGAAGGATTCCGGTGCTTGGTTCCTTACTATGCTTATTTTTTCTATCATTGGGTTGGGACTTCTTGTCTTCTGTTTCACGCAGACGAAGGAGCGAGTTGTCATGAATGACAGCGAAACTAAAAATGTAAAGGTGAGCGACCTGTGGATGGAGTTCATGCGTAACCGTCCACTTCGCATCATTGCTCTTTTCTTTATCACGGCCTTTGCCATGATGTCGGTGGGCAATGCTGCAGGAGCTTATTTCATGAATAACCTTGAGATGCAGTCTCCGATGGCACAAGAAGGCATCCGATGGCTTGTTTGCATCATCCCGGCCATGCTGCTTGTGCTGGCTATGTTCATCATTTCCAAATATGAACTTTCCGACGAACTGATTGACAACATCAACATAGAAATTGAAAATCGTAATCAAGAGACCGAACAATGAACAAAAGAATGATTCTTGGCACTATATTCCTTTCTATGGGAATGGTAGCCACCGCACAGACCATGAAGGATGTTTTGGGCAAGTATTTTCTCATCGGAACGGCTGTCAGTACCGCCAATATAGATAGCAAAGACCCGAGAGTGAAGCAGGCTATCGTAGATAATTTCAATGCCATTGTGGCTGAAAACTGCATGAAAGGTGAGGCTATTCACCCTGAAGAAAACCGTTATTATTGGGACGAGGCAGATAGAATTGTGAAATTTGCAGAGGATAATCACATGACGATTACAGGCCATTGTCTTATTTGGCACTCGCAACCTCCCAAGTGGATGTTCACCGATAAAGAAGGTGGTCCCGTATCTCGTGAGGTGCTCATTGACCGCATGTATCACCATATCACCGATGTTGTGACGCGCTATAAGGGTAAAATCAAGGGTTGGGATGTCATCAATGAGGCCTTTGAAGACGACGGAAGCTATCGCAAGACACCTTATTATAATATTATAGGTCCAGAATACTTTGAACTGGCATTCAGGTTTGCACACGCTGCCGACCCTAATGCCGAACTCTACTACAACGACTATTCAATGGCGAAACCAGCCAAGCGTGAGGCTGTCTGCAAACTTGTCCGCGATTTGAAGGCCAAGGGGTGCCGCATTGATGCCGTGGGAATGCAGAGTCACAACGGAACGGATTACCCCGACCTTGCCGACTATGAGAAGACTATCGATGCCCTATCGGCTTGCGGTGTGAAGGTGATGATGACAGAACTCGATCTCAATATGTTGCCCAATCCCAAGCGTTTTGGTGGCGCAGAAGTGAGTCAGCACTTCCAATACGACAAAAGTTTCAACCCGTATGTCAAAGGATTGACGCGTCAGGCACAGAAAATGTTTAACGAACGCTATCTTGCTTTCTTTAAAATCTACAAGAAGCATGCTGATCAAATCAGCCGTGTGACTCTTTGGGGCCTAAGTGACGGTGACAGTTGGCTTAATGGATGGCCCATTCCCGGACGTACAAACTACAGTCTACTTATTGACCGTCAGTATAAATTGAAACCTATAGTGAAAGACATTATTAAACTTTTTGAACAATGAAAGCAAGATATTTATTCCCCAAGGATTATATGGCAGACCCTTCTGCCAACGTGTTTAACGGTAAACTCTATATCTATCCCTCCCACGATTGGGATAGCGGAGAGTGCTTTGATGACGACGGTGGACATTTCCAGATGAAGGACTATCATGTGCTTTCCATTGAAGGCGATCCCATGTCTGCCCCTGTTACCGATCATGGAGTAATGCTCGATGTGAAGAACGTGGCCTGGGCTGAGAAACAAATGTGGGATAATGATGTCGTAGAAAAGGACGGAAAGTACTATCTTGTTTTCTCTGCGAAAGACTATAATGGCGTATTCCATCTCGGTGTTGCCGTTGCCGATAAGCCAGAAGGCCCCTTCGTTGCCAATCCTGATCCCATTCGTGGTTCCTACAGCATAGATCCCTGCGTGTTCAAAGACGACGATGGCAAGATCTATTGCTATTTCGGTGGTATCTGGGGAGGTCAGCTCCAATGGTATAAAGACAACCGTATGCTCAAGAGCGAGTACCTTCCTGAGGGCAAGGAGGATCCACTACCAAGCCGTGTGGCCCGCATGACCGATGACGTTCAGCAGTTTGCTGAAGCTCCACGCCCCATAGTTATTCTCGACGAAACTGGTAACAAGCTGCCAGCAGACTCGCCACACCGCTTCTTCGAAGCCAGCTGGATGCACAAATATAAGGGACGCTACTACTTTAGCTACAGCACGGGCGACAGTCATCTGCTTTGTTATGCTGTAGGTGATAACCCTTATGGCCCGTTCACCTTTAAGGGTGTTATTCTTGAGCCTGTAGTCGGTTGGACCACCCACCACGGCATAGCCGAATACAAAGGCCAATGGTATCTGTTCCACCACGACTGTGTGCCGAGCAATGGTACCACGTGGCTTCGCAGCCTGAAAGTCATGCCGTTGATGTATGACGAGGAGGGCAATATCATTACGATGAAGAGCGAATAAAAAAGATATATAAAAATTTTATCGACAGATTTTAATAGAAAAATTTGGCGGTGTGCAAGAAAAGGCCTATCTTTGCACCGCAAATCGCAACAAAGACGATGGGGTGCCATAGCTCAGTTGGTAGAGCAAAGGACTGAAAATCCTTGTGTCACTGGTTCGATTCCCGTTGGCACCACTTCCTCCTTTCATTGAGCCGCTTGTTCTCGCATGAGACGAGCGGCTTTCCTTTTTATGTAGAGGAGTTAGGCATAGGAATATACCGAAGCGGCAGGTTTGCATGAATATTTACGGAGCGAGACGACGTAGTTTCGTTTTATTTGTTATCTTTGCAGAAACAAAGAAAGATATGACACAGCAAGAGAAGACACAGATTGAGGAGCGCATCGTCGACGTGCTCAAGACAGTGTATGACCCGGAGATCCCAGTGAATATCTGGGACCTTGGCATGATTTACAAAATAGACGTGAGAGACGATGGCAACGTGGAAGTGGACATGACGTTCACCGCCCCAAACTGCCCCGCGGCCGACTTCATCCTTGAAGACGTGCGTACGAAGGTGGAAAGCGTGGAGGGCGTGGCCTCGGCCGACATCAACCTCGTGTTCGAGCCGGCATGGGACCAAAGCATGATGAGCGAGGAGGCACGTGTGGAACTGGGATTTGACTAAATGGGAAAAAACGTATATTTCTTGAGCGACGCCCACTTGGGCTCGCGGGCCATACCGCACGGTCGTATGCAGGAGCGGCGGTTGGTGCGTTTCCTTGATGACATCAAGGATAAGGCTTCGGCGATATACCTGCTGGGCGATATGTTCGACTTCTGGAACGAATACCGTCATGTGGTGCCGAAAGGCCATACGCGCTTCCTCGGAAAGCTGAGCGAGCTGACCGACAACGGCGTGGAGGTGCATTTCTTCGCGGGCAATCACGACCTGTGGACGTACGGCTATTTGGAGGAGGAGTGCGGCGTCATTGTGCACAAAGCGCCTGTGACGACGGAGATCTATGGTAAAGTGTTCTTCCTTGCCCACGGCGACGGACTGGGCGACCCTGACCGCAAGTATAAAATCTTGCGTAAGGTGTTCCACAGTCGCGCGTGCCAACGACTGCTGAACTTCATGCACCCGTGGTGGGGCATGGCTTTGGGCTTGAACTGGGCCAAGCACAGCAGGCTGAAACGGGCGGATGGGAAAGAGGCACCGTTCATGGGCGAAGACAAGGAGTATCTCGTGAAGTTCACCCGCGCCTACAAGCAGTCACATCGCGACATCGATTTTTTCTTGTTCGGGCACCGGCACATCGAACTCGACCTTGCCATCGACAAGACGACCCGGATGCTGATACTGGGCGACTGGATATGGCAGTTCACCTATGCCGTCTTCGATGGTGAGCACCTCTTTATGAGTGAATACGCAGAGGGCGAAACGAAGTTCTGACTTTTGGCTTTGAACTTTGATGTTTGAACATTGAACTTTATGATTAGCCGGTCTCGACTCGTTATTTCAATGTAAACGGTCCGAACAGTAAGAGGAATAAATTTTTACAATATAGTAGCCTTTTCAAATTTGCTGCGTAGAAAATTCAAATTCTCTTATAAGGGAATTTTTACTCTCTTTAAGCTATTGATTATCAATAATTTATAAAGTCGATTTTTTAGCCTTTAAAGTCGATGAAAATTATTTACGTTTTGAACTTTAGCCTGCTTCGTCGCGAGGTTGGTATTCATCGGTCACGCTCAAGCTAATCATAAAGTTCAAAATTTAAGGTTCAAGGTTCAAACATCAAAGTTCACAGTCTTCCACTGTCGTTGTAGGAATAATAATCTCCGTCGGTAACGATAATGTGGTCGAGGAAGTGGATACGAAAAGTCTCGCATGCCTTTTTCACGCGTTGGGTCAGTTGGTCGTCGGCGTTACTGGGATGGGGGTTATTGCTCGGGTGATTATGGGCCAAGGCAAGGACGGTAGCGTTGCAGAGCAGGGCTTCTTTCAGAATGATGCGCACATCGACGGCCGTCTCGCTCAGTCCGCCGTGGCTGATGCAGAGTGCCTTAATGAGTTTATAGTGCCGATTGAGCAGCATCACCCACGCCTCTTCTACGTCGAGGTCCTGCATGCGTGGGTGGAGATAGGCGTAGATGGCTTCCGCTGAGTCGATGGCCGTGCGCTCTTCGGCCTTTTCCATGGTTCTTCGCTTGCCCAGTTCGCAGGCTGCGAGAATGGTTATCGCCTTAGCCGGCCCCACACCTTTATATTGCTCCAACTGGCGAATGCTTAGCTTTCCGAGCGTGTTCAGATTATTGTTGCAGTCGCCCAGCACGCGTTTCATCAGGTCGACCGCGCTCTCGTTCGGCGTTCCGCTGCCGATAAGAATACCTAAAAGTTCGGCATTGCTCAAGGCAGAAGGGCCAAGTCGCTCTAATTTCTCACGTGGTCGATCTTCTTCTGCCCACTTTGCAATGCTCTTATAAGTGTTGTTCAATTCCGTTTCCATGGTTTCCTTTCTTTTTCCCGCCTTAGAAAGGCAGAATACAATGTTATCGGCGGCTTTCCTTCTTTGAAGTAGGCCGGGAATTTTACTTATAGAAGTTGCTTTCGTAGGCACTGAACTCATCTTTGCCTTCGATGCAACGTTTCCACCACGCCTTGATGAAGCCGCAGCCGTAGCCGGTGAGCTGGATAAAGGCTGCACCGATGCTCAAGAGACCAATCTTCGCACTGGCGTTCTTCGAGGTTGCATCGGCGAAGATGAGAAATGCGTAGAGGAGGAGGGGTAGCAGGGCCAAGAGAGATAACGCGAGGCCTCTTGCCTGCATCATACCTGCAGGCAGAATGAAGAACAAGACAATGCCCAAAATGAATAGCAGAGCAAGCAGTGTGCAACCCACCGTGAACAGCATGGGGAGCAAATGAACGAACTTCAGGCTCTCGGGATATTTCTTGTAGAGGTTGATGCGGGCAATGCCACTGTTGTATACCTGTCGCCAGAACTTGCGGAAGTCGGTGCGCCGCTTGTGCCACACCCATGCCTCGGGGAACAATCGGCATGTGTAGCCGGCCTTGAAGATACGGATACTGAAGTCGATATCCTCGCCGAAGCGCATCTTGCTGAAGCCGCCGAGACGTTCATATACGTCACGTCGAATGCCCATATTGAACGAACGGGGATAGAATTTGTCGAGTTTCTTCTTGCCACCACGTATACCTCCGGTCGTGAAAAAACTTGTCATGGAGTAGGAGATAGCCTTCTGCGTGTCGGTAAACGAGTCGTGTGCGCAGTCTGGACCACCGAAAGCGTCGACCGGTTCGCGGCGTAATTCCTTTTCGATGGCAGCCAAATAGCCCGCAGGTAGCACCACGTCGCTATCGAGAATCAGTAGATATTCTCCCGTGGAATGCGCGGCTCCGTAGTTGCGGCTCTGCCCGGGACCGCTGTTCTCCTTTATGAAATACTTGATGTCGAGTAGCTTCTCGTATTGCTTGCAGACGGCTTCACAGGGATTTTGCGAACCGTCTTCCACGATGATGACCTCGAAATCTTTGAACGTCTGCAGGGTGAGACTCTCCAAAAGTTCGGCCACTTCGTCGGGACGGTTGTATACAGGAACGATTATAGCGTATTTCATAGCAAATGTTTTTGGAAATAAAAAAGCCTACCCGCGAATGTCATGCGGATAGACTCGGGTAGGCTCAGTGTCTTTTTATTCGGAAACACGACCGAGATAGCTGCCGTCGCGGGTATCTACCTGAATGGTCTCACCTTCATTGATGAAGAGCGGCACGCGCACTTCGGCTCCTGTCTCCAATGTCGCGGGCTTGGTTGCGTTGGTAGCCGTATTGCCTTTGACACCCGGTTCGCTATGCACAATCTTCAATGTTGTCTTCACCGGCATCTCGGCAGAAAGGATAGTACCGTCTGTGGTATCTGTGACCACATCGACAATGTCGCTCTCTTTCATAAATTCAACACCGGTAATCTGATCCCTGTTTATAGGGATTTGTTCAAAGGTCTCTTGGTTCATAAAGATATAACCGGTGGCATCTTCATAGAGGTACTGATAAGGACGATGCTCAACGCGAACGTCGTCAAGTTTGAAGCCTACCTGAAAAGTACGCTCAAGTACGCGGCCGTCGGCAACGTTCTTCAACTTGGTATTCATTACAGTGTTGCCTTTTCCCGGCTTACGGTGTTGAAAGTCAACACACTTCCAAATGCCACCATCCATGCGGATGCAAGTTCCGATTTTGATTTCCTGTGAATTAATCATTGTTGTATCATTGAATGTTTATTGTTATCGCCTTTGCAAAACAGTTTTTTGGAAAGCTGAATTTCCGTGCACAAAGTTACGATATTTTTATAAAAAAACATCAAATGGCTACTTAAAATTCTCTTCATTCTTTGGTAATTCGAAAATTATGCGTAATTTTGCAGCCCAAAGCGGAGGGTTTGTACGTTGCAGTCTCGCTCGCTTTCGGCCTTATCAGCAAATCAATAACAAATAAATAAGAAAGAAAAATGAAAAGAACATTCCAGCCTCACAACCGTCGTCGTGTGAACAAGCATGGCTTCCGTGAAAGAATGGCAACGAAGAACGGGCGTCGCGTGTTGGCTTCACGTCGTGCTCATGGCCGCAAGAAGTTAACCGTCTCTGACGAGAACCACGGGAAATAATCCGTAGACACCGGGTCGGAAGACGACAAAAAGCAGCAGAGAAGATTGTTCTTTGCTGCTTTTTGTGTTTATTTATTTTGTATTTCAAGGGGATTGTCTTACCTTTGCATCATTAGAATACGAAAGAATAAAGATGAAGTCGTCGGAATTCGTCAGTAAGTTCAAGAGCTGGTATCTATGGAAGAACCTCATAGCCATGGCCGTCGTCGTGGTTTTGCTTTGCCTTGGCGCGAAGTTCGGACTTGATATTTATACGCATCACGGCGAAGCCATTGCTATTCCCGACTTGAAACACACGCAACTTGCCGATGCCAAGCATATTCTCAGCAACTTGGGGCTTGAAGTTCAGGTTGTCGATACTGGTTACAAGAAGACACTCCCCCCTGATTGCATCTTGGAACAGTCTCCTGCTCCCGGAGAGCGCGTGAAGTCGGGCCACGTTATTTATGTGACCATCAACTCCCCACATTCTCCGACGATTACGCTTCCCGACATCATCGATAACTGTTCGCTCCGTGAGGCCATGGCTAAGCTGACGGCGATGGGCTTCAAACTCGGAACACCACAGTATATCCCCGGAGAAAAGGATTGGGTTTACGGCATTTTGGTGAAAGGCCGCCATGTCGTTGCCGGCGAAAAGATATCCGTTGAGTCCACATTGATTGTTCAGGTGGGCAACGGTATGCGCAGTGCCGACGACTCGGTCAATTATGTCGACCCTGAAATTCCCGATACGAAAGAAGACAACAACGATGTAGATGAGTTTGAAGTCGTGACAGGACCGGAGGCCGGCGAGCCTGCCAACAAGCATAACCACAGCGATCAATGAAGGCACTCGACGGAAATCCCATGACAGAAGAACAGCTCTTTGACATAGAAGACTTGGAAAACGACGCACAGCAGCTCTATGAACACTGGAAGATAGCAGTGGATATGGGGCAGACTCCTGTGCGTATCGACAGGTTCTTGGCTGAGAAGAATCCCTATCAGAGCCGCAATCGCATTCAGCAAGCAGCCGATTCGGGCTTCATTCATGTGAACGACAAGCCCGTAAAGAGCAACTATAAGGTGCGCCCCGGCGATGTGATTACGCTCATGCTCGACCGACCCAAGCACGAAACGAGCATCATTGCCGAAGACATTCCTCTTGAGATTGTCTACGAAGACAACGTGCTCATGGTCGTCAATAAGCCTGCCGGAATGGTTGTACATCCCGGTGCCGGCAACTTCACGGGGACGCTTATCAATGCCGTGGCGTGGCATTTGAGAGACTTGGAAGGCTTCGATGCCAACGACCCCGAGGTGGGATTGGTGCACCGTATTGACAAAGATACCAGCGGACTCCTTGTCGTTGCCAAGACAGCAGCAGCCAAGACGGCCCTCGGAAAACAGTTTTTCAACAAGACTACTCGCCGCAGTTACAATGCCTTGGTGTGGGGAAACCTTGTAGAGGACACGGGGACTATCGAGGGAAACATTGCCCGCGACCCCAAGAACCGCCTGCGCATGAAAGTCTTTCCGGCCGACAGTGGCATCGGAAAGCACGCAGTTACCCATTATAGGGTCATCGAACGCTACGGCTATACCACGCTCGTGGAATGCCTGCTTGAGACAGGTCGCACCCATCAGATACGTGCTCACATGAAGCATATCGGCCACCCGCTGTTTGCAGACGAGTCGTATGGGGGAACTGAAATCCTGCGCGGGCAACGCAGCAGCACCTACCGGGCTTTCATTCAGAACTGCTTCAAGTGCTGTCCACGGCAGGCCTTGCACGCCAAAACCTTGGGGTTCGTTCACCCCACGACAGGCCGTCAGATGGACTTCGACTCCACGTGGCCCCACGACTTCAGCGGACTTATCGAGAAATGGCGGGCTTATATCAAGGGAACAACGCAAGACACATTTGCAGAGAACAAGTAAATCAATATAGATTATGGAGCAATCAAAACGGAACATAGCCATCGTTTGCGGTGGTGATTCATCGGAGCACGACGTCTCGTTGCGCTCTGCACAAGGCCTTTATTCCTTTTTCGACAAGGCGAAGTATAATGTTTACATCGTCGATGTGAAAGGCACTGACTGGCATGTGAACTTCAACGACGGTGCAACGGCAGCCATCGACAAGAACGACTTTTCGTTCAAATGCAACGGAAAGCGCGTCTTCTTCGACTATGCCTACATCACTATTCATGGTCAACCGGGTGAGAACGGCGTCATGCAAGGCTACTTTGACCTCATTCACCTGCCCTATTCAACCAGCGGAGTGCTTGTCGAAGCGATGACATTCGACAAGTTTGTGCTCAACAACTACCTGCGTGTCTTCGGCGTACGCGTGGCAGATAGCATTCTGCTTCGGCGTGGTGAAGACTACGATGAGGAAGAAATAGAACAACGATTGGGCATGCCTTGCTTCGTGAAACCGGCGGCCGATGGTAGTAGTTTCGGCGTTTCCAAGGTGAAGAATGCCGACCGTTTGGCTCCTGCTCTGCGCGTTGCGTTCATGGAAAGCAATGAGGTGATGATCGAAAAGTTCATTGATGGCGTCGAAATCTCGCAGGGAATTTACAAGACACGCGATAAAGAAGTGGTGCTTCCTGCTACGGAAGTCGTTACAAAGAACGAGTTCTTCGACTACGATGCCAAGTATAACGGACAGGTACAAGAGATTACTCCGGCCCGACTCAGCCCCGAAACAGCAGCCAAGGTGGCCGCCGAGACAAGCCGCATCTACGATATCCTGCATGCCAACGGCATCATTCGCATTGATTACATCATTGCGAAAGACGAGCAAGGCAACGACCTTATCTATATGCTCGAAATCAATACTACGCCCGGAATGACCGCAACGAGCTTCATTCCTCAGCAGGTTCGTGCCGCAGGGCTTGACATCAAGGACGTTTTGAGCGAGATTGTTGAAAACCAATTCTAAGCTTTTCGTTCTCCGAGACGGAAAGATTTGGGAAAAAATGAAAGGTGGCGGGCTTCACAGCTGGCCACCTTTCGTGTGATGATATTATTAAGATGGATTTGATTATTCAGAACATTTTTTCTTCAACACAGCCAAAGCGTCGTCCACTACTTCGCTAAGGCATCGCTAAGTCCCCCTGCATGCGTGGCTTATCGGCTTCATGCACTGTGTTCAATCGTCGTGTTTCTTCCACATCGAGTGCTTCGGCGATGAGCGAAATGGGGTTGATGACCTTATACTTGGTCGACATTTCTATCTGCCACTTGCAGGTTTCGCAGTCAGTCGACACGCAGTCGGGATCTATCTCGTTGATATGGTCGAAGAGTGTCGCGCCGATTTGCTGCGAACGCTCATAATTCTCTTTCTTAAACCCATAGGTTCCAGCAATTCCGCAGCATTGGCTTTCGAGCATGATGAGGTCGAGTCCCGGCACCATTCGCATCAGTTCGGTGCTGTAAACAATCCAGCCCAGCCGCTCCATATGGCATGCCGAGTGATAGGCAACCTTTTTCCGATAGTCTTTTTTGAAAGCCAAGCGTATCTTCCCGGCTGTAATAAGGGTGTGAAGAAAACGAGTTGCCAGCATCAGACGGTCTCTCACGTCGGCGTTGTCAAGCTCAAGCAGATGCTTATATTCGTCGCGCATGGTGAACGTGCAGGTGGAACTCGTGGTTACGATGGCCTCGTCACGGTTCTCAATCGACCGCCGCATCGACTTTAGATTGACCGTTCCCTGTCGTTTCGCCTGTGCCGAGAGGCCGTTGGCAATGAGGGCCACGCCGCAACACTTCTCTTTTTCGAGCAGATGAACGCCGTAGTTGCAAGCGTTCATAATCTTCACAAGATCCTTACCCAGCTGCGGATAGTTGTAATTAACATAGCAACCGTGGAAGTAACTGACGAACCTTGTGAATTGTTTCTGTTGCTCCTCGGCTTCTTTCTTGAACCAAGTTTCGAACTTTTGGCGGCTGTATGAGGGGAAAGTGCGGTGTTTGTCGATGCCCATTACTGTGTGGAGTACGGCCTTGGCCGGCTTCAATCCCAACGAGAAGTTGACCACCGGGGCCACCATTGTGGCCATGGTTCCCACGAAATCCGTGTTGGCTAACATGC
>ERZ772960.962-NODE-962-length-24036-cov-16.753055_pt1 | contig 24036 bp, 19 predicted proteins | sample MGYA00580678_ERZ772960 | MGnify/ENA primary metagenome ERZ772960 (study PRJEB29015, sample SAMEA2737930) | human oral metagenome | biome: human oral; feature: human-associated habitat; material: dental | place: China | collected 2059 ... | reverse complement strand
AATGAAAAAACTCGAATCATAAACTAATAGTGAAATGATGGACTCTCAAGAGAATACCCTTAATCAGGGATTAGAAGAAGTAAAACAGCCTGAAACGACTGTAGAACAAACCGTACAAAATGCCGAAGTAACATCAGACGATGCTACAAAAACGGTAACAACGGAAGACAATAACCAACAATTAAGGGACGAGAATACCCTCGCTAAGAAGGTTTATTACTCTAAACAAGAAATTGTAAAACGAGCAAAGGAGATTGCTAATAGCGAAGATATTCCAGAGAAAGCAGAAGTAGATCATCTAAAAACATCGTTTTATAGGATACACACAGCTGAACGCGATGCACAACAAAAAGCTTATCTCGAAGCAGGAGGTGACCCAGAGAAATACCAAGTACTACCGGACGACGATGAAGAGGCATTCAGAGCTGAGATGACTATTATAAAAGAAAAACGTCAAAAAGCATTTTTGGAACAAGAAGAGCTTAAACAAGAAAATTTGAAAAAGAAAGAAGCCATTATCGAAAGAATAAAAACAATGGCTACTACTCCAGAAGAAGCAAATAAAGATTTTCAGGAGTTTAAAACGCTACAACAAGAATGGAAAAACATAAAACCTGTACCATCAGAAAAGGTTAATGAATTGTGGCGTAACTATCAGCTCTACGTTGAACAGTATTATGATTTATTAAATCTTAATCGTGAGGCACGTGAATACGATTTTAAAAAGAATCTTGAAAAGAAAACAAAACTTTGTGAAGCTGCTGAAAAATTAGCAGACGAAAGCGATGTTATTAGTGCTTTCCATCAACTTCAAGATTTACACCAAGAATACAGAGAAACAGGACCAGTAGAAAAAGAGCTTCGCGAACAAATATGGCAGCGCTTTAAAGCAGCTAGTACCGTAATAAATAAGCGACACCAACAACATTTTGAACAAATTCGTGCTGCAGAAGAAGAAAATTTAAGTAAGAAAACTGCTCTCTGCGAAAAAATAGAATCTATCGTTAAACAAGAACGAAAGAACATTAGCGATTGGGATAATCACTCAAAAGCTATTATTAGCTTACAGCAAGAATGGAGAAGTATAGGTTTTACACCTCAAAAAATGAATGCTAAAATCTTCGAACGCTTCCGTGCTACATGCGATGACTTCTTCAAGAAAAAAGGAGATTTCTTCAAAGAACTAAAAGAAAAGTACGCTGATAATGCAAGACGTAAACAAGAGCTTGTAGAAAAAGCAGAGGCGTTGAAAGACTCTACTGATTGGAAAAAAACATCGGATAAACTCATTGCATTACAGAAGGAATGGAAAACAATAGGAATGGTACCCAAACGATTAGGCGATCAGCTTTGGGAAAACTTTCTTGCTGCTTGCAATCATTTCTTTGAAGCTCGTAACGCAAGTCATGCTGATGAACGAAACGAAGAACGTGAGAACCTAACAAAGAAAAATGAGATTATCAATAAACTAAAACAGCTTACAGAAAGCACTGTCGATAATTTGCAAGAAGAAATGCGTAAACTCATAGATGAATTTAACGCAATAGGACACGTACCTTTTAAAGAAAAAGATAAAATGTTTAAAGAGTATCATGACACTCTCGATAAGCTCTATAAAACATTAAACATAAAGGCATCTAACCGACGTATGGACAACTTCCGTAACAATCTTAAAAAAGTTGCCCAACGCGGCGAGAATGCTATTGACAATGAACGAGGACGCCTTGTTCGTCGTTTCGAACAGTTAAAACAAGATATTAATACTTACGAAAACAATATTGGTTTCCTTAGTATTAGTAGTAAGAAAGGTAATAGTCTTATTGATGATATGAATCGTCGCGTACAAAAACTAAAAGATGAATTAGAAGAAACAAAACAAAAGATAAAGACTATTGATACTGAAAGGAAAGATTAAATCTTATTCGTTCTGAGATAATAAAAGAGGGGGTGTCAAAATAGGCACACCCTTTTTTATTAATATATCATTTATAACTCAATAGAAAATAAATGATATAATTATAAGTAGTAACAACTGCTTATACAGTAACCAAATAGATACCTTAAATACTTAGCAAAGTCTGTTTTATATTAATTACTCTTGTTTCAGATATCTGTTACATTCATCTCAATATCTACCGCATTCATTTTAGATATCTATCAATTACGTCTTAGATATCATAACAAGTCTGAACATTTATGACTCGATATTATAGTGCCTAAAAGATATTTATTCAGATGAAGATTATAGAGTCCCTTATTTTGCAATATCCCAATCTAAGCATTAGCATAAGTTGCTGAACAACAACATAGTGTTCTATTTTTTTACTACATTTGTGCGGAGATTCATTACATTCATAGATAGATACACAAAAGTAAATGTGCATATTGCGATATAAGTCATACCAGGATTTTTGCCTAAAAATAAAAAAACTAATACATTGAAGAACAATATATTAGTTAAATAATAATCTAAACTATTGTTGGGATACTCGGACTCGAACCAAGAATGACAGGACCAGAATCTGTTGTGTTACCATTACACCATATCCCACTATATTTGCGTTTCCTTTTAGGATTGCGTGTGCAAAGTTACTACTTTTTTAATGAAATGCAAAATTATAAGAACTTTTTTTCGAAATCTTATTTTGAGAACAATAATATATGGGAGCACTCAATGCAACAAAACGTCCACTACTAATAGTCCATCTAATTGTTTATCTATCATTTTAAAACATAAAATAAAATAGAATTATTTTGTTCTTCAATGCATTTACAGTATCTTTGCACCTTAATATAATAAAGAGTTTTAATGAATACAGAAAAAAAGTTAGTAGACACAATAATTGAAGGAATACAAGAAAAGAAAGGATATGGCATAGTTATTGCAGATTTATCGAAAATTGATGGTTCGATTTGTAAATACTTCGTGATATGCCAGGGTAATTCTCCACAACAAGTGGAAGCTATTGCAGGCTCAGTAAGCGATTACGTTCGAGAATGTTACGGAGAGAAACCTATCAATTGTACTGGACTCGGTACAAATCAATGGGTGGCAATAGACTACGCTGATGTGCTTGTTCATATCTTTATTCCTCAAACAAGAGCGTATTACGACCTTGAACATTTGTGGGAAGATGCAACATTAACACAAATAGCAGACTTGGACTAAGACTGTTGCCATAAGAAAATTAATTTTACATCTTTATTAAATGAATTAAATGGACAATCAGAATCCAAACAACAATCCGAAAATGCCTAAGTTCAATATGAACTGGCTTTATGTAATGGCACTTGTTTTTATTGTGCTATTCTTTTCGTCAAAAAGTTTAGATAGTATATTCTCTACAAGTGAAAGTGCAACAAGAGACTATACCACTTTTGTGAACTATATTAATAAGGGTTATGCCACACGTGTTGTCATAAACAAAAAGGAGAGCACACTACAAATGTATGTCCGACCAAACCATATACGAGACATATTTAAGAGAGGTGTAGATCAAGTTGGAGAATCGCCATACATCACAGTGGAGATAGGTTCTATTGATAATCTTGAAGTCTTTTTAAATACAGCACTTAAACAAAAAAAGATTTCTGGATATAGCTATGAGAATAAAGACGAACATGGTTTCACAGATATTCTTATAGGTTTATTTCCTTGGATTTGCATCATAGGTTTCTGGCTCTTCATAATGCGCAGAATGAATGGTGGCGCCGGTGGTGGTAATGGTGTATTTAGTGTTGGGAAATCAAAGGCTAAAATATACGAGAAAGGTGGCGAAATAGGTGTTACCTTTAAAGATGTTGCAGGACAAGAAGGTGCAAAACAAGAAGTACAAGAGATTGTAGACTTTTTAAAGAATCCACAAAAATATACAGAGTTAGGTGGTAAGATACCTAAAGGAGCATTGCTTGTTGGTCCCCCGGGAACAGGAAAAACATTGTTGGCGAAAGCTGTTGCTGGCGAAGCTGGAGCACCATTCTTCTCTATGAGCGGTTCCGACTTTGTTGAAATGTTCGTTGGTGTTGGTGCAAGTCGTGTTCGCGATGCATTCAGACAAGCTAAAGAGAAAGCACCATCTATTATATTTATTGACGAAATTGATGCTGTTGGGCGTGCTCGTTCTAAGAATCCATCTATGGGTGGCAACGACGAACGTGAGAATACATTGAACGCATTGCTTACAGAAATGGACGGATTTGGAACCAACAGCGGAGTTATTGTATTAGCAGCTACAAACCGTGTAGATATGCTCGACAAAGCTTTACTTCGTGCAGGACGTTTCGACCGACAGATTCATGTAGATTTACCTGATTTACCAGAGCGCAAGGCTATTTTCCAAGTGCATTTACGCCCATTGAAATTGGAGAAAAATCTCGATATAGACCTTCTTGCACGACAGACTCCGGGTTTCTCGGGTGCTGATATTGCCAACGTGTGTAACGAGGCTGCGCTGATTGCGGCTCGCCACAACAAAGAAGCCGTGGGTAGACAGGATTTCTTGGATGCGGTAGACCGCATTATCGGTGGATTGGAGAAGAAGACAAAGATACTCACAGCAGCTGAAAAACGTTCCATAGCACTTCACGAGGCAGGACATGCCACCATAAGTTGGTTCTGCGAGTTTGCCAATCCGCTTGTTAAGGTAAGCATAGTTCCACGTGGACAGGCTCTTGGTGCTGCATGGTATCTTCCCGAAGAACGCCCCATTACAACTAAAGAACAAATGCTCGACGAAATGTGTGCATTACTTGGTGGACGTGCTGCAGAAGAACTCTTCACAGGACATATTTCAACTGGAGCGATAAACGATTTGGAACGTGCAACGAAAAGCGCATTCGGAATGATTGCCTACGCTGGTATGGGCGACAAGCTACCTAATATTTGCTATTATAACAACGATGCAAGTTTCCAAAAGCCTTATTCTGAAACAACAGGCAAAATTATTGATGAAGAGGTTCTAAAAACTGTAAACGAACAATATGCGCGCGCAAAGGCTATATTAGAGGAACATAGTGAGGGACATGCTAAATTGGCACAACTCCTTATAGAGCGTGAAGTTATTATGGCAGAAGATGTAGAAGAAATATTTGGTAAACGTCCTTGGATTAGTCGTACGGTAGAATTGATGGATGCAGAAGAGAATGCAAAACTATCGCTCGACTCTATGCCTGAATGTGTTAAGCAAGCACAAGCAGAGCACGAAGCTGCTATGAAACAAGCTGATACTGACGATACGGCAGATACTACAACAACGGATACTGGCGATAAGACAAATAACGAGTCAGACAATAAGACGAAAGAATAAAGAAGAGAGGTTATGACAGATAAACAAAAAAATCTTATTACACGTGCCATTACAGGAGTACTTTTCGTGTGTGTTATGGTTGCAGGGTTTATGGCACCGCACTATATGATTGTGCTCTTTGCCGTAATTACTGGAATGACTTTGTGGGAATATACTGGACTTGTATCGCAGATAGAAGGTGTAAACGTTAATCGTTTCATTTCTGTTGTGGCTGGTGTCTATTTCTTCATTGCAATGGCTGGACTAAGACTAGGATACGTTAAAGACTTTAGTGTGTTTGTGCCTTACATTCTTACCATAATTTATCTCATCATAGCCGAACTTTATTTAAAGAACGAGAATCCTATTAATAACTGGGCATATACTATGTTAGGGCAGATGTACATAGCATTGCCTTTCTCACTAATAAATGTATTAGCGTTTCAGCACGATGCGAATGGCAACATAATGGCAGATATGCTTTTGCCATTAAGTATATTTGTATTCTTGTGGACAAACGACACTGGTGCCTATTGCACAGGCTCTCTCTTTGGAAAGCATAAGCTCTTTCCGCGCATAAGTCCGGCAAAGAGCTGGGAAGGTAGCATTGGTGGTGGCATTTTTGTTATTGCTATTGCTATATTAATAGGTTATCTTACCGAAAATCCTACGGCACCTAATATGCTAACCATTCCACAGTGGATTGGACTCGGCATTGTGGTGGCTATCTTTGGTACGTGGGGCGACCTCGTAGAAAGTTTGTTTAAACGCACGCTTGGCATAAAAGACAGTGGCAATATTCTTCCAGGCCATGGAGGAATGCTCGACCGTTTCGACTCGTCGCTCATTGCCATTCCTGCAGCCGTCATCTATCTTTACGTGCTTACACTTATATAAAAGATATTGCAGACACACGCTATTCCAAAAGGAGCAAAGCAACTCTTTATGGGTTACTTTGCTCCTTTTCTTATTGTCGATGATGTACAGATTTGCTGTTTCTTAAACTACGTATTGAAATAGATAAATTCGGATTTACCTGTATCTCTTCATAATGTATTTCAGCTTTGGAGCCTCAATTACCTCATTGATTTCAAACCCAACTTTTTCATAAATTCTCTTTGCCCTTTGGTTGAAATCAAAGACCGTCAGGGAAATACTTTTAATATTATCACTTCCAAAAATGAAATCTACAAATCTTTTTAATGCCTCTGTCCCCAAGCCCAATCCTGTTTTTCGAGGATCTATTACAAATCTACCTATGTGTATGTTATCCTTGTCAATCCGTACTTCTTGTATCATTCCGATAAATTCTCCTTGGTTGAATATCGAAAATACATTCTCCAGTTCTTTTATTTTGCCATAGTTCAGCGGGTAAGAAATTTTAGGCCCCATCCATTGCTCCTGAAACTCTTTTCCTTGTTCATTGGACCATTTACATAAAAGTAAGGCATTGTTTTTATTAATTCCCTTTTCAATCCTTACATCCCCCATCTCATCAAAAGTTTTGTTTACATTGCAAAGATATACAATCTGTTTGAAATATGGCATAAGTATCACCTTGTTTTTCGTTGTAACTTTACAAACTGTAGCTTGATATTGTCCACCATAGAATAGATACAGGACGTTGTAGTTCTCGACAGAGATATTTCCCGAACAAGTATCCTTCTGTGCTGTCTAAGATAAAGTATCTGCTTATTCTTTATCTGCCTAATCCTTCAGTATATCCATTGACTTTCAATCGAAACCGCCATCAGAAGACAAGTTTTATACCACAACAAATCCAGCAAACAGACCGAAGAAACTAAAGAAACCTTATAAACTATTAAGAAAAAGCTTATAAGTTATTTATGAAAAGCTTATAAGCTATCAGTAAAAAGCTTATAAGCTATCAATAAAAAGCTTATAAGCTTTGTGAACTTTTACACGTCTCTTCCATGACGGGCTTAATACTGATAAAATCCTAAATATTAGGTATTGCACAAACAAACCAATGATACTACCTTTGCAGCGTAAAGCTTACATCTATGAAAAGCTATACGAAAAACAAAGGTTCTCAATACTTTAGAACAAACAAAACAACAATTAAGGAAACAAAAAATGAAACAAATGCACCTGAAAACCAAGCATATACTAAAAACAATTATGCTTGTAACACTCACACTGCTACCAATAACAGCAAACGCAAACGGAGAGCTAAAAACAAATGCAAACATAGCAGGACACATAACCAGTAAAGCCACAGGCGAACCAATACCACATGTAGCAGTACAAGTGGAAGGAACTATGATTGTAAGTGTTACCAATGCAGAAGGCTACTACCATTTAGAAGACCTTCCGCTGGGCAAACAAACAATAGAAGCCCGAGCCACCGGATACCACGCTGAAAAGCAAACCATAGAAGTGGAAAAGAACACAAAACAAACCATAAACTTTGTGCTAACAACCGACGAAATAGCTTTAGACGAAGTAGTAGTGTCGTCAAACCGAAGCATATCGCTAAGGCGCAACGCACCAACATTGGTAAACGTAATAGACACACGAACATTCAACATTACCAATTCAACATGTCTGGCACAAGGACTAAACTTTCAACCAGGCGTTCGCACAGAAGACAATTGTGCCAACTGTGGCTTCTCGCAAGTGCGCATTAACGGGTTAGACGGACACTATTCACAAATACTCATCGATTCACGCCCCGTATTCTCAGCCCTGCAAGGAGTATACGGATTAGAACAAATACCAGCCAACATGATAGAACGAGTAGAAGTGGTACGAGGAGGAGGCTCAGCACTATACGGATCATCGGCAATAGGCGGAACCATCAACATCATTACAAAAGAACCATTAAGCAATTACGCCGAATTAACACATACCTTTACAGCCTACGAAGGAGGAAAAACATTCGAAAACAACACCACAGTGAACACGTCCATAGTGTCAAACAACAACAAAGCAGGATTCTCTGTATACGGACAAAGTCGCAACCGTGGAGGTTACGACAGAGACCAAGACGGCTATACCGACCTGCCAAAACTAATAAACAAAACCATTGGAATGGGTGCCTTCCTACGCCTGAACAACTATTCTAAACTGAAACTGCAATACCACGCACTAAATGAATATCGCCGTGGCGGTAACAACTTAGACCTACCTGTACACGAAGCCAACATAGCCGAAAAGCTCGACCACGATATAAACGGAGGCTCACTCAGCTACGACCTCTTTACACCCAACGGACTAAATCACCTCACAGCATACACCTCTTTCCAACTCGTATCGCGCAACAGCTACTATGGAGGCACAGGCGATGGCTCAGACGAAAGCAAAGCAGAAGCCTTAAAAGCATACAGCAAAACACACGACACAAACTTAATGGGAGGAATACAATTTGTGCACAACTTCGGGCAACTCTTCTTTATGCCAGCACAACTCACCCTTGGCACCGAATACACTTACGACGCACTAAACGACCACGCACTCGGCTACAACACCATAACCAAACAAACCGTACGAACTAGCAGCATGCTATTTCAAAACGAATGGAAAAACGAACATTGGGGCATACTCTTAGGCGGTCGTTTCGACAAACACAATCTCATAAACCATCTCATCTTCAGTCCACGAGCAAACCTACGCTTCAATGCAACACAAAACATTCATTTACGCTTAACCTATGCAGGCGGATTTCGTGCACCACAAACATTCGACGAAGATTTGCACACAAGTATGGCAGGCGGAGAACGCATAAAAACCTATTTAGCAAAGAACCTTAAAGAAGAACGCTCTAACAGCTTAAGCCTCTCAGCCGATATGTACTATAACTTTGGCAATGTGCAAACCAACATCTTAATAGAAACCTTCTATACACACCTAAACAACGTATTTGCTCAACGAGTTTTAAACGAACACGACGAAAACGGCATTCGCATTCTCGAACGCTTCAATGCCAATCAAGCCACCGTATGGGGTATGAATATAGAAGGAAAAGCCGTATACTCAAAATGGATATCCATGCAAAGCGGACTCACCGTACAACGTAGCCAATACAAAGAAGCCATAGAATGGGACGAAGACGCACCAGCCGAAAAGAAATTCTTGCGTACACCAAACATATATGGTTACTTCACGGTGCAATCGTCGCCCACTAAGCATCTGTCCATAGCACTCTCTGGCAACTACAATGGAAGTATGCTCGTAGGGCACGCAGCAGGCTCAGGAGTAGAAAAGCCAATAGCAGTGCACACACCATCATTCTTCACACTAAGTTTGAAAGCAAGCTACAATCTCGATATTTACAAACAAGTAAAAGCACAACTCAATGCAGGCATTCAGAATATAGGCAACACTTACCAACGCGATTTAGACAAAGGGTGGAACCGCGATGCCTCCTATATCTATGGACCATCGCTCCCACGTTGCTTCTACATCGGAATAAAACTAATGTATTAAGCACACAGCTCAATCAACACATTTTTTACTTTTATTGGCTATCGCTTGCTGTTTTCAAAAAAAAGATTTACATTTGCAAGCGATAGTCTAGCTATTAACAACCTTCTAACCAACGATACAATAAAACTATCAGCGGTATAATACCTAAAGACTCTCAAACTGTCAGCCCTACTCTATTAGAGCAGTTTAAACCCAGACAATACAGTTCATCTAATTATAAAACATTAAAACAAAAGATTATGAAAAAAAGAACATTACTTTCTTTTATGCTTGTCATTATGGCGACAATGTGGACAACTGCAATTCAAGCTCAAGAGTATTACGACCTTACAATTGCACTTGTACAAGTAACATCACGCAATTGCAACGATCTCTCGTTTATTACAGGTGTGAGCGGAACTGTAAAGTACGACAATGCTACGAAGACGCTCACGCTGAAGAATGCATCTATCAAGGTAGATAAATACAAGAATGCCATCTCGTCTAAAATAGATGGTCTGACAATAAAGGTTATAGGCGACAACTATCTATGTTCAGAGAATAACTCGACTATTCTGTACGAGGGTGCTGTTACCATCACAGGCGGCGGTTCTTTGGAAGCTGAAAGCCAAAAAAACTGTGCTATTTACGCCAACAAAAGTAATTTAACCATAGACGATTGCAATGTAAAGGTAAAAAGCTCAGAATATGGTATTGCTGGATATAACGGAACAACCGAAAAACTTGTTATTAAGAATGCTAATGTAACTGCAGAAGGAACAGATAAAGGCTCTATCTGCGACTTTGCTTCTCTCTCGCTAATTGGTTGTAAAATTTCAGAACCTTCAGGAGCAGCGTTCGATGAAGATATGCACTGCATTGCATTAGACGGAGAAAAAGTTACCGATAAAGTTGTTATTGTTAAAGATGCAACAGCCATCGAAACTCCTATTGCTCACACCAACAATACACAGCAAGGAATCTATACACTTAGCGGTGTGCGCCTTTCTAACAACCTAAACAAATTGCCAAAAGGCATATACATTGTAAACGGTAAGAAAGTGGTTAAACAGTAAAAGCAACTTAACTCCGCATCTTTCTACGGTGCGGAGTAATACTCTTTCTATTATCCTATACTTACCTAACAATACACTTCTCTCATATAAGGGTTAAAGCCAACAGAATAATTCATTTTATTATTCACAATTAAAACAAAAGAATTATGAAGAAAAAAGCATTACTCACATTCGTTTTCGCTATAGTAGCGACAATGTGGACAGGTATGGCACAGGCGCAGACAGAAGATTATGAATTAATAATTGCCGGTGCACAAGTTACCTCTGACAACTGCAACGACCTTTCTGTTATTGATGGTGTGAAAGGAAATGCTAAGTATGACCCTGCTACCAAAACTCTTACACTCGACAATGTAACTATCCATAATACGGCAGAGACTATTTATGGAGTAGGCATCTATAATCTCGGTGAGAAATTGACAATTCATCTCATTGGTAACAACTCCGTTACTGCAGAGAAGAGTGTAGGATTATGGAATGGTAAGGACAATAGTATTATTTTTACGGGTAACGGTAGCCTTATAATAAATGCGTCAACGACTGCAAGTAATAAAGACTATCAGAAAGGCATCTTTAATCGAGGTTCTATCACCGTGAATGATTGTACTTTGGAAGTTAGTGCAGGAGAATACGGACTGTGTGACGGCTATTGGATATTTAACCATTGCAATGTACGTGTCAAAGGCGAAGGTATGAGCGATGATCAATATGCTGGTAGCATCAGTTGGGTATGGGATAATAAGCCCGAGTTCAGAGGTTGTGATGTTACTGGACCTGCAGGTACATATTGGAAAGAGTTTCAAGATGGTGAATATACTTACTACACATTATTTGGAAAAGACAATAAGGTCGTAACAGATTGGGTAACTATCGCGCCAGATCCAGCTTCCATCAATACGCCAATTGTGAATACGACCAATCAAAATCCCTATACACTTAGTGGAGTTCGTGTATCTGACAACTTAAATAAATTGCCAAAAGGCATATACATTATTAACAATAAGAAAGTGGTAAAACAGTAAAAACAATATCTCTCGTAGCAAAGCGTCAGTGCATTGGTCTTTGCTTTCCTATATCTTTCTTGCTATTTGCACATAATTTACGTATATTTGCACGCAAAATAAAACAAAATAAACAAAGCAGAGCTTTATGGCAATAAGTATCAGACTACAACAAAGCAAGTTTAAAGAGGCAAATCGAGGTGGTAAATGGCATGCACGAGTAGTAAGCAACGGAGAAACATCAACAGCCGATCTTGCTGCTGCTATCCAGTCAAACACATCGTTTACACGTGGCGAAGTTACAGGTATTATTATGGCTTTAGTAGACGAAATTAGCTACAATCTAAGTCTTGGTAATACTGTTGTGCTCGATGGATTAGGTCGATTTCATCTAACTGTAGAAAGCGACCCAGTAGAAAACAAAGAAGACTTCGACATTAAAAAGAATGTAAAAGGAGTGAAGTGTAAATTTTTACCAGCAAGCCGTCGCGACCCTAAAACTCGCAAAAGCACACAAGACTTTGCGTCGGGCGTACAAGTTGTGTGGGCTGACCCTGAAGACGAAGAAGAATAATATTCCTCTTCCGTAAAGAAAAAGTTGCAAGAATAAACTTAAAAGAAACTATCGCCACACAAGTGGCAAAAAACAAAAAACAACTATGCGAAAAACCTTACCCATTATAGCATTCCTGCTATCAGTAGCCTTGCAGGTATGCGCACAACAAAAGAATTATGACTTTCAAGAAGGCAAACTCTTTTATAAAATAACAGATGCAACAAAGCAATATGTACAAGTTACTACAGAGCTCGATGAGTTTTTAGAGGCAACAGGAACATTGTATAATAGTCCTATAAAAGGCGATGTCGCAATTCCAGCCAACGTAAACTATCAAGGTAAACAATATACTGTAACTGGTATCGGCGACAATGCTTTTGGAGGTTGCACACAGGTTACATCGGTATCTATGCCTGCCAGCATAACCAGTTTAGGCGAACAAGTATTCTTATCGTGCACAGGACTAAAACGCATCACAGTAGATTCAAACAACACCGTATTGAAAGATGTAGATGGAGTTCTCTTCGATAAAAGTGGAAACAAACTAATTGCGTATCCAAATATGCGGGCTACCAACTACGATATTCCAGAAGGAACAGTAGAACTCGGTGCTGCATCGTTCTTTATGTGCAACGAAATTAAAAACATCAACTTCCCTCCTACACTGAAGAAAATTGGTATGCTTGCCTTTGGTATTTGCTCAAAAATGAACGAAGTAACCATACCAGAAACTGTTACCGACCTTGGCGACTTCGCTTTTTATAATTGTACGGGATTAGAGAAAGCCATCATTAAAGCCAATATCTCCGAACTTAAACGCTATATGTTCAGCAGATGCACTGCCCTAAAAGAGGTTTCGCTACCTTCAACCATAGAGTTTATTCGCACTTGGGCATTCGGTAGTTGCGCAGCAATGAAGAACATAAAACTACCTGATAACTTAAAAGGTATAGAAGCCGAAGCTTTTAATGGTTGCGAAACATTAAGCGAAATCACTCTTCCAGCCAGTCTGGAACAGATAGGAATGTACACTTTCGATGGCTGTAAACAACTAAAATGTATTACTTGTCTTCGAGACACTCCATTAAAGGGAGCTGCTATGGGCGCTGGAGTATTTGAGAATGTAGACAAAATTGCATGCGAACTAAAAGTGCCTAAAGGTCATAGAAATGAATATGCTGAGGCAGAACAATGGGGAGATTTCACCAGAATATCAGAGCACGACCTTTCTGGTATCAGCACAATAATTAGTCAAGACAGCAACACACAGACAACTATCTTTACCATTAACGGACAACGCTTGCCAAACAATACACAACCTTCACACGGAATCTATATTATAAACGGCAAGAAAGTATGTGTTAAGTAAGTTATTTCATACACATAACACACACTGGTGTTTTGTTTAGTTCAACTATAGTGGTTGTTTTGAAGTTCAGAACAACCACTATTTGCTTATACAAACACCATAATTTTATCATCTTATGTAAAACATTCGTTTGGCAAATAGCCTGAAAATAAGTACTTTTGTACAATAAAAGCGACTGTAGCAATATGAATATACCATCTAACCAAAGCGAAGAAGGAAAGAAAAGAATTGAGGAATTAGATTTTCTCAAGGCACTGTTCATTCTCCTAATGATAACTTTTCATCTTGCCTATATCGGTGATGGCTATCCTTATCTGAAGAGTTTCGTCTATACCTTCCACATGCCCGGCTTCCTGATTATATCGGGTTATCTGTCGAAAGTGAATAAACCGGTACGAAGTTATGGTCGGACGGTATTGTGGCTTGCTGTACCTTACGTTGTTATGGAGGTGGGATATGTTGTTATGTCATCGCTGTTGCCTGTAAGAGACCATATTCCGATATTGACTGTAGAGGTTATATTCGATAGGTTGTGCCTACATCCGTTAGGTCCATATTGGTATCTTCACACTCTGATAATCTGTGGAACGCTTTACTTTTCTGTCTTCCGATGGGCAAAAGCCTCAGCTTTTTCACGCCTTATAATCTTAGGAATAGCTTATTATGTCCTTGCTCAATCGGGTATAATCTCGCTTGCTTGTGCAATGTATTTCCTTGTTGGTGTTCTTGTTCGTCAAAGTTCACTTTCCTTTCTTACCATATTCCGTAGGTCGTGGTGGTCGCTTGTAGTCTTGGCAATCTTCTTTTTCTACCCTTCAACGTTTAACAGAGCAACGATAGGAGGTGTTATGATAGTCTATTTCGTGTTTTCTCTTTCTCTGTCTGTGTTCCCGTATGTTCAAGCAAAATCGAAAGAAGTGCTGTTGTTTTTAGGGCGCAACTCTTTGATTCTATACATCTTCTCGCCCATATTCACATTATGCTGCAAAGTGTTTATTCCCTATTTATCTTTCGATTCAACACGCTTGTTGTTTCTTTGCATCTCGTTGCCCATCTGTATTATAGGCAGCTTAAGCGTCTGCAAGGTTTTGGATCTGCTGCACCTTTCACCATTTCTGTTCGGACGAAAACATGCCCTAACCAGTTTCAACAGTAGCAAAGAACAAGTATATAGTAAGTAACAAGAACGAAATACAGCATGATACTTATGCGCTTTAATTCAAAAGAACGTAATTTGGAAATTAGCAAAAGAAATGGAAACAAAAAATAAGATATACGGTACTATTTTCGGACAAGCCATTGGCGATGCACTCGGTTTGGGCACAGAATTCCTGTCGAAGACAGAAGTAAGGGAGAAGTATCCTGATGGACTGAAAGAATACAGCCAAATCATCAGAGACTACCATAGAGCAAAGTTCCAGCCAGGCAGTTGGAGTGACGATACGGATATGATGCTGTGCATTGCCAATGCTATTATCGAGGATAAGGGCATAAATCTGCACACCATTGCAAGGAATTTCAAGCAGTGGGTCTATGCTCCCGAAACACGTGGTGTAGGACAAACCACCCTTAAAGTGCTGTCTATAGCCGAATATGTGGAGAAACCACACCAAGTGGCAGAACTGATTTGGCGAATGACACGAACCAAAAATGCAGCCAACGGTTCTGTAATGCGCACTGCAATAATGCAATAATAGGATTAAAGAAGGAGAATGTGGCACAAACAGCAAAAGATGTCTGTAAACTTACCCATTTCGACCCGCGCTGTGTGGGTTCTTGCGTTATTGTTTCTGAAATTATAAACCACTTAATATGGCACGACGAACAGCTTTCCTACTCACAGATAATAACAATCGGAAACAAATACGATAAAAGCATCGCAGAATATATCGACAAGGCATACTATAACGGCATTGAGAGTCTGGAACTTGACGAGCCTTCGAGCATAGGATATACACTAAAGGCTCTGGGTTCAGCATTATGGTGCCTGTTCCATGCAAACGACTTTGAAGAGGGCTTGCTCAGAGTAGTTAATGAGGGTGGCGATGCCGACACCAACGCTGCAGTGGCCTGTGCTATGCTCGGAGCAAAGTTTGGCTATACTTCCATTCCACAGAAATATACTGATGGATTGACAAGAAAAAGTGATTTGATGCGCATTACCAACTATTTAATGCAAATTGATATCTAAGGAACAACACCTTCATTTCTGCATCGTATTAACATACGATAATTTCAGTGTATATTTCCGTTTGTGAGAAATAATAATTATATTTGCAATACTATTACATCAGTGTTGATTACACTTAAGAACCTATACAGAAGGCAGTGAAAGGGAGTCGGCTGCTTTACCTTAACAAAATAGTTCTCCCTATTTAATAACTATAATCTATTGGAAATATGGGAAAAAAGCATTTACATGTAATCGGTTTCTTGCTTGCGGCATTATTCCTGTCTATGCCTGTCAAGGCTCAAACACAGAAGAATACGTACAAGAGGCTACGATTGAACCAACAAAAAGCACCTGCTGGAAATTTACCTCCGGAACTGAAAGGGTTGGAGTTTGACGATTTCTATGGAGCAAACTATTTCCCACAGAAGGTGGGAGAACCCTACGCACCTATCTTTTATGTGTTCTATATGGACAATCAGTCGAACACTACCATCAATACGGTGGAATTTGAATATTGGTTCGACAACGACCGAACAAATGTCAAGTACAAGACACGCAACGATATTCAGCTCGCTCCGGGACAGTCGATGGAAGACGGTGTGGGCTTTATCTCGTTCGAAACTCCAAACGACACACGCCCACACATCATTACCATAAAGCCTTACAAGGTAAATGGTATGAAAGTAGATATGGGTGTGCGCGTAAAGCCTTTCCGACAATACTTTGTTGAAGGAACCTACCGTATGCCGACACACTATGTAGAGGTGTTTGCAGACCCTACCGACAAAAAGGCATACGACCTTTATCGTGGGCTCGCAACAAGCATTGTAACCTTGCAACACAAAACAAAGAAGAAGAATCGCTACGAGTTGGTAACATTCGTGAGCCAAGCTGGCGAAGCAACATTCAAGGCAAGCCAACAGGAAAACGAATTGGCAAAGATGTATAAGATTGGCGAAATGCCAAGAATGATGGTGAACAGAAACTTGATGACACCATACGGAACACTGAACAACCACACACAGTTGGAAGACCTCAGCACCTATTCGCCTGCAATGAAGATTAGTTCAAAGGTTACTGACGTTTACGAATACTTGCTACAACGTGGTTTCTACGGTCCCGCTTTTGCACAAATGACTCCTTCTGTAACAAAGAACAGCGATGGAAAGTTTGTTTGTAACATCAACGGACGCATATCCGAGCAACAGGAAACAAAGGATTTGCGTATGAATGTATACCTCGTAGAGAACAACTTTATCCCTGAAACAGATGAGGACGGCTACGTGGAAATTCCCGACGGCACCGTGTATAATAAGTTTGTAAAGATGATTAGTCCAGTAGAAGGCTACGAACTCAAAGTGAACAACGACCGAACATACACGTTTGCTACCGAACCATTTGCCATCGAAAACTTCGAGGCTGACAAGTATCGCCTTGTTGCTTCCATCATAGACCCTTGCACCGAGCAGCCTTACTTGGCTTCCGTGCTTCAATCTTGTGGCGTAAACGTTAGCAACGAGCAGCCCGCCGAGGTTACTATGACTACCGCACAAGCATCTGGCGAAATCAGTTTTGCCCTCGCTGCGAAAGAGGCTAACACGCCTATTACCATCGATTGGGGCGACGGCGTAGAGGTAAACTACACCCTTGGCACTGATTTCAGTGAGATAAAGTCAGACATAAAAGGTGCTGACCTAAAGATAAAGGGCAACATTACGAAGCTGAACTGTATGGCTAACAAGCTAAAAACGCTGAATGTAGCTAACTGTCCAAAGTTGGAAGTACTGCAAGCTGCTTACAATTACTTGTCGGAACTCGATTTAACCCACAGCACCGAACTGCAAAATCTTGAGATATTCGGCAGCAATACCATTTCGGAGCTCGACCTTTCGCACTGCAAGAACCTCATCAGACTGGTGGCTTCACAAAACTTCCTGTCTGATTTAGATGTCAGCAAGTGCCCTAATCTTACATACGTGGACTGCTCTCGTATGAAGCGCATCACAGAATTAGACTTAAGCAGCTGCCATAAAATAAAGTATATCATAGCCAACGAATGTGCTATCGACAAGCTCACCATTCCGCAAGATGCGCCATTGGAAGAGCTTTCTTGCACAAACAACAAACTTACGAGCCTCGACCTGACAGCATTCAACCAACTCAAGGACGTTAATTGTTCAGGCAACCCCATTGCATCGCTCAAGGTAAGCTCACCCGAATTGCTTTCTTTGTACTCTATGGAAACCAAACTTACAAGCATCGACCTATCGAAACTTGCCAAGCTAAAGTTCCTTATGCTCAAAGGAAACGCAGGTGTCACATCGCTCAATTTGGAGAACAACAAAGAATTGGAAGAACTTGGATTCAGTTCTTGCAAAGTAAACCAAATCGACTTGAAGCCTTTGAAAGGCTTGAAGAAACTATGGTGTGGCAAAAATCTATTCACAACGCTCGACCTTTCGCATAACAAGGAAATAACATTATTAGACGCAACCGAGTGTAAGCTCACCACGATTGCATTCCCCGAAAACAATTCGACCTTAGAAAAAGCACTGCTCTCCAAGAATGGTTTTGAAGCCATCGCATTCGAAAACCTTTCTGCGCTGAAAGTCATCAACCTACGAACAAACAAGCTAACAAAGGTTGAACTGAAGGGCTTGAGCAGTTTGGAAGAATTAGAACTTTCTTACAACCAACTCCACAGTGTGAATTTGAAAGAATGTCCGAACCTTAAACAACTCGGCGTTACCGCCAATGGTATGACTGCCTGCGAGCTCAACACCCTCTACAACCAGCTGCCAACTTTGCCAACAATGCCTAAAAAGTATAATCTATACAACGGTACAAAGAAGGACGAAGCCGCATTGACAAGCAAAACCTCTATCGCAACAGAGAAGAATTGGAAGGTTTATGTGGAAGGAGACGGCAGTGGCTGCACCGACGGAATAGACAATGCCGATGCCGACAACACACTCTCTATTATCGCAAGCGAAGGTTTGTTGCGCATACACAGCCCGTTTGCCCAATCCACCATACGTGTTTACACTCTTGACGGAAAGCTTTTGGTACAACAACATCTTACCCATCAAAACACGACCATAAGTGTTCCGTTCGACGGAGCCTGCATTGTTCGCTGCACCGACGATATTAGCCAAAATACAACAACAACGAAAGTTGTGCTTTAATAGGAAAAACTTCAAGAGAGGGTGTGTCAAAACTCGTTTTCAGCTAAAGATAGCTATCATTTTGTAAAGAATAACCGTTACCAAAGAGTTAATAACTTAATGATAACGGTTACTTTAATATTTATGAGGGAGTGAAACTGTTAATATGAAAGGAAGCTTTTCTGAATTCTTAGTTTTGACACACCCCCTCCATAATCTTTACATAACGCTACGCTTGTGCTACCTTACGGGTGTGGTTGTCCGCCACCGCCTTCGGGTTTCTTTGGGTCGGCTTCTTTTTCTTTGCCTTTCCATTCGTTCCACTCAATGTCTACGTCCGATAAACCTCGGGTAGACACCCTGCCCTTGCCTGCTCCACGATATCGGGTTTCGGGAATAAAGCGCACACGAACGCCGTTGATGAGGGCTGTGGTAACTGCCTTCTCCGTTGCCACGCCGTTCTTGTTGGTGGCTGCCGTGAAGTAGAACGAGCCGATGCCGTCGAGCTTCACTGAGCGTCCCTGCGCCATGTAGTCGCCCATCACGCTACCCAATGCCGTCAGTACGGCACGCACGTCGGCAGGGCTTACGGTCGATTCGGCTGCCACACGCTTGGCTACCTGCTCGGTAGTGATGGCAGAACCCACGAAAACGGACTTGAGATACTACTTGCCATTCACTCTCATCTTCATTTTCTTATAGAATGCCATAGTTTTGATTGTTTTGTGCCTTCGGGTGGCGGAGATGTTAACAACGACTAAAGTATAAGTAGTGGGCATCTAAAGTATAAGTAGTACCCCACTGAAGTATATTTAGTCAAGGTCTGTATCTGCACCGCCCGATGGCTTGGTTAATGTTTGGATTTTAATTGACGGAACATATCTCATTCTTCTTGAGAATCGTCCATCAATATTTCAGTTCTTCGGAAAAACCATAGAATTGATAGTTGCTACCAAGAGATATCGATGTGGAAGAAAAATTCAGACTGAGAGAACGCTTAGGGTTCTGCTTTGAACTTGTAGCCGACCAATAGTAGCCGTATCCGCTGACATACTGTAATTGTCCATTTCTATAGAAGCCTTTGGCAGGGAGATAGAAATAGTTAGCGATCTTTGATTTTTCAGGACGTCCATTGACAACACTGTTGTTGGAGAAAGAATATTCAGGGAACTCGTAGGTTGCTTCACGGTAATCGATTCCGTTGTAAGCAGCATACATATTTTGAGGGGTCGTATGATTTTCAGCAGCTATCACTTCTTGCTTTTTCAGCCACATCCCGCCTTTACGGAGACGTCCAAGCAGCGTCCAGAGTTCTGTACCATCCCAATGAGGGTCTCCTTTTTGTGTATACCATATGATCTGGTTGACAGTAGGGCAATTTGCTGCGGTATTTGCAGCCCAGTTGACGCCAGTTGAAGGTACATAATACCAACGGTCCGGAGCAGCACTCTGGCTTTTGGGATAATTATCATTGAAGCCGAGAGCATCTTTAGGCTGTACATCCTTGAATCCATACCAATACTCCTTCTTGGCATCCCACATGTAGTATTCCGAAGAAAGCTCCTGTGGACTCAGATTAGCCGTGACATCGTAGATTTTCCCTGCCTCACAGGTAAGATCCACATACTTGGTGACGGTTCCCTCTATGGTTCCGTCGGGATTGTCAGTCTCGTTCCTAAGCCAATAGCGCACGGTGAGGCGATGCGTACCTGGGGCGATGACCATGTAGGCACCGTTTGCATCGATATCGGTTGTCGTATTGGTGACGGGGAATCCGCCGCCGGTGGTCAGAGTGATGGTCTTCGAGCTGTTTGACACAGGCTCGGCGGAAAGGGTGCCTGTAGAGAAATCGTATATCCCGGCGATGGCATCCTCGGAAATCACCTCAATCTTGAAGAGTTTGCTTCGATGGACATAGTCGTTCGACGAGCGAGGCAGGAAGCAGAGGTAACTTGCCTTGTGGTCGAGCTTGAACTTGAACGAATTACCAGTGCCCGAAGCCGTAGCGGTGCCACAGTCACCCGAAGTTCCAGCATGACTAAAATCATTGGGAACTATTTGGGTCTGTGTGGCAGCGATGGTCACCTTGTCCCCTGCTGTGCCGTTTGCACCGGTATAATTGACAGTACACCCATTGCTGAAAGTCCCCGACAACGTGAATACTCCGTGCGTCCTGTCCGCATTGAATGTGCCTGCACCACTTTGTCGGAAGTTTCCACCAGTATCCTTCACCCAAATTTTATCTCCTTCCGACCAATAGGGTATAGCCCCATTGCCAATGTTGTGGCTGATGGAGGTACGCGTCATGACCTTGGCTTGTGTCACGTTCTCTTCGGTTGAGAATGTGACCGTGGTGGCAGTGCCCGCCACCTTGTCCTGCCGGTTTCCAGTTTGCGAGGTTTCATCGTTGGAACACCCCGCGAGTACTACACCCACAAACAACAATACTATATGGGATAAATTTCTGTATTTCATACTACTTGATTTTTTATACTCATTTTTTTGATTTTTTATATACTCATTTTTTCATTTAATCTTCCCACATATTCCTGCCTATGGGAAATTCCTGTTCATCTTCGTCTTCTTCTAAGAAATTCCACCATTTGGCATCTCCAACGGTTCCTCCTTGTCCGATACCTGAGTGGTCGCCACTTGCCTTTACCATCAGAGACTCAATTCCTACACCTATAATCTCGATTGCCGGGCGGATATACATCTGTTTCTTTGATTCTTTCTGTTTCATTTTTATAATTGTTCATGTGAATGTTCTGTTGTTATTTCGTCCTTTCAGAAGTTGACGAAAGGACATGGAAAATCAGGCAGAGGATTCGTCGTAAAATCCTTTGCCTAAAGGAGTTGCGCAGGGTCGCTTTGCGCGCGTATGCGAGAATGTTTTGGGTGACGTTACGCCAATAGCGCCTATGAGAGAGTACAAAAATATTTGGAACTACCAAATATTTACGTAACTTTTTCTCTATTTTCTTTTGCAAAGAACCACACGCCGCCGCATTTACACCTATTATATTATATAAAGTATAAAGCCAGACGTTATAAATATGTTCTTTTGCTTGTCTCACTCGTTATCTTCTGATAATACGGCTGCAAAGATAAGAAGAACATTTAAAAGAAACAAATAAATCGAAAAGAAATATTAGAAGATGATATATAAAGTTTGCTTGCAGGCGGTAGGAGAACGACAAATCGGCTCTTACATTTCCTTCTGCACGCAGTGCCGCCTACCGTAATACCGTAAGGCATTACACAAGGCGGATAGCAAGTGGTTCAACCGTAATGAGATGACGCTTGTAAAGGTCGCCAACGGCTTTCTTGTAGACTTTCTTTGACACTTGGAAGAGGCGTTTTATGTCTTCAGCATCGCTTTTGTCGCCAAGGTTGCACACGCCGCCGTTGTCCTTCAAGTATTGCAGAAGCACTTCGGCAAAGTCTTTTGCATATTGCTGTCCTGTTGGTTGCAGTGTGCAGTCAATCTTTCCGTCTGGTCGGACTGTGGCAATATAACCCTTTAGATAGTCGCCCGTGTGGACGTACTGGAACACTTGGTCGCCATAAACAAGTCCGGGATATTTATTGTCGATGATAACTTTGAAGCCAAGTTCAGTCTTTTGCCAAATCATCAAATCTACTTCTTCACCTTGTTTATAGTTTGGTCGTTCGTCTTCAAAATAATGTTCTATCTTTGCCGATGCCACCAAACGGTAGGTTTCTTCGTCAAGATGTACGTGTACAATATACGACTCGCCTATCTGCATACGTTTCTTCTGCTCGCGGAACGGACAGAACAAATCTTTTGTTACACCCCAATTAAGAAATGCGCCATACTCGTTTACCCACGAACATTCCAAATATGCAAACTCACCCACAACTGCAAGTGGCTGTTCGGTTGTTGCAATGGGACGTTCCTCCTGGTCGAGATACACAAAAACACGTAAGTCGTCGCCCACCGAAACATTATTAGGAACATATTTTTGAGGCATCAATATTTCGCCTGCTCGACCACCATCGAGATACAATCCGAATGGATCTCTATTGCCTTCGCGCAATGCAACCTTCAATACTGTAAGCGTATTGTAATCGCCTATCTTTAGTTTTGCCATTTGTTATTTCCTTTTTTACTTTATTATACTGCGCTGGCTTCGCTGCCCTCTCCCACTATGCGTCCGTCTTTCAAGTGTATGGTGCGGTCGGTTAGTGTAGCCAACGTTTCATCGTGTGTTACAATAACAAAAGTCTGACCAAACTTATCGCGCAAATCGAAAAAGAGTTTGTGTAGTTCTTCTTTATTCTTTGAATCCAAACTACCCGACGGTTCGTCGGCAAGAATTACTGCAGGGTTGTTCATTAGCGCCCTTGCCACTGCCACACGCTGCTTTTCGCCACCAGAAAGTTCGTTGGGTTTATGGTTTGCACGGTTGCTCAGTCCCATAAACTCCAATAGTTCTTCAGCACGATTGTGTGCTTCTTTGTTTTTCATTCCTGCAATATAAGCAGGTATCATAATGTTTTCTATTGCCGTAAACTCTGGTAAAAGTTGGTGAAACTGGAACACGAAACCAAGATGTTTGTTGCGAAACTCGCTTAGTTTATTGGTTGATAATGTGCTGGTTTCAATGCCATCTACTACAACGGAGCCATTATCTGGTTTATCTAACGTACCAAGAATTTGCAGCAACGTGGTTTTGCCTGCTCCAGAAGGACCAACAATGCTCACTATTTCGCCTTTTTCAATGCACAAGTCAATACCTTTCAGCACTTGCAGTGAACCAAAACTCTTAGTAACACCTTTTATCTCTATCATAATTCTATCTTATTTTCTTTTGCATAAACTCTCGTAGAACATCATAAGCACTACGTTCTTCGGTGTGTTGCGACTGTGCAAACGTCATACCGTCCATACGATTGCCATACTGATCGGGGAATATTATCATAAGAGTCTTACTCTTAAAGAAGCGATTTACTTCTTCTG